>Ga0187843_10002148_pt1 | contig 12146 bp, 8 predicted proteins | sample SpaLakP09_SKY_43_FD_134516 | JGI IMG/M metagenome (GOLD analysis project Ga0187843, IMG submission 134516) | Oligotrophic lake water microbial communities from Sparkling Lake, Wisconsin, USA - SP09_SKY_43 | ecosystem: Environmental > Aquatic > Freshwater > Lake | place: USA: Sparkling Lake... | reverse complement strand
CGACCACATCGCCAACCCCGACAACATCAAGTTCTCCGAAAAGCTGCGCACCCTGTTCATCGGTGAAGACAGCGGCATGCATGTGAACAACTTCCTGTGGGCCTACCACGTCGACACGAAGCAGCTCACGCGGATTCTGTCGTGCCCTTCGGGTGCCGAGTCGACCGGCCTGCATGCGGTGGACGAGATCAACGGCTGGACCTACGTGATGAGCAACTTCCAGCACGCCGGCGACTGGGAGAAAGGCCTGCACGACAAGGTCAAGGACACCCTTGATCCCCTGGTGCGTGCCAACTTCAAGGACCGCTTCGGTGCCACGGTGGGCTACCTGACCGGTTTGCCGCAGACCGGCAAGGCCTGATGTGAAGTAAAAGGCTTCAGTCTGAAGGGGGCGGACGGAACGCATTCTGCTAGGATCAGTCCTATCAGCGTTTCGTCCCGCCCGCCGATGACCAGAAAGCTGTTCTCCCTTCTGCCGCTGTCCTTGCTGTGCGCCGCCCTGTTGGGCGGCTGCGCCTCGCCCTCCGCGCCGCATGGCGAAGTCAAGGGAGCCGAGGCCAGTTCACGCGAGATGGGGCAATCCGACAGCAACCGCGTGGCCACCCTGGCCATGCGCGCCAATCTCGATAGCCTGTACCTGCTGATGTCCAAGCTATATCGGCGCAACCCGGCCGAATGGAAGAAAACCGCTGCCACCCGCGAGGAGGCCGAGAAAAAGGTCAGACAAGCCATCGAGCAGCGCCAGGCCTGGCCCGAATTGCAGGGCAAGCGCGACATCCAGGCCATGACGCTGGCCTTGTCACCGGAGTTCAAGGGCGATCGGGTCGCGGCTTTCATCGATGCCACTGCCGACATGATCATCGTCGCGCATGGCAACAAGATCGAATTCTTCCTGGTCGACGGGCTCGACGCCCAGCATCTCTACAATGCCGCGCGCAATGTGGAAATCGCCGCCTGGATTCTCTCCAGCCGCAAGAACGCCACCGGCACGCCCCTGCTGCTGTCCGACGAGATCGGCAGCGACGCGCGCAACCTGAGTTTTGAACGGGAATTCGGCAAGATCGTCGGCCGTCTCGACCTGATGGCCGAATTCATGACCGAGCGCTATCGCCGCGCTGGTATCAGCTATGTGCAGAACCTGCTGGGCGGGTCATTCCTGCAGTTCCTGCCGGTGCGTTGATTTCATCGACCACGACGGATTGCGCCGGCGCAATCACGTAGCAACCACGCCCATTGCCCTTGGCGGCATACATGGCTTTGTCGGCGGCCTGCAGCAGGCTGTCGGCGTCGCAGCTGCCATCACATACGGCAATGCCCACCGAGACGCCCAGCTGGTACTCACCCTGCGCCAGATGCAGCGTTTCGGAGACTACCCGGATGCATTTTTCTGCCAGCACCTGTGCGCCGTTTTCATAGGGCTGGCCGAGGTCGGTGATGAGCAGCACGAATTCATCGCCGCCCACGCGCGCCAGCGTATCGCCATGGCGGGCCACCTGGCGCAGCCGCCGCGTAATTTCCTGCAGCACCAGATCACCGGCCTTGTGGCCGAGGGTATCGTTGATCGGCTTGAAACCGTCCAGATCGAGGAACAGCAGCGCCACCCCATTGCGTTCGCGGCAGGCGTGGGTGAGGGCGGCTTCCATGCGTTCGGCCAGCATCATGCGGTTGGGCAGGCCGGTGAGCACATCGTGGTGCGCCTGGTGCTGCAGTTCGGCCTGGTGCAGTTTCAGGCGCGACAGCAAGCCGTTGAAGGCCATGGTCAGGTGCCCGACTTCATCGCGCCGTTCCACCGGCAGCGGCGACAGCGGCAGTTCGCCACGGGTCATGCGGTCAGCCAGTGCGGCGGCGCGGCGCAAGGGGCGGAAGAACCAGAGATAGGCCAGTATCACCAGCACGATCACCATCCCACCCTGGATCAGTCCACCGCGTCCGATCAGGGCACGGGTGTGTGCCACGGTGGGCAGGGCGGCGGCCAGCGGCAGCGTCACGGCCACCATCCAGCTGGTCCCGGGCACCGAGGCAAAGGCCTTGATTTCATTGACGCCGTTGGCGGCCTCGCCCACGCCATTGCCACGGAAACCTTGTTGCACGGCCTGGTCCATCAGCGCATCCTTTCCGACCGGCGGCAGCTGGCTGTAGAACAGGGCTTCGTCGCTGGAGGCGATGACCATGCGCTGGTTCGGGGAAATCAGCTGGAAGCCGCCGGACGGCCCCAGCTTTGCGCGCTGCAGATGGTCGAGGAAGCCCGGTGCGTTGAGGTCGGTACTGCCGCCGAGCACGCCCACCACCTTGCCTTCGGCATTGCGCAGCGGAGTGAGCATGGCGATGATGGGTTTGCCGCTGGCCGGGCTGGCCAGGGGCGGACAGATGACGGTAGCACCCTGCAGTACGCGTTCGAAATCGGCGTACTGGGTCAGCGACAGGGCACGCCGGCCGTTCAGGGTCGGATAGTCGATCACGATCAAGCCATTGGCGTCGGCCACGAACAGGCCCTGGGCAAACAGCGGCTGCAGTTCCTGGTGTTCCTGCAGCCAGGTGCGCACGGCGGCGCGGTCCGCCAGCATGGCGGGAGGAAGGTGCTGCGCCAGGCGTTCAAGGTAGCGCGCACGTTCCTGCACGCGGTAGCCGATGTCTTCTGCCAGATAGCTGGCGATGGTGCTTTGCTGCTCGGCCGCGACCTGGGCCTGCTCCTTTTCGAGAAAGCCGATCAGGATGTTGTAGCGCATGACCGCACTGACCACGATCAGCATGAGGCCGAAGAGGACGAGACGAGTCACCAGGCTGCAATGGATGCGCGTGATCTTCATTCAGGGATTTGATGTTGTTGTTATTCCTCGGAGCGCCCGTGGTACCCACTTCCCTCAAATCGATCCGGAAGTCGCTCCAAGCCAACATTGTGCCACTGCAACGGAGCGCCTGTCGGCTTTTTTTGTGCGTGTTGTCATGCCGCAATCCTTCCCTGGCGCGGGTTCGCGCCAGAGAAGCTTGTGGAGAATCGCCGGTTCTCTGGCCGGGGAGGGGGCGGAGCCAGTTCAGGCCGGTTCTGCGTGCTCGACCATCAGTTGCACCGTGGTCTTGCCGTTGTACTCATTGGCATCGAGGCGGAAGGCGACCTGGGCATGATCGGGCAGGGCATCGGTGTGCCCGAACCAGATGGCGTCGTACTTGCGGCCGCCCTTTTCCAGCTGCAGCTTGAGGTGCTTTTCCTTCAGGATACGCTGGCTGAGCACGCGGAAATGATCGCGGAACACCGGCGGGGCGAAGCCCTGGCCCCAGACCTGCTGGTCCATCAGGGTGATGAATTCGACCGAGTAATAGCTGTCTTCGAGCTCACCATCGGTCTCGATGACGCGTTCCAGCTGGTTTTGCGTGAGCCAGTCGCGGCCGACTGCTTCGAAGGCCTGCGAGAAGGCATCGAAGGCGTCGGCATGGATGGTCAATCCGGCCGCCATGGCATGGCCGCCGAACTTGGTCATTACCGAAGGCGCGTGCTTGGATACCAGGTCCAGCGCGTCGCGCAGGTGGAAGCCCGCAATCGAGCGGCCCGAGCCCTTGATGAAACCTTCATCGCCCGGCGCGAAGGTGATCGTGGGGCGGTAGAACTTGTCCTTCAGGCGCGAGGCCACGATGCCGATCACGCCCTGGTGCCAGGAAGGATCGAAGACGGCGATGGTGCGGCGGTCGGCCGGATTGAAGTCGTCCAGCAGCAGCAGGGCGGTGTCCTGCATGCCGGCCTCGATGTCGCGCCGTTCGCGGTTGATGGCATCGAGTTGCTGGGCGATGGCCCAGGCGCGGCCTTCGTCATCGGTAGTGAGGCATTCGATGCCCAGCGACATGTCGGCCAGGCGGCCGGCGGCGTTCAGGCGCGGACCCACGGCAAAGCCGAGGTCGAACGGGGTGGCGCGGCGCGCTTCGCGGCCGGCGGCCCGGAACAGGGCGGCGATACCGGGATGCATCTTGCCGCTGCGCATGCGCTTCAAGCCTTGGGCCACCAGGATGCGGTTGTTGGCATCGAGCTTGACCACGTCGGCCACCGTGCCCAGAGCCACCAGGTCGAGCAGGCTGTCCAGGCGCGGCTGGGTCTGGGCATCGAACAGGCCGCGCTTGCGCATCTCGGCGCGCAAGGCCAGCAGCACGTAGAACATCACCCCCACGCCCGCCAGGTTCTTGCTGGGGAAGCCGCACTGCGGCTGGTTGGGGTTGACGATCACGCGCGCCTCTGGAAGGGCATCGCCCGGCAGGTGGTGGTCGGTCACCACGACGTCGATGCCGCGCCGCTTGGCTTCGGCCACGCCGTCGATGCTGGCGATGCCGTTGTCGACGGTGACGATGATGTCGGGATTCTTCTCCCGTACGGTCAGTTCGACGATCTCGGGCGTGAGGCCATAACCGTACTCGAAGCGGTTGGGCACGATGTAGTCCACCTGCGCGCCCAGCAGGCGCAGGCCGCGCAGGCCGACGGCACAGGCGGTGGCGCCGTCGCAGTCGTAGTCGGCGACGATGACCAGCTTCTTGCGTTCGGCGATGGCATCGGCCAGGTAGCTGGCGGCCGCTTCGATATGCAGCAGGCCGGAGGGGGCAATCAAGGCATTGAGCTCGCTGGCCAGTTCGCGTGCAGTAGACAGGCCGCGCGCCGCATAGACGCGCGCCAGCACCGGATGCACGCCTTCGGCAATCAGTTGCTCGGCTTGAGAGATGTCATAGGAGCGGGTGGTGACGCGAATCATGCCGACAGCCCCGACAGTGAAGCTTTGCGCCAGAACCGGCGCAGTGCGCCCCGCGTGACCGCCACTTCCAGGCTGCGGTCAGCACCCGTCAGGATCAGGTTCAGCGATTCCAGGCTGCCGGCCTTGAGCGACACCAGCAAGGGTGCCAGCCAGTCGCGGTCCAGGTGCTCCAGATGCTGCAGCCACAGGCCCCATTCCTCGGCCAGCGCCGCTTCGGCCAGTGCATCCAGCACCAGCAGGCGATGGCCACTGCCTTGGGCCACTTGGGCCGCGCCACCGTCGGCGCGCTCTTCGCCAAAGGCGCGCAGCCAGCCGCGCAGGCCGAAGCGTTCGGCGTAGGTATCGTCGGCGCGTACGCCGGCATCGGCTCCGCCCCAGATCCAGATCGAATTGATGGCCTTCTGGCCGCGCATTTCGCGCTGTTCATTGAGCGACTCGGCGAACCACTGCATCTGCACTTCGTTCTGCAGCTTGCGCCAGGCCCGCTCGCCCGGCCCTTCCGGCATCCAGATGTCGACGTTGCGTCCGCTGGCAGCCGACGGCGTGGAGGTGCGCAGCCCGGCCCAGGCGTCGGCCCGGATGAACCACGTGCGGGCATCGCCATAGACCAGCTCATGGCCGATCTCGGTGAACAGGGGCAGGGCGGCGGCGAACAGGCGGCGCGATTCATCCTCTTCCAGCTGCAGCTGGCCGATGTCGGTCAGTACCAGATGGTCGCGCGCCACGTGGATGTGGGCCGGATGCAGCACGAACCAGTGCCCGGCCGCAGGCGCGTGGCCCAGGCGCTGCATCAGCGCGCTGGCGGCGGCGGGGCTGGAATCCTGGGGCGCAGGCGGCAGGCCGAAGCGCCGGGCCAGCCAGTGCTCATGCGGCAGGGCGCGCGAAAACGGATCATGCGCCTGGCGTGGCGCGGCCTTGCCACGGCCCAGCAGCATGGCCAGGGCCGGTGCCTGGCTCTGGCGCAGCAGGTCGCGCGCCAGTTCGGCCGGGGGCAGGGCAAAGGGGATGAGGATGTCGAGTTGATTCATGGGGCGCTATTTTAGCGGCTGGCGCGCCGCTTGGCCCCGGTTGCCTGAACAAGGCTTCACTTCAAAGCGGGGTCAGCCACTGTTCCAGGCCTTTTTTGCACGCTGGCGCACCAGCATGCGCACGCTGTCGGGCATAGGCGTGCGCGCGCCATTGGTCTCGGCCGAGAACCACAGGCTGTCTTCAAAGAACGGCAGCATGCGCGGCGTGATGAAGCGGCTGCGGATGCCATTGACGTGGCGGTCGCCCTGCGCGGTTTGCTGGGTGATGTAGAAGCGCTGCGGCACCACCAGGTGCAGATACTCCTTGGCGCGCGTCATGGCCACGTAGAGCAGGCGCCGCTCTTCGGCGATCTCGGCCTCGCTGCCGGTGGCCAGGTCCGAGGGGATGCAGCCATCGACCACATTGAGCACGTGGACCGAGCGCCATTCCTGGCCCTTGGCGGAGTGGATGGTGGAAAGGATCAGGTAATCTTCGTCGCGGTAGGGCGGGGCGGAGAAGTCGCTGCTGGCTTCGGGCGGGTCCAGCGTCAGTTCTGTCAGGAATTTCTCGCGCGAGGCGTAGCCATTGGCCAGTGCGGTCAGTTGCTCGATATCGGCAGCGCGGGCGTCGGCGTCTTCGTAGCGCTGCTCCAGTTGCGGCAGATACCAGTCGCGCGCGGCCTGGATGTCGGTCGGCCAGGTGGCGCTGGCGCGGCGCATCAGGTCGTAGGTATCGGCAAAGGCCTGCCATTGCAGGGCGATACTGGCGGGGGCGCCGAAGTTCAGCAGCGCATCGGCCGGGTCGCTGGCGGCGGCCATCAGGTCCAGGACTTTCTTGGCCGTAGCGGGGCCGACACCGGGAATCAATTGCAGCGCCCGGAAGCCGGCCATGCGCCCGCTGGGATTGTGCGCCAGGCGCAGCAGCGAGAGCAGGTCCTTGATGTGGGTGCTTTCCAGGAACTTGAGTCCGCCGAATTTCACGAAGGGGATGTTGCGCCGGACCAGCTCCAGTTCCAGCGCCGCGCTGTGGGTGGCGGTACGAAACAGCACCGCCTGGGATTTCAAGGTGAGCCCTTCTTCACGATGCGCCAGGATGCGGTTGGCCACCCAGCGCGCCTGTTCGGCCTCATCCGGGATGACCACCAGCTGCGGCTTCTGTGAGGACGGCTTGTCACTCCAGAGCTGCTTGACGTGCCGTTCCGGGGCATCGGCGATGACGGCATTGGAAGCCTGCAGGATCGGCTGCGTGGAGCGGTAGTTCTGTTCCAGCGTCAACAGCCGCGCCGGCTGGGTGAACAGATCGGGAAAATCGAGGATGTTGCGCACCGTAGCGCCCCGGAAGGAATAGATGGACTGGGCATCGTCACCCACGGCGGTGACGCCCGCGCCATCGGGTTTCATTCGTTGCAGGATCTCGGCTTGCAGGCGGTTGGTGTCCTGGTATTCATCCACCAGTACGTGATCGAAGCGCGCGCCGACCGATTGCGCAATCTCACGGTCGGAGAGCATGTCGGCCCAGAACAGCAGCAGGTCGTCGTAATCCAGCACGTGCTGGGCTTCCTTGGCATCGACATAGCGGGTAAAGAGTTCGCCCAGCAGCCTCTCCCATTCACGGCACCAGGGAAATTGCATCTGCAGCACGGTGCCCAGGTCTTGCCGGGTATTGACCGCACGTGAATAAATGGACAAGCAAGTGCCCTTCAGCGGAAACCGCTTGTCGGTGGAGGACAGCCCCATCTCGTGGCGCAGCAGGCCGATCAGGTCTTCGGAATCGCCGCGATCCTGGATGGTGAAGTCTTCTTCCAGGCCGATGACGGCCGCGTACTCGCGCAACAGCCGCGCGCCGATGGCGTGGAAGGTGCCTGACCAGGGCAGTTGCGGCGGGCTGTCGGTGGCCGTGAGGCCCAATACCTGGCGGATCACCTGACCCACGCGCCGGCCCATGTCGGCCGCCGCCCGGCGCGAGAAGGTCAGCAGCAGGATGCGTTGCGGGTCGGCTCCATCGAGGATCAGCCTGGCGACCCGGTGCGCCAGGGTATTGGTCTTGCCCGAACCGGCACCGGCCACGATGAGCAGCGGCGGCTGCTGTGCCGGCGCCATCTTGCTGCCATGCTCGACCGCCTCGCGCTGCTGTGCGTTCAGGCGCGCAAACGGATCGCGCTCGCCGGTGGGCGGGCTGCTGGTGTCGGGGGCGTCCTGGGCGATTTCGGAGGGCATGGTGCGGGGAAATTCATATCGGCGGTGGGTGAGTAAGGAGGTACTGTATATATAACCAGTCCCCGATGCAACATCAGGCAGATCCTCCATATGAAATGTCTTGGCGCGAACCTCTGCCGTGGAAGTGAATCTACAGGCTTCACGGCGGGCGACCGACGGGTCAGGTGCGAACATGGGGCAGATGGCCAGGGATGGGCCATGACTGCAAACTGTGGCAAACTTCGCGCTTTGTCTTCGCCCGTGTTGGCGTGCGGCCAGAGGATTGCGTCCCGGAATCGGGGTGCGAGGCCACTGGCAGCACATTGTGCAGGCCCTCTCCCGGAGCAATTTTGAGTCTGATTAAAAACCTGCCGTTCGAATGGCTGGTCGGCATCCGCTACACGCGGGCTGGCAAGCGCAGCGGCCGCAACAGTTTCATTTCCTTCATTTCCCTCATTTCCATGGCCGGCATCGCGCTCGGCGTGGCTGCCTTGATCGTCGTGCTGTCGGTCATGAACGGCTTCCAGAAGGAAGTGCGTGACCGCATGCTCTCCGTGCTGGCCCATATCGAAGTCTTCGATGCCTCCGGTTCCATGAAGGACTGGCAGGCCGTGGCCAAGCAGACCTTCCAGAATCCCGAGGTGCTGGGCGCTGCGCCCTACGTCGCGGGCCAGGCCATGATGACGCGTGACGACAACCTGCGCGGCGTGCTGGTGCGCGGCGTGCTGCCCGAGGAAGAGCCCAAGGTGTCGGATGTGGCCAAGCAGGTCAAGCAGGGCAGTTTCGCTTCCCTGAAACCCGGCGAATTCAACATCGTCATCGGCGGCGAACTGGCGCGCGGCATGCGCGTGGGCCTGGGCGACAAGGTCACGGTGATCGTGCCGCAAGGGCAGGTGACTCCGGCCGGCGTCTTGCCGCGCCTGAAGCAATTCACGGTGACCGGGATTTTCGAAGCCGGCCATTATGAATTCGATTCGTCACTGGCCTTCATCCAGCTGCAGGATGCCGAAACCCTGTTCCGCATGGATGCCCCGACCGGCGTGCGCCTGCGCATCCGCGACATGCTGCAGGCCCCGGAAGTGACCCAGCAGCTGGCCCGCACCCTCTCCGGCGACCTTTACCTGCGCGACTGGTCGCAGCAGAACAGCAACTGGTTCGCGGCCGTCAAGACCGAAAAGCGCATGATGTTCATCATCCTCGCGCTCATCATCGCGGTGGCGGCCTTCAATCTGGTGTCCACGCTGGTGATGACGGTGACCGACAAACAAGCGGACATCGCCATCCTGCGTACGTTGGGGGCTTCTCCCGCCTCCATCATGAAGATTTTCGTGATCCAGGGGGCCTTGGTGGGCCTGGTCGGCACGGCCATCGGCGTCGGCCTCGGGGTGCTGGTGGCGCTCAATATCGACGTGCTGGTGCCGGCCATCGAGCGGGCTTTCCACGTGCAGTTCTTGCCGAAGAGCATCTACGTGATTTCTGAATTGCCGTCCGAACTGATCTGGTCGGATGTCTATACCATCGGCGCGCTGGCGGTGGTGCTGGCCTTCCTGGCCACCTTGTATCCGAGCTGGGCAGCGGCCCGTGTCAAACCGGCGGAGGCGCTGCGCTATGAATAACAACGATCCGATCAAGAACCGCCAGGCTGTGCTGTCCTCGCGCGGCTTGGGCAAGACCTTCACCCAGGGCAAGTATTCGGTGAAGGTTTTAGGTAATGTCGATATCGACGTCTACCACGGCGAGCAAGTCGCCATCGTCGGCGCCTCCGGCTCCGGCAAATCGACCCTGCTGCACCTGCTGGGCGGGCTCGATACGCCCAGCACCGGCACCGTCAGCCTGCTGGGCAAGGATTTCGCCAACCTGGGGGAGAGCGAGCGCGGCACGCTGCGTAACCAGTCGCTGGGCTTCGTTTATCAGTTCCACCATCTGCTGCCGGAATTCTCGGCGCTGGACAACGTGGCCATGCCGCTGATGATTCGCCGCGTCAAACGTGCCGAAGCGCAGGAGCAGGCGCGCGAGATGCTGGAGAAGGTCGGCCTGGCGCAGCGCGTGACGCACGTGCCGGGGGAGCTTTCCGGTGGCGAGCGCCAGCGGGTGGCGCTGGCGCGCGCGCTGGTGACGCGTCCGGCCTGCGTGCTGGCCGATGAACCGACCGGCAACCTCGACCGCAGCACGGCCGACCGCACCTTCGAACTGATGATCGAACTCTCGCGCACCCTCGGCACGGCCTTCGTGATCGTGACCCACGACATCGAACTGGCAGGCCGGTGTGCGCGTGTATTGCGCTTGTCCGACCAGGGGCTGAAAGTGGCCGGTCAGCAGCCTTGATGCATTCCGGGTAAGCTAATGCCCCTGACGCCGCCGTCTTGATGCAAGACGGCGGTGTGCTTTTGACGATATGAATATCTGAACAGATGGACACTGGAGCAAGACAATGAACACCCGCCAATGGCTAGAGACCCTGGTCGCCTTCGATACCACCAGCCGCAATTCCAACCTGGAACTGATCACCACCGTACGTGACAGCCTGGAAAAGCAGGGCATCTCCTCCTGGCTGGCGCACAACAAGGAGCAGACCAAGGCCAACCTGTTCGCCACCTTGCCCGCCACCGCCGGCCCGAATGCCGGCAGCACCGAGGGCGGCATCGTGCTCTCCGGCCACACCGACGTGGTGCCGGTGGATGGGCAAAAATGGGATACCGATCCTTTCAAGCTGACCGAGAAGGATGGCAGCCTGTTCGGTCGCGGTACCTGCGACATGAAGGGTTTCATCGCGACTTCGCTGGCGCTGGTGCCGGAATTCCTGGCCATGCCGCGTGTGAAGCCGATTCACCTGGCGTTTTCCTATGATGAAGAAATCGGCTGCATCGGCGCGCCCGTGATGCTGGAAGAAATCGTCAAGCGCGGCATCAAGGTCGATGGCTGCGTGGTGGGTGAGCCCACCAGCATGAACGTGGTGGTGGCACACAAGGGCATCAACGTGTTTGCCTGCAAGGTGCACGGCAAGTCCGCGCACTCTTCGCTGACCCCGCAGGGCTGCAATGCCATCGAGCACGCCGCACGCCTGATCTGTGCCATCCGCGATTTCGCCGATGGCTACAAGGCCAATGGCCCGTATGACCAATTCTTCGATGTGCCCTTCAGCACCATGACCACCAATCAGATCCGTGGCGGCATTGCGGTCAACACCATTCCCGAGCTGTGTGAATTTACTTACGAATTCCGCAACCTGCCCGGCATGAGCGTGGCCGACATCCAGGCCCAGATCGACAAGTACATCGCCGAAGTGCTGCTGCCCAAGATGCGCAGCGAATTCCCGGAGGCCCGCGTGGAGATCGACAACTTCGCCGGCAGCCCGGCGCTGGAAGCGGTCGAGCAGGCGGCCATCACCGAGCTGGTGCGCGCCCTGACGGGCGATCGCGAAACCCGCAAGGTGGCCTATGGCACCGAGGCCGGCCTGTTCCAGCAGATCGGCATCCCCACCATCGTCTGCGGTCCTGGCGATATCGGCAACGCCCACAAGCCCAACGAGTTCGTGACGCTGGCCCAGATGGAGCGCTGCGAGCAGTTCCTGCGCAAGCTGGGCAAGTCGCTGCAGCCGGCCTGATCGCCTTCGGTCAGCCGCCCGGGCAGCCAAGGACGCGAGTGCTCGCGTCCTTTTTTTTGGGCCGCCGGGGCGGGTCGGCAATTCTTTACGTTTGTTAATCACTGCAAGACGGCGTTAGACGGTAAACTGCCGTCTTTGAAGCCGGTCCAAACCGGCTATGCTGTGGAAACAACAAGACGCTTCGGGGGAAGCGAGCCGGATCAGCCCAGGCTGAGCCACCGGGTCACGGCCCCGGTGGCGTGTGTCGTCATCCGGAACCTGCGCCCGATGGGCCAGTCTTTCCGATTTTCGCCAAGCCAGTCAGCACATGTGGGTCGATACGCACTGCCATCTCGACGCCGGGGAATTCGGCGACCGTTCCGCTGCCGTGGCCGCCGAGGCCGCGCAGGCCGGTGTACGCGCCATCGTCATTCCCGCCATCGCCAAAGTGAACTTCAAGGAAGTTGGGCGGCTGGCGCGCGAAGTCGGCAATGCCGTCTACGCGCTGGGCATTCATCCGCTTTACGTCCCTACTGCCAAGGAATCCGATCTGGAGGTGCTGCGCACGGCCATCGCCGAGGCGCTGGACGATCCGCTGTTTGTGGGCATTGGTGAAATCGGGCTGGACTTCTT
>Ga0187843_10002145_pt1 | contig 12154 bp, 12 predicted proteins | sample SpaLakP09_SKY_43_FD_134516 | JGI IMG/M metagenome (GOLD analysis project Ga0187843, IMG submission 134516) | Oligotrophic lake water microbial communities from Sparkling Lake, Wisconsin, USA - SP09_SKY_43 | ecosystem: Environmental > Aquatic > Freshwater > Lake | place: USA: Sparkling Lake... | reverse complement strand
GGCATGGAAGTAGTTTGCATGAATGGTCCGGATGGAGTTCCATTTAAAGGCCGCATTAACCAGGTATTGAAATTTAAAGGTTTAGAGCGTGAAATCGTTGAAGAGGCTGTTGCTGGTGATATTGCCCTAATCAATGGTATTGAAGAATTAGCAATTGGCACAACCGTTTGTGCGGTGGATAAACCAGATCCATTGCCAATGCTCAAGATTGATGAACCTACTTTGACTATGAACTTCATGGTAAATACCAGCCCATTGGCCGGTCGTGAAGGCAGGTTTGTTACTAGCCGTCAAATTCGTGAGCGTCTTGATCGTGAATTAAAAGCCAACATGGCCTTGCGTGTAAAAGAAACAGATGACGATACCGTATTCGAAGTTTCTGGCCGTGGTGAGTTGCATTTGACTATTTTGGTTGAAACCATGCGTCGTGAAGGTTATGAGATGGCAGTTTCTCGTCCACGCGTAGTATTCCATGAAGAGAATGGCGTCAAGATGGAGCCGTATGAGAACTTAACGGTAGACGTAGAGGATGCTACTCAAGGCTCCGTGATGGAGGATTTGGGTAAGCGTAAGGGCGAATTACAAGATATGGTGAGTGACGGAAAAGGCCGTACCCGTCTCGAGTACCGTATTCCTGCACGTGGCCTGATTGGCTTCCAAGGTGATTTCATGACTATGACTCGCGGTAACGGTTTGATGAGCCATACTTTTGATTGTTACGCTCCGGCCAAAGATGGAATTCTGGGCGAGCGTCATAACGGCGTATTAATTAGCCAGGATGACGGCGAAGCTGTTGCTTACGCTATTTGGAAATTGCAAGATCGTGGTCGTATGTTTGTCAAACATGGTGACCCTGTATACGAAGGTATGGTGATTGGTATTCATAGTCGTGACAATGACTTGGTTGTGAATCCGATTAAAGGTAAGCAATTAACTAACGTACGCTCTTCTGGTACCGATGAGGCAGTTCGCCTAGTAACGCCAATTGATTTGACCTTGGAATACGCGGTTGAATTCATTAGCGATGATGAGTTGGTTGAAGTAACACCGAAAAGCGTGCGTATTCGTAAGCGTTACTTGAAAGAACATGACCGTAAGAAAGCTTCGCGCGAGTAATGTAGCCGAGTTGTTTTAATTAAGCACACTGTTAGCAAAATAAGAGTCACCTTTGGGTGGCTCTTATTTTTGTCATAAGGCCTCTGACATCAATCTGTCACATATTTCCATATAATTGGAAATATGAAAAATACTCATGCCATTTCTGTCTTCCTGGCACTAGGACAGGAGTCTAGACTTAATATCTTTCGCTTGATCGTTCAGCGCGGTGAGCTTGGTTTGACTCCTGGCGAAATCATTGAAAAGCTGGGTATTCCCAATGCCACCCTAAGTTTTCATTTAAAAGAATTGGTCCAATCTAATCTGCTAATCGTTGAGCGCCAAAGTCGAAACCTCATTTACCGTCCTAATGCATCCTTGGTAAAAGATTTAAGCGCATTCTTATTAGATAACTGCTGTGGCGGTAAGTCCTGTATTCCTGTTAAAAATCTTAAGAAATCCAAGGTAATATGAAAACCTACAACATCCTCTTTCTTTGCACCCATAACTCTGCAAGATCAATCCTAGGTGAAGCTCTCGCATCCACCCACCCAAGCGGTAAATTTGTAGGTTATTCAGCTGGATCCACTCCGGGCACGAGTGTCAATCCCATTGCTGCGGACATAGCAGTCGAGTTAGGAATGGATCGAGCTCTATTGAAGTCTAAAAGCTGGGATGTCTATGCACAGCCCAATGCGCCCAAGATGGATTTCATTATCACTGTTTGTGACAATGCCGCCGGTGAAGTTTGCCCATTCTGGCCCGGTCAACCGGCTACTGCACATTGGGGCTTTTCTGACCCATCACAAGTACAGGGCACGGATCTAGAAAAGCGGACAGCCTTTAATGCTGTAATGAATGGTCTCAAGCAACGGATTGATATCTTGGCTAGCATGCCTCTAGAAAAATTAGACTCCATGACCCTCAAAGAAATTCATGCATCAATCCAAGCTCAAGTATGAACACCTTAACTAAAAAACTCTCCTTTCTTGATCGCTACCTCACGGTATGGATCTTTGCAGCTATGGCATTCGGAATCTCCCTAAGCTATATATTTCCTGGCATTGAGGGCTTAATTCATTCCTTCCAGATGGGTGCCACCAATATCCCCATCGCTATTGGCTTGATACTGATGATGTATCCGCCGTTTGCCAAGGTGCGTTACGAAGATTTGCCTGATGTCTTTAAAGATAAGCGCATCTTTCTGATTTCACTACTGATGAACTGGATTGTTGCGCCAGCATTAATGTTCTTTTTGGCCATTACTTTTGTGCCTGATCAATCAGAGTATATGGCTGGCTTGATTTTGATCGGTATTGCTCCCTGTATTGCCATGGTGATTGTGTGGAACGATATTGCTAAGGGCTCAACAGAGTATGCTGCTGGGCTGGTGGCATTTAATGCGATCTTCCAAGTCTTATTTTTTAGTGTGTATGCATATTTTTTCCTCGCTGTTCTGCCGCCATACTTTGGTCTAGCAGCATCTAATGTCAGCGTGAGTATGGGGCAGATTGCAGAGAGCGTCTTTATTTACCTTGGCGTACCTTGTATTGCTGGTATCTTGACACGGGTAGTGATGCTCAAATTTATGTCTAAGAATTCTTATCACGAGCAGTTTGTACCCCGCATTGGGAAGCTCACGCTGGTAGCATTACTGTTTACTATTGTGGTGATGTTTAGCTTGAAGGGTAAGCTCATTTTGAGTCTGCCGATGGATGTATTGACGATTGCAGTTCCTCTACTGATCTTCTTCCTCATCATGTTCTTATTGACCTTCTTCGTCACGGGTAAGATGGGAATTGATTACAAGCGTTGCTGCACCCTGTCCTTTACGGCATCGAGCAATAATTTTGAGCTTGCTATCGCCGTGGCAATTGCTATATTTGGAATCAACTCTGGAGCTGCGTTTGCAGCAGTGATTGGTCCTCTGGTTGAGGTGCCCATCATGATTGGCTTAGTGGCAGTGGCTTTGTGGTTTAAAGAACGCTATTTTGTCAAGGGATAGACTCTAGGCTCTATAGGGTCTTATAAGATTCTCTAATCCGAATGCATCACTCGTATGCCTGAGGGCATCAATGGACTCCCTTAGTGCCTTAATGTCTTTGCACTTGAGTTTTTGCAGTTTCTTTCTATCCATTCCATAGGTATCGACTAGATAGCGCATTCTAGATAAGCAGATCTGCAGGCGGATCAGCCAGTAAAGCGCAAAAATGCCGGGTGCAAATAAGAGAAGCAGAATACTCATTTAGTAACCCATAAAAAAGGTCGTCATTAAGGAGGTCTATTGCGAATTAATCCGACGATTATTTCAGTGGTTATTTAATTAGTAGTACAGGTTGCTTGGCTGCGTTACTAATTTTCTGGGCGACTGAACCCATGAGGGCATCAATAATGCCAGTCCTACCTTTTGAGCCCATGACGATCAGATCAAACTTCTCTTTATTGGCTAGAGAAATAATTTCGTGAGCAATATTGCCACGCTTGATTACCATGCTGTGTTTTACACCTGCGGCATCGAGTGCCTTTTGAGCAGACTTCAACTCTTTTTCACTTACTTCACGGAGGTAATCATCAATTACGCTAGTAGCAACAAACTGCTTCACATGGCCAAGGCCAATATCATCATGAATGCTGATCAATGTTACCGTGCATTTGCTACGTAAATCTTTGGCTAACTTGCCAACGTATTTAGCTGCATTGAGTGCAGATTTGGAGCCGTCTACCGGTAATAGTATTTTCATTTCTTCCCTTAATATTTATAGTGACTACATTGCAAATACACAAGTTCAATGTACTCTCTTAATCACTATTAATCTATGGACAATGATGAATACCCTACTAATTTATTTATGTATTGATTGGGTGGCTATTTAAGAAACGCATCATAGAAAGTCTTGATGATGAGGATAGTCACCAGGATAAAGAAACCTTTACGAATGAAGGTATTGCCATGTTTGATAGCAATCCTAGTACCGATTTGACCGCCGATGAGATTAGCACTTGCCAATAGTAAACCGAGCTTCCAGTCAAAATAGCCCAGATAAAAAAATACGCACAGCGCTCCTAAATTCGAGGCTATGTTGAGACACTTAGCCGGGGCCGCGGATCGTAAAAAATCAAATCCTAATACTCTGGTGTAGAAGAGTTTATAAAAGGCGCCAGCTCCAGGACCCAGAAAGCCATCATAAAAGCCAATAATGCCGGCGCCAGTAGAGGCGATGGCCTTTTGCTTATGGTGTTGGTGTTTAGGCGCATGAACTAGGCCAGAATTTGATTTGAGATTAAAGATCAGCAGTGCCAGCAACAAAAACGGTAGCGCACCTCTAAGCCATTGGGTTGGCAGTTGAGTAACAAGATAGGCGCCAGCAACCGAGGCAAAGAAAGCAAATGCAGAGGAAATAATCACTAAGCCCCAAGGGCTTTTATTAACCCTGCTGTACTGAACGGCAGAGCCAATAGTTCCCACAATCGAGCCAAACTTATTTACTGAGAGTAGGGTGGCTGGCGGAAAGCCTGGCAATGCTGCAAAAAGGGCTGGTACCTGAATCATCCCACCGCCGCCAATAATAGAGTCAACCAGACCAGCAAATAAGGCGCACGCAAGCAATAGGCTCAGGTCGAAAGCGGAGAGTTCAAGCATGGTTCTTATTAGTCTTATAGGTCTTATGGTTGTTTGATGTGAAGCTGACCCATTTTAGAGGGGTTTCTGGAGATGAGGATCTGGGAAGGCGATAATCTCAGTCATTCCTATTGAGAGCTAAATTTAAGATTTATGAAAGTGAATTCAGAGGGCGTCTCTTCCTCGAGAGTCTATTTGCCTGCAGGGCAGACTTATCGCAGTCTGCTGGATTTCTTTATCGCTCATTTTCCGCATATAGAAGCAAGTGAGTGGTCCGCACGTTTTGATGAGGGCTTGGTGATGACTGCTGATGGCCTACCAGTAGCATCTAATGAAACCTACCTTCCTAATACCCACTTACTGTATTACAGGCGCTTAGCGCGAGAGCCTGAGATTCCTTATCAAGAACACATCTTATTTCAAGATGAGCATATTCTGGTGGCAGACAAACCCCATTTTTTACCAGTGACACCAAGTGGTCTTTATCTTCATCAGACCTTACTCAATCGTCTAAAGAAGAAAACAGGCATACAGACATTAAGCCCAATTCATCGCATCGATCGTGATACTGCTGGGTTAGTTGTTTTTTCAGTCAATCCGCAGGAGCGGGCACGCTATCAAAACCTCTTTAGAGATCGAGCTGTTAAAAAAGTATACGAAGCTATAGCACCTTACTCAGAAGACCTGATCAATAAACTCCCCATGACTTATCGTAGCAAAATAATAGAGTCTGAACATTTCTTGCAAATGGAAGAGATTAATGGCGAGGCTAATTCGGATACCTATATTGAGTTGATTGAGGTAAATAATCCTTGGGCTAAATATCGTTTAACTCCTGGTAGCGGCAAGAAGCACCAATTACGTTGTCATCTCAATAGTCTGGGGATTCCGATAAAGCATGATCAGATCTACCCAATATTAACGCCCTATCAGGAGTATGATTTGGACTTTTCAAAACCCTTGCAGCTCTTGGCAAAAGAGATTTATTTCAGAGATCCGGTAACGGGTGAAGAGAGAGTATTTGTGAGTCAAAGAGTGTTGGGCTGATACACGCATGACTGTAAAACCACCGAAACGCTTAGCTGTCGCTCCAATGATGGAGTGGACAGACCGTCACTGCCGATCCTTTCATCGAACCTTAACAAAAGAAGCAGTTCTTTATACGGAGATGGTCACTACTGGTGCCCTCATACATGGGGATGTACCACGCCATTTAGATTATTCAGAAGATCAACACCTAGTCGTATTGCAATTGGGTGGTTCGGAACCATCAGATTTGGCGAAAGCAGCAGAGTTAGCCCAGCAGTGGGGCTATGACGAGATTGATCTCAATTGTGGCTGTCCGTCTGAGCGTGTGCAACGAGGGGCCTTTGGTGCTTGCCTGATGGCTGAGCCTGTTTTAGTGGCAGATTGCGTTAAGGCAATGAAGTGCGCAGTTGATATACCTATCTCAGTAAAGCATCGCCTTGGATTGGATTCCATGGATGCATCCAGCTCAGAAAAAGATTATCAATTTGCCCTGAACTTTATTCTGGCCGTTGCTGATGCTGGAGCAAGTCAAGTCACTGTTCATGCTCGTAATGCTGTGCTCAAGGGTTTATCTCCAAAGGAGAATCGCAGTAAACCGCCATTACGTTATGAAGTGGCTGCAAAACTTCGCTTAGATGCGCAAAAGCAATTCCCAAATCTCAAGGTCTTACTCAATGGAGGTTTAGAAAGTAATGATCAAATCGCTGGACATTGGGATGACTTTGATGGCTTTATGGTGGGTAGGGCGGCGTATCACTTTCCCGCCATGTTGTTGGGTTGGGATGATTTGATTAAGACCGATGGTGAAGCCGCAGGCTATTTATTTAGTGAAACTGAGTGGCATCGCATTCAGATTGCACTGGTTAAGCAAGTGCAGGCTTGGTATGACGAGTGCCGCTTAAAAGACAAGCCTTTTTATATTGGCGCATTCACAAGACATATCTTGGGATTAGCCCATGGTAGAGCAGGATCGCGTTATTGGCGCCAGCGCCTCTCAGATCATCACGCGCTAGCTAAAGTGCAGAGCAAAGCGGCAATTGTAGATTTCTTCATTGATGCAAGCCTCACCCTAGGAGATTGGGCCGCCTTTGAATTTAATGGATCCTAAAGCCACTATCTAGGGCTTTTTTTGACAGGGTTTTGGTCCAAAAGCTATAATCTAGGTCTTCAGTGGCGGACGTAGCTCAGTTGGTAGAGTCCCAGATTGTGATTCTGGTTGTCGCGGGTTCGAGCCCCGTCGTTCGCCCCACCGAATATTGCAGTATCCTAAGGCTCCCTTTGTGGAGCTTTTTATTTTTTAGATTTCACCCATGAAAAAATTTGATATTGCTTCTGTTCTGTTCGGTATTTTGCTATCAGTTATCGCGCTGTATTTTATGTTGAGACCCTCAACAGCTACTAGCGCACCAGCCTCTACTATTGCTGTAGTTAAAGTGGGCAATGTATCTTGGGATCAATCCGAGATGACGATTGCTGATGTAAAGACTTTTGCTAATGCGACTGGATTTGTCAGTCAAGCCGAGAAAAATGGTGGCGGCCTCACTTATGAATCTGGCTTTGTTAAGAAACTAGGCTGGACATGGAAAACCCCTTACGGCGTTCCGGCAAAAGATGCCGAGCCTGCAGTGCACCTCAATCAATCTGAAGCTGCATCTGTCTGTCGCTACTTTGGGAAACGTTTGCCTACTGATGCAGAGTGGACTTCCGCAGCGTTTGTAGAGCAAAGGGCTAATCCGCCTGCTGGGTATGTAAAAGGTGAGCGTTATCCATTTCCCGGTGGTAGCACACCAGTGGTTTCTCATTGCTTAAGTGGCTGCGGAGACTACAAAGGCTTAGCTCCAGCTAGTGCCTTAAACCGTGGCACTGGGCATGTCACTGCGGGCACTACCAAGCCCGGCGTCAATGGTTTATTGGACATGGGCGGTAATGTATGGGAGTGGACTGCTACTGAGCGCAATGGTGGTTTTATTACCCGTGGGGCATCTTGGTGGTACGGCCCAGAACGGCAAAAAGAGTCTGATATCGAGTCTAAGTCTGCTGATGTTGGGGTGGTATACATTGGGTTTCGGTGTGTAGCTGATGCCATGAAACAATAGGGGATGACTAATACTGCAGTTGACGCATCTGCTATTGAAATCACCTCTGAATATCAAGAGGTAATCGACGCGATCGAGCGCCAGGACCCCTATATTTTTGTAAGCGGTAAGGCGGGTACTGGCAAGACCACCCTCATTGGACATCTAAGAGAGCATATTCCCGGTAATGTAGTGGTGGTGGCACCAACAGGCGTAGCTGCACTCCAAGTGAAGGGGGTGACGATTCATTCCTTCTTTAGGCTCCCGCCGCGCTTGATTTTTCCTGAAGAAGATATCAAGCCCTTAAAAGATAAGCGCCTCTACAGAGATATTCGCCTACTCATCATTGATGAGATCTCGATGGTGCGTGCAGATGTGGTTGATGCGATGGATTTATTTCTGCGCGCGAATGGCCCTCATAAAAATCAACCCTTCGGTGGCATTCAGGTGATGTTTGTAGGGGACTTATTTCAGTTACCGCCAGTAGTCTCTAATGCCGATATGCAGGTCTTGTCTGAGCGTGGCTATGAAGGTCCTTATTTTTTCTGTGCCATTGCCTTGCACCGCAAAGATGTCACGATGGTGGAGCTATCCAAGATCTTCCGTCAGAAGGATGCATATTTTGCTGGCTTACTCAATCAGATCCGCATCAATCAAGATATTGATGAAGCACTACAGACTTTAAATACTGTTTGCTATGAAACCAAAAAAGAGGCTGACGAGCAAACAATTACTTTGACTACGACAAATGCAAGAGCGGATCAAATTAATGGCGCAGGTTTACGCGCATTAACTACGGATGCCAAAATCTATACTGGTAATAGTACTGGCAAGTTCAATGTGGATGATCGTAATCTACCATCGCCTAATCACCTTACTCTGAAGGTCGGAGCTAAAGTGATGTTTACTGCAACTGATAGTAATTTTCCTAAGCGCTGGGTCAATGGCACGATCGGCGTAGTCCGCGAATTGCTCCCTAACACTGTCAAGGTTATGGTGCAAAATGGCTCTTACTCCAACACGGTTGAAGTCAAAGGACACCAGTGGGAGTCTTATCGCTACGATCATGACATGATGTCAGGAAAAATTTCCCCAAATATCATTGGAACCTTCGTTCAGATCCCATTAATGCTTGCTTGGGCTGTCACCATTCATAAGAGTCAAGGCAAGACGCTCGATAAGATCAAAGTTGATCTCTCCTCGGGAGCATTTGCCTCAGGACAAGTGTATGTCGCTTTAAGTCGTTGCACCTCAATTGAAGGTATTACCCTGGAGCGACCGATACAGCCCAAGGATGTGAGCTGTGATCAAGAAGTTAAGCGTTTCTATCTGAATTGCTTGCCTAGCCAGGCGTAATTATTGGCTTGACTTTTGGGCTATAAAGTTATAACATTGTTATCACCATGAAAAAACAGTTGCATCTCCAAATTCGTCAAATCGGTAACTCTCGGGGAGTAGTTATTCCTAAGGCTATCCTTGAGCAAGTAGGCTTTGAGGATGAAGCAGATTTAATTATTGAGGGTAATAAACTGGTGTTGAGTAAGCCAAAAAAAAATCCCCGCGAAGGCTGGGCTGAGGCTTCAAAAGCAATTACTGAGGCTGGCGAAGATAACTTAGTATTGGGTGACTTTATTAATGAAGGCGATGAGGATTGGGTTTGGTAAAAAGTATCGTTTCACGCGGAGATATTTGGCTGATTAATTTAGATCCAACGAAGGGTAGCGAGATTCAAAAGACTCGACCATGCGTTATTGTGTCTCCTCAAGAGATGCATGATTTTTTGCGAACAGTGATCATTGCGCCAATGACCACAAAAGGTCGCCAGGCACCTTATCGCGTGCCCATCACTCATGATGGTAAAAAAGGATTGGTGTTGCTTGATCAGATACGCACGATTGATAAAGGTCGGCTTGTAAAGCGATTAGGTGCAGTAAGTACTAAAACATTAGGTACTAGTTTAAATATTCTTCAGGGAGCATTCACCCTTTAGTGGGCATATTCATATGCCACTTCCTATGTTCTTGATTGTGAGCTTATTTAGCTCTAACTATAGTTATAGACCATTCCATTAGCAACATGGCTAATATACGTACTTCAGTCCTGCGAGATTTCTCTAGAAATTGGCTTATCTGAAAGGTGAATGACTAAGGTGTCATCTTTAGCAAAATAAGCTGTATTTATGAATTAAAAACCAGCCGCTAATCCATCTCGGCGATGATCACTACCAGCAATATACGCACCATTACTATCTTCGCTTATTAGCGCAATAGCTTGTGCACTACCAAAGTCCAAACTATTTGCTGGCATGACAGTTACTTCGTGCCCCATGGCTTTTAGTCCTTCTACCACTGCAGCAGGCATCGAAGCTTCAACAGTGAGCTTGCCAATATCATCAATTCTCCAACGTGGTGCATCTGAGCAGGCTTGTGGGTTGAGATTGTCATCTATAAAGCGCATCACAAACTGAGTATGTCCTTGCGGTTGCATATTACCGCCCATCACACCAAACGCCATGGCAGGTTGATTGCCTTTGGTAAGGAATGCCGGAATGATGGTGTGAAAGGGGCGTTTACCTGGAGCCACTTGATTAGGGTGGCCATTAACCAAGCTAAAGCTCATGCCGCGGTTGTGGAATGCAATACCGCCTGGAGCAACGACTCCTGAACCAAAGCCTTTGAAGTTCGACTGAATATAAGAAATCATCATGCCAGAGTCATCGGCGGCGCACAGATAAACGGTACCACCAGCATGTGGGTCTCCCGCACTGTAGATTCCTGCTTGATTGTGATTAATCAGCGCAGCGCGACTAGCTAAATAGTCCCTATCTAATAAAGTACTCGTTGGCACTTTCATGGTGCTGGCATCGGATACGTAGGCGTAGGCATCAGCAAAGGCCATGCGCATGGCTTCAACTTGTAAATGAATATGCTGTGCAGAGTTAGCGGGATATTGTTTTACATTAGCAGCTTGCAAAATACCGAGTGCCATTTGGGCAACGATGCCCGAGCCATTGGGCGGAATCTCATGCAAAGTATAGTCACCATAGTCAAATGCTAAGGGTTCAACCCATTCAGTTTGGTTGGCAGCAAAATCTGCCATCGTGAAGCAGCCGCCAGAGCTATGAGCAGAGTCGACCATACTTTGCGCTAACTTTCCGGTATAAAAAGATTCCCCTTCAGTATCTGCAATCTCGCGCAATGTATTAGCTTGTGCGGGATAGTGCCAGAGCTGACCAGCAGCAGGCGCCTTCCCATCTTTCAAGAAAGACTCTGTAAAGCCGGGTTGATTTTTCAGAATCGGAATCGCTTCACGCCATTGACGTGCAATTACCGGCGAAACTGGAAAACCATTTTCTGCGTAATCAATCGCGCGTTTGAAGAGTTGCGCAAAAGGGAGTTTGCCAAATTTGCGTGACAACTCAATCCAACCAGAAACCATACCGGGCACAGTCACGGTATTCCAGCCAATCAGATCCATTGTCGCTTTACCAGCAAAATATTCTGGTGTCCAGGCTGCCGGTGCGCGGCCAGAGGCATTCATGCCATGCAATTTTCCCCCATCCCAAATCAAGGCAAAGCCATCACCACCAAGGCCATTCATCGTCGGCTCTACAACGGTGAGTGTAATTGCAGTGGCTAGGGCTGCATCAATAGCATTGCCTCCATTTTGCAAAATTTCAATACCTGCTTGAGTTGCTATTGGCTGCGAACTAGCCACAGCATTTTTTGCTAATACTGGGGCACGGCCGCCACCAAAGGGAGGGGAAATCAACATGGAAATGATCTATTCAGTAAGGAGGTGGACTTCAATGGAACGAGTGCTTAACTAATCTTAGTCAATTTTAATGTTTGCAGCCTTAACAATCTTTGCCCATTTGTCATGCTCGCTTTGGGTAATGATGGCTAATTGCTCAGAATTAGCAAACTGCGGATGGATTCCTTGGTTTGCTAAGCGAGCCTTGAAGTCCGGGTTAGTTAAAATCTTTCGAATTTCTCTTTCCAGTCTCGCAACAATTACAGGTGATGTTCCCTTAGGTGCGAAGAATGCATAGAGATTTTCAACATCAAACTGTTTCATACCATCTTGTCCTAAGGTAGGTACATTAGGAATTAATGGTGAACGCTCTGCGGCTGCAATAGCAATGGGGCGCAGCTTTCCACTTTGAATATGTTGTAAAGATGCAGTTACGCTATCGAACATCATGAGAGTATTACCAGCAATTAAATCAGGTAAGGCAAACGCACTACCTTTATAAGGTATGTGTGTACCGGTGGCACCGATACGCTGCATAAACAGAGTTGACTCTAAATGTGAGAGGCTACCATTACCCTGCGAG
>Ga0187843_10002144_pt1 | contig 12157 bp, 13 predicted proteins | sample SpaLakP09_SKY_43_FD_134516 | JGI IMG/M metagenome (GOLD analysis project Ga0187843, IMG submission 134516) | Oligotrophic lake water microbial communities from Sparkling Lake, Wisconsin, USA - SP09_SKY_43 | ecosystem: Environmental > Aquatic > Freshwater > Lake | place: USA: Sparkling Lake... | reverse complement strand
CGACGGCCAGCGCACCACCGGCACGCCGATCAGCCTGATGATTGAGAACACCGATCAGCGCTCCAAGGACTATGGCGAGATCGCCCAGGCCTTCCGGCCGGGCCATGCCGACTATCCCTATTTCGCCAAGTACGGCGTACGCGACTATCGGGGCGGCGGGCGCAGCTCGGCCCGCGAGACCGCCGCGCGGGTGGCGGCGGGTGCCATCGCCCGGCTGGTGATCCCCGGCGTCACGGTGCGCGCGGCCCTTGTCCAGATCGGCCCCCACGCCATCAACCGGGCGAACTGGGACTGGGACCAGTGCGAGCAGAACCCCTACTGGTCGCCGGACGCCGCGATCATTCCGGTCTGGGAAGAGCACCTGGAAAAGATCCGCAAGGCCGGCTCCTCAACCGGGGCCATCGTCGAGGTGGAAGCCACGGGCGTGCCCGCCGGCTGGGGCGCGCCGCTCTATGGCAAGCTGGATGCCGAGCTGGCCGCCGCCCTGATGTCGATCAACGCCGCCAAGGGCGTGGAGATCGGCGAGGGTTTCGCCAGCGCCGCCCTGACCGGCGAGGACAATGCCGACCAGATGCGCATGGGCAATGACGGGCCGATCTTCACCAGCAACCATGCCGGCGGCGTCCTGGGCGGCCTTTCGACCGGCCAGCCGGTCGTGGCCCGCGTGGCGTTCAAACCGACCTCTTCGATCCTGATCCCGCGCGAGACGGTCAATGAAGCGGGCGAAGACGTGGAACTGCGCACCAAGGGGCGCCACGACCCCTGCGTGGGCATTCGCGGCGTGCCGGTGGTCGAGGCCATGACCGCCTGCGTGCTGGCCGACGCCTTTCTGCGCCACCGTGCCCAGACCGGCGGCGGCGTGTTTGCACCGGGCCAGACCGGGCGCGGTTAAGACCCCGCTTGTGGAGGTCTGATCACTGAAAACGTTGGGTTTCTCAGCTTGACCGTGCACATTGCCGAACTGTAATACTTGGCAGCGTCCCGGCCGAGGGGAAAAGCCGTAAAAAAACAGCGCAAAAGCGCGTCGACAAAAGTGAACGCGTGCGCTTCGACCTCCTGAACATCCTGCTCGTCGATGACAACCAGCACATGCGGCTGTTGCTGACCGAGATGCTGCGCGCCATCGGCGTGCGCAACATCCATGAGGCGGTCAATGGCGAGGAAGCCCTCAATGTCCTGCACCGCATCGCCATCGACATCGTCATTTCTGACCTGAAGATGGGCACCCTGGGCGGCATCGACTTTGTCAGCCTGCTGCGCCGCTCGCCCAGCAGCCCCAACCCCTTCGTGCCGGTGCTGATGGTCACCGGTCACTCGACGATGAAGCGGGTGCAGGCCGCGCGCGACGCCGGGGTCAACGAGTTCCTGACCAAGCCGGTCACCGGCCGCAGCCTGGTGCACCGCCTGACCCTGCTGATCGAGGAACCGCGCCAGTTCATCCGCACCGGCGGCTATTTCGGCCCCGACCGGCGCCGGCGCACCGTGGCCAATTTCAACGGTCCCTGGCGACGGCGCGACGACGCGCTGGACATCGACTTCGCCTGATACGCGGCCTTAACGTCTGTTAGCCATGATGACGCCCTGCTTGTTCGACAGGACTACGCCATGGCCCGCAAGATCACCGTCATCGCCCTGACCCTCGCCGCCCTGGCCCTGCAAGGCTGCGCGGTCGCCATCGGCACCGTGGCCGGCACAGCCATCGGCGTCACCGGCGCGGTGGTCGGCGGTGCCGCCAAGGTCGGCGGCAAGGCCGTGGTCGCCACCGGCAAGGCCATCATCCCCGGCGAAAGCAAGAAAGACCGCGAACGCCGCGAATATGAAGCGTGGAAGCGGTCGCAGTAGGGGGTTGGTGCGCGGCCGCAGGCCCTAAACCACCGCCGCCACCTCGCCCTCGCTCACCCGGCCGTCCCCGGTGACGTTCACATAGATGCCGCAGAACATGTGGCCGTAGTGCTCGAACAGAGCCTTGACCAGGTCGATATCGCGCGCCGCCGTCACCGGGTCGACATGGGTGGCCGCGCAACGGACGATGGGCTTGAGCACCTCCGCCCTCGCCCCGCCCACCGCCATCGACCGGCCGGTCCAGTCATTCTCGATCCAGGCCGGCCAGCCCTCGACATAGAGGTTGGCGCGAAAGCGCAGCGGGTCGACAGAGCGGCCCAGCCTGGCCTCCAGATCGCGCACGCTGGCCAGATTGACGATCGAGACATAGCCCGACTTGCTGTCCATGAAGCGATGCGCGCCGGGGCCTTCCAGCACGCGCAGGGTGCCGCGCGCCTCTTCGCCCAGGAAAGCCGCCAGCCAGGCCTCGAACCCCGCCCGGCCGGCCGCATTGCGCAGGTCGCCGGCAAAGTCGTCGAAGCCTTGCGCCGTCGCGGTCAGCACGCCGCTCGCCGCGTCATAGGCGGTGCGCACGGCCGCCACCTGGGCCAGTCGCGCCAGCACGGTGAAGCGCATCTTGGAGATGTGGACCGGGGCTTCGGGGTCGAAACCGCTGGGGCCGTCCTCCACCGCATAGAGCCGGTCGCAGGGAAAACAGGCCCCCGCCACCAGGTCGACGGTTTGCAGGCGCTCGGGCGTGAAACCCTTGACGGGGTGGCGATAGAGGGCGGCGATGCGGGCTTCCATGGCATCAGGGTCAGGCAGGATCGACAACGATGCAAGGGCGCGGTTGCCGGACGGCGCGCGCGATGCTCTAGGTCCGCTGCCGCTTTTCCGGAGTCATTCATGCTGCTCGTCGTCGCCAAGGATCGAGACCTTCCCGCTGTCGCCGCCCTGGTCAACGGGGCCTATCGCGGCGACGACGCCCAGAAGGGCTGGACCACCGAGGCGGCCTTCATGGGCGGCGAACGCACCAGCCCTGCCGGCCTGTCAGCCGATCTGGCCGCCAAGCCGGGATCGGTGATCCTGACCCTGCGCGACAACGAATATGACGCGCCCTTCGCCTGCGTCTGGCTGGAGCCCCAGGCCGATGACGTCTGGCTGCTGGGCATGCTGGCAGTGGACCCGGAGCGCCAGGACGGCGGCGTCGGCCGCGCCCTGATCGAAACAGCGGAGGCCTATGTCCGCGCCCGCAGCGGCCGGATCATCAAGATGACCGTCATCGACATCCGTGACACCCTGATCGCCTGGTACGAACGCCGGGGCTACCAGCGCGCCGGCTTCGAACCCTTCCCTTACAACGACCGCCGGATCGGTGACACCAGCGGGGAACTGCAGTTCGTGGTGATGGAGAAGGCGCTTTAGAGCGCGTTCCGAAAAGTGGGAACCGGTTTTCGGAATGAAACGCGCGTGAAAACAAAAGACTAGAGCGCCTGTGTATTCCGCTCTTCCCCACTTTCGCGGGGAAGAGCGGCTATGGAAAGGGCTACGACGAAAACCATCCCGCCCTAGCCACCGGCATTGGCGAGCGGACGCGCCTCCCGCGTTTTCCACAGCGACCAGCCGACACCGGCCGCCAGGATGACAAAGGTGATCGACAGCGACAGGACGGCGGGGAACTTTTCCCAGCCCAGGGCATCGGCGATGAAGATCTTGCCGCCGATGAACACCAGCAGAACCGCCAGGGCCTGCTTGAGATAGGCGAAACGGTGCAGCACGGCCGCCAGGGCGAAGTAGAGGGCGCGCAGGCCCAGGATCGCCATGATGTTGGAGGTGTAGACGATATAGGGGTCGGTGGTGATGGCGAAGATCGCCGGCACCGAGTCGACGGCAAACACCAGGTCGGCCAGTTCCACCAGCACCAGGGCCAGGAACAGCGGGGTGGCCAGGCGAGCCGCCTTGCCGGTGCGTGAGTCGATGCCCTGAACGAAGAAGCGGTCGCCTTCCAGCTTGTCGCTGATCGGCATGACGCGACGCAGCCATTTCAGGGCGGGGTTGTTGGTCAGGTCCATGGGCTTGTCGCCCGCGAACAGCATCTTGATGCCGGTCAGGATCAGGAAGGCGGCGAAAATATACAGCACCCAGCCGAACTGGCTGACCAGGGCCGCGCCGACGCCGATCATGATGGCGCGCAGAACGATCACCCCCAGCACGCCCCAGAACAGCACCCGGTGCTGCAGGGCGGGAGGAATGGCGAAGAAGCCGAAGATCAGGGCGATGACGAAGACATTGTCGATCGCCAGGCTTTTCTCGATCACGAAGCCGGTCAGATATTCAATGCCGGAGGTCGCGCCCAGCTGCATCCAGACCAGGCCGCCGAAGCCCAGGCCCAGGCTGATATAGACCGCCGACATCAGCAGGCTTTCGCGCACGCCGATCTCGCGGGTCTTCCGGTGCAGGACGCCGAGGTCAAAGGCCAGCAATGCGACGACGGCCAGCATGAAGCCGGCCCACATCCAGAGGGGCTTGCCGATCACCGGCAGGTTCAGAAATTCCATGATCAGGTTCTAGTCCAGTTTGCCGCCACAACCGGGCTTTCAGAGCCGCAGATATCAGGCGCGATATTCAGAAAAAAGACAGTCGGGGCGCGCTCAGACTCGAATGTCGAGCGTGCCCCGGTTCAAGGGTCGCGAGGCCGGCGCACGCTCAATGGGATCAGGCGGCGACACAGGCTTGGCGGTTGGCTGACTGGCGTGCGAGGCCGTCTGGACAAGGGTCTGCTGCGCCAACTGCAGCGACACCCATTGGATCGCAGGGCTATAGCCGCCGACTCTCATCGCCGACCTCCCTCGGTTATCAGCTCGAACTGGATGGGGTCCAGCCCCAGCAAGGCGCAGATACGCAGCAGCACATCGCGCTCCTCGGCGTCGAGGCCGCCATCGGCCACGGCCACGGCGCAGGCCGAGTTGACGATCACCCGCGCCGCGTCATCACGGCCGCGCAGGCGGCGAACCGCCGCCTCGGCGTCAAAGCGGGCGGAGTCCTGGTCGCGCTCGAAACGCTGGTCCAGCGCCTCGAAGGCCTCCAGAGCATGTTCGACGCCGAACACCGCCAGGGCCGCCAGGCCGCGCATGCGCTCCAGCATCCGCAAGCGCTCCTCGGGCGTGACCCAGCCATCGGCATGGGCGACCAGTGCACAAGCGGCGACAAGGGCGTCCAGCTGCGCCAGCTGGGACGGAGTCCAGGCGTCGGTGATAGGCATACGCTCGGATTGAACTGAATTCGTTGGCATCTAGGGCTCTCCTCTGTTGGGAGGGCGCGCCCGATACCGGACTTGCTGGGCAGCTGGGGGAAACAACCCTCTGGACCCGGCATCGAGCGCACCCGATGCGGTCCGACATCACGATCGCACTTTTCAGCACGACGATCGTCAGAGGGGCCCGGCCCGCTCTACAAAGATTGGACGCTTCAGGCGAATTCGCAAGCCCCCGCCTGATTGATCTTTCAAATAGTCAGCATGAGTTTTTGCAATGATGCCGGTCAGATCGCGCCACCAGTGCGGGTCAAAGGCTCCAGCCTTTGCCGGTCAAGCGCCGAGAGGATGTAGTCGGCAAGACGCTCTGCTGCGGGCGGAGAGGTGCCCCGCGCCTTGATCAGGGCAATCTCGGCGTCCTCTAGGCGCGGCAGCCCTTCGGTCAGGATAGTCAGGTCGTCCGGGGCCATTTCCCGCGGCAGGACGCTGAGGCCCAACCCCCCGCGCAGGGCGGCCAACTGCCCCGCGAGCGAGGGGCTGGTATAGGCGGCGCGCCAGGCCCGCCCCTCCGCATCGAGCGCCGCGATAGCCCGCTTGCGGTAGACGCAGGGCGAGGGCGCCGCGACCAGCGGCATCGGCCCGGCGCGCTGGGCCAGTTCCGCGTCCAGCCCTACCCAGACCAGCGGCTCGCGCCAGACCCGCACGCCCAGATCCGGGCCCAGGGGCTCTCGCTTGACCAGCGCCATGTCCAGCGTTCCCTCGCGCAGGCTGTCCAGCAGGTTCAGCGTCAGGTCGCAGGTCACCGTGAGGGCGACCTTGGGATGGCTGCGCGCGAAAGCGCCCAGAACGGTGGGCAGATGCAGGGTGGCGAAGTCCTCCGGCGCACCCAGCCGCACCTCGCCCTCGACATCGTCGGCGGCCAGACCGGCCAGGATCTCGTCATTCAGCCGCAGCAGCCGCCGGGCCTGGGGCAGGAAGGACTCACCCTGTTCGGTCAGGACGACATGACGCGGATCCCGCGACAGAAGGGACTGGCCCAACTGGTCCTCAAGGCGTCGGATCTGAAGGCTGATCGCAGATTGGGAACGCCCCAGCCGTCCGCCCGCACGGGTGAAGCTGCGTTGCTCGCACACCACCAGAAAGGTGCGGACCAGATCCAGATCAAGGTTCGTCTGACGGGGCATGGCGAGCCAAGATAAAATATATTGATCACAGAGATAACCAGAATTAACAATAGAGATCAATTTCGGGCCTCTAGACCGACCGCGCGTCGCCAGGGCGCGGAAGGCCGGAGCCTTGAGTGGATATTCTGAGTGAGACCCTTGCCGCCGCCGGCGGCAATCTGTTGCAGCCGGCTGTGCTGTTTTTCGCCCTCGGCCTGGCTGCGGCGCTCGCGCGCTCGGACCTGGCCCTGGCCCGCGATGCCGCCAGAACCCTTTCGCTGATCCTGATGCTGTGCATCGGCTTCAAGGGCGGGGTCGAGGCGCGGGCTCACGGTCTGGACGCCGGCTTTCTCAAGGCTGCAGGTCTTGGCCTCGCCCTCAGCGCCCTGATGCCCCTGCCCGCCTACTGGTTTCTGCGACGGGCCGGCCTGAGCAGCCTGACCGCCGCCGCGACAGCCGCCCATTATGGCTCGGTATCCGTGGTGACCTTCGCGGCCGCCCAAAGCTATCTGAACTCGGTCGGCCTGGCACCGGGCGGCTATATGTCGGCGGTCCTGGCCCTGATGGAAACGCCTGCCCTGCTCACCGCCATTGCGATTGCAGCCTTTGCAGACCGCCAGTCGGCTGACCGCGCGCCGGTCGGAAAGCTGGCGCATGAGGTGCTGCTAAACGCCGCCAGCGTGATCCTGATCGGCAGCTTCGTGATCGGCCTGCTGACCGGGCCCTCGGGCGGGGCGAGGCTGGCGGTCTTCTCGGGCCCGGTCTTCCAGGGTCTGTTGTGCCTGTTTCTGCTTGATCTCGGCGTCAAGGCCGGACGGCAGTTGATGTCAGTGAAGGGCGTGACCCTTCCGGTCGTGGCTATGGGCTTTTTGCTTCCGCTCCTGGGCGCAGCGACGGCCCTGGGTCTGGGACACCTTGTCGGCCTCAAGTCAGGCGACCTGGCGGCGCTGGCGGTTCTGGCCGGTTCGGCCTCGTACATCGCCGCGCCCGCAGCCATGAGCCTGGCCCTGCCCAAGGCCGACGCCGGGGTCTACCTGACCCTGTCGCTGGGCGTGACCTTCCCGTTCAACCTGGCCTTGGGCATTCCCCTCTATGCCCTGGCCGCCACGGCGCTGAGCACTCAGGGGAGCCTTTTCTGACGGGCGGTGAAGGGGTCTAGCCCGCGATCAGGGCCGCCCGTTCGGCAACGGTGATGTGCCGCCAGCTGCCTTCAGGCATGTCGCCCAGGGTCAGGGATCCGACGCGGACCCGGAAAAGGTCGACGACCTTGAGCTCCAACAGCTCGCACATCCGGCGGATCTGGCGATTGCGGCCTTCCTGCAGGGTGATGCTGAAACGCTGGTCGGAGATCATCTCCACCCGGGCCGGACGCAGTTCGCGGCCGTCCAGCTCCAGGCCAAAGCGCAGCAGTTCCAGCTTTTCCTCGGTGATCTCGCCCATCACCGCGACGCGGTATTCCTTTTCAAGCTCCGACTGCGGGCCGATCACGGCCTTGGCCACCACGCCGTCTTCCGACAGCAGCAGCAGGCCGCGCGAGTCCTTGTCCAGCCGGCCGATGGGCGGCAGCAGGTCGCCGCTGCCGGGGATCGGACCATCACCGCGCCACAGATTGGCGCGGGTCAACAGGCGTGCGGCGGGAACCTCTCCGGCCTCGGGCTGGGCCGAGACAAGGCCGACCGGCTTGTGGATCAGGACCGTCAGGCTGGCGTCCAGCTTTTGAGTCGCGCGGTCGGCCAGGACCAGGGTCTGACCGGGCAGGATCTTGCGACCCACGTCCTCTACAACTTCGCCGTCGATGGACACCAGGCCGTCGGCGATCAGGGCCTCGGCCTCACGGCGCGAGCAGACGCCGGCCTGGGCCAGCCACTTGTTGACGCGCTGGGGCTCGTCCTCGTCATAGGTGCGGGTGAAGGCCATCAGTTGTAGCCGTCTTCGAGGGTGGCCAGGCGTGCGGCCTGGTCCTCGGCGATCAGCGGCTTGATCACGTCGTCCAAGGCCTCGCCCTCCATCACCTTGCCCAGATTGTAGAGCGTCAGGTTGATGCGGTGATCGGTCACCCGGCCCTGCGGGAAGTTGTAGGTGCGGATGCGTTCCGAACGATCGCCGCTGCCCACCTGGCTTTTGCGGGCGTCGGAGCGGGCCGTATCGAGCGCCTCGCGTTGCATGTCGTAGAGACGCGCCTTGAGGTTCTTCATCGCCCGGGCGCGGTTCTGGTGCTGGCTCTTTTCCGAGGATGTCACCACCACGCCGGTGGGCAGGTGGGTGATGCGCACGGCCGAGTCGGTCTTGTTGACGTGCTGGCCGCCGGCCCCCGACGAGCGGTAGGTGTCGATGCGCAGGTCGCTCTCGTTGATCTCGATCTCGACATCCTCGGCCTCGGGCAGCACCGCGACGGTGGCGGCCGAGGTGTGGATGCGGCCCTGGGCTTCAGTTTCCGGCACGCGCTGCACGCGGTGCACGCCGCTCTCGAACTTCAGTCGGCCGAACACGCCGTCGCCGGTGATCGAGGCAATGATTTCCTTGAAGCCGCCCATTTCCCCCTCGGAGATGCTGTCGACCTCGACCCGCCAGCCCTGGCTGACGGCATAGCGCTGGTACATGCGGAAGAGATCGCCGGCGAACAGGGCCGCCTCGTCGCCGCCGGTGCCGGCCCGCACTTCGAGGATGGCCGAGGCGTTCTCGTCCTTGTCCTTGGGGGCCAGCATCAGGGCCAGGTCGTGCTCGAGCGCGGGCAGCTTCTCGTCCAGGGCCTGGATCTCGTCGCGGACCATGGCGGCCATTTCCGGGTCGCTGGCCATCTCGTCCAGCTCGGCGCGCTCGGCGGCCAGCTTGGCCAGGGTCTGCACGGCCTCGGCCACCGGGCGTAGTTCGGCGTGCTCTTTGGAGAGCTTGACGATCTCGGCCCCGTCGCTTGCGGCGCCCATCCGGGCCTCCACTTCGCGGAAACGGTCAAGAACCTGGTCGAGTCGGGCCTGGGGCAGTCGCAAGGGCAGTGTCACATGTTTGAGAGGGCGCGGGCGGTCTCTGTACCGCCCGCGCGCCTCGACGTCACCCCGGCGTGGAAACGACTACTTCGGATAGGTCATGGTTTCGGTGATCGCCACGTCGCCGCTGACCGAGACCTTGACCTGATCGAAGGTCGGCTTGGCCTTCAGGGGCGCGGCGCTGGACATCGCCCAGCCCTCGGCCGGTCTGCCGTTGGCGTCGCTGGTCATGTTCCAGCTGCTGTCGGCGTCGTGCAGGACCGAGACCGCGTAGTCGCCAGGCGGCACGTTCGGCAGCTTGACCTTCAGCTGGCCGCCGGTAGCGCCGTCCAGAACCTCCCCGGCGGTCTGTGCAGGCTGCATGAACTGGTCGCGGCTTTGCACGGTGACCAGGATCTTGCCGCCCCGCGGCTGCACGCCGTCCAGGGTGAGGTTGATGGTTCCGGCGCTGGCGGCGCTGCCGGCCAGGGTGGCGACGATAAGGGCGGCGGCGGCCGCGGCGAGGCGTTGCATGATGGTGGGCTCCCTACGGCTCGATTGCCGGTAGAGAACTTTTAATTTCAAAGTACGTGGGATAGCAAATTACAATGGAGTCATGGAAAGGACAACGACGCCCCCGTCCTGCAACGGCCTGCAGGACGGGGGCGTCAGGGCCGACTTCAGGCTCCGAGGGCGTAGGGACCGCTCTTGTCCAGCGCCGCCGTCCAGGCCGGACGGGCGTGCATGCGTTCGATCCAGGCGGCCATGTGGGGATACTCGGCCAGCTTGCCCATGGCCTTGGCGACCTCGGGCACGAAGCTCATCTGGATGTCGGCGCCGCTCAACGCCTCACCGACGAAGAAGTCGCGGCCCGCCAGGCTGTCATTGACGAAGGCCAGGTGGTTGGCGATCTCGGACTGGATGCGCGGATGCAGCGGGGCACCCGCCTCGCCCAGCCGGGCGACATACATGTTCAGCATCAGGGGCAGCATGGCCGAGCCCTCTGCATAGTGCAGCCATTGCTGATATCGGTCATAATCGGCCGACGCCGGATCGGGGGCCAGGCGGCCCTCGCCGTGGCGACGGATGATATAGTCGATGATTGCGCCGGATTCGATCACGGTCAGGTCGCCATCCACGATCACTGGCGACTTGCCCAGCGGATGGATGGCGGTCAGTGCTGGCGGTGCCAGGCGGGTCTGTTTGTCGCGGGTGTGCAGGACGAGCTCATAGGGCAGGCCCAGCTCCTCCAGCAGCCACAGGATGCGCTGCGAGCGGGATTCGTTGAGGTGGTGGACGACCAGCATGCTTCTTCCCTTTTTGCGCCCTTTGCTGCACTGCGGCATTGCTCGCAAATGCGAAAGGGGTCAGTGTAAAAGAAAACAACTGTTTGGCTCAGGGGAGCAAGCTATGACCGACACGGTCGCACAGGAAAACACCTCGATCATCCTGCCGGGCCTGACGGGTCTGCTGCGCGAAGCGGCCACGGCGGCCCAGGCGTTCGTCAGCAAGGTGCATCCCCTGGTCAAGGCCAGGATCGCCGGCCCGACGGGCAAGGTTGATCGTACGCTGGCCGACCTGGAACAGCACGCCGTGCACGGTTTTGGCTGGTACGCCTCCTATGCCGAGCTGCTGAACCAGGTGGCCGGCTGGGCCGAGCGCCTTGAGGCCAGCGGCCGGTTCACCGAGATCGAGGCCCTGCTCGCCCAGCTGCTGTTTTCGGAATACTGCACCCAGATGGTCGGCGGCATCGCTATGAACCAGGGCGAGATGATCCGCCCCGTCGACCTGACCGACGACCGCGGCGTCATGAACCTGCTGTTCGCGCCGGCTCTGGTCACCCTGATGACCAAGGGCGGCGGCCAGGCCGTCAAGACCGCCATCGCCAAGCGTCTTGCCGAGGCGCGCGGCCGTCCCACCCTGGAAAACACCGGGCTGGACGAAACCTTCGAGATGATCCGGGACCAGTTCCACGCCTTTGCCGAGGAGAAGGTCACCCCCTTCGCCCACGAATGGCACCTGAAGGACGAGCTGATCCCGCTGGAACTGGTGGAAGAGCTGGGCGCCCTGGGCGTGTTCGGCCTGACCATCCCCGAAGAGTATGGCGGCAGCGGCATGGGCAAGACCGCCATGTGCGTGGTCTCCGAAGAGCTGTCGCGCGCCTGGATCGGCGTCGGCTCCCTGGCCACTCGCTCGGAAATCGCCGGCGAGCTGATCCTGACCGGGGGCACCGAAGAGCAGAAGCAATACTGGCTGCCCAAGATCGCCAGCGCCGAGATCCTGCCCACGGCCGTGTTCACCGAGCCCAACACCGGCAGCGACCTGGGGGCCCTGCGCACCCGCGGCGTGCTGGACGGCGAGCACTATGTGGTCACCGGCAACAAGACCTGGATCACCCACGCCTCGCGCGCTGACGTGATGACCCTGCTGGTCCGCACCGATCCGGCCACCACCGACTATCGCGGCCTGTCGATGCTGCTGGCCCCCAAGCCGCGCGCCACCGACGAGCAGGACTTCCCCGCCGAAGGCATGAGCGGCGGCGAGATCGGCGTCATCGGCTATCGCGGCATGAAGGAATACGAGCTGGCCTTCGACGGCTTCACCGTGCCCAAGGAGAACCTCCTGGGCGGGGTCGAGGGGCAGGGCTTCAAGCAGCTGATGGCCACCTTCGAAAGCGCCCGTATCCAGACCGCCGCCCGCGCCGTTGGCGTGGCCCAGGCGGCGCTGGAGGTAGGGCTGTCCTATGCGCTGGACCGCAAGCAGTTCGGCCAGCCGATCTTTGAGTTCCCCCGCGTGGCCAACAAGCTGGCGATGATGGCGGCCGAGATCATGGGCGTGCGCCAGCTGACCTATTTCGCCGCCGCCCAGAAGGACGAGGACAAGCGCTGCGACATCGAGGCCGGCATGGCCAAGCTGATCGCCGCCCGCGTGGCCTGGGCCGCCGCCGACAACGCCCT
>Ga0187843_10002143_pt1 | contig 12159 bp, 2 predicted proteins | sample SpaLakP09_SKY_43_FD_134516 | JGI IMG/M metagenome (GOLD analysis project Ga0187843, IMG submission 134516) | Oligotrophic lake water microbial communities from Sparkling Lake, Wisconsin, USA - SP09_SKY_43 | ecosystem: Environmental > Aquatic > Freshwater > Lake | place: USA: Sparkling Lake... | reverse complement strand
TGGAGTGGAACAGGGCGGAATGATCGACATTTCGGGCAAAAATATCAGGGCGGATGAAGGGTCACTGATCACGGCATCGGGACAGGATGTTGGGGGTAAGATTAAAATTGAGTCGAAGGATACCACGTTGTTGGCGGGACGAGTGGAGGCAGTTGGATATTCCGCAAAATCGAAAGGGGGGAGGGTCGAGGCCTTAGGATCGCAGGTAGGATTGCGGGCCGGCGAAATTAATGTGGATGGGGGAGCGAAGGGGGGAACCGTGTTGGTGGGAGGGGATTATTTAGGGAGCAATCGAGATATTCCCAATGCGAAGGCGGTGGCGATGTTGCCTGATGCCAAAATCTCGGCCAATGCGAGGGAGAACGGGGATGGGGGGAAGGTGATTCTCTGGTCGGACGAGTATACGGGTTTCTTTGGAAAGATCAGTGCAATGGGTGGGGGGGAGGGTGGCAATGGAGGCTTTATAGAAACTTCATCCAGAAATAATTTGCAGGCATTTGGTGAGGCGCAAGCCTCGGCTCCAAAAGGTTTTTCGGGGGAGTGGTTGTTGGATCCGTATAATGTCTCGATCACCTCGACCGGGCCGACCAGTGGGGGCGGTTTTGACGGAAACAATCCAGATATTTTTTCGCCTACTTCGAATGACGCTAATATTTATAATGAAGATATCAATCGGGCTTTAAATTCGGGAACCAGCGTGACCATCACAACCGGGGCGAGCACGACTAGTGGAGGTAATGGGGACATTCTGGTAAAGGCAAATATTTCCAAAAGCAAAGATACCCCGGTCGATGCCCCTGATGTCCTTCTGACCCTGCAGGCGGCCAACGACATCGTGGTTTTCGATGGTATTACGATAGGAAGCACGGAGGATATCGCGGGTGTCGCTACGTTAGGGCATGGCAAACTGGGAATCCGGCTTTTGGCTGATTACGACCAGAAAAACGGGGGGGTGGTCATGATTGGTGAATTCGTTGAGTTGAGCAGCAATGGTGGCAATATTGTCATTCAAACCCAGCAAACCGGTGCGACACTAGGGAGAGCCTTTTCCATCGCCACCACGGCAACCATCAATCCAACTACCCCTGACCACACCGGAGATGTTGTATTCTATAATGGAAAACTGGTTGATGCCTGGGGTGGGCAGCGTTTTTCGGGGGATGTAACCATCGGTCCCTCGCTAGCTGGGGCGACAGTGGATGTGGGAGGAGCTGGAGTAGGAACCCTGCAAATTACTCAAGCCATGGTGAACACCGTGCGCTTGCTTGATCCCAGCGACGTAACCACGGCGCAGGCTGGGGCTTTGTATTTGGGTTCCGGCACAAGCGGAACTCTCACGTTGGGAACCCTGAGTTCTCCTAATGGTTTGGCAGGCAACGTTGGGTTGGTCAGCGGTTACACTAGGGTGGGGAACGACTATCGTGGAATCCTTCAGGCAGTGGGAGGAAGCGGGCTAGATGTCGCGGGCGGTATGGCCATTCTCGATTCCAAGGGAACCATTGGAAGCTCTGGATCACCCGTTAAGGTTAGCACTTCGCAATTGGGGGTACTGACGCAAGGTAGGGTTGTAAATGTTGAATCTTCCGAGACCCTAACTCGGCTTTATGTACAGTCGGCCGGTCTGGCGGAAACCCAGAGCATTACGGACGGGGGGAATCTCAATTACGATGTTTACGAGAACAGTCTGACGACTTTCATCGGCAATGCCGGTGGTGACTCCACCTATGTTCCTACGCCAGGAGGAGTCGGGGGTTTCTATGTGGATACCGGTTCCATTGACTTTACTTACATCAATACCGCGGGTGGAATTACCGTGGGGGTGCAAGGGATACTTTCCACGCCTACGGGTTGGTCGAGTGGGATTTCTTTCGGCATTATGGCGACACAAGATCCGAACGCCAATGGAGGGCAGGGAGCCGCTGCAACTCCGGGAAAAGTTACATTAAGGGCTAATGGAGTCTTAACCGTTAATAATACTCTTTTAGTCAGTCAGCCTGGAACCCCCGTCCCTCCTGCCACCGCCCCCCTAACCGGGTTGACAGGTGTGCCTTACCCTACGGGAACTCCCGTACCGGGTATTACTCAGGCTACTGGAGGCGGAATATTTACTGGTGGTGGTGATTTAAACATTACGGCGACAGACCTTGAATTGGGATTGAACCCCAATATTTTTCCACAATATAATTATAGTTACTCGGCAGGCCCGCTGATTAATTCTCTTAACACTACTTACTCCGGGCAAATGCTGGGGCCACAATATGGCGCTGCTCTAAACACCTTCCAGCCGGTACTCCGCTGCCGGCCTTGGTGCTTATGATTTCGGAAGTCGCGCGCTCGCTAACTTTTCACCGTTGTCTGGGCAAATCTCCGGTGGTGGGGGAGCTCTGCGAATTTCAACGCCGGATACGATTTATGGTCCCACAGCTATCGTTTTGGCAGATTCCGGGAACTATGCCGGTTCTATGTCTGTTTTGAATCCGGAGACATGGAGTATGGAGGCTAACGCGATCCAGATCGGTGGGCTTGGAAGTGGGAACTTGGCGCTAGTGGCTCATAATGTTGTCTACGGTAACTACAGAATAGTTGATGGCAGGGACGATAGCACCTTATCAAGGTACCTTTATGCAATAAGATATTTCGAAAATCCATTTGTTGCATACGAAACGAGTGTCGACAGTGATACTGCCGACCCAAGAGATGCCACTTCATCCGGACCTAGGGTGGCGAATGGATTGGTTAGCCTTGTCAGTGGGACAGGTAACATCGTGATGGAAGAGGGGGGGGATGTGAATGTGAACACGCTGAACGTCACTTCCATCAACGGTGTGGAATTAAAGGGTAACAATGGTGGTGAATTGGGTGATTACGCTGGCAGTGATTCCGCCAACGGAACTCTGTCTGTTGGTTCCGTTATCAACAACCTCACGGGTCGGTTGGGGAGAACGGTTTTGGATGCCCGTGTCTCCCAAGGCGGGACGTTTAACGCAATTTTTGCAGTCAATGGGGTGGCGATTGATGAAAATGCGAATGGCCTTTACATCGGGGACTCCACGGAGCAGTGCGGGGGGTGGCCTTGATGGAGCCCGACGGAACGGGTGCCCTACGATTGGCCACCCTTAATCTAGATCAAGCCTCCTTGAATAGTGCGGGGGCAGGTTTAGGCGATTTTTCCGGAACGGTGCAGGTATTGATTGGCAGTCCGGATAACGCAGACAACACCACCGGCACTCAAGCCACGGCGAATGCAACTCTTAACCAAGGCAGGGTTGTTGAATTTGAAATCACAAATTCCGGTTCCGGCTACTTGAAGCCACCCTCCGTATCCATTTTGGTTCCCAAAAATCCGGGTGGAAGTGCAGGCCAAGGGGGCCAACAGGCTGGTGCGATTGTCAATATTGAAACGGCCGCAGGTGCAGATAAAGGGAAAGTCATCTCGGTGACTCCCGGGTCAACGATTGGTTCAAACGATTTCCTCTTTGGGGGAAGCGGCTATGAAGCAGCGCCTGTAGTCAATATGGTAGGAGGGGGAACGGCGCTGGCCGCAGTCCGAGCCGTAGTGAACGAGTATGGAGAAGTGGGATCTCTTGCCGCGGTTCAGTTCGGTTTGGGTTATGATAAAAATGCACCGCCGACCGTGACGATCAGTGGAGGGGGTGGATCTGGGGCACGAGCGACTGCAGTTGTCAATAATCTGGGGCAACTTAGTCCCTATAATATCAATCTTGCTTTGGGGGATCAGGCGCCTGTTTTCTCCACCACCCCCACCATTGAAATTATTTACAGCGATGGTAAGGGTACCGGAGCAGTTGCGCGACCCATTTTGCAAGGCATAAGTGGCCAAGCAATGTCGCTGGTCGGTGTAATGCCGGTGGTTTCAGGGTCGGGATACACCCCTGGAAGTGTAGTTACCGTCAAGATCAGTGGCGGCACCCAAAATTCCATTCCAGATTCCTTGGTGACGGCTGTGGTGAATAACGATGGGGGACTGGGTTCGTTTGTGATTTCTGATTATGGCAGCGGGTACGTGAGTGAACCCACCGTGACATTGAGTGGTGGAGGGATTCAGGTTGCCCAAGTTCGGCCCTTTGTCGACCTGAGCCCTTTGTCTGGGAACTTTGGGCGGATCACGGCTTATCAAGTTGCGGATACGGGGAGCGGTTATAAGAGCGCACCTTCTTTGATTGTGGGTGTGGGGGGTGCCAACGGTCAGGTCGGTGAAGTAGGAGTCAGCACTGATGTGGTTGACAGAAACATCGGATCGGGAACCATCACAATTTATAATTCTCAGCGAGGGGAGTCGATTGGCAATATTATAGATGATACACAATTCCGCTCGATTCTGCTCAATGCGCCGGTGGCTACGGGGGGTGCCAAGGGAAGTGATGGGGGTGCCGCTTATACGGGTTCAGTGCTTTTGGCGGGAAGTGGCGATATCATCGCCAACCTCAATAGTACACTGTATACCTTTAACAGTTATCTACCGTCCGCTTATAGGGGTTTGGTCAGCACGGGGGATGCATTTTTGCCGGAGGGTGACTTGTCAGGCGATCAAGTTTTATCCGGCTCCATCACTCTTTTTGGGCTCAGTATTTCTTCTGCCCTTTCAAGTCCTTTGACGACCGCCAATATTTCTCAAGGAGTACCTGTTCAGATAGGGACGGCAGCCGGGGGTTATAATGGCGGTCTGAGAGCCACAACCTATGGGACCCGCCCCAAAGGGGGTGAGGAGGGAGCCTTGAGGATCTACGCGCCCGCCCCATCGCAAATGGAGGAGCTTATCGGCCAACCTTTAAACCCCAATCTGGCTGTGGCTCCCGTTCCCAGAGTCTCGAACGATCTGAAACTATTGGAGTTGAATACTGCGGACAATCTTCTTAATCAAGTTCGGGTCGAGGTGGGAGCGGTAGAGGGGCTGCTCAGCCTCGAGTCTTTTGAGCCTAGTGGTGCGACCGCCTCACTGACAGACGGAAGTGTGACGTCCATCCTGGCGGGTGAAACTGGCAACGTTTATCTAACAGATCCAACTGTTATCCTTGACGGCAGCACTGTTAGCGGAGGCACAGCTACTTCGCTCGTTGGTGGAGGGACGGTCATTAAAATCGTGGCCGGCCTTTCAGGTGAGGGCTACTCAAGTGCGCCCAAAATTGATCTTACCTCAGTTGATGGGAATGGTACAGGTGCCACAGCAACGGCAACGATTCAGGATGGCAAGATTGTTGGTTACACCATCACCAATGGAGGTTACGGGTATACCACGGCACCCCTTGTGACCGTCGCGGCACCGTCGGGAACGCAGGCGACGGCCACTTTGGGTAGCAAAACCGCCAATTCCGGCATAGCGTCAATCCTTGCTACCACTGTTGGGCAAGGTTATTTGCAAGCTCCCAAGGTGACGATTTCCGATGCGACTGGAAGTGGGGCAACCGCCGAGGCTGTTCTCAACACGAAGGGGCAGATTACACCTTATACAGTGATCAATGGTGGGAACGGATACGGTAACACGGCTCCGACAGTAACCATTTCTGCCCCTGACCAAGGAGGTGTTCAAGCTACCGCCAATGCAGTCCTATTGAACGGACAGGTGATTGGCATTGTGCCTGTCGAGGGCGGAAGTGGGTACTCGAAACCCCCGACGATAACCATCTCGGCCCCTACACAAGGAACAAGGGCTACGGCCACAGCAATAATTCCGGAAGGATCAGGTGGAAGTCTCGTTGCTTTCATCGTCACGGCAGCAGGTAGCGACTATTCAAACCCCACATTTAGCCTTAGTCCTCCTGCAATTTTGGCAACAGCCAATGCTGTACTCGTTAATGGGCAGATTACCTCTTATACCATCACGAATGCCGGCGGCGGTTATGCAACTGCACCAGACGTGACTTTGAAGACAAGCTCGGATCCATTCAATCTGGACATTGACCATGTTGGTTTGTTTTCAGACCGGGCGAAGTTTTTCAGGGATGGAACAGGCAGCGAAAGAGTTACCGCCGCGGTCGTGGGAATCGGACCTTTTACCAATCTGCGGCCGGTGGATATTGGTACTGAAACACCGGGGGCTTACTCTATTGTTCAGTCCGATCTAATTAAATTTGTCGCTGACGCACTGGTGGTGGGTACCCGAAAGTATCTGGATCCAGCCTATGGGGCTGGAGTGATTACCGTTTCGCAGGCCGTGAGTGGCGATATTTATTCTCTAGGAGCATTAACCCTGGCTGGAACCCGTGAAGTTTTGGATCTAGGGGGAACAACAGGAGTCTCCTTCACCGATTTTGCGATAGATGCTGGGGGCCGAGTGTCCTTCACCGGTGCGGGGAATAAAATTCACTATTTTTCGGGTGTGATCCGAGACACAGGCCTTTCTCCGGGCGCATCGTTTGAAATCAATTCCCTCTTACGCACGAAAGATGGAACTGGGGTCCTGCCCTTCACGGTCGGTCAAGTGGTGGTGGGGGCTCCAGAGTTTTCCGGCAAGACCTTCTACCAGGGCATCACTACCCAAGATGGAAATATCATTGTTCGGGCGGACGATATTGAGCTTACTCAGGTGGTTGGCTTTCTTGACACTACCGGAGGTGGCTCGATATCGGTGAGTACTTCATCGGTGACATTGTCTCCCTTGGCCACAGGGGGCACGCGGCCGGTGAATATTAATTATAATGGTCCTTCCAAATTGGATGGTACCGCAGCAAGTTCGAGTTACTTTGGATTTACCGCTGCGCAAGTGGAGACCTTCGGATCGGGTTATACCTCTGTTCCAACAGTGACTATCACAGGCGGTGGAGGGACGGGCGCCACTGGAACGGCTCAAATGGTTTTAGGAGAAATCAATACAGCGGGTGGAATCGGTTCCGGATATACATCAGTTCCGACGGTAACGATATCAGCTCCAACGATTGCAGGGGGCATTACAGCTACAGGTGAGGCCGTGGTAGATTTCTTACCTTCGAGTCCGACCTATGGGAAAGTGATTGGAGTACGAATCACAAACCAAGGATCCGGTTATGCCACCGGACCGACAGTGACCTTCAGTGGTGGGGGTGGAACCACAACAACTACATCGAGCGCTTTGACGGTGAAAAGTATTCTCCTTACGGGGGGCAGCGGATATATAACGGCCCCTACCGTAACGATTGCCAGCCCGACGACCGCCGGGGGAGTGACGGCTACAGCTACCGGACTGCTTGGGTGCTTGAGCCTTCGGATCAACAATCCCGCTCAACCTGAGTTGGAGAATATCCGAGCAACCTCCGTGGTGATTGGGGCGTCGAGTGGAGGAAGCACCCTTCTTCCGAGCGCCGGAAACATCACCTTGAACACGGATTTCGGATACAACTACGGACTTTATCCTTACGCTCCGAGGACTTTGGTGCTCTCGTCCGACAAGGGCGTTGCCTTGGGATTATCGCAGATTCCCCCGTCGCCTTGGCCGAACCCAGCAACCAGCAGCATCAAGATGCCCAATTTCAGCGTCATTGCCGGTGGTGCGGTGAATCTGGGTCAGTATGGGCTGGCTTCGGCCAATACCCAAATAGCTAACGGATCCGTCAGTCAGATGACCGTCGACTATGCTGGCCAAGGCTATACCCAAGCACCGAACGTTACGGTCAGTGCTCCAGATCAGGTCGGAGGGGTGCAAGCCCTGGCGACGGCGAATTTTGACTCGGCCACAGGTCAAGTCACTGGATTCACGATTACCCAGGCTGGGAGTGGATACTCTTATGCGCCCTCAGTCTCTTTGACGGGCCCAATTCAAACGGCCACTACTCAGGCCATCATGGGACTTGGAAACGTTGCGGTTACCAATGGAGGCACAGGTTATACTAGTGCCCCCACGGTCACTATCACTGGAGGTGGAGGAACTGGAGCGCAGGTAGCGGCAGTTGTTCGTAACGGGCAAGTCGTATCGGTAACTATTGTTAATCCCGGAACCGGTTATACAGGCCCCGCCACGATATCTTTTGATGGGGGAGGAGGCACTGGTGCGGTTGCCAACAGTAAGCTTCAAATCGTTTCTCTCAGCACAGCAGGTTCCTCCTACTACGCAGGGACTGGGTACAGTCAGTCTCCCATTATCACAATCACGGGGGGGGGGGGAGCTGGAGCAGAGGCGACTGCGATCTTGAATACAAGTCTTGGGACGGTGACCGGTTTCAACCTGTTGAGTGGTGGAAGTTTTTTCACTTCGGTTCCTAATGTGAGCATTTCGGGAACTCCCTTGGCACCAACCCACAATTTTGATTATCTTTCTGCTTACCTTTCCGCAGCGGATGGGGTTGCTCACTCCTTCTCCTACTCCAAACCGACCGGATCTCTTACAGTAGCCGATTTGTCATCACTGGGAGGAGCTACCGGAATCACTACTCTATCAGGAAACATCACGCTCTCTGCACCTGATTTAGTTATTCCAGTGATGGCCCCCAAGCTGAATGATTCCCTCAATACAAATCCGTATATCACCAATGGCGACGGTGAATTGGTGGTTAATCCCAATTACAACCCAGCTTATACCATTCCCTCGACTCTCAATAGCAGTGGCAACATCTATCTGAGTTCAACAGTTACGGCAGGAAATATCTCCGTCGCGGTTGTGCCTGTTTTCGACAATGCCGCTTGGAACAATCCGCCTTCGGGCAGCGTAGTCAATCCTGTCATTCAGGCTTTGTCCGCCAACACGTTGGTCAGTCTGACGGCCGATCGCATTGAACTGGGGGCTGATGGGATAAACACCCCGCCTAACAGCAATCTCGTTACCCCTCTGATCGCTGCTAACACCACCTCCGGCGTTGTGACCCTGCAGACTTATACGGCAGGGCGGGCGATTACCCTTGGGGACAAAACGACGGTTGACTCGAATTTCACTGCGGCGGAGCTGAGCAACATCCAGGGAAATATTCTCCGAATCGGAAATAGCAAAGCGGGCGCGATCCTGGTGGATGATCTGATTTCCCTCAGTACCACTCGGCTTACCGGAGCCTTCAGCCTGATTGGGAATAGCACCATCGTCGACAGCGGGGGAAGCACCGGAATCAGTTATGCGGGAGGATTGAGGCTTTCCGCTAATGGGCAGATTAACTTCACCGGAATCGGCAATAATTTCGGCACAGTCGCGGCCAATTCGAACGGCAATAACATTGTTCTCAGTTCGGGAGCCTTCTCGATTGGGACAGCCGATTCATTGACAGGTATCACGGCACTGGGGAGTCGAGTGACTCTCCAGCCGAATGTGGTCGGAACGACCATCAACCTGGGTCTCACACGTCCCTCCACGGATTGGGGTTTTTCCGATGCGGAATTGGATCTGGTAACGGCATCCACCCTGCAAATTGGTCGCAAGGATGCTTTGGCCTCGGGGCAGATTACGGTCAGCGGTCCCGTCACCTTGTCGGCGTCTAAAGTGCCGACTTTGAGCCTTAAGACCGATGCGGGTGTGGCGGATGGGGGTGTAAACACAAGTTCAGGGCTCTCGGTTCAGTCACTGAGCATAGACTCCGGCACTGGGGGCATCTCCCTGACCGGCCAAGGAAATAACGTGAGTAATTTGGCGGCCAATGTGGAGTTGAGTGGGGATGTCTCGTTCACTGACTACTACAACCCTGTCTTATATCCTAACAACCTATTTTCACCCCCCCTCAACATTACTTCGGTTGATGATATTGCGGGTATCAACACATCACAGGGAACGGCGCGATCACCCTGACGGCGGATGACATGAATATTGTTCAAGCCGTGACAGCGGGGTCGGGGGTGATCACGTTGCAACCTTTGACTGTGAACACAAACATCAGCTTAAACGATACGGCCTCAGGTCTGTCGCTGACCACAGCCGAACTGCAGAGTCTAAGTTCTAGCTCCACGGTCATCATTGGCCGAGCTAATGGAACGGGCACGATCTCGATTGGTAGAAATGGGGGTATCGATCTCAGTGGAAAAATCTACAGTTTCTTTTTGCGGGGCGCCTCAAGTCCGGTGCTCTTCAACCAAGGGATGAGGCTCGCAAACAGCAAAAGATTTACTCTAAATGTGGGAACGGGAGCGGTGACGAGTCCTTTTGTTGGGACTGATATCACGATCGATGGTACGGGAGTTCTCTCGATAGTTAGTGCTGGCTCAGTTGGAACTTTGAGTGCGCCGTTAACAACCTCTGTGGCGCAACTTTCCGGGGCATCAGTCGCCGCGGCTTCAACGGCTACTTCGAGTGGCCTTTTTTTGAGTAACGTGACTGCACTGGATGTTACTGAAGCTGTCAGTGTGACTGGGAGTACGTCGGCGCAGGGAAATATTTCTCTGACAACTGTTTCCGGTGGATTGAGTAATTCTACCGGCTCAATTACGAGCACCGATGGATCTGTCACCTTGTTGGGGGCGACAACGGTTACGATAGGTTGGGCGGTGTCTGCGGCGACGACGCTAACGGCAACTGCGTCCGGTGGTGCATTGGTCACGAGCGCCGCTGGAACCTTAACTGCAGGAGGAAACATCACAGGAACTGCCACCACTTCCGTAACTCTTGATGGGGCAGTAAATTCTGGTGGGAATGTCACATTAACAGCTTCAGGGGGTGTGTTGACGTTGGGATCCACTATGGGTGCCCCCACTGGGAACATCACCGGTACCGCAAGCGGAAATATTACTATCCAGAATGCGGTGACCTCCGGTGGGATTGTTAGCTTCAGTTCCACTTTGTCTGGAACCAGCGTCACGGTAGGGGCTGGGGGGTCGATCACTAGTAACTTGGAGAACCCACTGACTCGCACGCCAACAATCCAACTGACGGCTGATGATCTGATTCTGAATGGAACCCTGCAGTCCGCCGACAACAGCGATGGAATCCTCTTGCAGCCCTTCAGCGTGGCCAAGTCGATCGAGGTTTTCGGAGCTGCTTCAACTCTTCCTGGCGCTTACTTCATCGGAGACGCTGTGTTCAAAGATAAGCTTCTTGGAGCAGCTCCGGTCACGATCGGCAGGGCAGATGGCACAGGAGAAGTTCAAGTCAACTCCAGTGCAGGCGCCTATCAAGCGGGGCGGAATCAACTTGATCGAAATTTAACCATCCAATCCGGAAACCTTTCCCTTGGGCAATCCTTTAATGTTGTGGGTTCCATCCAATCCTCGGGTAAGGATATCATATTCAAGGCCGGCAATGGAGATTTCACGGCCAGCGCTTTTATCAATGCCAGTATAGACAATGATGGCAATGAATTGCTCACAACAGGAACTATCTCAATATATGCTGGTGATATTAATCTGACGCAAACGCCAACTTTGAGAGCTAATGGTGCGATTACCTTTGGTCTCATTGGCGGAGATACTTATGTCAACCTTGGGGTGATTCCGGGTTCCCTTTCACTCAACCTTAACATGAATTCCATTCAGACAAGGGGGTATCTAAACTTTGGATCTCCCACAGGTGATAGTTCGGTCTTTTTGGGTAACATAGATCTGTCCACAGTGGGTGGCTTGGGTTTGTTCGCTGGGGATAATGTGCAGGTTCAGCTGCGAGATAATGTTAGCGGCAGCAACTTGTATATCGATGGGCCCTTGACTCTCAGTCAGGCCGGCACCACGACGATCACTGCAACCAGCTCCATTTTCCTTATTAATGGAATGCGGACGGCAAGTTCTCAGACCCTCCAGGTTGTTTCAACTGGGAATTTCACTTTTGCGAGCAACGTGAATCCATCCAATGTTGCTGGAACATTAAATTTATCAGGTGTTTCCGGTTCGATTCAACTGGGAATGACAAGCTCCTCGGTTCCTCAGGCCCTGGTAAGTGTATATGAGGGTTCCAGCGTTTCGTTGCCCATACGGGGTTTGGATCAGCAATTTTCCTCTAGCTTTGAGCTTCCCAAAGCAGCCACCCTTCAGGGGGGCACCACTTCCCTCGCCGGAATCGGTGGGGCGAATCTCGATCTCTCCGCAGGCTCACTTAATGGCCCCCAAGATCTGTTCTTAACAACCGTTGGTGGCGGGACTATTGCCACGGGGGCAATTCAGACCGATTCCCTGATCCTAAGCAGTTCGGCTTCCGCCACGATCGGTGGCACGGTTACTACCACGGGGGCGACCACGTTGACGACTGGAACGACGCTGAGCACTCAGGCGATTAACGCCTCCACGCTGGATGTTTCCTCTGGCTCGGCAGTACTGGGTGGCACGGTT
>Ga0187843_10002142_pt1 | contig 12160 bp, 21 predicted proteins | sample SpaLakP09_SKY_43_FD_134516 | JGI IMG/M metagenome (GOLD analysis project Ga0187843, IMG submission 134516) | Oligotrophic lake water microbial communities from Sparkling Lake, Wisconsin, USA - SP09_SKY_43 | ecosystem: Environmental > Aquatic > Freshwater > Lake | place: USA: Sparkling Lake... | reverse complement strand
GCTGTGCCACTTAAGTGGTGAGGTTAGCAAAAACTTAGTTTAACAACAAAAAAACTATCCATTCATGGGCACTATGATGAATCTGTTCAATATGACAATCAATCCATCCAGCATTTTGCGGTACTCTGCATCAGTATAATCCTTCTTGTCACCCAATATGATCTGTGCCATTCTGATGATGTGTTCCACTTGTGCTTCATCATCTGCATTGTCTCTGAGTATGTGACGAATGTGATTGGCTGCTTGAGTCAAGTGAGTCATGGCATTATACGATTCTGCATCTTCGCCTGCATGATCCTGAGCAATGCTCTGCCAAGTATCATAAGCAGGATCTTCTGGATCAGGCCGTGCTCCAGATGGAGTGTATGGCTTGTTGCCTGCATTCTTTGCATCATATCCCCGCGCCATCATATACTCTTTGAATGGCTCTCCATTGATATAACCCATGCCATCTATCTCTGCTCCCATGTGCATGGCTCCTTGGCTCTTCTGCATGAACACCGTGGGATATGCATCTCTTTCTTTATCTGCATGACTTATCTTTGTTAACGTAAATCCATGCTTTTTCAATTGATTGATCAGTAAATTCTGAATGGCTGTGATGCCTTGAGGATAACCATGTGGTTCATGCTGTGCATTGCTGCGATCTTCTGCATCTTCTGCAGGTGAATCCATCATGAGCATTTCAGCTGCATCTCTGATTTTGCTCAGCAATTGATCTGTTTCTGAACTCCTGTTCAAGTGAATCATGGTGCTCAATTGATTCAATATGGTGTGCACTTTGTGCAACTCTGAGGTGATGATGCGATCTGCACCATGGTGATGCATGGCCTCCAGCATCAATGCATTGTCTCTGTTCATTACCATTATTTATGTGGTGATGTCTGCAACTCTGCAATGTTTCTGTTGTTTACCGTTGTTTACCGTTGTTCCAAGGCTGCAATTCTGTCTTGTAGCTGTTGCACTTGAATCACAAGTGCATCCAATTTGTCTTGAATGCTTCTGTTGTGTGCAGCAAAGCTGACAGGAGCATGAATTACCTTGGCTTCTGTGGTTTGAATTTCCATACATTATGTTAGGCTGCATGTGCACAAAATCAACTGGTTAACAGAGAAAGCACCATGCATGGTCTTAAATAATTATCATGGATTGGATGGATGATTATCTCCATGGCATAGGCAATTACAAGATCACTGTGTCTCCTGCTGATACTCACATGTGGGGACCTGCCAAACCCAGCAAACAGCAATTGAGCATGATTCAAGATGCCATGGCTTTTGACATTCAGCAAGGCAATTTGATCAAAGAAGCACGTGAACAACTGGAAATGCATGGCATGTCTCCAGAAGAAGTTGCCTTGGGCATTGGAGCAGATCCAGGCAGTCCTGCTGTGCAAACACCTGACACTGGTGCATGGTTGACTCGCAGAGTGTACACAGAATTTCTGGGAGGCTATGGTGTACCCAACCCCACATATGAACAACTCAGTGATGCCATTGCCACATGGACTCCTGTGATCATTGACAAACCCACCAATTATGTTTTTGCAGATCTTCCTGTGGGCACTTGGGAGTTCACTGGTTACTTTGTGGCACCAGAAGCTGGTTTTTATTCTTTTTCTTCTTCTGTGGATGATTACACATTCATATCATTTGGAGCTCCTGTGACCATCAACAACACAGCCCACATCACATTGCAAGCAGGTGAAGCTGTGCCATTGAGAATTCTTGCTGCCAATGTGGCAGGACCAGGACTGCTCACCTTGTTGTGGAAGAATGATGCATCTCAGACATCCAACACCAGCAATTTTAATGGGTTGGTTTATTCACAATTGCCTGCAGGTGTACCTGTGGTGGATCCCGTCATACCTGCAGATGCATTGAATTTGTGGCTCAAGGCTGATGCAGGCATAGCAAAGAATTCATACAATTATGCCGCCCAGATCATAATCACTGGCTCCAGCACACCTGATGTGAGTGGCACATATGTGGCCTCCTCCATACCCACATTCAACTATGAAGACAATGCATTGAATAACTACCAGTTGGATGGCCCTGATGGCAAGATAATTGATTGGAATATTAGTGATGCATTGTTTACAACACAAGGATTCCAATCATCTGATGGAGCATCTTGGAGCCCAACTGAACCTATTGTTACTCAAATCACTGTCACAGGATTAACTGGTGTATATGCTGCAGCAAATGGAACATACAATGGTACACCCAGCAGGTGGGACAGAGATGGGGGAGGCTTCTTTATTGATTCAGATGGACTCAAAGATACTGAATATGAAAATATAATTGCCACTCCTCCAAACAGTGACTTTGCAGGATCTTGGACACCTGGCTCCTATGTAAGCACAGTAATTGTTGCTGGTGCTGGCACCACATCAGCCAATGGCACATACACTAGACCTGACACAGTAGATAATGACAGCACCTTTTTCGCTTCTGAAGACAGAACCATATCTACCAATTCAAGTGACTGGTTTATAGGAGATTTGTATTATTCAGGCAGCATTTCTGGACCATGGGACATATTAAATGGAGATCCATATGCTCCTACAACCACAGTTCAAACATCCCCAAGATCCATTGGCTCTGCCACATGTGCATCTGTTATTATTCCAAGAGGCACCATTGCAGGCACAGTTTCATCTGCAACTGTGAACACACAAAAATTGGATAGTTGGGCAGACCAGAGTGGAAATGGCAAGAATGTAGGACCCAATTCATTTGATCGTCCTTCTTTTGTCACAATTGGAGGCACTCAAGCATTTGTCAGTTTCCCCGTTGATGGTGCCATGGCCATAGAGTCCCTCATGCTCGCATCATACACAGGCACCATGTTTGTGGTTTGCAGGTTTCCTCCTTCTGCCAATGGTGAATTTGCATCACTTGTTAAGCAAGAACAAGCCTTTCAATTGGCAAAAGGAGAAACCAACACGTTGCAGGTGCTCAACGGTGATTGGGTGTATGCAAACATGCAAGTGAACAGCAACACCAATTACATATTTGAAACCACAGTGTATGACAACTATGGTGTTGCATCACCAGGCGTTGCAAATCTGTACATCAATGGAATGGCCACAGGCAGTGGGCCCATTGGCAGTGGAGCGACAGGGTCAAACACATTCATTGGAGGTGAAGGCCGAGCAAGATTCATAGCAGAAGTGATTGTGTACGGTCGTGTTTTATCAACTGCAGAGCGCCAAAAGGTGGAAGCTTATCTGGCGCAAAAATATGCAATCACATTGATTGTGCCCAGTTGTACTGATGCAGAGGCAAGTGTCACCATGACTGGATGGATTGCAGGTGACCGTACTCTTGCACCCACTAATTATGCACCATATGGTTATCCGAATTATGAATATGGAGGAGAAGTTGTGCGATACGAGACCGGTGTTTGGATTTACAGCAATGTTGATGAAGGTGAAATTGTCAGAGCATACAGTTATGAACCCCGGCCTTGGTTGGCCACATGGCCACAGGGCTATACAGCCAGTAAAGTTTGTCCTGCTTAAAGATACACAGTCCAGATGCTCTTGAACTCTGCATCAGTTAAGTTATAGTATGTGCCTCCACCATTCTGTGGTTCCATGAACAACACCTCACATGCAGCACTGCCATCATCATTCTTACCTGCATCACAGTAGATCACATTGATGGCATGTCCCCCTGAGGTGCCATCCTCTGTTCTGCTGTTGGCCATGTAATTGATCACTCCAACGGCAATGCCCTCTGCATCACTTTGTGTGTTGTTGGCATGCCATCCACATGCAAACAGTTTGAAAGCATCTGCAAAGTTATCACAATCAAACTTGTGTGTCCAAGTGGTCCACTTCAAGGACTTCATCCACCATCTGTAAGCTGGCACAATCAGATTGTCCACTGTCATTCTGGTGGGACAATAGTAATTGGCATCTGATATGACAAAATTTCCTGGCAATTCATCTCGACCTGCAAATGGATCCAGCAAATCTTGCGCCTGTATGATCATTTGATTATTTATTTCATGTGCATAATTATTTCATGCAGCAAACAACCCATGCAGGGCCTGGCTCTGTGTTGTTGCAATTAAATATATTCATGACCATAGAAGAGCGCATGTTCAGCACCCACATGGATTCCTTGAGCTATCACTACAGGAATGATGCTAGCATACAATTTCAACCTGCTTTCAGAGACCCCAAAGACAGAGAGACCATTGTGTCCAAGAGTGACAAGCAAATATATGTGACCCGTCACATGATGACAGGTGAGCCTTGCTCCAGCATCATCTTCCAAGGAGATTGGTTTGATCGTTTTGTTGACTAAATCAATTTAAAAATCTTCAACAACACATGTGTCAGTTGAACCAAGTTTCCTTGATGAGTTGTTCAGTTTTGTGTTGAGAGTACTCTGCTATTCTAAGCAACACAGCAGACAGCATCAAGCACATGCCATTGAGTGTGCTGAACAATGTTTGTGCCAAGATGGAAGCAAAGAAGCATGCATCTGCCATCAAATCAAAAGCAAAGGGAATCACTGCATCATAGTAGAACTCTTGCAGCACTAGCCATGTTCGCTCCATCACTTCACATGTAATCATTAATGCAGACCCTATGGCAATGAAAAAGAGTCCCATAATATATGCTGCAAGCTTGTTAAGACAATTCATTCTTGTGTCTGACAACTTTTGCAATGCCTGGTTCCACAATGGCAATGGCCTTCTCAGCAAGGTCATCAAATACATGGAACATGTCCTTCTTCTTCATTACTACTGAATCGTAGTAAAACTTCAAATATTCTTGCACAAACTTCTCTGCTTCAGTTTTCTTCATGTTGGTTTTCCTCTTGGTTGGTGTTTTCTATTTTGCTGGTTTTCAGGTAAAATCTTACTTCCTTCTCTGGTCTTTTGAACTTCACTTTGAGCTCTACAATCTCTTTGTTGACCAGCTTCTGGTTGGCCACTTTCTCATTGAAAGGCTTTCTCTCAACATTGTCAAGACCTTTGATGTAAAAGGTGGCTACTACTTGATTGGATGCATAACTGGCCAAATCATTCCATATGTCTTCTTGTGCAATGCTAATGCCCAGATCTGCAAACACAGGCAACACTGTGTCATGAATCTTCTTCTTGATCTGTTCACTAATGCTTGCTGTGCTGCTCATGTTTATATTATATGTGAAATGATGGGCTGTTCAAGCTTTACTTTGTCAGATCATGCCTCTGCTGGTTGCAACTCTGAAGTGTCTGTCTGTAAATTCACTCAAATCATCTATGGCATTGACCAGTGGCTTGCCCTTCTTGTTCAAACTGGTGTTCAACAGAACAGGGCAACCTGTTCTTTCTTTCCAAATTTTAAGAAGCGAATACAAGAAAGGATTTGTGCCATCAACTGTTTGCACTCTGGAAGTGCCATCCACATGCACCACTGCTGGTATGCTGTGAGGTCTTGTGCAGTGCAGAACATATTGCATGTACTTGAAGTTGTCCGGACTGTGACCTTTTGTATCAAAGTATTCATCCACAAACTCTCTTAAGATTGCAGGTGCAAAAGGTCTGAACAACTCACGACCCTTTATGTTGTTTACTTTGTCACGTATGTTTCTTCTTCTTGGATCAGCCAGTATGGATCTGTGACCTAAGGCTCTGGGACCAAATTCTGCTTTGCCATTGACTATGCCCACCACACCATCAGTGAGGAGCACATCGATGATGCCATTAAGATCTTCAATGCTACCTGCATCATAACCCAAGAACATGTTCTGCACATGTGCATGATCACTCAAACAACATCCCAGAGCTGAACCTGCATCACCTGGATTAGGAAATATATGCACATGTGCTTCATTCAATAGCAGTGTATTGGCTTTGCAATTGAGAGCACATCCACCAGACAGTATCACTTTGTCATAACCTGTCTTCTTCATGAACTTTCTCACAATGCGCAGCAACATCTCTTCATATATCTTTTGTGCTCCCAGAGCTATGTCACACTTGTTGCTGTGTATTTCTCTCTCTGAGAGTAACCCCTTTATGCCTCTTCTGCAATCTATCAAGCAATGCTCTTCATAGAAAAATTGCTTAAAGAACCTGTGGTAGTAATCTGTCTTACCATAAGATGCCATTCCCATCAGAATGTATTCATCTTCTTGTGGCTTCAACCCAACCAAGTCAGTTACAGCAGAATAAAACAACCCAAGTGAGTCTGGGTATGCGTGTGAGTGTATCTTGGTCATGCAATCTTTATTCTTTATGTCCCAAACAGACAGTGAATCAAATTCACCAACTGAATCAATCACAACACCCAGACAATTGGATTGAAAGGGTGATGTGTACAAGGCAGATAACAGATGTGATTTGTGATGACTACCATATTCTACCTTGGCATCTATGTTGAAGCTCTTGAGGTATTTGTTTGCATTAAACAGCTTCAGTCTGCCATCCTTGAGTAGGTACCGGAGGGATCGTTTAAAAGTATTCTCATACCAAACTATGCGTGATGGTGCACCAAATTGCAGAGCATGATCCACAAGCCGTGTGTTAAGTGATGCATCATTCTTCAGTCTACTAAACCTCTCAGCAGAAGAAGCAAACAACACTTCATTGTTGCATGCAATGCTCAATGCTGCATCATGAAACAGTGCTGAAATGCCCCATACTATATCCACACTACAATTTATGGCAACATTATGAATGCTCAACAGGGTACTTTAAGCAGCAGTGCCTGTTTGCACATCTGGTTTGACATACTGCGCATCTACACCTCTGCCTTGCTTGACCAACTTGCATTCCATCACAAGCTCTCGCAACAGAAACCCTGCTCGCGTACTGTCAATACCAAGCGTCTTGCAAACCTCTGACACTGTAATCACCTTCATCTTAATGATATCATTGCGTTGCTCTTTCTTTTTATCAGACTTTGAAGGCTTATCATCTCTATCATCAGCAACAACAACTTCCTTATCAAAATTATATCCACTGTACTCAATGAACCCCTCAATATCTGTTGCAGGACCAAAGCGATTCTTATCAAATCGAATTGCACGCGCATTAATATCTGCATCTTTAATTTGATGAATGGAGATATTAACATCCACAGCATGAATAATAAGAGAGCTACCCTTGATACCACCTGCTTTGGTATTATGACAGATGAGTATAACTGCGCACTCAGTTTCTTTCGCACGCACAACTAGCTTTTCAATACAATATTTCTCTAGCTCGCGAGCTTGCTTATTACCTTTAATAAGACCCTGAAAACTATCCACAACAATAACATCAAGATCTTCCATATACTTTGAGATAGTATCCACATCTGCTTCATTACAAACTTGAATATTTTTAACTTGAAGACGCTTGCAGGTCATGGCAAGCTGGGCCACACTTTCCTCTGAAGAACAATAACCAACTTCATGGCCATTGTTATGGAGCAATTCTAATAGCTGCAGAACAAAAGTCGTCTTGCCCATGCCCGCCTTTGCAGCAAGGGTTATGGAGCTACCTGGCAAAATACCATCTCCAAAAGCTGCATCAAGCTTTTCATTGCCACACTTGAGTCTACGGTAATAGACATCAGGAATAACGATTTCATCTACATTTTGAAACTTTGTACTGCCTACTTTAATGTTCATACTAATAGTATATGTGAAACACCGGATTCAGTCAAGCCCCAAATGAACTGTTCACTATGGTTTCTAATTCTTGCACCTCTTGTTCCGTAAGTTGATCTGCCAGACCTGGATCCATGCGCAACAGTTTGAGTAACCGCAAAGCTTCTTGTGTGCTCATATATACCCTTAACTGTCTTCGCTGTTGCCTTTGGTCTTATAATTTTTATATTTGGTCACCACACCTGCACCCCAGTCATAGTCTTCACACACAATGTCACCCTTGAATTCATAACCACATCCCTTGAGGAACATGCCAAACTGACTGAAGATCTCACTCAATCCATCTGCTTGAAACTCCATGACCATTTTGGGTTTGCACATTTCCACACTGCCCACTTTGCTGGAAGCCCCTGCATCATCAAATTGCCATTCAAACTTGAACTTGTTCATGATGCGTTTATGTGCCTCTCTATGTTGTCTTCTGCAATCAATCCATAGCCTGTGGCACACAATATGTCATTGCACTGACCTGCAATGAGATCAAAGTCATCTCCTACCACTGAACTGGCATTTGCAGCAATGTGTTTGATGTGTGCAATCCAATATCTTGTCTCTGAATCTGCTGTCATACATTCACCGATTCTAAGGCCAATTGCGTGCATTCAGTCACATATGCATGCCGGTCTTTGCCATTGCGCTTCCAAATGCTGAACATGGCATGATTGCCATCTGAAGAGCTGATGCCTTGATCAGGTCCTGCAAATTGTGACAATTCATGAATGGCTCCTCTGCGCACTACATGCTGTGTGGTTTCGCTCAAGCTCTGATGCATGGTACGCCACTGATCCCATTCCGTTGCAAACGTTTCATGATACTTTCTCTTGGTCATTGTTTTCATCATACACCTATTATGCAGGAATATAGCTTTGGGTCAAGCTTATTGGTCGACCAGATCCACATCTACACCCTTGAGGGTGATGGTCCTGGTGAAAGGATGTTTCAGAAAAGCTTTCACATCAGCTTCATTTTGAAATATGAACTGCTGGTCACGCTTGCCAGTGCTCAAGTCAGTGCCTCCCCCCACAAATCGACCATGGAATTTCTCTTGGCACAATGTGCTCAATTGTTCCTCTGAATTGCTGTATTTGTATCGAGTTTTGATGTACACTAGTACACTGTATGTTTTGTTTGTTTGTTTTTTCATCATGCCACTATTATGCAGGATTACAGCATTCAGTCAAGCTTATTTAAAAAATAATGCTGGTTTTTTAATGATGACCAGCAACATCAATGATGGCAGACCACTAAGGCGGATCTGCTTAACCCCAAGGCTTGTACCTTGATGACCAAAAACTTTATTCATTACTTCCTCTTGAAGGTCACATCAATGGCAGTGTTTTGATCATCTGCAGCTTTACCATCTGCAATTAATGCATCACAGTAAGCACTAGCCTCTGCATAGCTATGAAATGATTCAATGATCTGGTCCTTTGAGCAATGACAATTGTCACATGCAATCACTTCTTTCACCACATGGAACACAGGCAATGGCCCTGAGCGATCTTCTGTTACTTTGACAATCATGGCTTCCTCTTGAAGGTCACATCAATGGCAGTGTTCATGATGCATGCATTGGCACTTTTCAGATTGTATCCAGGAGAACATGGGCACATGCTGCACCCTGCACGCATGCTGAACTTCATGTTATACCAACCTGCTTCAATGAGAAAGCTTTGAATCTCAAAAGAAGCCACATTGAAGAATGCATGCAAGAACGTTTCATCCAGCTTGAGTTCTGTACGGTTAAATTTGCGCCACAATTTGTCGTTGTCTCTGTCTGCACCTTTGACGCTGTGCTCAGGCTTCTGCATGTACCAACGATGATCAGGTTTCAATTCATCAGGAGAAGGAACACCACCCCGAAACAAGATGTTTTTCTTAGCAGAGTGCCTATCACTGTAACGAGCACGGAAATTCACAGTAGCAGTCCAGCATTGCCTATCATCTACATACAAGGGATCAAACATATCAAAGGTGAAGTCCTTGCTGTGTCTGCCAGAGCTGTACAATGCATTCCAATCAATCTTGTCTATCGTTTCATTTATCATACTACTATTATGCAGGAATGTGTTATTCAGTCAAGCTTATTCTTCACCAATGTGCCGCATGTATTGCATGGCAAATGCAATGTCCTTCTCTGGATACTTCTTGAAGCGCAAGAAGTCCTCCATGGTGCCATGCTCTTCTTTGATGTAACGGGCAGGAAAACCATACTGCCAGCCTGAAGGAGGATCTATGAGAATGCCTTTGGGCTTATCTGTCTCTTTCTTCTTCTTGCTCTTTGCATTGCTTTTTGTTTTCAATGCAAACTTGTCATCCACCATGTTCATGATGATGTGATTCATGCCAATGTTGAGGTATTGCTCACGGGTAATCACTTGCTTGCCAAGATTGGCAATTGCATCCAGCTCTGCATCTGGACCTTCAATATCAGCTTGATAGTAAGTGACCTTCTTGAATGGCCCCACAGTCAATGAACCTGCATGCATGGAGAGAGGTTTCTTAGCTTTTTTCATTTGGTTATTATGCAGGAATGGTGATACTAGGCAAGCTTGTCTTCCAGAAAGAATTTGATTGACCGCCACCACCTTCATAGTAAAGTTGCATAAAACCATTCTCCTCCATGAAGCTTTTGATTGTAGGGTACAGTGTCTGATCTTTCCAGAATTGATGGTCTTCATGCTCCAAGTGGTAATAACGTACATTTAATAATTTAGCTCCAAATCCTTGCAGGACTTCAAAACAATGACCTTCCACATCTATCTTGCAGAGATCAACATCTGCAAAGCCATACTTGTTCAGAAAATCATCTGCACGAATTAATTCCACATCAAACATTTTGCAATCATCATATACACCATCTCTATCCATCAGGGAGCTTCTGCCATCATCATCATAGATGTGAGTTATGCTCTTGAATCGAGCTGTACCATTTTTATTTGAAAAAGCCAATTGATAAGAATTATATTCTGGATAATTGATCTTCAGAGTTGAATAACTTCTCTCATCAGGTTCAACCACATGAATATTAGAAGGATTAATATTTAATTCTTCTTCAAATTCTCTGGCATCTCTTGCATCCAGACTACCAATCTCCAGGATATTAGAAATTTTAATGTCATGTTCTTTTATGTATTTTATGAGAACATCAGTTTCTGGTCTAAGAAATCTGTCTATTCTTTTATTCATTAAATGCAAAGCCCTTAAAGGAACTTACTAACTATCGTGCATAATCATCATGCGGGTTGATGTACACTTGTTGCAACTTCATTTCAGCACCTGCAATGGATTGTGCACACAATGTGGCTTGTGCAGTACTTTCTGCTTCAACAGACACATATCCTTTAAATTCAGTGCCACGGTTGCTAAACAGGTATTTTTCAAACAGGTATTTATTCATTCACTTATTATAGTACATGTATCATAAACAATCAACACCACATGCAATTATTAATTGCTATGTACCAAATCATCTTGCACACAATGCTGCACATCCTGTTTGCTGGCCACAACAGCCTTGCACCACACATTGTAATAACTCTCATCATTGAACAACACTCGGTTGCGCACACCAGGATGGATGATCTTACCCTCATGATCTTTGTGTAACTTCCATGCCACCACTTGATGGCATCCAAAGAATTCACCATGATTGAATGGAGCAGCAATGCGCCCCTCATATGTCATGATGGCATAACGCACATTGATGTCCTTGAACTGCTCCTTGGTCTTATCTTCTTGTGCCATTAATTTGCGTTGCAACTTGTCATCATCTTCCATGCCTGAATAAGGCTTGTACCAGAACTTCATGTGATACACCTTGCATGTGACAGAGGTATCTGTCACAGCATCCTCTTGCACGTTCATCCAGGTGAACTTTTTAGGATCCGATAATTTATAAATATATGCGCTCATGTTATAGTTCTTTCTTTATGGAGTTGTACTGCAGGAAGCTTATAATTTCATTATTAATATGATTTAAAAAGTCTTTGAGGTCTGTATTTTGTTGCCGCAACTCTGCATGCATTTGCTTCAATTTGTAATTGTCATCTCTCAAAGTGCTCATGGCATCCTCCCATAATCTTGCATCCTCTGATCCCATATCAACCTCCTTCTCTATTCATCATGTCTGTATTATGGCTGAATGTAGAATCCAGGCAACTACATTTATCTGTGTATGTAAATACTTACTGCGGTAAAGATTAGCACTGCTATGGATGTGGCAATGGCAACAAGCAGTGCTCTTGATGTATTTATCCTCACCCTCATGGTGTTTCTTTCTACATATCTCACAGCTGCATCATATTGTATGATATCACATGTTTTCAATAAAGTATTTAAGTTCAAGTATAAATAATTAAACATGGACAAAGATGATCATCTAATTTACGAATCGTTGGTACAAAGCAGGGCTCCCATGAGTGATGAGCAAGCAGCCAAGATGATTACAGATAAGATCAAAGGTACTCCAAATCTTAACATACAGAACATTAAAATGT
>Ga0187843_10002141_pt1 | contig 12161 bp, 7 predicted proteins | sample SpaLakP09_SKY_43_FD_134516 | JGI IMG/M metagenome (GOLD analysis project Ga0187843, IMG submission 134516) | Oligotrophic lake water microbial communities from Sparkling Lake, Wisconsin, USA - SP09_SKY_43 | ecosystem: Environmental > Aquatic > Freshwater > Lake | place: USA: Sparkling Lake... | reverse complement strand
GGCTCACTCAGCGCAGCGCTGGCAGAGGCACAGTGTGACAAACGTGCGTTCTATGCGCAGCTGAATCGCTGCCTTGCCCCAGCGCTCGACCGTTCTGGAGGCATCGTGGGTTGGCCTGCATTGCTATTCAATCTCCGACTCAAGACCTACACACGCGTCAACGAGGGCACCGGGACAGCTGGCATCTTCGAAAAGTGGTTGCGCGACAACCCTCCATGGCGTGATTTGCTGCATCGAATGATTCTTAAAGGCAATGGTGGCGCGACCGTTGCAGCCAGGAAACCCGATGTCCGCGGCGTGACCAGAAACTTCATCGCGGCCTTCAAGGCTAATGATCCGAACACTGGCAAAGCCAAGGTCCCCTTGGGTACCTACCCACACGACGGGCAGGACAATGGCCGGCGGGCGATAGAGAGGTATGTGCGGCGCTACGTCGATAACTCGCCCGCCTGCACAAGCATCTGGTTTGGTGAGGACGTTGCCCAGCGCCAGCACCTGGGCACAGGTGAGCAATCCTTCAACATGGCGGTCGCGCCGCTCGACGTGCTCGGCGCCGACGCCCACACCGTGGATGCCCTGGGCATCATCATTCTCGACGGCCCTTCTGGCCCGCAGCGCATTCCGGTGAAGCGACTGCAGATCGTTGCGTTTGTCTGTCACGCCAAGCGCGTCATCACCGGCTACTCGATTTGCATTCGTCCGCAGATCGACGCTGCCCTCGTCGAGCAGGCGTTTCAGATGGGCACGACCCCTTGGGCACCCAAGGAACTGACGATCGAGGGCCTGCAGTACGCCGACGGCGCCGGGTTCCCCTGCGGCACGATCCCGGGCTTGAAGGAGGTGGCGCCCGCACTCATTCGGTTTGACAACGCTGCCCAACACTTTTCCGAGCTTGTGCAGCAGCGAATGCGACAGTCCACGGGCTGTGGCATCGCGTGGGGCGGCGTGGGGCACTGGTGGCGCAACGCGCTTACCGAACGCTTCTTTGGCACGCTCGAGCGCTACGGATTTCAGCGATTGCCATCGTCCATGGGCAACGGCCCAGGCGATCCACAGCGCGCAGACGATCCGGCGCTTGAAGCCACCGGAAAGGGCATCGAATGGCATGAGCTCGTGCAGTTGGTGGACGTGATGCTAGCGAACTACAACTGCAAGCCGCACTCGGCTTTGGGCGACGTCAGCCCGCTTGAATCGATGCGCGCAGCCATGGGAGGTCGTGGTGCCTGTTGGTTTCCTCGCGTTCGGCCGGCACCTACCGCCAACAGCCCTCGCCTCGGGGTCACTGTGTTTCGCCGACAAATCGCAGGCAGCGCAGCCAACCGCGTCCCACCCTACGTCGAGATTTGCGAAGCTCGCTACACCGGCAAAGACTCTCTCTCCAGTCGGTACGACTTGATTGGCCGATGGGTCAATGTGCACGTCAACGAAGACGCTCGAACCGCTGAAACCTACTTGGACAGCGGTGAATTCATCGGCACCTTGCACTGCCTTCACAAGGGATGGGCCCTGTCGCCTCATTCCCTGCAAACGCGCCAAGCTGTCAACCAGCTGATTCGACAAGGTGAGATGCATGTTGGCGCGGGCGGGGATCCTGTCGTTGCCTATCTGGAGCACCTGGCCAAGAAGGCCCGCGACACGGCGACCACTGCCAAGCCGGGCCAGGTGTCTGCTGATGCATCGGCATTAGCGGACGAGCTGCGAGCCCAAGGGCAATCCAGCAGTCCGGCCTTGCCCGCCAAAAGGGCCGCAAATGCCTCTGACTACAAAACTACCCAAGCGCCCGGAAACCAATTGCCGAAATCTTGGGCCTAACGTCGCAATGGAGCCCCAATCATGAACTTCACAGACATTGACTCGATAGCGGACACGGACACGATCACGCAATCCGAGTCCCATCAAATCTCTCCGGAAAGTTGCGCACAGCGCGCGCGATCCGATCTCAGGAATGCGGCGCTCGTGGACGCCGAGCAGCGCAACTTGCATTTGACGCTGCACCCGCTCAATCAGCGGCCAATCACAGTCCTGACCCGGTCCATCAGGGAAGCCTTCGTCGACATCTGCGAATCCATCAAGTTCAAGCGCCCAGGGTACTGCCTGATGGCTGACTTTCGGGTAGGCAAGTCAACGAGCTTGTCCATGATCCTGCAGAAGCTGCCCGAGGTGCTTCCCAATACCGCTTTTTGCCTGATTTCGGCCCAATCTCACACTCAGGTGACTGAACGCAATTTCTGGGGCGACGTCGTAATGGCGATGGGTCTGGCGGTGAGGGGAACTGCGCAAGAACGCAAGAACCTTGTCCGGTCGGCCGTGATTGCCGCCTGCACTGAAGTCAGTGGTCGGCACTTCGTGCTTCTCATCGACGAAGGGCAAAGCTGGACGCAACGGGAATTCACCTGGCTGCGCGACCTTGCCAATCAGCTTCGTGAGCAAGATGGCTACCTGATGACCACTGTCATCATGGGCGATCTCCGATTACCGGAACTGAGCGTCGAGTTTCAATCCAATCGCAAGGATCTCTGGGCACGATTCCTGACCAAGCCCAAGCCGTTTTTTGGCATCCGCAACCTGGAGGATTTGAAGTTTTTCCTCAACGAACTGGATAGTTCCCAGCGCTGCGAGTACCCAGCCGGATCCGGCATTAGCTACACCGAATTCTTCTTGCCAAAGGCGTTCGATCAAGGCTGGCGTCTGCGCAATGAAGCGGCGGCTTTGTGGGATGCGTTTGAACGCGCCGCAAAGAACGTCAATCGCGAGGCCGAGAACATCGGCATGCAGTGGGTGGGCGAAGCGGTCACTCGTTATCTGACCAGCCACATGCATGTGGACTGCGCGCATTTCTCCCCGGAAGCCAACGCCTGGGATCTTGCGGTGGAGCAAGCCTGCTTTGTTGACTCTCTCATCTAGGTCCTCGCATGTCGATTCCAACACTTGGGAAAGCGATTTGGCGAAGTGAGTGGGAGGTCCCAGGCGAGAGTGCCTATTCGCTCAAGGCAAAGTTCATGCAGGCCAATGGCGTGACGCCCTCGCAACTGAGCCGCATCTTGCGAACCTCGGCCGTGAACAGCGTCGATATTGCCAATCGTCGAGCCATCAACAACCTCGCCGTCCAATTCGGCCCTGTGGCCACGCGCATCAAAGGACGGGACTGCGGTCCAGATCTTTCCATGGGTCACGCATACGTGTGCCAGGAGCAGTTGCGGTACTGCGGTGCATGTATGGCAACTGGCTTCCACGCGGCCATTGCGCAGCGCAGGTACCTGTCACATTGTCCGATTCATGACGAGCCCTTACATACAACGTGTTTGAACTGTGGTGCGGGTACGCCGTTCTACTCGCGCGTAGTGCGAAGCGCGCCGCCGAGCTTTCACTGCGCCAGTTGCAATGCACCCTTTGGAGGCAAGGGCCCAGTGGACGGCAATCTTGCGGCGTGGCGGCGCCCAACGTCACTGTCCAAGCTGACCGAATTTGTTGGAGCTCTGGAGAAGGCTTGGAAAAAATATCACTCCTTCAACAGTCAATGGTGGGGTCGAACATTGCCTCCTGCCATGGATACCGACGATGGATGTGAAGATGCGGTATTCAAAGCACTGCAGATCCTGGAGTCAATTCCCGGTGCGGTACCGGCTTCGGCAGCGAACGATGTGACGGTTCTCGGTCCGGTAACGGTAGCTTTCAACCGGTCCCGCGACTGGTTCGGACCTGACGAGTATCAGGAGCTATTGGGGAGCCTTCCCGCGACAGAAGAGGAGAGTCGCTATTGGGACTCGTTCTGCTGCGCAAGCTTTGGCACCTACGTGCCTATCGACGCGAGCGTACCGATTGATTTCCACGCCAAACTTTTGTGGCGGTGGCAGTTTGAAAAGCTGGACCTGCGCTACCTATTCCCAGGAAGGCCGCAGCCTGATTCACCATTGCTTGAGCTCGTTGGTCACGGGCCATGGACTCACTATTACCTTGCAGATTGCCAACCTTTCTGGGAAGCGTTTGGCGCGGCAGTCTGGGTGGCAGCAAGAAGAATCGCGGAACACTGGCATGAGTTCCTTCTCTCTGTAGGTCGCATTGCCCCCTCAAGCCACGTTATGCCAAGGCAACTGTTTGAGAACCCCGGTTGGCTCTCTCGCCTTGGCAACTGGCGGAAGAGAGGCTTTTTCCCGGTGGGCATCTTGTGCAGCGGGAGTGCTGATGACGAGGAAGACTTGGATGTGTACTTTTTGATAGCTTGACCGCCTCACATCTACACAATAGAAGGCTCGTACCGAGATTGCGACGGTGTCTTAGCCGTCGTGCAAGACGTGCGATCGCTTGTCGGGCAAACATTGATTGGATTCAGCCCGCTACAGGCACCAGGCCAGACAAGTCCACAACGAATTGGACGGGTCATTGGCGCCGAAAGCGTCGCTCTGCAGGAGCGGTCAGACGTGGTGCTGCAAGTCCAAGCGCCAGGGACGTTCCATGGCGATAGCGGCATGCTCTGGCTCACACAATCCGGCCAGGCGGCTGCAATCCACGCACGGGGACAGGCGATGCCTGGTTTGACCGGCAGCCCGATTACGACGGCGATGTCAGCCGCTCGCGCCGCTGGCGTATTGGGCGTGAACGTTGCTGCTGGGGTGATCGTTCAGGTCCACGGAGCTCGGCAAGCAAGTAGTGAGGCTTGCTCCACATGCAGGAGCCTGCTTGAACTCCACTAGCGGGCAAATGCAGATTGCGATGAACCGGCCCATCCCCGATGGTCAAGCATCAATCCGGCACCCAGTGTCGTCCACAATTTTCGCCAGCAACCTGCCCTTCCGATACCGCCACCAAGGGTCGCTGTCAAACCAACGGTCACTCGGTGCATCCTGCAGCTTGATCGAGTGAAGGTGCTCAATCTCTTCAGTCCGCGTGACGATTGCTACAAGGGACAGTCGAGTGATGAGCTCCTCGAACTCCCGAACACTTGTCTGCGCCGGCCGTGCCAGCAACTCGGTCACCACGACACCGACGGGGATCACGTGCTCGTGAGAAAGCTTCCCTATGATCCCGCGCACCTTGTCGGAATTCCCTTCGAGCAATTTCCTGGCCTCCCGTGACCAGCAGGGGTGTCCGAGGTACTTGCCGCGGCCGCGGCTGCATTCACCAAAGTCATGCAGCTTGCGGATGGCGATCCCCAGCGTCTGCGGAATCAACCTGTCATCGAGGAGCGCACGGTTTCGAACGCAAAATTGTGCGAACTTTGCGACCGCCCGCAACTTTTCGCGATTCAGTGTGGCTCGCATGGTCTGATCATCCTTGATGGACTATCGCCAATACGCCCCGCTGTCGGAGGCTTGCGAACGCGAGTCGGCCCAAGCGCCTGGTTCGCTGACTCTGCGCAATTGACTTGAGCACAGCGCTCTTGCAAACCCCGAGCCCTAGGCAAGGCGATAGAGCAGATCGCCGTACCCCCAAATCGCCGTACCCGCCAAACCAGAAAAGATGATGAGCGGCTCGTGAAGGATCCGAAAAGTCGGGTCGGAGTATTCCAGCGGCAAGTTCTTCAGTTTGAAGCGATCGAGCCTTGTGAGGATGCCTAGCTCCCCATAGTCCACCAGCTGCTCTGTCACCATCCGCGCGAGCTTCAGGTACAGGTACTCAGAAAGAAGGCTGAAGGCGACTATCAATGCGCCCGACCGCTGAAACCAAAGCGCGTTGTCCTCTAACGTGGGGTTTATCAGCCCAATGGCGAATGAAACGACTGTCATGAGCCCAACGAGCCAGACAGCGCGCAGCCGCGCCCGGTAGCGACCCTCGAAGTCGACTTCAGGGATGACAGTCTTCTTGTCGTAATCAAGCATCTCTTGTCCCGTGTATTGGCTTGGCTCGTCTAGGCACAGTTTCTTGGCACTCTGCACGGAATCCCGTCATTGCTGGTTCGCGCGCAGCCTTTCAATCTTGTGGTTGGCCACTACCTGCTGACAATAGTGCTCTTAACAATAACTGAAGTGGGAGCAAAGGGATGGGTGAATTTCTGCGAAAGGTTCAGGTGGACGAGGTTGCCGGACCATTGCGGCGAGCGTTCACGATCGGGGCCTGGAAGAAGGCGTTCGATGCGGCGGGCGCACCTGACGACGCCGATCAACGCATCTATGACGCGGCGTTGCTAATTCACGCAAAGCTGCAAAGCATCCGGTCGAAGCTAAAGCTGTCATCGTCCACGAGCCTTTCCGCTACGACAAAGCTACGCGCGTTCGTTGCCGCATCCAACCACAACTATCTCTTGGTGCGCTCAAAATCTCTGGATGCTGTCGAAGCGATCGCGAACGAGCACCAGGATACCGATGGCGCTGATTCAAAGCTTGAGGACCTGGCTGCCGCCGTGAAGATCAAGTTGCTGGGTGGAGCTGAATGGGCACCGGACGACGTGATTACGAGCCTGGTGGACGCAATCGAAGTGCCTATTCGCTTTGCCTTGCAGGGAAGCCCGAGCTTGGCGGGATCACCCCGCATGAACCAGGTCAATTGGAACGACATCGCCCTCGAACTCAATCTCGGAGTCATGTTTCGACTGGCTGAAGACCTCTGGGATGACTGCCTCTGGAATACCTACAAAGTTGTAGATTCAGGACGAATCAAAACGTTTGTTCCTGAGGATGCCGACGCAAAACGTGGCCACGCCTTGGGCATTGTCAGACGCATGGCTCTGTCCATGGCTCACGCCGTCATTGCCACCAGAGCACTCCGCGGTATCGCCGGGCGCGGGCTCCCATTGCGCATCCGAGAAGTTCGCGCGATAGCGCAGGAAGGAAAACGCCAGGTCATTCGAGTCTCCAGGCCAGATGAGGCTACGCGCACTCAAGAGGAGCTCTTTGTCATGCGCGCCTTTGCCAGTGAACCGTACTACGACGAGTTGATAGAGGAACCCATTCCGTCGCTCGGTGGCATCACGCTTTCAGCGATTCTTGACGCGTGGGTCGTCATCTCGCGAGCGGCTCAGGTGCTCGTTGAGTCAGTGGCCGACAAGGAGAGTCGTGCCACCGATGTAGATGCGCCCGCTCACACGTGGCTACCAGCGCATGCACCAGTGCTGCAGGTTGATGCTTTGGTCAAGGCGTTAACCATTGCGGCTGGCATCAAACCTCCCGATGGAAGGAAGCTGATTGAGTTCTTCACCTTCCGTGGTCAGCCAGGCCAGGAGATCTGGGCCTCACCGCTCGTTCCGGTAGGCCTCACGACAGTTGCGCCCGTTTTCGCAGCGGTTGTCTCGCCCAATTTGCGAAGACTGGTTGACGTGTGGATGCGAATGGCCGACATTGACTTGAGCAAGCGAGGTCCGCCGTTCGAGCAGCATCTCCGGGAAACTGTCCAAGAAGCCATTGCATCGTCCAAGGTTCTCGCAGGCAGTGCGATCAGCATCAAGGACGACTACACATTCAAGCCAGCGGCCGGCCGTGCTGAGCAAATCGACCTTCTCTTTGTCATTGGCACCACCGTCTTCTTGGCCGAGGCGAAGTGCATATTGGAGCCAACCGAAGCAAAGGGGGTGGCGATGCATCGGCGCACGGTCATTGGTGCTGCCGAACAAGCTCAGCGCAAATCTCAGGCACTAAGAGACCATGCTGCTGAATTTGTGATCGACGCCAAGCGTTTTGGCATCGATCTGCCGCAAGACTTCAAGGTCTACCCATTCGTGGTCGTTAGCACGGCCACACATATCGGTGTCCCTGCAAACGGCGTTCCAGTGGTCGACAAGTACATCCTTGAAAGGTTCTTGTTCGGCGAACTGGAGGACGTGCTCTTCAAGGGTGAAAACTTCGAGATTCAGGATCGGATCAAGAACACCTTCTACACAAGCGTGGCTGACGCTGAGGAGAAGGCACCGACGTATTTTTCAGCACCGCCTCAGGTGAAGAAGCTGCTTGATGGCATGAAGCAGCATTCCGCGCCAATCTACGCGCTCGATGAGAGCGACTGGGCGGGGCTCGTGGTGACGCTCGACTGCCAGCCCTTGCAGTAAGGGCGCGCGCAAGCAGGCTCGTGACCGTCGGGCTGAAGAACGCAGGGCCCACGACACTGGTCGCCACTCGGGCGGTTCAGCGTGTGCGAGCGCAGGCTGCGACAACTTGGGCCTCTACTCCGGACGGCGCTAATCGGGCTGCCGATTGGGGCTCCGATGGTCAACACCTTTGCGTCGGTTGCTGGCTGCTACAACCGGTGAACGCGCCCAATCATTGGAAGATCACTCTAGGCACAGGGAGAACGTGAATGGGGAAGAAGTCCCGAGAAAAGCGAGAACGCAGAACTGCGCGAGCGGACGCCGATCCCGGCTATCTACTGCGCGAGATGCTTGAATACCATGAGCAGTTCACCAACGACGCGGGGCGGGGAGACCTGTTTAATGAGCGCCTTGATGCCACGCGCGCACTGTTACGCCAGTACGGGCGCACAGATGCCGCGATCGCATTGAGCGTCTCGGAGCTGTGGCCAGCCAACACCGGTAGCCCTACCAAGCACATCTTCGCTTGGGGTGTGCTGCTGGGCCTTTCTTACGAAAGCGAGAACGAGGGTGGGAAGCCTATCGCCAGCTACGTAGACTTCAAGGAGTTCGCCGATGCTTTGTATGCGACCTGGCCCGAGTTCCCGATGCTTGAGGACTTCACTCCGGAAGCTGACTGGGGTCAGACCAAGGTGCGCCTTGGTCGGACTTTCGTCCCAATGTTCTACGGTAGCTGCATAGAGCGCCCGCCCGACTTCGTAGAAGCATTTCGCATCACCTACGCGCACATTCCGGAAGCTCAGGCTCACATGGACTTGGCGGTCGCGTTGCAGGCGAGACTCATCGAGTCAATACCAAGCTTAGGCGGCGCTCCTGCAGAGGAATCTCGACGCGCCCATGTGGAGGTACCGCCTGAGGACTTTTGGCTTGCGTGCAAATCTGCGCTTGTGCAGGTCGGCACCGACATCGCCGTTTGGCGGGAACAAGCAGGGAGCGCGCTCGAGACTCGCTTCGGCGCTTTCAAGGCGCCGCTGACTTTGAACGCCTTCGGAAATGCCGCCATGCAGGGCGCCGCCCTTCCCTTCTTGGCGGTCGAAGGCAAGGATGCCTGGGTGCCAATGTCGGTTCGCAGCGCCCCGGGCGTGGTGATTGACCATTGGGCGAGCCGCAACGTCGCTGGGGTCAGCACCCCTACGCACCGAAGGCTTGCGCGTTTCGTCGCCGAGCGCTTCAGGCAGACGGTTCCAGGTCCTCTTGTGCTTGTTGTCGGAGACAGCGCCTGCGAAGACCTTCCAATCAGTTGCGTCGTCTCTTCAGATTCCGGTGTGTATCTGATTTGTGCATGCGATCACAAATCGCTTGAGGCCCGCTCAAGTGCCGCGAAGGACGCATACGCCAGGGTGAGGCGCGGAGCTCCGATTCACTTCCGTTTCGCAAACGGGCAAATGCTCATGCTTTCAAAGGATGGCATTGCTGGGCCGACGGCCGATGAAATCCGGATCATCCTGGTGACCACCCAAGCGGGCACCGCATTTGGCGCTATCAACGTTCCAGAACGCCCCACACGCCTGCTACCGCTGGCCGATTTCATCTCCATCTTCGATAGTCTGAATGACCTCGACGAGCTAGAGGGGTATTGGAAGTATGTTGACGCTCAACGACGCTCCCTCAGCCCCTTCTCGACAGGGCCGGCGGACTTGTTTGCGTCGTTCAAGGACACACACGGCGTACTTGTTGAAGGCGCGATTCTTCCCACGTTTATTGGATTGGACCCTCACTGGGGAACGTCGTGGCGCTTCAAGGAGCTTGCCGACTTTTGGTCGCGTGCACCGAAGGTGTTCCCTGACGGCTCAGTTGGCTGGCGGATTTCCCGTGGAACGGACGGCGTCGTTGAGCTCCAGTCGCGCCATCACAAAGCCATGGCGTACTCCACAAAGGTTGGCAACTGCACCGTTCAGTCTCTGGTGGAGATATCTGAAGGCCTGACGCTTGAAGACGTGCGCATGATCGACATGTTCGCCCAACTCCTTGCGGACAGCAGCTATCGCTGCCAGGAACTGATGTCGGACGTTCCGCTGTTTCAACAGCCCCATGTTCAGTTCGTCTGCAGGCCCGATCCCTCTACGACTGTTAGCGGTGAAGACGCTCCGCAACCCATCGAGGCTTTTGCGCATGCAGTGGTATCAGCGGACGAAGACGCCGACAGCAAAGGCACGTTCTACGTACACATCGATGCCCGCGCAGTCCTTGCCGGCCTAGATTCGGCCAAGGACGGATCGTTCGAAGTCCGATGCCTCCTCGAGACGCTCGAAAGGGCCCATGCCGCATGCGGACTTCGCTTGCCAGATGGTTTTGGCGATCGATTCCGCCAGCGAGCATCCGAGCCAGCTCGCTACCAACTGAAGATTGTCGATCGACTCGTTGACGTCCCTGACTACGTTGACCCAGTTGTCCCCACACCAGCCGACTACAAGCGTGCTCGAAAGCAGTTGGCTGCGGAGATCTTGGCACTCGGCTTGGCACCAGGACGCTATGAGCTTTCCGATGCCAAGACGAAGATTGACCCGGCAAGCGCCCGACTTCGACTTCATATCGAGAGCAGACTTGCCTCTCTCGACAGGCGGCAACTGCTGCAGTCATTTATTGAGCAGCACGATGCGCTCCTTGTCACGGAGCGGACAAGGATTCAACGCGCCCGTCAGAGCCTTGATCACGCGGTCGAATTCGACAGGCTTGATGTTGTTGAGAGTGCCCGCAAGGAGTTCGGCTCCACAGCACGTCACTACAGATACCTTCTAGAGAAGACTGTCAGCTCACCCGTGACTGGCGATGGTGAAGTCACGGACGACGTGCTGCGCGAGTTGGTTGGCCTGGTCGACTGGTACATGGTGCTAACCGGAGCCAGCGACGTCCTTCACAACGGCATTGACGTTGGTGGTGTCGTCATTGACGACTCGTACATCCCCGAGGTCTTCTACTCAGCCGGTTCGGACGACCGGGAAACGGAGTTCGCGCGTGAGTATGCGAAGTCTCGGCTGGGAATCGATGCCATCGCCAAAGACAGCGTAGAGGGAGCACCAGAAGATCTACTGTCCTCAGATAAGGTCAAAAGCGCATTCGCAGCTGACTTGGGCTTTGACTTACAGAACTTGTTGACCGTACTTGCGGTCCTGTCTCAAGCTCAACGTTACGGCTTTGGCGATGAGCTCTCCCTCTCTTACGCCGCCACCCCTGACCGGGTTGCGCAGCTTCTGACCGACAGCATTGATCGGCTCGATATCGACGAAGCTGAAAGAATCGTGGCATTCCTTACGCTTTCAGAGGCAGGTGTTCGCAGGTTGTCCGGCAGGGATGTCGATGAAGTCGACGTCCCGTATTGGGAGCACTCCAAGCGAGTCCATCGCTATGCGATCAGGCCCCTGGTTGTCGATGGTTCGGACTTGCGCTGGGGTGCTGAATCGACCAGTCGTGCTATGAACAACTGGATGTCGTCGATGCGGGACGGCTACCTCCCTGCGGACTTCAATTGGCCCAACGTCGAACCTGTCATCCGGGAGGTCAAGGAAAGCATTGAGAAGCGACTTGAGCTGCGCGCCGAGGAGATTTTTCGCCGGCACACCGCCCTCGTTCAGAGAGGCCTCGACTTCTTCAAGAGGTTCCGCGGCGAGGGTTTCGAAGACGTTGGGGACTACGACGTCTTTGCGTACTGGCCGGATTCGAACCTGTTCGTGACGGTTGAGTGCAAGTACAACCAGCCTCCGTACACAGTGAAGGATGGACGTCGACTCCGCGACCGAATTTTTGGCAAAGCCGAGGACGACAAAGCCGGGCAGTTCCGTCAAATTCTGCGAAGAAGGCAGTTTCTTGAGAAGAACCACGCCAGGATGCTTGAGCTACTCAAATGGCCGAAGTCAGACACCAAGCCATTCAAGCATGTGGAGCTCTACGTAAGCCGTGACGTGTACTACTGGATGGTTCATCCGCCGTACCCTGTCCCGACCAAGTTCGTCCGAGTGGACATGCTGGATTCATGGATCAAGGCAGAGCTCATCACAACAATCACCTAGTGATTGGGCGTTCATTGGACTCGACGGAAACGCGCGGATCCGACGATCGAGCCCAACGGCTCAATCGTCGGGAGGCCGGCCGACGTTCGACTCGCGGCGGCGAGTCGCGCCAGGCACGAACAGCTTGCAAGAGCTTGGAG
>Ga0187843_10002140_pt1 | contig 12162 bp, 12 predicted proteins | sample SpaLakP09_SKY_43_FD_134516 | JGI IMG/M metagenome (GOLD analysis project Ga0187843, IMG submission 134516) | Oligotrophic lake water microbial communities from Sparkling Lake, Wisconsin, USA - SP09_SKY_43 | ecosystem: Environmental > Aquatic > Freshwater > Lake | place: USA: Sparkling Lake... | reverse complement strand
GGCCTACACCTTGCCGACTGGTCCGTGGGAGCCGGTCACGCGCACCGCCTGCGCCAATGAGGACGTCAACAACAACGGCATCCTCGATGCCGGCGAGGACACCAACGGCAACGGCGTGCTCGATCCCGGCATTCCGGTCACCGTGACCCCAAGCGTGACCACCGACAGCAGCGGCCGCGCCACGGTGTCGCTGGTGTACCCGCGCGACCGCGTGTATTGGCTGGATGTCAACCTGACCATTCGCGGCCAGGCCAGCGGCACGGAGTCGCGTTACACCTCTCTGGTACACTTGATAGGATTGAGCACTGATTATTCTTCACAAAGCGTCCGCCCGCCTGGCGCGACCAGTCCTTACGGGGTGGCGGCGACGTGCAGTAACCCGTTATAACCTGGACCGTGCATGCAAAATGTGTTTTTAGTCGGCCTGATGGGGGCAGGAAAGACCACCATCGGCCGCATCCTGGCCCGCAAGCTGGGATTGAAGTTTATTGATTCTGATCACGAGATCGAGGCGCGCACCGGCGCCTCGATCCCGTGGATCTTTGAAATTGAAGGCGAAACCAGCTTTCGCCGCCGCGAAGCGGACGTGATCCGCGATCTGTGCGGCCAGGAAGGTCTGGTGCTGGCCACCGGCGGCGGCGCCATCCTCAACGCTGACAGCCGCGCGCTGCTGAAGTCGCGCGGCACCGTGGTCTATCTGCGCGCCACCGTCAACAGCATCCTGCAACGCACCGCGCACGACAAGAACCGGCCGCTGCTGCAAACCGCCGATCCGCGCAAGAAACTCGAAGAATTGATGGCGGTACGTGATCCTTTGTACACGGAAATTGCCGATTTGGTCATCGATACCGGCCGTCCTAACGTACAATCGATGGTTCAGACTATTCTGACCCAGCTGGATACCATGGCCTGCGAGGCCTCGCCCAACTGCGTCACCCAAGCCGAACCATCGATGAACGAAGAATCCAACATCCTGTTAAACGTAGATCTGGGCGAGCGCAGCTACCCGATCGCCATCGGCCCTGCGCTGCTGAACGACAGCGCGCTGCTGGCACGCCATGTGCACGGCAACAAGGTTGCCATCGTCAGCAACACCACCGTCGCGCCGCTGTATCTGGAGCGCATCGAAACCGGCTTGCGCGAGGCCGGCAAGCAAGTCACCACCGTGATCCTGCCGGATGGCGAGGAGCACAAGAACTGGTCCAGCCTGATGCTGATCTTCGACGCGCTGCTGCAGAACAAGGCCGATCGCAAGACCACGCTGATCGCCCTCGGCGGCGGCGTCATCGGCGACCTGACCGGTTATGCCGCCGCCAGCTATATGCGCGGCGTCGACTTCATCCAGGTGCCGACCACGCTGCTGTCGCAGGTGGATTCGTCGGTTGGTGGCAAGACCGGCATCAACCACCCGCTGGGCAAGAACATGATCGGCGCCTTCTACCAGCCGCGCGCGGTGATCGCCGATACCGCCACGCTGGAGACGCTGCCCGAGCGCGAGCTGTCGGCTGGTCTGGCGGAAGTGATCAAGTACGGCGCCGTGATCGATCTGGCGTTCTTTGAGTGGATCGAAGCCAATATCGGCAAGCTGATGGCGCGCGACAAAGGTGCGCTGGCCTACGCCATCGCCCGTTCGTGCGAAATCAAGGCCGACGTGGTGCGCCAGGATGAGCGCGAAGGCGGCCTGCGCGCCATTCTGAATTTCGGCCACACCTTCGGCCATGCGATCGAAGCCGGCATGGGTTACGGCGCCTGGCTGCACGGCGAGGCGGTCGGTTGCGGCATGGTGATGGCGGCCGATCTGTCGCAACGCATGGGCCTGATCGATGCGGAGACCGTGGAGCGTGTGCGCGCGCTGATCGCTGCCGCCGGTTTGCCGGTCAAGGCGCCGGACCTGGGCGTGGCCAAGTGGCTGGAGGCGATGGAGGTCGACAAGAAGAACGAGGGCGGCGCCATCAAATTCATCCTGATGAATCCTCTCGGTTCGCCGAAGATCAGCAACGCGCCGCACGAGTTGCTGCTGGCGACGCTGGCCGCCTGCGTGTAAATCATGCAGCCGGAAGAATATCTCGCACCCTACGCCGCCCATTCCGAGGGCGGCATCGGCCGCTGTCACCCGGAAACGGCGCATGCGTCGCGCAGCCAGTTTCAGCGCGACCGCGACCGCATCATCCACTCGTCGGCTTTCCGCCGGCTGGAATACAAGACTCAGGTATTCCTCAATCATGAAGGCGACCTGTTCCGCACACGGCTGACGCACAGCCTGGAGGTGGCGCAGATTGGCCGCTCGCTGGCGCGCAATCTGCGGCTGAACGAGGATCTGGTGGAGGCGATTTCGCTGGCACACGATCTGGGCCACACGCCGTTTGGCCACGTCGGCCAGGATGTGCTCAACGAGTGTATGCACGACTATGGCGGCTTCGAGCATAACCTGCAAAGCCTGCGCGTGGTCGACGAGCTGGAAGAGCACTACGGCGCGTATGACGGCCTGAACCTGATGTTTGAAACGCGTGAAGGCATCCTCAAGCACTGCTCGCTGAACAACGCCAAGCTGCTGGGGCCGGTGGCGCAGCGCTTCATCGACCGTAAGCAGCCGTCGCTGGAAGCGCAGCTGACCAATCTTGCGGACGAGATCGCTTACAACAGCCACGATATTGATGACGGCCTGCGTTCTGGCCTGATTACGATCGAACAGCTGGAGCAGGTGGAGTTCTTTGCGCGGCTGTGGCGCGATGTGCAGCAGGCGTTTCCGGGGCTGTCGGGCCGGCGCGCGATTTACGAAACCTTGCGGCGGCTGATCACCGCGCTGGCGGACGATCTGATCGTCACCTCCAGCGCGCGCATTGCCGAGTTCGCGCCGACGTCGATAGCTGACGTGCGCGAGGCGCCGCCGCTGATCCGTTTTTCGGAAGGCATGCGCAAGGATGCGACCGAGCTGAAGCGCTTCCTGCACGCCAATCTCTACCGTCATTACAAGGTCAACCGCATGCGGGTGAAAGCCAGCCGCATCGTGCGCGAATTGTTTGAATCGTTCATGGCCGAGCCGGTGCTGTTGCCGCCGGATTATCAGGACAAGTCAGGCGATGTGAACAAACAGGCGCGCAAGATCGCCGACTATATTGCCGGCATGACCGACCGCTACGCCATCCGCGAACACCGACGGCTGTTCTCGCTGGACGAGCTCTGATCTGCCTCAAGCCGCGCAAGCGTTCAGCTTGACCCGAACGCTTGCGCGGCCCATGATGAAGTACGCTGTACTTCGCTGGGGGCCATCATGGAGCTGCAGGAGCAAATCGAAAAATACTGCGCCACCAAGGTCGAGCTGATGGCCTTTCGGGAAGAGGTGGCCGTTCAGTTTGGCAAGGTTCACACGGCCATTGCGAGCACCCACATCGAGATCGCGAAAACAAATACCGAGATCGCCAGATTGGAAGGCCGGATGTCTGCCATGGAAACCCGGCTCGTCAAGTGGTTTGCCGCGATCATCATCGCCAATGCCTCGATTTCGCTGGCGATCGTACGCTACCTTTCATAGGGGGTACCATGAACGAGCAGATAAGTGAACGGGTTGGCACATTGGAGACCGATGTCGCCGTTATTCAGTCCAACTACGTGCGCCGGGATGAGTTTGCCGACTTGCGTGCCGAGATGCACGTCGGCTTCGCGCAGGTCGATGCGCGGTTTGCCAAAACCGATGCGAAGATCGACACCTTGCGTGTAGAGTTGAGTGCAAAAATCGACCGCGCGACAACCACGTTGCTGAAGTGGATGTTCGCCTCGCAGCTGAGCGTGGCCGCGCTGTTTATCGCCGCCATCAAATACCTCTAGAACATCCGCTGTTGCGCGTAGCCGGAGACCGCCATGGAGCTTCAGGAGCAAATCGAAAAATACTGCGCCACCAAGGTCGAACTGATGGCCTTTCGGGAAGAGGTGGCCGTTCAGTTTGGCAAAGTCCACACGGCCATTGCGAGTACCCACGTCAAGATCGCCAAGCTCGAAACCAAGATCGCCACCATGGAAACCCGGCTCATCAAGTGGTTTGTCGCGATCATCATCGCCAACGCGTCGAACTCGCTGGCGATCGCCCGCTATCTTTCGTAGAGGTACATCATGAACGAGCAGATAAGTGAACGGGACCGTACAGTGGAGACGGACGTTGCGGTCATCAAATCCAACTATGTCCGCAGGGACGAGTTTGCGGACTTGCGCACGGAGGTTCGGGTCGGTTTCGCTCAGGTCGACACAAAGTTTGCCAAAGTCGAAGCTAAGATCGACCGGCAAACATCCACCTTGCTGAAGTGGATGTTTGCTTCGCAATTGAGCGTTGCTGCCTTGGTGGTGGCCGTGATCAAATACCTCTAGAACATCCGCTTACCGCCATTGTAAATAATCACGTCGATTTCGCTGGCGATCGCCCGTTATCTTTCATAGGGGGGCATCATGAACGAGCAGATGCGTGAACGAGGCGGCACATTGGAAACCGATGTCGCCGTCATACAGTCCAATTACGTGCGCCGCGATGAGTTTTCCGCATTGCGCGAAGAGATGGGCATTGGTTTTGCCAAAGTCAACGCCAAGAGTGACGTCATGCGTACGGAGCTCAACGCCAAGATTGACCTTATGCATGTTGAACTTAACGCCAAGATTGAGTTTGCGCATGGTGAGCTTAACGGCAAGATTGATTTCTCGCATGTCGAGCTCAACGGCAAGATTGATATCGTGCATGCTGAGCTCTCCGGCAAGATTGATATCGTGCGTGCTGAGCTCTCCGGCAAGATTGATATCGTGCATGCGGAGCTGTCCGGCAAGATTGATGTCGTTCACGCTGAGCTGTCCGGCAAGATGGATGCCGGCTTTGCCCAGGTGAATGCACGAATCGACCGTGCGACCACCACTTTACTAAAGTGGATGTTCGCCTCTCAGATTAGCGTTGCTGCGATGTTGATCGCGGCCGTCAAGTACCTCTAGAACATGCGCTGCTGCGCGTCGCGGTGGTCGCCCAGCAGTTCCAGCAGCAGCTTCTTGATCGGCGCGGGCAAGGCGGCGCTGGCGATGTGGGCGGCGTCAAGCCAGACGTGGCCGGACTGGGCCGCCATTTGCAAGCGCTGCGCCAGCGTCACGCGGTAGGGCGCGATGTGCAACTTGTAATGTGTGAACACATGCGTCACCGTCGACAGGCGCTCGTACGATTCCATCTCGCCAAACTTGCTCACCGCTAGCGCCAACGCATCGTGATCCTCGGCCGGCGCTTCATCGTCTTCAGTCACCACATGACCATCCAGCTCCGGCAGCGACAGCAAGCCGCCCCAGATGCCCGTCGGCGGACGCTGTTCCAGCAGCACCTGCCCGTTATCGACAATCGCCAGCATCACCGCATGCTTCTCCGGCGTCGCCTTCTTCGGTTTGCGCACCGGTAGATCCTTGGTGCGGCTGGTCGCAAACGCCACGCAGCGCAGCTGCATCGGACAGCGCTCGCACGCTGGACTGCTGCGCGTGCACAAGGTCGCGCCCATGTCCATCAAGCCCTGCGTGTACGATTCGATGCCCACTTCAGGCAACAGAGCCTCCGCGCGCCGCCACATGGCTTCCTCGGTCTTGCGCTCGCCCGGATAGGTATCGATGCCAAACACCCGCGCAAACACGCGCTTGACGTTGCCATCCATGATGGCCGCGCGCCGGCCGCTGGAAAATGCCGCAATCGCCGCCGCCGTCGAGCGGCCGATACCCGGCAATTCCGCCAGCAGCAAAGGATCGGACGGAAACACGCCGTCATACTCCGCCACCACCCGTTGCGCGCACTTGTGCAGATTGCGCGCCCGTGTGTAGTAGCCGAGGCCGCTCCACTGCGCCATCACATCTTCGACCGGCGCTGCGGCCAGGTCGCGCAGGGTAGGGAAGCGCTCCAGGAAGCGCGCGTAATAGCCCAGCACCGCCGATACCTGCGTCTGCTGCAACATGATTTCCGACAGCCAGATCAGATACGCATCACGGGTGTTTTGCCACGGCAGCACATGGCGTCCATGCACTTTTTGCCAGCCGATCAGATCGGCCGAAAAACTGGGATCTGCAAAATTCTCTACTGCTACAACTTTCATTCTGTTCCTAGATTTCAGGCGGCGGCGTCCAGCGCCACAAATTCCGCGGTGATGGCGATGCCGATGGCATTTGCCAGTTCATTCAGTCGCACCCGTTGCGCCTCCAGCTCCTGCTGGCTGCGCTCGAACGCATCGATTTTCTGTTCCAGGCTGTCGGTCGCATCGTGGATGCGCTGGATCGAGCCCAGCCGGTGTTTCAGCTGATCCTTGTGATGGCGGATCTGCGCTTCCAGCGGCGCCATGATCACCTTCAGCCATGCTTCCGCGTCGTTGTTGGCGGAGCGGAAGCAGCCGCGCACGCGCGAGGCGATGGTGTCGAAGAATTTCTCCATCAAGGTCACGCGGCTGGTGGTGATCAAGGTCGCGGTGCCGAAGGTCTTGTAATAGATCGCCTCGATGCTGGCCAGCTCGTCACGATAGCGCTCCAGCGAAAACGGCATCGGCAGCGCCAGCGTTAGCCCGTGCTCGGTTGAGAAGCGGCGATACATCACGCCCATCATCTCGCTGATTTCCAGCGTCTTGCGCTCGGCTGCGTCGAGGTTGGCGCGGGTACGCTCGAAGTAGCCGCGCACCGCTTCGCGCACACCGGTGAAGAAGCGGCTGCGCTGCATCTCCTGGCGCACCAGCTCGATATCGTCGCGGACGATGTCCATGCCCATGCAGGTGTATAGCTCGGTCGACAGCCGCGTAAACACCGCGCGCGTGGCCTGCAGCTTGAACAGGCTGGCATCGAATTCCTTCTTCTCGACGTCGATGCGGCGCATCATGTGGGCGATCACGCTCTGGTTCTTGCCGCGCAGGCTGCGCAACTCGTGCAACTGCTCGACGATGCCGCGACTACGCGTGTTCAGCATGGCCAGCTGTGCCGTGTTCAGCGCCTGCAATTCCTCGGCCAGCTGCTTGCGGACGATGTCCTTCTTGGCCGGAATCAGTTCATTGAACAGCGCGCCTTCCAGCGAGTGTAGCCGGCTGCGCGCCTGCAATTCAACGTCGTGGTTGATCTTGCCGACCAGCGCCTTTTGCGCCGACACTGGAAACACCTGGCGCGGCTCCAGCGACAACATATGCGCCACATTCGCCTGCTGGCGTTCGATCTCGGCGTTGACGTCTTCCTCGCTACGCAGCTCGTCCCACATGGAGTCGATCTTGTTCAGCACTACCAGCCGGCCGGCGCCGGCGCCGATGTGATTGCGCCAGACTTCGATATCGCTCTTGGTTACACCGGTGTCGGCGGCCAGGATGAACAGCACCGCGTGCGCGTTCGGTATCAGGTTCAGCGTCAGTTCCGGCTCGGTGCCGATGGCGTTCAGGCCCGGCGTATCGAGGATGATCAGTCCCTGCTTGAGCAGCGGATGCGGGAAGTTGATGATGGCGTGGCGCCACAGCGAGATTTCCACGTTGCCGTTTTCATCCAGCGTGGCCGGCAGGTCGGGATCGTCCTCGTCATACAGGCCGTAGAGCTTGGCTTCTTCGACCGGCACGTAGCGCGTCTTGCTGACCTGCTTGAAGGCCTCGTGCATCTCTGCGCCGGCGTCCAGGTTCAGCGGCAGCACGGTCCACGCGGCCGGCTGCTCGCGGTAGTCGCTGGTGGACAGGTTATCGGCTCGCGTCTCGATCGGCAGCAGGCGAATCGACGGTGCCAGGCTGGCATCCCACAGCAGCTCGGTCGGGCACATGGTGGTGCGGCCGGCTGCCGACGGCAAAATCCGCTGGCCGTACTCGGCAAAGAAGATGGCATTGATCAGTTCCGACTTGCCGCGCGAGAATTCGGCGACAAAGGCCACCGACAGCTTGTCGTCGGCCAGCCGCGCCAGCGTGCGCACGATGCGCTGATCGGTGGCGGCGTCGGTCAGGGACGCGCCGGCCAACCACGCCTGATAATTCTTCAGTGCGGTGACCACGCCTTGCCGCCAGGCGCTGTACTGTTCAAAATCCCTGACCATCATCTGCCTGCCCTTATTTTTGGCAATTCACACAATAGAACGTGGAGCGCTGACCTTGCTTGATCTGGCGTATCGGCGCCGCGCACACACGGCACGGCACACCAGTCCGATCATAGACGAAATACGTCTGCTGGAAATACCCGGACTGCCCGTTGACGCTGATAAAGTCCTTCAGCGTGCTGCCGCCCTGGACGATGGCCTCGGCCAGAATCTCGCGGATCGCCTGCGCCAGCTTCTCGTAGCGTGCCAGGCTGATGCGCTTGGCCGGCGTCTTCGGATTGATGCCGGCACGGAACAAGCTTTCCGACGCATAAATATTGCCTACGCCGACCACGATATCGCCCGCCAGCAGCACCTGCTTGACCGGCGCGCTGCGCTGACGCGTCTGATCGTACAGCAATTTGCCGCTGAAGCCGGATTCCAGAGGCTCCACGCCCAGTTCGCGCAGCAGCACGTGGTGTTCCAGTTCGCCTTCGGCGGCGTCGTGCCACAGCACCGCGCCAAAGCGGCGCGGGTCTTTCATGCGCAGCACCTGGGGGCCGTCCGGGCCATCCACCTGCAGATCGAAGTGGTCGTGCTTTTCCGGCTCTATGCCGGCCGGCATGATGCGCAAGTGGCCGGACATGCCAAGGTGGATGATCAGCGTGCCGTGTTCGAAATGGATCAGCAGATACTTGCCCCGGCGACCGGTTTTCAGCGCCTTGCGCCCCGCCAGCAGCTGCGGCAGCGCGGCCGGGAAGGGCCAGCGCAAACCGTCACGGCGCAGCACTACCTCGCGCACCACGCGATCCTCGATATGCGGCGCGACGCCGCGCCGGGTAACTTCGACTTCTGGTAATTCTGGCATCTGTCTCGTATGGGTGAATGGGAGAATCTGGCTGTAGCGGAATATTTGGTTACACTAGTCAAACTCCGCCGGCACTGCGATCGGCGTAAAATCTGACCGTACTTTGCTGACTTGCCAGGATCTGCCCTTGAAAAACGCTTTCGCCATTGTAACCCTCTCTGCCTTGCTGTCGGCGTGCGCTGTGGCGCCGCACAAGCAAGACGAGCCTACCGCTGCGCCGCAGCCCGCCAAGTCTGCCGAGGCGGCCGCGCCGGAAGCCGAGGCGCCTGTGGTGGCGGAAGCGCCGGCGCCGGATCCGCTGCCGAACACCGAACTGACCGGCGACCTGCTGTACCGCATCACCAAGGCTGAGCTGGAATTCAAGAAAGGCCAGTGGCAAGGCCCGTACATCACCATGATGGCCCTGGCCCAGCAGACCCGCGATCCGCGTCTGGCGCGCCGTGCCACCGAAATGGCGCTGACCGCCAAACAGACCGGCGAAGCGGTGTCGGCCATCCGCCTGTGGCGCAGCCTGGCGCCGGATTCGGACGAGGCGACCCAATTCTTCCTCGGCTTTGCCGTTACCGCCGACGACCTCAGCGAAGCAGAAACCGTATTTGAGGATCGTCTTAAAAAAGCCAAGCCCGCCGCGCGTCCTCTGATGATGTTCCAGATGCAGCAATACCTGCAGCGCGCCAAGGACAAGGCCGCCGCCTTCTCGCTGATGGAGCGTGTGCTGCTGCCGTATGACGATATGCTGGAAACGCACCTGATCCTATCGCAGAGCGCCTTCGGCATCAACGACCAGGAGCGCGCCCGCGCGGAAGCGGCCAAGGCGCTGGCCATCAAGCCGGATTCCGAACTGGCCATCCTCAGCAGCGCGCAGGTGTCCGGCGATATCGACGCCGCCATCAAGGTGCTGGTCGGCTTCCTCGACAGATACCCGAAAGCCAACGAGGTGCGCGCCGCCTACGCCCGCATCCTGGTCGACAACAAGCAACCGGATGAGGCGCGCAAACAGTTCCTGATCCTGCTGAAGGACCAGCCGGACAACATCGCCACGCTGTACGCGCTGGGCGTGATGTCGATGCAGGCCGATAACCTGCCGGACGCGGAGAAGTATTTCACCCGCTTCGTCACCGCGCTGGCCGACCATCCGAACGATGAGCGCGATCCGTCCAAGGTACTGGTGATCCTGTCGCAGATCGCCGAACAACGCGGCGACCTGGACGCGGCCTATAACTGGCTGGAGAAGGTCGACAGCAGTGACGAAAAGGTGTATCTGGCCGCGCGCATGAAAATGGCCGTGCTGACTGCCCGCAAAGGCAATGTCGACGACGCCCGCCGGCAACTGGCCGAGCTGACGCCAGCCGATCCCAACGATCAGGCGCAGGTATTCCAGACCGACGCCCAGCTGCTGCGCGACGCCGGTGACCACCGCGCCGCCTACCAGGTGCTGGAAAACGCCCTCAAGCGCTATCCCGACAATCCCGACCTGCTGTACGACTTTGCGCTGGTTGCGGAAAAACTGGGCAATACCACGCTGATGGAAAAAGCGTTGCGCCAGGTGATGATCGCCGCGCCCGACAACCAGCACGCATACAACGCGCTGGGCTACTCGCTGGCCGAGCGCAACGAGCGTCTGCCGGAAGCCTATGCGCTGATTGACAAGGCCATGCAGATGGCGCCGGGCGACCCCTTCATCATGGACAGCATGGGCTGGGTGCAGTACCGCATGGGCAAGCTGGACGAAGCCGAGTCCTTCCTGCGCCGCGCCTACACGCTGCGTGCCGATCCGGAAATCGCCGTGCACCTGGGTGAAGTGCTGTTCGCCAAGGGCGACGTAGCTGGCGCGCAAAAGCTGTGGAAGGAAGCCCAGGCCAAGGATCCGAAAAACGACGCGCTGAAGAGCACCCTGGCGCGCCTCAACCAAAGCTTATAAATGATACGAAAACTCCTGATCGCCGCCGCCCTGTCGGCCGCCGTGGCCGGCTGCGCCACCACCGGGCCACGCTCGACCGCAGTAGTAGCGCCGTACAGCGAGAAAATCGAGCTGAACGGCCGCCTCAGCATCAACTACAGCCACGACGGCAAGAAAGAATCATCGACCGTCAATTATGATTGGCAGCAGGACAAGGACAACACCAACATCTCGCTGATTTCGCCGACTGGCCAGACGGTGGCCGTGATCAAGGTCACGCCGCGTTCAGCCACGCTGACGCAAAGCGACAAGCAGCCGCAAACCGCGCCCGACATCGACACGCTGACCCGGCAGATGCTGGGCTGGACCTTGCCGGTGGGCGGCCTGCGCGAATGGCTGCAAGGCCACGCCACCGACAGCAATGGCAAGCCCTTTGTGGCCTCGCCGGCCAACGACACCGTCATCACGCGTGACGGCTGGAAGCTGGAGTACGTGGACTGGCAGGATGAAAAGGCCGCTGTACCCAAGCCGAAGCGCATCGACGTCACCCGCATCACCTTGGGCGAGGCGGTGGAGGACGTGAACATCCGCATCGTCATCGCCGCGCCCGACCAGTAAAATGCCGGCATGACCGAACTTAAAAATTGCCTGGCTCCGGCCAAACTCAATCTGTTCCTGCACGTGACCGGCCGCCGTGCCGACGGCTATCACCTGCTGCAGACCGTCTTTCAACTGATCGACCACGGCGACACGCTGCACTTCACGCTGCGCGACGACAACGCGCTGCGCCGCGTGACCGATCTGCCCGGTGTGCCGGAAGAGAGCGACCTGATCATCCGCGCCGCCAGGCTGTTGCAGGCCGAAGTACTGCGCCGCACCGGCAGCCTGCCGCGCGGCGTCGATATCGCCATCGATAAAGTGCTGCCGATGGGCGGCGGCGTTGGCGGCGGCTCGTCCGATGCGGCCACCACGCTGATGGCGCTGAACGCGTTGTGGAACGCCGGCCTCAGCAAGCAGGAACTGATGGACCTGGGCTTGCCGCTGGGCGCCGACATTCCATTCTTTATCTTTGGCGAGACCGCCTTTGCCGAAGGCGTGGGCGAGGCCTTGCAGCCAGTGCAGGCGCCAGACTGTTGGTATGTCGTCATCGAACCAGGTGTCATGGTGCCGACTGCTGCAATTTTTGGTTCGGAACAATTGACAAGGGACACGCCGCTGGTTAATATAGCGGACTTTTCCAGCCACTCCAAAACAGCGGGGTTTGGAAGGAACGACTTGCAACAGGTAGCAACGAAGTTATTCCCGCCGGTAGCAGAAGCGGTAGAATGGCTAGCTGCTTACGGTGATGCCAGAATGACTGGCTCCGGTGCATGTGTGTTC
>Ga0187843_10002138_pt1 | contig 12162 bp, 4 predicted proteins | sample SpaLakP09_SKY_43_FD_134516 | JGI IMG/M metagenome (GOLD analysis project Ga0187843, IMG submission 134516) | Oligotrophic lake water microbial communities from Sparkling Lake, Wisconsin, USA - SP09_SKY_43 | ecosystem: Environmental > Aquatic > Freshwater > Lake | place: USA: Sparkling Lake... | reverse complement strand
CTGTCGGCCAACGCGATGCCGGCTGACATCGAGGCGGCCCGCGCGATCGGCTTCGACGACTACTGGACCAAGCCGATCAATGTGGCGCGCTTTCTGGCGGGGATTGATGCGCTGCTGGAGCGGGCGCCTTAGGCTGACATGCCTTGGTGATGGCTAAGAAAGACCTGACCCTCGAACCAGCGCTGCCAGCCGCTGGCGCGCAGACGGTCCAGTACCGGACCCTTCACCTCGGACAGGTCGAGCCGGATCTGCTGGCGTTTGAGGGAGGCGTGCAGCTCGCGCAGGGCTTCCAGGCCACTGAAGTCGATGCTGTTGACGGGTGACATCAGCAGTACCACGCGCCGGGTACCCGTATGCTGAGCCAGCAAGGCCTGCACCACCTCGGTCAGGTTGCGGGCGTTGGTGAAGACCAGGCTCTCGTCGATGCGCAGGCCCAGCACCTCGGGCAGGCATTCGACGGCATGGCGGTCGACATTGCGGTAGTGCTCGGTGCCGGGCACGCGCCCGATCAGGGCCACATGGGGGCGTGCGGTGCGCTGTAGCAGCAGAGCGATGGAGCCCACCACGCCCAGGCCGAGGCCGGCCGCCACGCTCACCAGCAGCACCGTCAGCGTGACGGCCACCATCAGCAGCGCCTCCGGCCGCGCATAGCGCCAGGCCTCGCGGTAAGGCTTCAGCGTGAGCCCGGACAGCACGGCCACCATGATGGTGGCGGCCAGCACGGGCCGTGGCAGCCAGGCCAGGGGCGCGGCAAGCAGCAACATGGCCAGGCCCATGAAGAAGGCAATGAAGACGCCGCTGACGCGGGTGCGGCTGCCGGCGTCGTGCAGCAGGATGCTGCGCGAGAAACTGCCCGCCACCGGCATGCCGCCGGTCAGCGCCGCCAGCACATTGGCGCCGGCCAGACCGCCCAACTCGCGCCGCGGATTGACCTTTTCGCCGCGCCGCCGGGCCAGCGATTCGGCCACCACCAGGCTCGACACATAGGCCATGAGCGCCACCAGCAGCGCATGGGGCAGCAGGTTCAGCCACAGCGCGGCGTCCAGGCGCGGCAGGCTGAAGCCCAGATGCAGCGGCGGCAGTTCGCCAACCAGGCTGACGCCGTGCACGCGCGCTTCGCTGTACCAGGCCAGCGCGATGGCAACCAGCAGCACGGCCAGCGGGGCCAGTCGGCTCAAGGTGCCGCGCAGCCAGCGCCGGCCGGCCATCAGCAAGAGGCCGGCGCACACACCAAAGCCCGCGCTCCAGGCTGCCCAAGCAAAGCCGCCGGCCTGCGCGCTGTGCCACAGCGCGGGCAGGTCGGAGCCCTGGGCCGGGCTGCCCAGGAGCACCGGCAGCTGGCTCATCGCGATGGCCAGGGTGGCGCCGGTCTCGAAGCCGTGCAGGGCCGGCACCGACAGCAGCGAGGCCAGCGCATCCAGGCGCAAGAGCGCGGCGGCGGCCAGGATCAGGCCGATCTCGGCCGCCAGCACCAGCGCGCCCTCGGCCGGGCTCACGCCGGCCGGCAGCGCCCCCAGCGCTTGCGCGATCATCAGTGCCAGCACCGCCACCGGGCCGATCGCCAGCACCGGGCTGGAACCCAGGGCGGCATAGGCCAGCAGGGGCAACAGGCTGGCGTAGAGGCCGATCTGAGGCGGCAGGCCGGCGAGCATCGCGTAGGCCAGGCTCTGCGGGATCAGCAGCACGCTGACGACCAAGGCCGCCAGCAGATCCTCGCGCAGCAAAGCTCGGGTGTAGCCCCTCAAGCTCAGTCCACCTTGGCGCCGGCGGCCTTCACCACCTTGGCCCACTTGGCCGTCTCGCTGGCGATCAGCGCGGCGAACTCGCTGCTGGGCATGCCGCTGGCGATGGCACCCTGGGCCGCCAGCCGTTCCTTGATGGCCGGCGTGCTGAGCGCCTTGGCACACTCGCGCTGCAGCCGCACCACCTGCTCGGCCGGCATGGTGCTTGGGGCCAGCAGGCCGAACCAGGAGCTGGCTTCATAGCTTTTGAGCAGTGGGCCGCCGGCCTCGGCGATGGTGGGCAGGTCCGGCAGGGCCTCGCTACGCGCCGCGCTGGTGACGGCGATCGCCTTCAACTTGCCCGACTTGATGTGCGGCAGCGAGGACGGCAGGTTGTCAAACATCAGGTCGACATTGCCGCCCATCAGGTCCAGCAACGCAGGGCCCGAGCCACGGTAGGGGAAGTGCAGCATGAAGGTGCCGGTGAGGCTCTTGAACAGCTCGCCGGCCAGGTGGATGGAGGTGCCATTGCCGCTCGAAGCCATGTTCAGCTTGCCGGGGTTGGCCTTGGCCACCTTGATCAGGTCCTGCACGCTGTTGATGCCGTACTTCTGCGCCTGGGCCGGGTTCAGCACCAGCACATTGGGCACCGCAGCCACCAGGGTGATGGGTGCAAAATCCTTGATCGGGTCGTAGGGCAGCTTGGGGTAGAGCGCCTGGTTGATCGCGTGCGTGCCGACGGTGCCCATCAGCAGGGTATGGCCGTCGGTGGACTTGGCCACCTCGGCCGAGCCCAGATTGCCGCCGGCGCCAGGTCGGTTTTCGACAATGACCGGTTGTCCCAGAGCCTTCTGCAGCTCGGGCGCCAGCGCTCGCGCCAGCAGGTCGGTGGTGCCGGCCGGGGCAAAGGGCACGACGATGCGCAGCGGCTTGGTTGGCCAGGCCGTCTGGGCCTGCAGCGACAGTGGCAGGCTGGAGAGGCCGGAAAGCCCGGCGAGGGCGATCAGATGGCGGCGGGTCAGGTCTTGCGTCATGCGGTGTCTCCTGCTGGTTTTGTGCAGGAAGTATGCCGCTTATTGCGGGCCTAAAACCTGACGCAGGCTGACACGCTCGGACGAGCAGGCGGCCTCGAAATCGGCCTCGATCCGCGACAGCGCTGCGGTGTCGCTGGCGTCGACGGTGGCGATGCCCATGCCGCGGTTGCGGCCCTGCGCCTTGGCGGTGTAGAGCGCCATGTCGGCCCAGTTTACTGCCTGCTCCCAGTGCACGTGCAGGTGCATCGGCGGCAGCGGGAAATGCGCAAAGCCGATCGAGACGGTCACGCGCAGCGGCCCGTCCTCGGTGGCCACCGGGGTGCCGCCCACATTGGCGAGGATGCGCTCGGCCAGCAGGGCCAGCTGCTCCTGGCTGACGTCGGGCGCGAAGACCAGGAACTCCTCGCCGCCCCAGCGCACCACCAGGTCCTCGGCCCGCACCGCCTGGCTGAGCCGACGCGCCACCTCGCAGATCACCACATCGCCGACCGCATGGCCGTGCTCGTCGTTGACGTGCTTGAAGTGGTCGATGTCCACCATCAGCAGCGCGCCGTTGAACTGCGCCGCGGGTTGCTGCTCCATCACGGCCAGGAAGTGGCGGCGGTTGGCAAGGTCGGTCAGTGGGTCGCGCTCGCTCTGTGCGCGCAGCAGCGCCTGGTTGGCCTTCAGGCGCCGGTTGGCGGCACGCACCTTCTTGACCATCACCCCGGCCAGTAGCAGTGACAGGGCCAGCAGCACCGCCACCGCAATGCCGACCTGCTGGGCCAGCTGGCGATTGCCGAGCTGCTGGTCCTTGAGGGTCCTGTCCCGCGTCAGCAGGTCGAGATCGCGCTGCTCGCGGGCGCTGTCGTACTTGAGCTGCAGCTCGCGCAGCGAGGCCTCGCGGTTGCTTGCATTGGCTTGTGCCCGCAGCTCGCGCTCGGCGTGGAAGAGCGCGATCGCCTCCTTCGGCTGGCCGGACTCGGCCCAGGCCTCGCCGAGCTCGCGCAACTGGCGGATGCGCACGGTGGTGTCTGTCTGGCCGCGCCGCAATTCCTCGACGCGGGCGATCTCGCGCCGCGCCGCGTCGAACTGCTTCAGCCTGATCATCGCCACGGCCATGTTGTGGCGCAGTGCGCCCTCGTAGGCCAGGTCCTTGAAGCGCAGGAACACCGGCAGCGCCGCGCGCGCCAGCGCCAGCGCCCGCGCCGGCTCGCCCTTGTGCATGTAGTAGTCCGCCAGATTGTTCTGGGCGCTCGCCACCAGCCGCACCGCGCCGGCCTGACGCGCCAGCTCCAGTCCTTCGAGCTGGGCCTTCAACTGGCCGGCCTTGTCGCCGCTGCGGGCGGCGATAACTGTCTCGAAGGTCTTCACCTGGGCCATCATCATCGGGTCGCCCTCGGCCAGGCGGCGGGCCTGCTCCAGCCACTGGCGTGCCTCGGCCAACTCATCCTGGGCCTGCAGGATCTCGGCCAGAGCGCCCATGCTCATCATGCTGCCGTGCAGATCCTCGCCGGCTTGGGCCAGCGCCAGGCCGCGCCTGGCCAGGCTCAGCGCCTGCGGCAGTGCGCCGCGGTAGAGCTGGTCCCGCTGCAGGATCTGCAGGGCGGACCAGGCGCTGCGGTAGTCGCAGCCGCGGGCCAGGCTGGCGGCTTCATCGCCCGGCCTGCAGTTCGTGTCCAGGCGCGCCAGGCTCAGCTGGGCGGACTTGGCGGCCTCGGTGGGTTGGCCCAGGCGCTCCGCCACGAGTGCGCGTAACAGCAAAGCCTGGGCGCGGGTCGCCTCGTCGACGTGCAGGGCGTCGGCCAGCTTCAAGGCGGCCGCCGTATTGCCGGCCAGTGCCTGCATGCGACCCTCGGCAAAGCTCACACGCTCGGCCTGTGCCCGGGCCGCCGGGGTGTCGCGGAGTTGTGCCAGCTCCGCCAGCGAATCCCCCGAATTCTCCTGGGCCTGCAGGACCAAGCGGTCGAGCTGCTTCTCCAGCGCCTGGTCGAGCGCGGCCGAAACGGCGCTCGGCAGCAGCGCCAGCGTCAGCAGCAGGGCCGGCGCCAGGGTCCCGAGGCGTCTCATGGTCGCGTCTCCCCGGCCGGCGTCGTGGCGCCTTGCAGCGCCACCAGCTTGACCTGGCCCTCGTGCCAGGCGGCTTCCATGCGGTTGGTCAGCAGGGCCAGCTGCTCTTCGTCAGCCGCCTCGATGCGCTCGATGCCGTAAGCCTTGTTGCGGCCATGGGCCTTGGCCATGTACATGACGGTGTCGACCAAGTCGATGGCGCGCTCCCAATTGAGGTTCAGGCCATGCGGCTCGATCGGGAAACTGGCGAAGCCGATCGAGGCGGTGACGGAGATCATCTGCTGGCCATGCGCGATGGCCGGCTGGGCGATCAGGTCGAGCAGCCGCTGCGCCAGCGCCTGCGCATAGGCGGGCTCGCGGGCCTTGACGACGATGAGGAACTCCTCGCCGCCCCAGCGCACCACCAGATCGTCTTCACGCAAAGCGCTGCTCAGGCGCTTGGCCACCTCCACCAGCACGCTGTCGCCGGCGGCATGACCCTGCACATCGTTGATGCGCTTGAAGTGGTCGATGTCGATCAGGAAGACGGTTCCCGACAGCCGCCCTTCCTTGGCCAGCTCCTTGATGGCAGCCTGGAAGTGGCGACGGTTGGCCAGGCCGGTCAGCGGGTCGCGCTCACTCTGGATCTTGAGCTTTTCGTTGCTGCTGGCGAGGGCCTGGTTGGTCTTGCGAATGCGCTGGTAGGCCAGGCCCAGCAGCACGGCAAACAGCACCACGCAGCCGCTCAGCGCGAGCTGCAGCTGCAGCTGCAGGTCGCGAGCGCGAATCTGCTCGGCCTTGAGGCTGTTGTCGCGGTTCAGCAGCTCGATCTCCTTGGCGCGCTGCTCGGCGTCGTAGCGTTCCTGCGCCTCGAGCACGGTCTTGCGGGTGTCGTCGCGCAGGACCTGCTCGATCAGGCGGCGGTACTCGTGATGAGCCTCGATCGCGCCGCTGAAATCACCGGCCCGCTCCAGGTACTGGCCCAGCTCCTGCCAACCGTCGGCGGCGTAGGCGATGGTGCCCTGCTGCTCGTCCAGGGTGATGGCGGCGCGCACGTCCGCACGGCCCTCGGCGACGCGGTTCATCGCGATCTTGGCCAGGCCGATGTTGTGGCGGGCCACAATTTCAGCGTTCAGGCTGCGCGCGGCACGGGCCAGCGGCAAGGCCTCCTGTCCCAGCGCCAGGGCCTGGGCGAAATTGCCGCTGCGCAAGTAGTAGTCGGCCAGATTGGCCGTGGCCTGGGCCAGCAGCGACATGGCGCCGGCCCCCTTGGCCTGCTCCACCGATTCGGTCTGCGCGCGCAGACCGAATCGGTGGAGCAGGCCAAGGGGGCCGGCGCCATGTCGCTGCTGGCCCAGGCCACGGCCAATCTGGCCGACTACTACTTGCGCAGCGGCAATTTCGCCCAGGCCCTGGCGCTGGGACAGGAGGCCTTGCCGCTGGCCCGTGCCGCGCGCAGCCTGAACGCTGAAATTGTGGCCCGCCACAACATCGGCCTGGCCAAGATCGCGATGAACCGCGTCGCCGAGGGCCGTGCGGACGTGCGCGCCGCCATCACCCTGGACGAGCAGCAGGGCACCATCGCCTACGCCGCCGACGGTTGGCAGGAGCTGGGCCAGTACCTGGAGCGGGCCGGTGATTTCAGCGGCGCGATCGAGGCTCATCACGAGTACCGCCGCCTGATCGAGCAGGTCCTGCGCGACGACACCCGCAAGACCGTGCTCGAGGCGCAGGAACGCTACGACGCCGAGCAGCGCGCCAAGGAGATCGAGCTGCTGAACCGCGACAACAGCCTCAAGGCCGAGCAGATTCGCGCTCGCGACCTGCAGCTGCAGCTGCAGCTCGCGCTGAGCGGCTGCGTGGTGCTGTTTGCCGTGCTGCTGGGCCTGGCCTACCAGCGCATTCGCAAGACCAACCAGGCCCTCGCCAGCAGCAACGAAAAGCTCAAGATCCAGAGTGAGCGCGACCCGCTGACCGGCCTGGCCAACCGTCGCCACTTCCAGGCTGCCATCAAGGAGCTGGCCAAGGAAGGGCGGCTGTCGGGAACCGTCTTCCTGATCGACATCGACCACTTCAAGCGCATCAACGATGTGCAGGGTCATGCCGCCGGCGACAGCGTGCTGGTGGAGGTGGCCAAGCGCCTGAGCAGCGCTTTGCGTGAAGACGATCTGGTGGTGCGCTGGGGCGGCGAGGAGTTCCTCATCGTCGTCAAGGCCCGCGAGCCCGCCTATGCGCAGGCGCTGGCGCAGCGGCTGCTCGACCTGATCGCCCAGCCGGCCATCGCGCATGGCCAGCAGATGATCTCCGTCACCGCCTCGATCGGCTTCGCCAGTTTCCCGATCGAGCCGCATGGCCTGAACCTCAATTGGGAGCGCGCCATCGACTTGGTCGACACCGTCATGTACATGGCCAAGGCCCATGGCCGCAACAAGGCTTACGGCATCGAGCGCATCGAGGCGGCTGACGAAGAGCAGCTGGCCCTGCTGACCAACCGCATGGAAGCCGCCTGGCACGAGGGCCAGGTCAAGCTGGTGGCGCTGCAAGGCGCCACGACGCCGGCCGGGGAGACGCGACCATGAGACGCCTCGGGACCCTGGCGCCGGCCCTGCTGCTGACGCTGGCGCTGCTGCCGAGCGCCGTTTCGGCCGCGCTCGACCAGGCGCTGGAGAAGCAGCTCGACCGCTTGGTCCTGCAGGCCCAGGAGAATTCGGGGGATTCGCTGGCGGAGCTGGCACAACTCCGCGACACCCCGGCGGCCCGGGCACAGGCCGAGCGTGTGAGCTTTGCCGAGGGTCGCATGCAGGCACTGGCCGGCAATACGGCGGCCGCCTTGAAGCTGGCCGACGCCCTGCACGTCGACGAGGCGACCCGCGCCCAGGCTTTGCTGTTACGCGCACTCGTGGCGGAGCGCCTGGGCCAACCCACCGAGGCCGCCAAGTCCGCCCAGCTGAGCCTGGCGCGCCTGGACACGAACTGCAGGCCGGGCGATGAAGCCGCCAGCCTGGCCCGCGGCTGCGACTACCGCAGCGCCTGGTCCGCCCTGCAGATCCTGCAGCGGGACCAGCTCTACCGCGGCGCACTGCCGCAGGCGCTGAGCCTGGCCAGGCGCGGCCTGGCGCTGGCCCAAGCCGGCGAGGATCTGCACGGCAGCATGATGAGCATGGGCGCTCTGGCCGAGATCCTGCAGGCCCAGGATGAGTTGGCCGAGGCACGCCAGTGGCTGGAGCAGGCCCGCCGCCTGGCCGAGGGCGACCCGATGATGATGGCCCAGGTGAAGACCTTCGAGACAGTTATCGCCGCCCGCAGCGGCGACAAGGCCGGCCAGTTGAAGGCCCAGCTCGAAGGACTGGAGCTGGCGCGTCAGGCCGGCGCGGTGCGGCTGGTGGCGAGCGCCCAGAACAATCTGGCGGACTACTACATGCACAAGGGCGAGCCGGCGCGGGCGCTGGCGCTGGCGCGCGCGGCGCTGCCGGTGTTCCTGCGCTTCAAGGACCTGGCCTACGAGGGCGCACTGCGCCACAACATGGCCGTGGCGATGATCAGGCTGAAGCAGTTCGACGCGGCGCGGCGCGAGATCGCCCGCGTCGAGGAATTGCGGCGCGGCCAGACAGACACCACCGTGCGCATCCGCCAGTTGCGCGAGCTCGGCGAGGCCTGGGCCGAGTCCGGCCAGCCGAAGGAGGCGATCGCGCTCTTCCACGCCGAGCGCGAGCTGCGGGCACAAGCCAATGCAAGCAACCGCGAGGCCTCGCTGCGCGAGCTGCAGCTCAAGTACGACAGCGCCCGCGAGCAGCGCGATCTCGACCTGCTGACGCGGGACAGGACCCTCAAGGACCAGCAGCTCGGCAATCGCCAGCTGGCCCAGCAGGTCGGCATTGCGGTGGCGGTGCTGCTGGCCCTGTCACTGCTACTGGCCGGGGTGATGGTCAAGAAGGTGCGTGCCGCCAACCGGCGCCTGAAGGCCAACCAGGCGCTGCTGCGCGCACAGAGCGAGCGCGACCCACTGACCGACCTTGCCAACCGCCGCCACTTCCTGGCCGTGATGGAGCAGCAACCCGCGGCGCAGTTCAACGGCGCGCTGCTGATGGTGGACATCGACCACTTCAAGCACGTCAACGACGAGCACGGCCATGCGGTCGGCGATGTGGTGATCTGCGAGGTGGCGCGTCGGCTCAGCCAGGCGGTGCGGGCCGAGGACCTGGTGGTGCGCTGGGGCGGCGAGGAGTTCCTGGTCTTCGCGCCCGACGTCAGCCAGGAGCAGCTGGCCCTGCTGGCCGAGCGCATCCTCGCCAATGTGGGCGGCACCCCGGTGGCCACCGAGGACGGGCCGCTGCGCGTGACCGTCTCGATCGGCTTTGCGCATTTCCCGCTGCCGCCGATGCACCTGCACGTGCACTGGGAGCAGGCAGTAAACTGGGCCGACATGGCGCTCTACACCGCCAAGGCGCAGGGCCGCAACCGCGGCATGGGCATCGCCACCGTCGACGCCAGCGACACCGCAGCGCTGTCGCGGATCGAGGCCGATTTCGAGGCCGCCTGCTCGTCCGAGCGTGTCAGCCTGCGTCAGGTTTTAGGCCCGCAATAAGCGGCATACTTCCTGCACAAAACCAGCAGGAGACACCGCATGACGCAAGACCTGACCCGCCGCCATCTGATCGCCCTCGCCGGGCTTTCCGGCCTCTCCAGCCTGCCACTGTCGCTGCAGGCCCAGACGGCCTGGCCAACCAAGCCGCTGCGCATCGTCGTGCCCTTTGCCCCGGCCGGCACCACCGACCTGCTGGCGCGAGCGCTGGCGCCCGAGCTGCAGAAGGCTCTGGGACAACCGGTCATTGTCGAAAACCGACCTGGCGCCGGCGGCAATCTGGGCTCGGCCGAGGTGGCCAAGTCCACCGACGGCCATACCCTGCTGATGGGCACCGTCGGCACGCACGCGATCAACCAGGCGCTCTACCCCAAGCTGCCCTACGACCCGATCAAGGATTTTGCACCCATCACCCTGGTGGCTGCGGTGCCCAATGTGCTGGTGCTGAACCCGGCCCAGGCGCAGAAGTACGGCATCAACAGCGTGCAGGACCTGATCAAGGTGGCCAAGGCCAACCCCGGCAAGCTGAACATGGCTTCGAGCGGCAATGGCACCTCCATCCACCTGGCCGGCGAGCTGTTCAAGAGCCTCACCGGCACCTTCATGCTGCACTTCCCCTACCGTGGCTCGGGCCCTGCGTTGCTGGACCTGATGGGCGGCAATGTCGACCTGATGTTTGACAACCTGCCGTCCTCGCTGCCGCACATCAAGTCGGGCAAGTTGAAGGCGATCGCCGTCACCAGCGCGGCGCGTAGCGAGGCCCTGCCGGACCTGCCCACCATCGCCGAGGCCGGCGGCCCACTGCTCAAAAGCTATGAAGCCAGCTCCTGGTTCGGCCTGCTGGCCCCAAGCACCATGCCGGCCGAGCAGGTGGTGCGGCTGCAGCGCGAGTGTGCCAAGGCGCTCAGCACGCCGGCCATCAAGGAACGGCTGGCGGCCCAGGGTGCCATCGCCAGCGGCATGCCCAGCAGCGAGTTCGCCGCGCTGATCGCCAGCGAGACGGCCAAGTGGGCCAAGGTGGTGAAGGCCGCCGGCGCCAAGGTGGACTGAGCTTGAGGGGCTACACCCGAGCTTTGCTGCGCGAGGATCTGCTGGCGGCCTTGGTCGTCAGCGTGCTGCTGATCCCGCAGAGCCTGGCCTACGCGATGCTCGCCGGCCTGCCGCCTCAGATCGGCCTCTACGCCAGCCTGTTGCCCCTGCTGGCCTATGCCGCCCTGGGTTCCAGCCCGGTGCTGGCGATCGGCCCGGTGGCGGTGCTGGCACTGATGATCGCGCAAGCGCTGGGGGCGCTGCCGGCCGGCGTGAGCCCGGCCGAGGGCGCGCTGGTGCTGGCGGCCGAGATCGGCCTGATCCTGGCCGCCGCCGCGCTCTTGCGCCTGGATGCGCTGGCCTCGCTGCTGTCGGTGCCGGCCCTGCACGGCTTCGAGACCGGCGCCACCCTGGCCATCGCGATGAGCCAGCTGCCGGTGCTCCTGGGCAGCCCGGCCCAGGGCTCCGACCTGCCCGCGCTGTGGCACAGCGCGCAGGCCGGCGGCTTTGCTTGGGCAGCCTGGAGCGCGGGCTTTGGTGTGTGCGCCGGCCTCTTGCTGATGGCCGGCCGGCGCTGGCTGCGCGGCACCTTGAGCCGACTGGCCCCGCTGGCCGTGCTGCTGGTTGCCATCGCGCTGGCCTGGTACAGCGAAGCGCGCGTGCACGGCGTCAGCCTGGTTGGCGAACTGCCGCCGCTGCATCTGGGCTTCAGCCTGCCGCGCCTGGACGCCGCGCTGTGGCTGAACCTGCTGCCCCATGCGCTGCTGGTGGCGCTCATGGCCTATGTGTCGAGCCTGGTGGTGGCCGAATCGCTGGCCCGGCGGCGCGGCGAAAAGGTCAATCCGCGGCGCGAGTTGGGCGGTCTGGCCGGCGCCAATGTGCTGGCGGCGCTGACCGGCGGCATGCCGGTGGCGGGCAGTTTCTCGCGCAGCATCCTGCTGCACGACGCCGGCAGCCGCACCCGCGTCAGCGGCGTCTTCATTGCCTTCTTCATGGGCCTGGCCATGTTGCTGCTTGCCGCGCCCCTGGCCTGGCTGCCACGGCCCGTGCTGGCCGCCACCATCATGGTGGCCGTGCTGTCCGGGCTCACGCTGAAGCCTTACCGCGAGGCCTGGCGCTATGCGCGGCCGGAGGCGCTGCTGATGGTGGCCGTCACGCTGACGGTGCTGCTGGTGAGCGTGGCGGCCGGCCTCGGCCTGGGCGTGGTGGGCTCCATCGCTCTGCTGCTACAGCGCACCGCACGCCCCCATGTGGCCCTGATCGGGCGCGTGCCCGGCACCGAGCACTACCGCAATGTCGACCGCCATGCCGTCGAATGCCTGCCCGAGGTGCTGGGCCTGCGCATCGACGAGAGCCTGGTCTTCACCAACGCCCGCAACCTGACCGAGGTGGTGCAGGCCTTGCTGGCTCAGCATACGGGTACCCGGCGCGTGGTACTGCTGATGTCACCCGTCAACAGCATCGACTTCAGTGGCCTGGAAGCCCTGCGCGAGCTGCACGCCTCCCTCAAACGCCAGCAGATCCGGCTCGACCTGTCCGAGGTGAAGGGTCCGGTACTGGACCGTCTGCGCGCCAGCGGCTGGCAGCGCTGGTTCGAGGGTCAGGTCTTTCTTAGCCATCACCAAGGCATGTCAGCCTAAGGCGCCCGCTCCAGCAGCGCATCAATCCCCGCCAGAAAGCGCGCCACATTGATCGGCTTGGTCCAGTAGTCGTCGAAGCCGATCGCGCGGGCCGCCTCGATGTCAGCCGGCATCGCGTTGGCCGACAG
>Ga0187843_10002137_pt1 | contig 12172 bp, 13 predicted proteins | sample SpaLakP09_SKY_43_FD_134516 | JGI IMG/M metagenome (GOLD analysis project Ga0187843, IMG submission 134516) | Oligotrophic lake water microbial communities from Sparkling Lake, Wisconsin, USA - SP09_SKY_43 | ecosystem: Environmental > Aquatic > Freshwater > Lake | place: USA: Sparkling Lake... | reverse complement strand
GTTGTGCTCTACCACTGAGCTACGCCCGCATCGTGGAAGCGAAAGAACCGCCCCGCGACGAGGAGGCGGCTTATGGCAGAGCGCTTGGCCGTTTGCAAGGGGCGTTTGAGGGCTTGCGAAGGCGCTTCTTTCCGGCGCTCAATCAGCCCCCTGAGGATTGGGGTGGCGGAGTTTCGACCTTGCGTCTGTTCGTGCTCGGCCTGGGCTATGTGGGGACCGCTTTCGCTGAAGCCCTGCGCGTCCGGGGCTGGGAAATCGCCGCTACCGCCCGCTCGCCGCAACAGGCGCAGGCCCTGCGCGCAGCGGGCATCACCCCGGCCGACCCAAGCGACCGCGAAGCGATGGCCGCCGCCATGGCGGGTGTGACGGCCGTGCTGATCACCTCCCCGCCCGGACCGGACGGCTGTGCGGCGCTGGAATCGGTGATTCCCGCCCTCGCCCAGGCCCAGGCCTTTCCCGACTGGATCGGCTATCTGTCGACCACCGGCGTCTATGGCGACTTCGAAGGACGTTGGGTGTTCGAGACCTCGCCGCTCAAGGCCCAGTCGGTCGAGGGGGCCCGCCGGGTCGGGGCCGAGCGCGACTGGCGTCAGGTCGGTCGCGGCATGGGCCTGACGGTGACCAGCTTCCGACTGCCGGGCATCTATGGCCCCGGCCGCAGCGCGCTGGACCGCCTGCGAGCCGGTGAAGGCCGCCGGATCGTCAAGCCGGGCCAGGTGTTCAGCCGCATCCATCTGGACGACATCGTCTCGGGCCTGCTGGCCTCACTGGACCAGCCCCGGGCGGGCGGCATCTACAATCTCTGCGACGACGAGCCGGCCCCACCACAGGACGTGATGGAGTATGCGGCCGGCCTGCTCGGCGTGCCGGTGCCACCGGACCTGCCCTTCAACGAACAGGGCCTGTCGCCCGCCACCCGGCGCTTCTATGCCGAGAACAAGCGGGTCTCGAACGCCCGGGCCAAGGCCGAGCTGGGCTGGACCCTGCACTATCCGACCTATCGCGAGGGGCTGAAGGCGATCCTGGCCTCGGGCCGCTAGAGCCCTACTTCCGCTTGGGCGAATAGGGCTTCTGCTCGCGCCAGGCCTGGGCGAACTTTTCCAGGTCGGGATCGATGGTGTCGGGCAGGGTCACCACCAGACGGGCCAGAAGATCGCCACGCTTGCCCTTGGCATCGGCCAGACCCCGGCCCTTGAGCCGCAGGGTCGCGCCGCTGTTGCTGCCCTTGGGCACGTTCAGCATGACCGCCCCGTCCGGGGTCGGGGCCTCGACCTTGCCGCCCAGCACCGCATCGGGCACCGAGACCGGCAGGTCCATGACCAGGATCTCGCCCTCACGGCGGTAGATCGGGTGCGGCTTGATCGACAGTTCAATCAGCGCGTCGCCGGGCCCGGCGCGGCCGGGACTGCCCTGCCCCTTCAGGCGCAGGGTCTGGCCTTCCTGGGCCCCGGGCGGGATGGAGACATCGATCGTGCGGCCGTCCGAAAACGCCACGCGCTTCTTGCCGCCCCGGATGGCCTCTTCCAGGTCGACATCGAGCCTGGCCCGGACATCGGCCCCGCGCGGCGAAAAGCCTCCGGCCCCGCCACCGAAACCGCCCTGGCTGCGCGACCCGCGTCCGAGGATGTCGCCGAACAGGTCGCCCAGATCGATATCGGGACCGTCAGAGCCACCGCGCGAGGAAAAGCCGCCGCGATTGAAACCGCCGCCGAACGGATTGCCGCCCGCCCCGCCATAACCGCGCATGGTCTCGCGGCCGTCGGCATCGATCTCGCCGGCGTCGAACTTCTTCTTCTTCTCGACATCCCCCAGGATATCGAAGGCGGCACTGACCTGCTTGAAGCGGTCTTCGGCCGCCTTGTTGCCGGGATTGGTGTCGGGGTGAAACTGCTTGGCCAGTTTGCGGAACGCCTTGCGGATCTCGTCCGCGCTCGCGGTCCGGGAGACGCCAAGTTCCAGATAGGGGTCACGCGCCAAGGAATTGCCTCTGCGGAGTCAGGGAAAGCCCTACTCACTTAGGCCGTTCGCGCCGTGGCGCAAGCCAATTGTTGCATTATTATTACAGCAACCTTGTGGCCGGGACACCCCAACCCGCCGTGGCCGAGCCCTGGGCGACCTCAACGCTCAGGATTCCGTCCGTTCCGGCCGCCAGATCAGCAGCGCGCAGGGTAGCTGAATAGGTGAACCCCGGTGCGGCCAGCACCACCTCGCGGACAACCGCGCTGCCGTTGAGGACTCTCAGCCGCCAGGTCTCGGCCACCTCTCCGAGCGGAACCTCGCCGTCCCAGACATCGCCGCCGACCCGGCTGCGGCGAATCCAGCGGATCGTCTGGTCGCCCCCGACTGACCGGACCCGCAGATGGGCCGGAGCCAGGGGCCGCGCCGCTCGGCCGGTCCAGGTTATCATCGCTTCGCTCATCGCCGGGCCGGACGGCGGTCCCCCGGCCGGCGCGGCCCGCACCCGCAGCGGCACCCCGCGCTCAAAACCGGAAAGCGTCAGCCGCGCCAGGGTCTCGTCCAGCAGCACGACCGCCGCGCCCGCCGGGATCAGGTCAGGCGCGGCCTGCCCGTCCCACTGGCCGCGCAACAGGCCCGACAGGGTCCAGACCTCCGGCGCGACCAGGGTCGCCGTAGCGTAGCCGATCACCTCCCAGGCACCGGCCGCGCCCTGAACCGCGATGACCCCGTCGCCTGCCAGGGCCAGGGCCAGCGACCGGGACGACAGGCCGGTACCTTCCAGCCGAACCGTCAGGCGACCGCTTCGATCCAGCCGGTGCGGCGAGGCCGGCGGCAGGTCGGCGAGGGTCTGACCCAGGCTCGAGGCCGCCGGCACCGCCGCCCGCAGGGTCAGGCTGTCGACATCGGCACCGGCATGCACCTCCATCGGTCGCCACGGCTCGGCGGCCACCGCGATCCACGGTCGCAGATCCGCCCCGCCCTCGGGCGGCAGCGGCAGGTCGAGGACCTGCAGCACCGGGGGCCCCGGCGGCTCGCGGGCCGGTGCCGGGGACCAGTCCTGGCTCGCGGCCAGGCTTGGATCAGGCAGCACCGGGGCCAGCAGGGCCCGCGGCTGCTCGTCGAGATCGATGCGCCGCACCTGCCAGGCCTCGCCTTCGAAGCTCAGACGGGTGCCGGTTTCCAGACGCAGGGCGGCCAGGGGGGCCAGATGGACGACCCGCTCGCGCTGCGCGGCCAGGGCGGCGTCCAGCAGGCGTTGAGCGACCACAGTGGCGTCCGCCGCATAGAGTCCCAGCGGCATCTCGATGTCGGCACTGCCATTGCCGCCCGCACGCCGCACGCTGACCGAACCGGCCTGGTCATCGCGGGCCGCATCGATGAAGCGCAGGCGCACGGCGGCGACAGGATCGGTCAGGCGACGCACGGCGGTGACCGGCGCGGCACGATCCTCGGGCCAGGCGAGATCGGCCTCGTCCAGAACTTCAGTCGCCGGGCCCGCGCGCGAGACCAGCCGCATGGCCCCGCCCCGCTCCACGGCATCCAGTCCAAAGGCCTCGCACAGCGGCGCCAGGGCATCGCGCAGCCGCATCGGCCGGTCGAGGACATAGCCGACGGCTCCGCCGCTCGCCTCGCCGGGATCCAGCGCCACCCCGGCCCGCGCCGCCAGCGCCGCGATTAGCTCGACCAGCGGCGCGGTCCCGGTCCGGCCGTTCAGCCAGTGTCCCGTCAGCCAGTTGGGTCCATCAGCCCAGATCGCGCTGCGGGCCGGAAAGTCGGGAAACGGCCGCGCATCCCAGCACCAGGCCGAGGCCGCCTCGATCATCGGCCGGCCATAGACCGCCGACACCGGATTGGCGGCCGGATCGGCGAGCCAGTCCAGCACCGCCTCCAGGAACCGCCGCTGACCGATCTCGTCGCGCGCGCCGCTCGAAAACGGCGGCAGGCCGCTCTCGGCGCTCTTGGCGTCAATGAAGAGGTTGGGCGCATTGCTGCCCTTGTCGATGGCCGGACAGCCGAACTCGATCAGCCGGATCGGCTTGGACTGCGGCACCCAGCCGGTCGGGGTGGCCGAACGCACGCCGCCGGGACGGTCGTAATGCACATGGCTCCACCAGCCCTTCAGGTCCTTGGGCCGGAACATCCAGGCCTCGCCATGGGCCCCGTCGGTGATGGGGGTGCGGACCTGGGCCAGCCGCGCGGCCTCGTCGGTATAGAACCAGTCAAAGCCCTCACCGCCGGTCAGACCGGCCCGCAGGCAGGCGCTGTCATGCGGACCGGCAAGGCCCGCCAGCGCGTCGAGGTGCCCCGCGCCGTCCCGCCAGTCGGTGACCGGGGGATAGAAGTCGATGCCGACGAAATCGATGGCCGGATCGCTCCACAGCGGATCGAGGTGGAAGACCGCATGGCCCGAGCCGTCGGCGGGCTGGTGGCCGAAATACTCGCTCCAGTCGGCCGCATAGCCGATCCTGGTGCCCGTCCCGAGCATCGACCGCACGTCCCCGGCCAGGGCCTTGAGGGCCGTGACCGCCGGATAGCTGCCGCCGGCCCCGCGGACCGTAGTCAGGCCGCGCAGCTCCGACCCGATCAGGAAGCCGTCGACCCCGCCCGCCAGCTGCGCCAGGGCCGCCGCGTGCAGGACCATCCGCCGGTAGCCCCAGTCGGCTCCGCCGGAAAAGGTCGGCAGGCCGTCGCTCAGGCCGAACTGGGCGGGCGTGGCGCTGCCGAAAAAGGCGGCGACCTGGCCGGCCGCTCCCGCGCTGCCGTCCGGCGATCCAGGCTGTCCGGGGGCCGGGTGACAGGTGATCCGCCCGCGCCACGGATAGGCCCCCTGCCCGGCCCCGCCCCACGGATCAGCCAGGCCCGACCCGGCCGGCACATCCATCAGCACGAACGGATAGAGCGTCACCTTCAGGCCGCGCCGCTTCAGTTCGGCGATGGCCTGCAGCACGCTGCGGTCGACCGGCGTGCCGCCATAGGCCACGGCCCCGTCATGGCTCGAGATCAGTCTGGCCCCGGCGCGGTCCACACCCCCGGCCCGCCAGTCATATGGCAGGGTAGCCTTGGTCGCCTGTTCCACCCCCGGCCGGATCTGGCATGAACCGCAGCGCAGGTCGGTCCCGAACCATGACACCACCAGGGTCACATGGTCCACGGCCGGCAGCTGGGCCTGCAACTGGTCCAGCGAGACCAGCAGGTCGGCCCGGCCCTCGGGATTATTGACACTCTCGGCCCGTGTCCGGGTCAGGCCGTCGCGGCGCAGCACCGCCTCGGTCGCATAGACAAACTCGCCGGCCCCCGGGATCAGGCACACCCCGGTCAGCCGCTCTTCGAGGCCCGGTGCCGCACCGGGCGCGCCGGGCCGTCGGAACACCTCGAACGACAGCTGCGGCGGCCGGTTGCCGAAGGCCTCGAGCGCCAGATCCTCGAACACCACATAGGCCAGGTCGCGATAGGCCGGGGCCGTGCCCTCTATGGCATCGATCAGCGGATCGGGCCTCTGGTCGGCGGTGCCGTGATGCAGCCGCATCGTCCCGCCGCTCATGTCCATGACCTTGCCGTCGGCCCAGACGCGGCCGATCCCGTCGATGGGCCCCTCGGCCACGGCCACGGCGAACGAAAGGCTGTAGGCATAGGCCGCCGTGCGCGGTCCCTTGCCGCCGCCGAGCCGCCGTTCGACCCGCCGCTCGCGGAAGCGCGCCGCCCAGATCACCTGGCCGCTCACCCGGGCCCGGCCGAACACGCAGGCGATCCCGGCCCCCTCGGCCGCCCCGGTCAGCCGCAGCTGGGGGATGCGCGGCCCGACCATGCGGGGCGGCGTCAGGCTGTTCAGCACCGCCCCGTCAACCGAGGCTCCGAGCGCCGCGCCGATCGCGCCGCCGACCGGGCCGCCGAGGGCCGCCCCGACCGAGGACAGGATCATCTGGGCCATGACGTCATCTCCTGTGGAAAGGCAAAGGCCGCGACCAGCCGCTCGCGCCACCAGCGGCCCAGCCAGCTTTCAACGCAGGCCCGGCCCCAGTAGGCGTGGAGGATGCGGTCGGGGCCCGACTGGATCGCGCAGTGGCGGGCCGGGGCGTCGGGGCTCATGCGGAACACCAGCACATCGCCGGCCCGGGCCAGCGCCAGGTCGAGCGGCTGCAGCCAGCGTCCGAAGGCCTGTAGCAACAGCTCGCCGCCGCCGCGCTCGGCCCAGTCCGGCCGGTAGGGCGGCAGAGCTTCCGGCTCGACCCCGTACAGCGCCCGCCAGACCCCGCGCACCAGGCCGAGGCAGTCACAACCCGCGCCGAGCGTGCTGGCCTGATGGCAGTAGGGCGTACCCAGCCAGCGGCGGGCCTCGGCGAGGGCGGCAGTGCGGAGTGCTTCCTTCTCCCCCCTCACCGCTTTCCCCCGTCATGACGCTCGCCCTCGGACGGGTAGAGGGTCAGGAAATCCTCACCCGGCAGGGCCGGAAAGCCGCGGAAATTGACGCCGTTGGCGAAGGTCGTGGTGCAGGTCGTCCAGCGGCGGTCGCAGGTCGCGCCGGGATGGGCGGCGAGGTCGACGCCGCAGCGGGCATCGCCGAAGTCCGCGTCGCAGAGCCGCCCGAACACCCGTCCGGCCACGCGGTCGAGGGCGGCCAGCGGCCCTTCAAGCTCGGCGGTGAAGGCCTCGCCCTCGCGGCGCAGCCGGGCGATCTGCGCCTGCCACAGCAGCACCCGCAGGCCAGGATCGCTCCAGTCCACCCGCCAGCAGGCGACCCGGGCCCCGTCATAGAGCCCGGCCTCGAGATCGGCGGCCGTCAGGGCTGCATCGTCCAGCCCGCCGAGCGCGGCGGCCAGGCCCGGCGTGAACCCGGCGGCCGTCTCATGCGCCCCGGCCGTCCAGCCGGTTGCGGCCCGGCAGGCGACACCCGCGACGGTGAGGTCGGCGTCATGATCGGTAAAGCCCAGCACCGTCCCATCGCTGCGGGTCAGGATCAGGACGTGGCACAGGCCGGCCGCACCGCTTTCGATGCGCTCGGCCAGCGCCGGAGGGATCTCGCGCATCAGACCCGCACCTCGACGAGAGGACAGGCCGTGACCCGCGCGGCGGCAAAGCCCTCCATCTGCAGGTCCAGCCGGTCGAGGTCGAACCGCACCGGCGTGTCGAACTCGAAACCCGCCGTCACCAACGCCCCGGCGGCGGGGGCCGTCGCCAGGGTGACAAGCCCGCTGGAGGCCTCGACACTGAAGGCGGCCGGGGCAAGGGCCACGCCGGCCACCGCCAGCCTGACCGTGCCGGCCACCGGCTTGCAGACCGGACGGACCACCGCCTCGGGGCCGCTGCCATAGGTCTTGACCAGGGCGAAGGCTGTTCGGGCTCCGTCGCCGGTGCCCAGGACCTGGTCGGTCGCGGCCGGCTGCAGCGACGGCACGCACGACTTGAAGTCGGCCGGATCGCGGAATCGGAAACCATACAGCCGCCCGCGCCGGGCCTCGAAAAAAGCCACCAGCTCGGACGCATCGTCCAGCGGACGCGGGGCCGTAGCGATCAGATAGCGTCGCCGCCCCTGCGCCCAGGGACTGGAGCGCCGCTCGTGGCCCGAGCCGAGGGTGACGACCGCCGTGCGCCGCTCGACGCCACCGGTACAACCGAACGCCAGCCGCGCCGGCAGGCGGATCTCATGGAAGGCGCTCATGGGCGACTCCTGATGTTGGTTGTGGATGGGTGCGGCCAACGCCGCAGGCCCCCTCCTGACCGCGGAGCCTGTCCTCGGGCACGCGCTTCGCGCGGACCCGGGGGCGGTCGTCCTCCCCCAGAGGGGGAAGACCTGCTCATCTTCCCCCTCTGGGGGAGGAGGGCCGCAGGCCCGGAGGGGGCGAGTGGCACCGCGACTGGCGAGCAGACGTCGATTAAGTCTGCGTCATGACCCGCTTTTCACTTCGCTTGCGGGGTGCCGGCCACTAGGTTCCAGGTCGAGATTGGAGACCAAGATGGACTGGAAGAACCTGTTCTTTTCCCCCGAGGGCCGCATCGGTCGGCAAGCCTTCTGGATCGGCTGGCTGTGCCTGCTCGGGGTCAATGTCGTGACGGGCTGGATCCCGCTGTTCGGCTGGGCCCTGTCGCTGGCGACGATCTATTGCTCGGTCTGCATCCACAACAAGCGCCTGCATGACATGGGACAGACCGGCTGGTGGCAGGCCCTGCCGTGGGTGTTCGGCCCGCTGCTGGTGTTCGGCTCGGTGGCCTCCGTCGGGATTACAGCCATCGCGGCCGGCCTGAAGGGCGGCCAGCCGGAGATGGCGGTGCTCAGCGCCGTGGCCGGCATGTTCATCGCCATCTTCATCGCCTTCGCGGTCTGGCTGGCCTTCACCCTGTGGGTCGGCTTCAGCCTCGGCCAGCCGGGCGACAACAAGTACGGCCCTGCGCCCCAGACCACGGTGATGATCTGAGCTTTTCCTTCCCCCTTGAAGGGGGAAGGGTTCCGGCCTTAAAGCCCCCGCGCGCCCAGACTGACCGCGCGGGCCAGGGCCTGGGCCAGCTGGGCGTCCGAGCGGGCCAGACCGGCCAGCTCGCCGCCCTGGACATTGACGATCACCGAGACGCCCCCGCCTCCGGACGGGACAATCTCGCCCGCGACCCCGGGACGAAACACCTCCGGCCCCCGCTCGCCGACCAGATAGGCCCCACCGGGCAGCACCGGCCCGCCCTCGGCGCGGGCCCCGGCGAAGCCTGAGGACAGGGTCTGGGCCAGACCCTGGGCCAGATCGCCCCGGCCGAGGGTCTGAGCGACCACCTCCATCACCGCCCGGGCCAGCTCGGCCAGCGAGATCTCGCCGTCAGCGGCCGCGCGGGCCAGGGAGCGGGCCAGACCCGCCCCGGCCCGGGCGAAGGCCGCATCAATCGCCCCGGCCGCCTTCTCGGCCGGAGCCTGCAGGGCCAGCAGCGCCGCCTCGGCCTCGGCCGCCCGGGCCGGCAGGCTGCCGAGGGGATCGTCGTCAAAGCCGCTCATCGGCGGGTCTCCTCATCGGGAAAGAGCGCAATCAGGGCCTCAAGGCCCGGACGGCCAAGCACCGGAGCCACGGTCGGCACGCCGTTCAGGGCCCGCCACTCGACCAGGGACAGCCGCCAGAACGCTTCCGGCGGAATGGACAGGGCGGCCGCCCGCTGCAGGGCCGCGGTCCAGTCGCTCATGCCGAGGCCGCCAGGGCCGCGGCGACGGCAGAGACGGCCTCAGGCACGGTCACGCCGTCGGCCGCCGCGACCGGCTCGCCACCGCCATCCAGCAGGGCCGCCAGCACGGCGGTCAGGTCCCGCGCCGACAGCCGCGCCATGCGCTCGGGCAGATCGCGCCAGTCGGCGAGGCCCAGCGCCACCTCGATCCGCGCCAGCGCCCCCAGGGTCAGGCACAGACGGCGTGGCGTTCCCGCCAGGGTGACGACGACTTCGCCGCGTGCGGCGTTGGGAGGCAGCATGGGGGGCCTTTCAGGTCTTGCCCCCTCCGCGCTGCGCGCTCCTCCCCCAGAGGGGGAAGATGACGTCATCCGCCCCCTATGGGGGCGGACGGCTGCGCAGCAGCCCGGTGGGGGGCGAGTCTCAGATTCTAAATCGCCGTGAACGTCACCGCCCCGGCCGAGGCGAGGCTCAGGGCGAAGGCGGCCTCGCCGTCGTGCTGGCCGGCATATTCGAGCGCTGCGACCAGGAACGGCCCTTCCAGCTGGCCGAAGTCAGGGATCACCAGCCGCCAGGTGCGGGCCGACTGGTCGAAGAAGCTCTGGCGGACCTGGGCGTCGGACGCGGCGTCGCGAAACACGCCCGCCCCGGACACGGCCGCCGACCGCACCCCGGCCCCGGCCAGCAGCTCGCGCCAGCGGCCGGCGCTGTCGCTGTCGGTGGCGTCGATGGTCCGGGCATTGAGGCTGATGGTCCGGGCCCGCAGGCCCGCGACGGTGACGAAGGTTGGGGTGGGTGCTCCGTCGCTGATCTTCGGAAGCATGTCCTTGCCGGCTTGAGCGGCCATGGTGGGATCTCCAGCAAATCCCCCTTCCCCCTTGATGGGGGAAGGGTCGGGGATGGGGGTGAAGGCGATTCAGGAGGGGGCGAGGCCGGCGTGACATCCGCCGGCGGTGTCACCCCCACCCCTGCCCCTCCCCCATCCAAGGGGGGGGGTGTCGAAAGCTAGCCCGCCTCCGTCACCGCCCGGACGCGGACAATCCCGAGGGACTGCTCGCGGTCGGCGGCGCGGAAGACGTCGGCATAGGTGACGCGCAGGGTCACGAGCTTGCGGCCGGTCAGGACGGGACGGGCCTCGTGCAGGGCGGTGCGGACGGCGGCGACCACCGCCCGCGCCTCCTCGGGTCCGCCGAAGCGCGAGACGGCGGTCAGGGTCAGGGCGTGTTCGAGCCCCTCGCCTTCGCCATAAGGGCGGCTCTCGATGCGGGTGACGGCCAGGCACGGCGTGGTCGGCAGGCGCGGGGCCACGGGATAGAGCCGCTGCCCCACCAGGGCGGTGACGGCGGGACTGGCCTTGAGCAGCGCGACCAGCGCCTCGGCCAGCAGGGTGTCGGGGTTCACAGGCGCGCCTTTCGGTAAGGGGCCAGCCACGGCTCGACCAGGGCGAACGGCGGCTCGGCGCCGTCACGATGTTCGTAGGCGTGGGCGACCAGGGTCAGGACCGCCAGCCGCAGCGGGGCCGGGCTGGCGGGGGTGAGGGAAAGCCCTGTCGCCGCCGCGACCCGCGCCTCGGCGGCGTCGATCAGCAGGCTGACAAGGGCGTCGTCCGAGGCGTCGGCCACGCGCAGAAACGCGCGCGCCTCGCTCAGGGTGAGGGCGTTGGGCATGGGGGTTTTCCGGAATGGGGGTGACTTGCCCCCACCTGACCGCTGCGCGGTCGTCCGCCCCCATAGGGGGCGGATGAACTCATCTTCCCCCTATGGGGGAGGAGCGCGCAGCGCGGAGGGGGCAAGTGGTCAAAGGTTAGCTCGCCGCGAACTTCAGCAGCTTCACCGCGTCGAAGTTCTGCACCCCGCCGCCGACCCGCTTGGTGGTGTAGAACAGCACGTGCGGCTTGGCGGAATAGGGGTCGCGCAGCACCCGCACCCCGGCGCGGTCGACGATCAGATAGCCTTTTTCGAAGTCGCCGAATGCGATGGCCAGGGCATTGGCGGCCACATCGGGCATGGCCTCGATCTCGGTGACCGGAAAGCCCAGCAGGCTGGCCGACTGGCCCGGCTGCAGGGCCGCGTTCCAGATATAGTTGCCCTGGGCGTCCTTGAACTTGCGCACCGCGCTGACCGTGCGGCGGTTGAGCACAAAGCGGCCGTTCTGGCGGTACTGGCTTTTCGTCGCATAGATCAGGTCGATCAGCTTGTCGGTCGGATTGCTCGCCGCAAAGCCGCCCGCCACGCCGGTGGCCACATAGCCCAGCTGACCCCAGGTATACGAAGCGTCGGCCGCCGCGGTGTAGGCCAGCAGGCCCTTGGGCTTGTTGACCCCGTCCCCCGAGACGAAGGCGCTGGTCTCCTGGGCGGCGAAGGCGTCCTGCACCTCCTCGGCCAGCCACTCGTCGATGCTGACATAGGCGTCGTCGAGCAGGGCCTGGGTGGCGGCGGGGCTGGCATAGAGCTCGCCGGCCGGGAAATCGATGATGTCCAGCGTCGGCGCCGTGGTCTCGGGCCGGGCGGCGGTCTCGGCCACCCAGGCGGCGGAAAGCCCCGTAGGCGAAACCGGCTTGCGGAAGGTGCCGGCGCTGATGGTGCGGACCTGGCAGATCTCGCGCATCGGGCTGGTCGCCGCCAAACGCCGCAGGATGGCGCGCTCCAGCTCGGGCGGGGCGACATAGCCGCCGGCCGTGGCCACGCCTTCCGACAGCCCCTTGGCCTCCAGCAGGAGGGCCGGGGTCTCGCCGGTCTTCACATAGCGCTCGAAGGCGGCCTTGCGCTCGTCGACCCGCGCCGGCGGCACGTCACCGGCCAGCGAAGGCCTGCGGGCCTCAGCCAGCAGCCGGTCCAGCCGGTCCTGGGCGTGGGTGACGGCCGCGTCGATGCGGCCGACCTTCTCCTCCAGCAGCACATCGGCCCGCTTGGTCTCCAGCGCCACCAGCCTCTGGTCGTTGGCGGCCTTGAAGCCCTCAAAGGCGGCCAGCACCTCATGCAGCAGGGCGCGGGCCTCGGGCGAGGCCGCGTGTTTGGTCTCTTTCATGGGGGTCTCCGAAGAGGATTACCCTTCTCCCCTTGCGGGAGAAGGAGGGACCCGC
>Ga0187843_10002135_pt1 | contig 12184 bp, 11 predicted proteins | sample SpaLakP09_SKY_43_FD_134516 | JGI IMG/M metagenome (GOLD analysis project Ga0187843, IMG submission 134516) | Oligotrophic lake water microbial communities from Sparkling Lake, Wisconsin, USA - SP09_SKY_43 | ecosystem: Environmental > Aquatic > Freshwater > Lake | place: USA: Sparkling Lake... | reverse complement strand
ACAGGTAGAAACGGGATGAACCCGGATCGCCCTGGCGGCCGGAACGGCCGCGCAGCTGGTTGTCGACGCGACGCGATTCGTGGCGCTCGGTGCCGACGATGTGCAGACCGCCCGCAGTCACCACTTGTTCGTGCAGCGCTTGCCAGCCATCGCGTAATGCCTGCGCCTGGGCAGCCTTGTCGGCATCGCTCAGGTCCGGATTGGCTTCGACGAACTGGATTTGTTTTTCAACATTACCACCCAGCACAATGTCGGTACCGCGGCCGGCCATATTGGTGGCGATGGTGATGGCTTTCGGCGAACCGGCCTGGGCAATGATCTCGGCTTCGCGGGCGTGCTGTTTCGCATTCAGCACATTGTGCGGCAGGCCGGCCTTGGTCAGGATGCCCGACAGCAGTTCCGAGTTTTCAATCGAGGTAGTCCCCACCAGCACTGGCTGGCCGCGCTCGTAGCACTCGCGGATTTCCAGCATCATGGCGTTGTACTTCTCTTGCGCCGATTTGTACACCTGGTCCTGACGGTCTTTACGGGCCGACGGACGGTTCGGTGGAATCACCACGGTTTCCAGGCCATAGATTTCCTGGAATTCGTAGGCTTCGGTATCGGCCGTGCCGGTCATGCCGGACAGCTTGCTGTACATGCGGAAGTAGTTCTGGAAGGTAATCGAAGCCAGCGTCTGATTCTCGTTCTGGATCTTGACGCCCTCTTTCGCCTCAACCGCCTGGTGCAGGCCGTCAGACCAGCGGCGGCCGGTCATCAGACGGCCGGTGAATTCATCGACGATCACCACTTCATTGTTCTGCACCACATAGTGCTGATCCTTGAAGTACAGCTTGTGCGCGCGCAGCGCTGCGTACAGGTGGTGTACCAGCGTGATGTTGGCGGAATCGTACAGCGAAGCGCCTTCCGGCAGCAGACCCATCTGGGTCAGGATGGCTTCTGCTTTTTCGTGACCGGCTTCGGTCAGCAGCACCTGGTGGGCTTTTTCGTCCTTGGTGAAGTCGCCTGGACGCTCGACTTTGCCGCGGCCGTCCGGGGTCTCTTCGCCGATCTGCTCTTCCAGCATCGGCGGCAGTTCATTGATCTTGTAGTACAGGTCGGTGTGGTTCTCGGCCTGGCCGGAGATGATCAGCGGCGTACGGGCTTCATCGATCAGGATCGAGTCCACTTCATCGACGATGCCGAAGTTCAGCACGCGCTGTACGCGGTCCTTGGCATCGAACACCATATTGTCGCGCAGGTAATCGAAGCCGAATTCGTTGTTGGTGCCGTAGGTAATGTCCGAGGCATACGCCTGCTGCTTGGCGGCGTGCTCCATCTGCGACAGATTGATACCGGTGGTCAGGCCCAGCCAGCTGTACAGCTTGGCCATGGTCTCGGCATCGCGCTGCGCCAGATAATCATTGACGGTGACGATGTGCACGCCCTTGCCGGACAGTGCGTTCAGATAGGCTGGCAGGGTCGCGGTCAGGGTTTTACCTTCACCGGTGCCCATTTCGGCGATTTTGCCGTAGTGCAGAACCATGCCACCAATCATCTGCACGTCGAAGTGGCGCATCTTCATCACGCGCTTGGAGGCCTCGCGGCAGACGGCGAAGGCTTCCGGCAGGATCTGGTCCAGCGTCTCGCCATTGGCGATGCGCTCCTTGAAGGCGGGCGTCTTGGCTTGCAGCTCGGCGTCGGACAGTTTTTCCATCGCCGGTTCGAGCGCATTGATCTCGCTTACCGTTTTTTGGTATTGCTTGAGCAGGCGCTGGTTGCGGCTGCCGAAAATCTTGGTCAGAAAAGACATGCTTGAATTCTTGAAAAAACGCCGTTAAAAAAAGCTCTGCGCCTTGACGCACGGAGTTGGACTGTGGCAAAAGACGATGATTTTATCACGCGTCCGCTGCTACATTGGGTTATTGGCCTATATAACAATAGCACTAAGGTGAACAATGTCACAAAATCAACCGATTTTAACCGCTGGCGTCGGCGCTGTGGCAATTTTAGGGCGCTGCCGCGATCGGTGCGATTTGTGATATGTTTCGCGCCATGCGCTTCAACTCGTCCAACATTTCGCTCAAACGCCCCACTGCGGTGGGCGCCACCGACTTCCTGCGTCGCAACGACCGCATGGCGGCGCTGCTGCCGGCCGTCGAACGCATGGCGCGCCTGCAAAAAGACTGCGCCGACTGCCTGCCGGCCATGTTCAAGCACAGCGAGATCCTGTCGTTCGAGGAAGGCCAGCTGCTGCTGTCGCTGCCGACCACGGCGCTGGCGGCCAAACTGAAGCAGCAATTACCGAAGTTACAAGAAACCTTGGCGCGGCGCGGCTGGCAAGTCAGCGGCGTGCGCATTAAGGTGCAAATGACCAAGGCCGCCGAGATCAAGGAAAAGATGCGCTCGCTGGAGCTGCCGCCGGCCGCCGTCGAAGCCTTCGATCAGCTGGGCGATGCACTGGAAGCCAGCCCACAGAACAGCCCGCTCATCGATGCCGTCAAAGCCATGGTGGCGCGCCGCCGGGCTGGCGGTGGCTAACCCGGGGTCAGTTCTGCCAAACGTACACGGGCTCAACCGCTAGCAGTTGAGCCCGTGTACGTTTGGCAGAACTGACCCCGAATTTACCGAATTTAAGTTAGCGCCCACTCACGCGCCATCTGGCGCACATAGGATTGCGGCGCCACATCGTTGCTGTCGAAGGTGACGATTTCGTAGGCATCCGGATGCTTCAGCAATTCCAGCAGCAGCTGGTTGTTCAGCGCATGGCCGGACTTGTGCGCCTCGTAGCTGGCCAGCAGCGGATGGCCGACCAGGTACAGGTCGCCAATCGCGTCGAGAATCTTGTGACGCACGAATTCATCGTCATAGCGCAGGCCGTCCGAATTGAGGATGCGGTACTCGTCCATCACAATCGCGTTTTCCAGCGAGCCGCCACGGGCCAGACCGATCCCGCGCAGCATTTCCACGTCCTGCATGAAGCCGAAGGTGCGGGCGCGCGCGACGTCGTGCACATAGGAGACATCGCCAAAATCCACATGAGCGCGCTGCTGAGTGCCGTCCACCGCCGGGTGGTTGAATTCGATGAAGAAGTCGAGCTTGAAGCCGTCATGCGGCAGCAGACGCGCCCATTTTTCCTTGTCGCCCGTGCCTTCGCGGATTTCCACCGGCTTCAGCACGCGAATGAACTTCTTGGCCGCCGGCTGCTCCAGCACGCCCGCCTGTTGCAATAAGAATACGAACGACGAGGCCGAACCATCCATGATCGGAATTTCTTCGGCGCTGACTTCGATGTACAGATTGTCTATGCCGAGGCCGGCGCAGGCCGACATCAGGTGTTCGACGGTCGAGACGCGCGCGCCGTCCTTGACCAGCACCGAAGCCATGCGGGTATCCCCCACCGCCATCGCGCTGGACGGGAATTCCACAATCGGGTCGAGGTCGACGCGGCGGAACACGATGCCGGTATCCGGCGCGGCCGGACGCAAGGTCAGCTCGACCTTGGTGCCGGAGTGCAGGCCGACACCCGTGGTGCGGACCAGTTCTTTAATAGTGCGTTGTTTTAACATCCGACGATTATAGCGAACTGTGATTAAGGATGCTCGGCTTCAACATGGACCGCCTCGCGCCGCACCAGATAGACGCCGCTGGCGATGATGATACCGGCGCCCAGCAAGGTATAGCCGTCCGGCAGCGCCTGCCACAACAGCCAGTCGATCGCCACGCCCCAGGCCAGTGCCGTGTACTCGAACGGCGCCACAATCGACGCCTTGCCGGTGCTGAAAGCCTTGGTGATGGCCAACTGGCCGAAGAAGCCGGACAAGGCCAGTGCCAGCAAAATCCAGCCGTGCTCGGCGCGCACCGGCACCCAGATGTTGTACGACAGCGTCACCGCGCCGATCGCCATCAAAGTCAGCAGCCAGAACATCATCGATTCGGTGCTATCGGTGCGCGCCAGCACGCGCGCGCTGATGGCCGACACCGCGTAGCAGGCGGCGGCCGCCAGAATCGCCAGTCCGCCCAGCGACAGGAAACCTGTACCTTCAGGACGCAGCACCACCAGCACACCCAGCAGACCGACCGCAATCGCCACCCACTGCCCCACGCCGACGTGCTCTTTCAGCACCCACACCGACAACGCGGTAATCAGCGACGGCGCAATAAAGAAGATCGAATACGCCTCGGCCAAGGACAGCGACTTGAGGCCGTAGGCGAAGGTGGTCAGCATGCAGATGCCGAGCGCCGCACGGAACAGATGCATCGGCCAGCGCACCCGCAGCACCGTCTTGAAGGCACCGCGATACAGCATATAGCCGCACAGCAGTGGCAACGAGCTGAGCGAACGCAGCGCGGTCACTTGCATGGCCGGGTAATGGGCGGACAACAGCTTCATGCTGGTATCCATGAACGAGAACATGGCGACAGCGGTCAGCATCGCATAGATGCTGCGCAGGTTTTCTTGACGGCTGGACAGGGGAAGCTCCATGACGACAGGTCCGTGAGGCGGACCAACAGGACGTCATCATGGCGACGCCCGGAGCCAGCACGGCGCGGGGCGCCATCGCTGCAATTATAGCAAGTGACAGCGGCCTGCATCCGAATCGATGCGTCGCGCGTAACTGTGGTTACCTCCCCATCAGGAAATCTCATGTCTAACGGATTAAACCAACGCTTCAAGCTGAACCCTGTGGACTTCCTTTCGTCCTACTGGGACATCAATTCCTCCCAGCCGCAGTTTGGCGAAGGCTATGGCATCGACGTCAACGGCATCGCCTACCTGGACCTGCGCCACCTGTCGACCGAAACGGCCGAGATCAAAAAGGCCAGCGGCGGCCTGGCCTCGCTGGTGGCGGAAGCGCCGGTCAAAGCCTACTACCTGGCGGCGACATTCGACAAGACCACCTCCCTGCAACTGGGCCGCGACGCCGACTACTTTTTCACCGACACTATCACCGGCTGCCAGTTCATGGCTTACGGGAACAACCGGCATAACATCACGGTCTGCCACGTCAACGCGCTGAGCCGCGGCAATGCCGTGTACGACACCGAGGCGGCCGAGATCCGGCAAGCCAACTACCCGGTCGAGATCATCTACGGCAAGCAGCAGTACCAGAGCGACCTGTCGCCGCTGGATGCGCCCGAAGTGGTGGTCACGGTGATCGGCTGGCGCCGCGCGGACGGCTGGCATTTCTACCAGCGCCGGCGCGTCAACCGCAGCAACAACCGCCGGGTGCTTGGCGCCGCCGCGCTGGAACTCTAGGCGGCCCTGGCGCGCAGTTCGTCCAGGCCGGCTTCCGCGTCGATCACCGGCTGATAGCCCAACTCCTTGCGCGCCTTGCCGATATCCAGCGTGACTTCCACCGCCATGGTGGCGTACTCCTGGCGCGTGATCGGCGGCTTGATGCGGCCACGGCTGATTGACGCCAGCACATCGCCAATGGCGGCAATCTTGCGCAGTAGTGCGCGCGGCACACTCTTGTCCGGCGCGGTGACGCCCTGCGTTGCCAGCAGGCGCGAAATGAAATCACGGAACATCACCGGCTCGCCATCGGTGATGAAATACACGTGACCGCTCTGACCGTGCTGCAAAGCCTTGTCCACGCCTTCGCACAGATTGGCGATGTGGGTGGTGGAGGTGCGGTAGCCGCCACCGTCGATCCACGCCAGCTTGCCTGCGCGCGCGGCAGCCAGCAGTTGCGGTAGCGCCGTGCTGTCGTCACGTCCCCAGACGAAACGCGGCCGCACCACCACCACCGACATCGCCTCATTGGCGAACGACAGCGTGATGCGTTCCGCCTCGGCCTTGGTGCGCGAGTAGGCGCCGGCTGGCCGGGACGGAAACTCATGGTCTTCATTGGCGTTGACCAGCGGCGCGCCAGTCAGCAGCACCGACTCGGTACTGATGTGAATCACACGGCGGACGCCGGCATGGCGTGCAGAGGCGAACACGTGGCGCGTACCATCCAGATTGGTCTGCCGCTGCGCCGGCGTGCCCCAGCCGTGACTGGTGTCGGCGGCGGCGTGGATCAGCGTGTCGCAGCCTTGCATGGCGCTGCTCAATTCAGGTTGCAGCAGATCGGCGTGATGCGGCGAGGCGCCGAGTGCCTGCACAACCGCCGCCGCTTGTGCGCTGCGCGCCAGCGCGACCACCGTATCGCCACGCGCGATGAAATGGCGAATCAGATTGCGGCCCACATAGCCGCTGCCGCCGGTGATGAAAATGCGGCTCATCGCGCGTCCACCAGCCACTTGATATCGTCCAGCACCTGCGCGCGCTGTGGCGCCGGCAGATGGTGCAGATCCATCGCCTCCAGCAATTTCAGCCCTTCCAGCGCCAGATAAGCCAGCAAGGCGCCGCGCGGATGGGCGGCATCGGCGGCCACTTTGGCGATCACCGCTGCCTGATTGTTCTGCACTGCGGCGCGCAGATCGCGGTCCTGCGCCAACGCCGCGCAAAGATTCAGCGCAGTGGCGCGGAATGCTTCCGGCAGCGGCTGCGCGGCTGCAGCGATACGGCCACGGATGGCGGCGCTCGGCACCTCGCCGAGGCTGGCGGTGACGGCATCGTTATGCGCGTTATCGTTGCGCACGGCGCGCTCCACCACGGCCGCAATCAGCGCCTGCTTGGACTTGTAGTCATACAGCACGCTGGCTTTGCTGATGCCCGCCTGCTCCGCCACCGCCTCCAGCGTCAAGCGCGCCGCGCCATCGCGCGCCACCACCTTCTCCGCCGCATCCAGGATCTGCTCCTGATCGATCACCCGCTTCCGTCCCATCGCTACCTCAATAATTTATTTCCGACTGGATGGATATTAATTATTAAAATACCAGATGTCAACTGCGATTTGTTTTAAGAAATTTAACAAGTTATAATATAAACAATTTAAATAGCGGGATGGCATGATGCGTAAAACTTATCTGGTAGCTGCCCTTATAACTTTACTGTTGGGAGGTTGTGGCGGTGGCATAAATGAATCTCTCGACTCGCCAGCAAGCCAGCGTGTAGCTATGGCAAGTCCACCGCTGGCCGCACCCGGCGCAGCTCTTCCACTACCGGAATCTCGCGATCACTACACGATACAAAGCAGCACGAGCGGCTACCTGATCAAAAATACCAAAACTGGCACCAGCCAGAACGTCTCTGCCACCACAACGCGCCTACAGTTCGCAGATGTATCGGTGGCGCTTGATATCGACAACGCAGGACGGATCTATCGCCTGTATCAGGCAGCATTTAACCGTATCCCTGATCTGGCGGGGCTTGGCTATTGGCTGCAGCTGGTCGATCGCGGCATGCCATTAATCGATGTCGCCGCAAGCTTCATGCAAAGCAATGAATTTCGTAAGCTATTGGGAGACAATCCCACCGATCAGGAGTTCCTGACAAAGATATACAACAATGTTCTGCACCGGGCTCCCGATGATGCCGGCTTAAATTATTGGCTGGACATCTTAAAAAAGGGAGCGTCGCGTCCACAAGTATTGCTGTCATTTTCTGAAAGTGCGGAGAACGTCGCTCAAGCTGAAATAGCCATCAAGGATGGCGTCGAATATGCGCAGCCAGACATCGCGTATCGCCCCGCAGCCAACGCGGGCAGCAACCAACAAGCCACCGCAGGCACTCTGGTTACCATCGATGGTAGCGACAGTTCAGATGCCAATGGGGACGCACTCAATTTTGCATGGTCCTTGAGCAAACCACTGGGGAGTTTATCAACGATCCCCACCGCGAACAAAAGCATACTGACCTTCACACCCGATGTCGCAGGCACGTACACCGCAACGTTGATTGTGAACGATGGAAAACTTTATAGCGATCCCTACATTGTTACCATCATTGTCGCCCCTGCGACCGTAACACCAATTGCCGACACAGGCCGGTTCACCTGCTCCAGCATCACACACGCTTACGCTGTTGAGTTATACAACCAAGGTCATACCTATCTCGATCGCGATCATGATGGCAAGCCTTGTGAGGCCACAGATATCCTCATCGAAAAACCGGCAAGCACACCGATTACTACGCCCAGTACTGGCATGTGCTGGGTCAACGGTTACTACCGTAAAAACGGCACTTACGTGAAAGGTTACTGGCGTCGCTGCTGATTAACCGGCGGGCAGCAACATCACCAGCTTGAGGTCATGGCGTTTGGCGAGGTGCAGGGTGACCTGGTTGAAGCTGAGTTCGCCAGCGCGGGGATGGTGGAAGCGGCGCAGGCCGCCTTCGCGGCTGACGACGTCTTGCTGCTGCCACAGCGCGCGGAACTCGGGGCTGTCTTGCGACAGCTCGGTGATCAAGGCGGACATGGCGGCGTCGCTGGCGTGCTTGCCGATGTCGGCGCGGAACTCGGCCACCAGACGGCGCGCGCGGTCGTCCCAATCGACGATCAACCCGCGCGCGGCTGCGGCGCGAAACATGAAGCGCAACAGATTGGGCCGCGCCGGCGCTGTTACCTCTACATCCAGCCAGCCGCCGAACAATGCCGCCGCGTGCGCATTCCACGCTACCGCATTCCACTGCCGGTCCAGCACATAGGCCGGCGCATCAATGGCCGCCACAATGTCGTCCAGCGCCTCGCCGCCATCATCCGGCTGATCGCCGTGCTGCGGATCCAGCCGCTCGGCCAGACTGAACAGATAGCTGCGTTCGGCCGTGCTCAGTTGCAGCACCTCGGCCATGCGCGCCAGCAGCTTGCCGGACGCCGATACTTCCCTGCCCTGCTCCAGCCACGTCAACCAGGTCGGGCTGACCGCGCACAGCTGTGCCAGTTCCTCGCGCCGCAGTCCCGGCGTGCGGCGTCGTCCGCCAGCGGGCAGGCCGACGCTGGCCGGCGTGATGCGCTCGCGATGCGCGCGGATAAATGATCCCAGAGTGTCTTGCATGGTAGGCCCTTATACCAGGATAAATCCTTGTCTTGTTACAGGATAAAAATCCGACTATTCTGCCCTGACATGTCCCACTTTAGGAGAAAACATCATGCAGCAGCAAGCCGTTGTCGCCCAGCAGTTCGGCAATACCGCCAGCGCCTACCTGACCAGTACCGTACACGCACAAGGCGCGGATCTGAAACAGCTGCACGCCATCGCTGCCGCGCTGCCCAAGCGGCCAGTGGTGCTGGACCTCGGCTGCGGCGCCGGCCACGCCAGCTTTGCGGTGGCGCCGGCGGCGGCATCGGTCACCTCATTCGACCTGTCGCCGGAGATGCTGACGGTGGTCGCCAACGCCGCGCGCGAACGCGGTCTGGACAACCTCAGCACCCAGCAAGGCAACGTCGCCAGCCTGCCGTTTGCCGATGCTGCGTTCTGCATGGTGATCACCCGCTTCTCCGCCCATCACTGGCTGAACGTGCCGGCCGCGCTGCGCGAAGTGCGGCGCGTGCTGAAGCCGAACGGCGTATTTGTCATCATCGACATCACCGCGCCGGAAACGCCGCTGCACGACACCACGCTGCAAGCGGTGGAACTGCTGCGCGACGGCTCGCACGTGCGCGACTACCGGCCTTCGGAATGGACGCGGATGCTGGATGACGCCGGCTTCACCAGCGAGCGAGTCAGCGACTGGAAGCTGACTATGCACTTCGATGACTGGACCGCCCGCATGCGCACGCCTGCCGAACGCATCACCGCCATCCGTAGCCTGCTGCGGTCCGCGCCACAGGAAACGCGCGACTATTTCGCGGTGCAGCCCGACGACTCCTTCACCATCGATTCCACGCTGTACAGGGCTTCGCCGGCCGCCGCCTGAGATGGCATACAATAGTCCGCAACTCATATCGGGAGACGGGCATGCAGGAAAATCGTCGTAATTTTCTCAAGCTGGGCGCCACCAGTGCAGCGGTGGGCATGTTGGGTCAGGCGGCTGCGGCCGAAACGCCGCAGGTTGGCGCCATCGCGCCGCTGGCGGCCAAGCTGGGCCTGCGACTCGCCACCTTCTCACCGGGGCCACAGGACAAGCCGCGCGTCGGCGTGGTGCTGGATGACGGCCAGGTCCTCGATATCGGCGCCGAGGCCAAACGGCAGAAGCTCAAGCTGGCGTTTGATCCCGATTCGATGCTGTCGCTGATCGACAGCGGCGACCAGGGCCTGGTGCAAGTGCATGCACTGGCCGAGCGCGCCGCCCTGCTACGCATCATGCGTCCCACCGTCAACCACGTGCGCCTGCTGTCGCCGATTCCTCGGCCGCGCGCCAACATCTACGCGGTCGGCTGGAATTATCTCGACCATTTTGAAGAAGGCAAAGCAGCGCGCGTCGATTGCGTGGTGACCGAATACCCGGCCAATCCGGTGTTCTTCACCAAGGGCGTCAACACCATGAACGGTCCGTTCGATACCATCCCCTTCGACGCCAGCAACTCGACGCAGGTGGACTGGGAAGCAGAACTGGCAGTGGTCATCGGCCGGGCCGGCCGCAACATCAAGGAAGAGCAGGCGCTGAACCACGTGTTCGGCTACGCCGTCTACAACGACACCACCGCGCGCGACATCCAGCAGAAGCGCCACGGCGGTCAGTGGTTCAAGGGCAAGAGCCTGGACGGCTACGGCCCGATGGGACCATGGATCGTCACCGCCGCCGGCATCAACCTGGACGATGCGCGTGTGATCAGCCGCGTCAACGGCGTGGAAAAACAGAACGCCAGCTACCAGCAGATGTACTTCAAGATCCCGCGCGTGATCGCCGAACTGTCGCGTGGCATGACGCTGGAGGCCGGCGACATCATCACCACCGGCACGCCGTCCGGCGTCGGCTTCAGCCGCAAGCCGCCGGAATTCATGAAGCCCGGCGACGTGATGGAAACTGAAGTCACCGGCATCGGCATCATCCGCAACGTCATCAAGGCGGAAGGCTAGTTGCGGATAAAAAAACGGCGCCTGAGGCGCCGTCTTGGGGATTACAGCTGACCCAGCAGGGTTTCAGCGTTCGACACTTCGAACTTGCCGCCCTGTTCCACGTTCAGTTGCTTGACTACGCCGTCCACTGCCAGCAGCGAGTAGCGCTGCGAGCGGGTGCCCATGCCGAACTTGCTGAAGTCGGCGTCCAGGCCCAGCGCTTTCGAGTAAGCAGCATTGCCGTCAGCCATGAAGCGAACGATGCCGGTGGCTTTCTGGTCGCGGCCCCATGCGCCCATCACGAACGCATCATTGACCGAGATGCACCAGATCTCATCCACGCCCTTGGCTTTGAATGCTTCCGCGTGCTGTACGTAGCCTGGCACGTGCTGTGCCGAGCAGGTTGGCGTGAAGGCGCCTGGCAGACCGAAGATGGCGATGGTCTTGCCTTTCGACAGCTCTTGCACGTTGAAGGTATTCGGGCCCAGCGAGCAACCTTCGGTTTCGATTTCGATGTATTCGGACAAGCTGCCTTCTGGCAATTGGTCGCCGATTTTAATGGTCATGGAGGACTCCTTTATCAGTATCAATGTAAAAAAGCCGCACCGAGGTGCGGCTTTTCCCGGAATAGAACCGGCAGTATGCCTTAATCAGCCTGTTTGCGCAGGAACGCTGGAATGTCGTAGGTTTCCATGCCGTTCTTTTCCATCGCGCGCACTTGCTCCGACGCCGACTCGCGACGCCACACAGCAGGCGCCTTCATGCCGTCAAACGCTGGCGATGCACCGCCGCCCATGCCGCCGGTCGCGCCCATCGACATACCTTGTGCAGCAGCCGCGCCACCCATCGCAGCCGATGGCATCATCGGGCTGTTGTGGGTGCCGGTGCGCAGCATTTGCTGCGGTACCAGTTGCACGTGCTTCTTGGTTTTGCCCAGGCCCGTAGCCACCACGGTCACGCGGATGTTGTCGCCCATGTCGTCGTCGTAAGCGATACCTTGTGCGATCGACGCATCCGGCGCAGCAAACGCGCGCACTGCCGCCATGACTTCCTTGATCTCTTTACCTTTCAGGCCGCGCGATGCGGTGACGTTCACCAGCACGCCGCGTGCACCCGACAGGTCGACGCCGTCCAGCAGCGGCGAAGCCACGGCTTGTTCAGCAGCGATGCGTGCGCGGTCCACGCCGGAAGCGGTGGCGGTGCCCATCATGGCTTTGCCCTGCTCGCCCATGATGGTCTTGACGTCGTTGAAGTCGACGTTGATGTGGCCTGGCACGTTGATGATCTCGGCGATACCGGCAACGGCGTTGTTCAGCACATCGTCAGCGTGTTGCAGCCATTCGATCAGCGATTCGTCTTCGTAGATCTCTTCCAGCTT
>Ga0187843_10002133_pt1 | contig 12199 bp, 9 predicted proteins | sample SpaLakP09_SKY_43_FD_134516 | JGI IMG/M metagenome (GOLD analysis project Ga0187843, IMG submission 134516) | Oligotrophic lake water microbial communities from Sparkling Lake, Wisconsin, USA - SP09_SKY_43 | ecosystem: Environmental > Aquatic > Freshwater > Lake | place: USA: Sparkling Lake... | reverse complement strand
TGGTCAATGGCAAGCGCTGACCGCCGCACCACATCCCATATTTTTGAAAACGGCCACCAGGTTTTGAGCATCGGCACAAACCCCTGCCGCGTCTGCAAATCGGCGAAAGGTGCAAACCCGCGCCGCCTGTGGACAACCAAAGTTTGAAATATTCGGCCTGTGGAAAAGATGTGAAAAACTCGCAGCCATGAAAAAGGGGCCCCGAAGGGCCCCTGAAAAATGCAATCGAAACTGGCGGGCTCAATCTGCCTGCTTGCGCAGGAAAGCCGGAATCTCGATTTCGTCCATGCCGTTCGAGCTCAGGGCTTCGACCTTGGCTGCTGCCTGGGTGCGACCCGTGCGCCAGACGCTCGGCGTGGCCATCGAGCTGAAATCTTGCTGCGGCATGGCGGCCGAAACCACTGGGGCTGCCGACATACCACCTGCCGCAGCCATCGGCTGGGTCATGATGGGCATATTGTCGGTACCGGTGCGCAGCACCTGGTGGGTTTGAATCACGGTCAGCGGTGCGGCAGCACGGCGGGCCGACGACAAACCGGTGGCAATCACGGTCACGCGGAGCTGGTCGCCCAGGCTGTCGTCATAAGCCGTGCCGTAAATGACGTGCGCGTCTTCAGCGGCGTAGCGACGGATGGTATTCATCGCGTTCTTGCTTTCCGCCAGCTTGAAGGTCGAGCGCGCAGCGGCGATCAGGACCAGCACGCCACGGGCGCCAGACAGGTCGATGCCTTCCAGCAGCGGGCAGGCCACGGCTTGCTCAGCGGCCTTGGTGGCGCGGTCCGGGCCAGAGGCCATGGCCGTGCCCATCATCGCCTTGCCAGGCTCGCTCATCACGGTCTTGACGTCTTCGAAGTCGACGTTCACCAGGCCCGGGATGTGAATGATGTCCGAGATGCCGCCAACGGCGTTCTTCAGCACGTCATTGGCATGCGCGAAGGCTTGATCCTGGGTGACGTCGTCGCCCATGACTTCCAGCAGCTTCTCGTTGAGCACCACGATCAACGAATCAACGTTGGCTTCGAGTTCCGACACGCCCAGATCGGCTTGCTTGCTGCGGCGACCGCCTTCGAAGTCGAAGGGCTTGGTCACGACACCCACCGTCAGGATGCCCATTTCCTTGGCCACGCGGGCAATCACGGGGGCAGCGCCGGTACCGGTGCCGCCGCCCATGCCGGCGGTGATGAACAGCATGTGCGCGCCGGCGATGGCGTCGCGGATGCGGCCTTCGGCTTCTTCGGCGGCTTGCTTGCCAACGTCAGGCTTGGAGCCTGCGCCCAGGCCCGTCGCGCCCAGCTGGACCAGCTGTGCGGCGGCGCTGCGGTTGAGCGCCTGGGCATCGGTGTTGGCGCAGATGAATTCCACGCCCTGGACACCCTGGGTGATCATGTGGTCGACGGCATTGCCACCGCCACCACCCACGCCGATCACCTTGATCTGGGTGCCTTGGTCAAATTCCTCGATCATCTCGATGGGCATGTGGAACCTCCTAAGTCTCGATTGCAGTTGCCGTGTCTGGACCAGAACTCAAAAAAACGCTGGAATTTCGGTCGAATTCCTGAGTTCGTATTGTCGCTAGAAATTACCCAAAAACCAGTCCCTGGCCTTACCAAATAACGTTTTTACTGAGCCGGCTTGTTGCGCCGCCTTGTGGCCACGGGTGTGTGCGACCCGGGCTTCCTCCAACAAACCCATCACGGTGGCCGACCGGGGATTGGCGACCATGTCGAAAAGCGGGCCGGAATACGTCGGCAACCCTTTGCGCACAGGCTTGAGGAAAATATCCTCGCCCAACTCCACCATGCCCGGCATGACGGCCGTTCCACCGGTGATGACAATGCCCGACGAGAGCAATTCCTCGTAGCCGGATTCCCGAATCACCTGGTGCACCAGCGAATAGATTTCCTCGACCCGCGGCTCAATCACGCCGGCCAAAGCCTGTCGGCTGAGCATCCGGGGTACCCGGTCACCCAGGCCGGGCACTTCCACCTGTTCGTTGGGATCTGCCAACAGTTGTTTGGCCACCCCATATTCCACCTTGATCTCTTCGGCGTCCTTGGTGGGGGTGCGCAAGGCCATCGCGATATCGCTGGTGATCAGATCGCCGGCAATTGGAATCACCGCAGTATGGCGAATCAACCCACCGGTGAAGATGGAAACGTCGGTGGTGCCGGCGCCAATGTCGACCACCGCCACACCCAGGTCCTTCTCGTCGTCGGTCAGCACGGCGGCGGCGGCGGCCGTGGGCGACAGGCACAGCTGCTCCACTTCCAGGCCGCAGCGGCGCACGCACTTGACGATGTTCTCGGCGGCGCTCTGGGCGCCGGTGGCGATGTGCACCTTGACTTCCAGGCGGCTGCCGCTCATGCCGATCGGCTCTTTCACCTCATGGCCGTCGATGACAAATTCCTGGGATTCCACCAGCAGCAGGCGCTGGTCGTTCGGAATGTTGATGGCCTTGGCGGTCTCGATGACGCGGGCCACGTCGGTCGGGGTCACCTCGCGGTTGTCGCGCACGATGACCATGCCGGTCGAGTTCTGGCCGCGGATGTGGCTGCCGGTGATGCCGGTGTAGACGCGCTCGATCTTGCAGGCGGCCATCATCTCGGCCTCTTTCAGGGCCTGCTGGATGCTTTGCACCGTGGCGTCGATGTTCACCACCACGCCGCGCTTCAGGCCGTGCGACGAGGCGACGCCCAGGCCGGCCACCCGCAATTCACCCCCGACGACCTCGGCCACCACCGCCATCACCTTGGCGGTGCCGATGTCGAGCCCGACGACGAGATCCTTGTAATCCTTGGCCATGTCTTCCTCAATTCAAAGCTGTGGCGCCATTGGCAGCCGGGGTGACAGGGCCTTTCAACCGCAGCGCGTAGCCGTCGGCATGGCGCAGGTCGGCGTGGTCCCAGGCCCGGCGCTGACGCGCTGCCACCTGTGTCACCGTTCGGACAAAGCGGGCCATGCGGGCCAGCACTTCTTCATCACTGCCCCGACCCAGTGCCAGTTGGGCGCCGGTGTCGAGTTCCACATCCCACGATCCGCGGCCTGACAGGCTGATGCGCACCGGGGTGGCGTCGAGGGGCCCGAGCAGCGGCACCAGGCGGCGATACATCGCCAGCATCTGGGCAGCCTCTTCTTCGGGCCCGTGAAATTCGGGCAGGCGGTCGTCGTCCACGTCGCCCAGGTTCGCTTCGAAGATTTCCCCGAAGCTGTTCACCAGGCGGTCGTTGCCTTCGTCGCCCTTCCACACGGCGGCCGGCCGGTGCTCTTCCAGCTTCACCACCAGGCGATTCGGCCAGACGCGGTGCACCACCGCATGGCGCACCCAAGGCACCGACTCGAACGCCGACCGCGTCTTGCGCAAGTCCAGCGTGAAGTAGTTGCCGGCCAGCTTCGGTGCGGCATTGGCGCGCACGGTGGCCACGCTGTTGCGGCTGACGTCGCCTTCCAGCCGGATGCTGGCGATGGCGAACTTCGGCTGGCGCGTCACCCAGGCTGCGCCTGCCGCCAGCAGCACGCAGCCGCTCAACGCCAGCACCGCCACAGCGGTGGCGTTCATCACGCGGACATCAGGGGGCAGCGACACGGCCATGTGTTTCAGTCTTGCGCCGCGCGGGTGCTGTCGAGGCGGGCGCCGGCCAGCAGGTGCAGGCACAGGTCTTCGTAGCTCAGGCCGGCGGCCCGGGCCGACATCGGCACCAGCGAGTGGCCGGTCATGCCCGGCGAGGTGTTCATTTCCAGCAGGAAAGGCTGGCGGTCGCTGGCGCGGATCATCAGATCGGCGCGGCCCCAGCCGCGGCAGCCCAGCAGGCGATACGCCGCCACCACGATGCGCTGGATGTTGAGTTCCTCTTCCGCGGGCAGGCCGCTCGGGCAGAGGTATCGGGTGTCATCCGAGTGGTACTTGTGCTCGAAGTCGTAGTTGCCGTCGGGCGCCTGGATGCGGATGACCGGCAGAGCGACGGCGTCGTCCCCGTCTCCCAGCACCGGGCAGGTCACTTCTTCGCCATCGATGAATTCTTCGCACAGCACGTCGGGGTCGTATTGTGCCGCGAGGGTCACGGCTTCCAGCATCCCGGAATACCCCGCCACCTTGGTCACGCCAAAGGACGAACCCTCACGCGCCGGCTTGACGATCAACGGCAGGCCGAGCGCATCGGGCACGTTGCGCACCACGGTGGCGCCATGCTGGCCGAGCGGCAGCAAACGCCACTGCGGCGTCGGCAGGCCTTCGGCCACCCAGACGCGCTTGGTCATCACCTTGTCCATGGCCACGGCCGAGGCCATGACGCCCGAGCCGGTGTACGGGATGCCCATCAGTTCGAGGGCGCCCTGCACCGTGCCGTCTTCGCCGTGGCGCCCATGCAGCGCCACGAAGCAGCGGCTGAAGCCTTCGGCCTTCAGATCTTCGAGCGGGCGTTGCGACGGATCAAACGCATGCGCATCCACGCCCTTGGACAGCAGCGCCTTGAGCACGCCCTCGCCCGACATCAGCGACACCGGCCGCTCGGCCGAATCACCACCCATCAGCACGGCGACTTTGCCGAGTGCCGCCACGTTCACATTGCGTTGCTTGATGTTCATGCTGCTTGTCCTGCCAATTCCACGATGCGGCCCGGCACCGCGCCGATCGAGCCCGCGCCCATGGCGATCACCACGTCGCCCGGCCGCACGAAGTCGAGCACCTGCTGTGCCAGCTCACCCACGTCGTCCACGAACACCGGATCCACCTTGCCGGCCACGCGCAGGGCGCGGGTCATGGCGCGGCCGTCGGCGGCCACGATGGGCGACTCACCGGCGGCGTACACCTCGGTCAGCAGCACGGCGTCGGCCTGGCCCATCACCTTGACGAAGTCTTCGAAACAATCGCGGGTGCGGGTGTAGCGGTGCGGCTGGAAGGCCAGCACCAGGCGACGGCCCGGGAAGGCGCCACGGGCCGCGGAGATCACCGCCGCCATTTCCACCGGGTGGTGGCCGTAGTCATCGACCAGCGTGAACTGACCCTCCGCGCACGGCACTTCGCCCCAGCGCTGGAAGCGACGACCCACGCCGCCGAACTTCATCAGCGCCTGCACGATGGGCTCGTCAGGCAGTTCCAGCTCGGTGGCCACCGCGATGGCCGCGAGCGCGTTCTTCACGTTGTGCTCGCCGGGCAGGTTCAGCGTGATGTCGAGATCGGGCATCACCACGCCGTTGCGGCGCTGGCAGGTGAAGCGCATCTGGCCGCCTTCCAGCGCCTGCACGTTCACGGCCCGCACCTGGTTGCCTTCGTCGAAACCGTAGCTCACCACCGGGCGCGACACCATCGGAATGATGCTTTTCACGCCGGGGTCGTCACCGCAGATGATGGCCGCGCCGTAGAACGGCATGCGGTGCAGGAAGTCGACAAACGCCGACTTCAGCCGCGCGAAATCATGGCCGTAGGTGTCCATGTGGTCGGCGTCGATGTTCGTCACGACTGACAGGATGGGCATCAGGTTCAGGAAGGACGCATCCGACTCGTCCGCCTCGACCACGATGAAGTCACCCGAGCCCAGGCGCGAGTTGGCGCCGGCCGAGTTCAGCTTGCCGCCAATCACGAAGGTCGGGTCAACACCGGCTTCCGCCAGCACACTGGTCACCAGCGAGGTGGTGGTCGTCTTGCCGTGCGTGCCGGCAATCGCGATGCCGCGCTTCAGGCGCATCAACTCGGCCAGCATCACCGCACGCGGCACCACCGGGATGCGCTTGTTGCGCGCCGCGATGACTTCCGGGTTGTCGCCCTTCACCGCGGTGGAGGTGACCACGGCTTCGGCGCCGCTGATGTGCGCGGCGTCATGGCCGATGTGAATGCGGATGCCGAGCTCGGCCAGGCGACGCGTCACCGCGCCATCGGCCTGGTCGGAGCCCGACACCACGTAGCCGAGGTTGTGCAGGATCTCGGCGATGCCGCTCATGCCGGCGCCACCAACGCCCACGAAATGGATGTGCTTGACGGCGTGCTTCATGGTTTCACCATCTTCTCAATTTGATCGGCCACCGCAGCGGCAGCCTTGGGACGCGCCAGCCCACGTGCGGCCTGGGCCATGGCCAGCAACTGCTCACGCGTCATCTGTTGCAGCAGCTGCGCGAGCTGCTGCGGGTTCATCTCTGCTTGCGGCAGGTGGCGGGCGGCGCCGCGCTCGGCCATCCAGGCGGCGTTGTCACGCTGGTGCGAGGTGGTCGACACCACCAGCGGCACCAGCACGCTGGCCACGCCAGCCGCGCACAACTCGCTCACGGTGATGGCGCCTGCGCGGCAGACGATCACGTCGCAGTCCGCCAGGCGCTGGTCCATGTTGTCGATGAACGGCAGGATCTCGGCCTGCACGCCCAACGTGGCGTAGCGCGCGCGCACATCATCGAGGTGGGCCATGCCGGTCTGGTGCGTCACCAGCGGGCGTTGGTCCGCAGGCATCTGCGCCAGCGCGGCGGGCAGGGTTTCGTTCAGCACCTTGGCGCCCAGGCTGCCTCCCACCACCAGCAGGCGCAGCGGGCCGCTGCGGCCTTCAAAGCGCAGGGCGGGTTGCGCCATCTGTTCGATCTCGGCGCGCACCGGGTTGCCGGTCACCAGCGACTGGCGCACGCGCGCCACCGCCGGGCCATCAAATCCGAAAGCCACCTTGTCGGCCACCGGCAGCAACGCCTTGTTGCTCATCAGCAGCGCGGCGTCGGCATTCACCAGCATCAGCGGGCGGCCCATCAGCTTGGCCACCAGGCCACCTGGAAAGCACACGTAACCGCCCATGCCCAGCACGGCATCGGCGCGGCGCGCGCGCAGCACGCGGGCGCTGTCCCAGAAGGCCTTCAGCAAACGGAAGCCGCCTGAGATGGTGTGGGTCAGTCCCTTGCCGCGCAGCCCTGAAAAGCCGAGGCGGTCAAGCGGAATGCCGGTCGGCGGCACCAGCCGGTTTTCCATGCCACCTTCGGTGCCCAGCCAGCTCACGGTCCAGCCGCGCGCCTGCATCTCACGGGCCACGGCCAGACCGGGAATCACGTGGCCGCCGGTGCCGGCCGCCATCACCACCAAATGCCGGCTCATGCGCGGCCTCCCCGCATCAGTTGCCGGTTTTCCTGGTCCACGCGCAGCACGATGGCCAGCGCCACCAGGTTCATCAGGATGCCGGAGCCGCCGTAGCTGAGCAGCGGCAAAGTCAGGCCCTTGGTTGGCAGCACGCCCAGGTTCACGCCCATGTTGATGAAGCTCTGCCCGCCGAACCAGATGCCGATGCCCTGGCTCATCAGGCCAGCGAACACCCGGTCGAGTGCAATGGCCTGGCGGCCGATGACGAAGATGCGGCGGGTCAGCCAGAAGAAGGCGACGATCACGGCGAGCACCGCGACAAAGCCCAGCTCTTCGCCAATCACCGCCAGCAGAAAGTCGGTGTGGGCTTCAGGCAGGTAGTGCAGCTTCTCGATCGATGAGCCCAGGCCCTGGCCAAACAACTCGCCACGGCCAAACGCGATGAGCGAATGGGTGAGCTGGTAGGCCTTGCCCTGGGCGTATTCCGGGTTCCAGGGGTCGAGGTAGGCAAAGATGCGCTGGCGACGGAATTCGCTGAATACGATCATCAGCACAAACGCACCGACCAGCACGGCCACGCTGACGAAGAACATGCGGCCGTTCACGCCACCGAGGAACAGGATGGCCAGCGCCACCGCGGCGATCACCATGAAGGCACCCATGTCGGGCTCGGCCAGCAGCAGCACGCCGATCACCATCAAGGCCACGGCCATCGGCCACACCGCCTTGAAGAAGTTTTCCTTCACGTCCATCTTTCGGACCATGTAGCTGGCGGCATACATGGCCATGGCCAGCTTGGCCAGCTCGCTCGGCTGAAAGTTCATGATGCCCAGCGGCACCCAGCGGCGCGCGCCGTTCACGCCCTTGCCGATGAAGGGCACGAGCACGACGATCAGCATCGCCAGCGAAGCCGCGAACAACCACGGCGCCCACTTCTCCCAGACGCCGATCGGGATTTGCAAGGTCACCAGCGCGGCCACGAAAGACACGCCGATGAACATCGCCTGGCGGTTCAGGAAATAGGTGGCCGAATACTTGGCGAACTTCGGGTTGTCGGGCAGCGCCACCGACGCCGAATACACCATCACCAGGCCCAGGGCCAGCAGGCACATCACCACCCAGACCAGCGCCATGTCGAAGCCGGCCACCGCGGTGGGCTTGCCACTGCCGGTGTTGACCCAGTCGCGCACCGGCACCGCACTGGCGTTTTCTTCATTGCGCCCGAGCAGGCCACGCAGGCGCGACCAGCTGGCTTGCAGGCTGTCGCGCCAGGCGGATGCGGCGGTGGACACGTTCATGCCAGCAGCTCCCCGCGCTCGGCGGCCAGCGCATGCACCGCGTCAACGAAGACCTGCGCGCGGTGCGCATAGTTGCGGAACATGTCGAGGCTGGCGCAGGCCGGGCTGAGCAGCACGGCGTCATGGCCTTGCGCCTGCGCGAAACACCAGGGCACCGCCGCTTCGAGCGTGTCGTGCCGCTGGATGATCACGCCGGTGCCAGCGAGCGCAGCCTCGATGGCTGCAGCGTCACGGCCGATGGTGGCCACGGCGCGCACATGCCGCGAGACGGGCTCGGCCAGCGGCGCGAAGTCCTGCCCCTTGCCGTCGCCACCCAGGATGACGATGAGTTTGGAGGTCAGCTTGTCAGCGCCCAGGCCGTTCAGTGCCGCCACGGTGGCGCCCACGTTCGTGCCCTTGGAATCGTCAAAGGCTTCGATGCCGCTGACTTGGCCGATGAGCTCGACCCGGTGCGGCTCGCCGCGGTATTCACGCAGGCCGTGCAGCATCGGCGCCAGCGGGCAGCCGATGGCGGTGGCCAGTGCCAGCGCGGCCAGCGCATTGCTGGCGTTGTGGCGGCCGCGGATGCGCAGCGCATCGGCCGGCATCATGCGTTGCAGGTGAATTTCCTCGACCTCGTCCTTGCGGCGCTTGATGGTTTCATCAGCGGGCAAGGCCCGCACCAGCCAGGCCATGCCGGCTTCGGTCACCAAGCCAAAGTCACCCGGCCGCTGCGGCGCGTCCAGACCAAACCGAGCGACCGCGCGGCCGACCGCCTTGCTCGGACGACCACGACCGCCCTTCACCATCACCGGGGCCGGAATCATCACCTCGACCATCGCGTCGTCGCGGTTCACCACCATCAGGCCGTGCTGGCCGAAGATGCGGGCCTTGGCTGCCGTGTAGGCGGCCAGGTCACCGTGCCAATCGAGGTGGTCTTGCGAGATGTTCAGCACCGTCGCGGCGCTGGGCTCAAAGCCTTGCACCTCGTCCAGCTGGAAGCTCGACAGCTCCAGCACCCAGACTTCGGGCAGGGCTGAAAACACGGCGGCCTTCGGGGGCGGCGGGGCCAGTTTCACGGGCTCGGCTGCGGTGGCGTCGTCGTCGGCTTCTGGGGGCACGGCCGCTTCTGAAGCTTCAACGGCCTCAACGGCCTCGCTCGCCATGCCAACCTCAGCTTGCGCCTCCTCATCAGCGGCCTGCGCAGCCGCCTCACCTTCGTGGGCCGCAGCGGCATCTTCGGCCACGGTCTCCAAGTCATGCGCCTGCGCATCGGAGTCAAGCACCGGCGCTTCGTCATCGTCCGTCGGCCAGGTCTCGGCACTCAGCGCGTCGCTCAGCGTGTCAAGCAAGGTCGGGCCGATGTTGCCGGCCACGGCCACGCGTCGACCACAGCGCTCCACCAGCATCGCCGTCAGCGAGGTGGTCGTCGTCTTGCCATTGGTGCCGGTGATGGCCAGCACCTTCGGCTCGTACCGGCGCTCTGCAGCCAGGTCCTGCAGCGCGCGGCTGAACAGGTCCAGCTCACCCCCCACGGCAATGCCGGTGGTGCGGGCGGCATTCAGCAAGGGCAGCAACCGCTCGTCCAGTGGCGACAGGCCCGGGCTCTTCAGCACCAGGCGGGTCGTGCCCAGGGTCTCTGCGGTGAGCGCACCGCTGAAGAACTCCGCGCCCGGCACTTCGGCGGCCAGGGCCACGGCCTGCGGCGGCGTCGCACGCGAATCCCACACGCGGATGTGCGCCGCCCCGTGGCGGGCGCACCAGCGGGCCATCGCCAGGCCGGAATCGCCCAGGCCCAGAATCAGAACGTGCAGATCGCGCAGGTGGTTCACGGTGCTCTCTCAGCGCAACTTCAGGCTGGCCAGGCCAATCAGGCACAGCAGCATGGTGATGATCCAGAAGCGGATGACCACCTGCGTCTCGTTCCAGCCCGACTTCTCGAAGTGGTGGTGCAACGGCGCCATCTTCAGGATGCGCCGGCCCTCGCCGTACTTCTTCTTCGTGTACTTGAACCAGCCGACCTGCACCATCACCGACAGCGCTTCAGCAACGAACACACCGCCCATGATGCCCAGCAGGATTTCCTGGCGGGTGATGACCGCCACGGTGCCGAGCGCGCCACCGAGCGACAGCGCGCCGACGTCGCCCATGAACACCTGCGCCGGGTGCGCGTTGAACCACAGGAAAGCCAGACCGGCGCCGCACATGGCCGCGCAGAAGATCATCAGCTCACCGGCGCCCGGGATATAGGGGAACAGCAGGTACTTCGAATACACCGCGTTGCCGACCACGTACGAAAAGATCGCCAGCGCGCCCGACACCAGCACCACCGGCATGATGGCCAGGCCATCGAGGCCGTCGGTCAGGTTCACCGCATTGCTGGCACCAACGATGACGAAGTAGGTCAGGCCGATGAAGCCGAACACACCCAGCGGGTAGCTGACCGACTTGAAGAACGGCAGCATCAGACCGGCCTTGGGCGGCAGGTCGTTCGAGAAGCCGCTCTGCACCCAGCGCAGGAACAATTCCAGCACGCGCAGGTTCGAGGTTTCCGACACGCTGAAGGCCAGGTAGAGCGCCGCAACCAACCCGATCAGCGACTGCCACAGGAACTTCTCTTTCGAAGCCATGCCTTCCGGGTTCTTGTCGACCACCTTGCGCCAGTCGTCGGTCCAGCCAATGGCGCCGAAGCCGAAGGTGACGATCATGACGATCCACACGAAGCGGTTGCTCCAGTCGCTCCAGAGCAGCGTGGCCACACCGATGCCGATCAGGATGAGCGCACCGCCCATCGTCGGCGTGCCGCGCTTGGCCAGGTGGCTCTGCATGCCGTATTCACGGATGGGCTGGCCGATCTTCAGCTCGGTCAGGCGGCGGATCACCCACGGCCCGAAGGCCAGGCCGATCAGCAGCGCCGTCATCGCCGCGAACACCGCGCGGAACGTGAGGTACTGGAAGACGCGCAAGAACCCGAATTGCTCGGGGTACAGGCCTTGCAGCCATTGGGCCAGGCTCAGCAGCATCCCGTGTTCTCCTTGCTTGGCGCCGCGCGCAGGGCAGCGACCACCTTGTCCATGGCCATGAAGCGCGAGCCCTTGACCAGCACCGCCTTGAAGGCCGGCTCATTCGTCAGGGCGGCGATGACAGCCGTGTTGTCCGCAAAATGTTGTGCGCCGTCGCCATAAGCGCGGGCCGCATCGGCCGCCAGCACACCGGCGCACCAGAGGTGCTCGATGCCGCGTGCGCGGGCATAGCTGCCCACTTCCGCATGGAAGGCCGGGCCCTGGTCGCCCACCTCACCCATGTCGCCCAGCACCAGCCAGCGCGGCGCCGGCAAGGCGGCCAGCACGTCGATGGCGGCGCGCACGGAGTCGGGGTTGGCGTTGTAGCTGTCGTCGATCAGCGTGACCGGCATACCTGCGCGCGTCAGCGGCTGCACTTGCGAGCGGCCCTTGACTGGCTCGAAGGCCGTCAAACCCGCCACCACAGCGTCGAGGCTGATGCCGGCACCCAGTGCGCTGGCCGCAGCGGCCAAGGCGTTCTTCACGTTGTGCAGGCCGGCGATGCGCAGGGCCAGCGTGGCCGCACCGGCCGGGGTGCGCAGTTGCACCAACCAGTGGTCAGCCACCCAGTCAGCGTCGGCGGTCACATCAGCGCCAGTGCCAGCACCATCGCCCAGCGCGAAAGTGATCACGCGGCGGCCTGCTGCCAGCTCGCGCCATAGCGCGGTGTAGGTGTCGTCGGCCGGGAACACGGCCACGCCATCAGCAGGCAGCGCGCTCAGCACGGCGCCGTTTTCGCGGGCCACGGCTTCCACCGTCTGCATGAATTCCTGGTGCTCGCGCTGGGCGTTGTTCACCAGCGCCACCGTGGGCACCGCGAT
>Ga0187843_10002132_pt1 | contig 12204 bp, 19 predicted proteins | sample SpaLakP09_SKY_43_FD_134516 | JGI IMG/M metagenome (GOLD analysis project Ga0187843, IMG submission 134516) | Oligotrophic lake water microbial communities from Sparkling Lake, Wisconsin, USA - SP09_SKY_43 | ecosystem: Environmental > Aquatic > Freshwater > Lake | place: USA: Sparkling Lake... | reverse complement strand
GCCATTTGGAAAGGTCTAGTGGTACACTATCCCCGTTTCTTTTTTTCACCGTGATTTTATTCATAGCCTTATTTTACAGTAGTTTTACAAATAAGCCAAATCTTATCAGCTCAATATTTTATAAGTGTAAGTTAATTTAGCCTGATCACCCAAGCTCTGAGTATTTTCACCGTCATAGGTATAACGTAACTCTAATGTGTATTTGTTATTCAATGACACTGTATATTTTCTTGTTGATGCTGAAAATACCAAATGAATATCCTCATAGGTAAATTGATTAGTCATACCTACTCCAAAATATTCATAATCATCAGTCATCTCTAATTTTGGATTGCCGCTGGCATCTAGGTTGTTGACATCAACTAGAATGGATAATTTACCTCTGCGTAGTCTTCTTTGATTGATACTTTGATATAGATATTCCACCTCAATATGGCATGAGGACGGCGCTGGTAGTCTAAATAATTTTACTGGTGTTGTATTGTATTGTAAATTACAAGTGTTAGTGAACGAATTAGTATAGTTAACCCTACCAACTGCTTCACTGATATAGGGATTACTATAAGACAAGTCTGCTGGATTAGAAAGTCGATGTCTATCTGAATAATCCTGCATAGATACGTTACCAGGAACATCAAATTCTATGTTACCATAACTGGCATTGTCATTGCTGCCAAATTGATCTCCTACCAATGTGAATTTATTTTGGCTACTGACATTTCCAGATCCATTATGAATTTTAATACCTTGATTGCTTATTCTATTAAAGGTACTATTGGAAATAATATTATTTCTTGGTCCGTATTTTTGCCCATAGCTTTGCAAATCAGTATTCCTGCCAAATCTCACTGCCACTTCTAAATTTTCAAACATACAGTCTTTAAATGTGTTATTTAGAATATCATATTTGGAGTCAATACCTACTTTGAAATTCTTAATATTGATATTATTGAATATATTATTTTTACTAGTAATCTGTTCAGTAGTTGCTATTAAATTTATAGCACAACTTAATGTAGTGTCAAGTTGTCCGTTCCAATTACTAACCAAATCTATATTAGTAAATTCACTATTTTTTACACTTTCAAATAACAATGCGTTAGTGTTAATACTATCTAGTACTAGACTAAAGTTTTTTAATATCACTGACCTACATTGATTTTCCGCAGTGCTTAATGGAACTGAACTGTCATCCACATAGGTATCGTCATTGGTCAGTCTAAACGCGGATCCTGTACCTGTATATTTAAAAATAGTTCTTCCCTGTCCTGATCCTGCTATGTGTGTGTAACTATGAATGTATATGGGCTTATTGAATAAGAAAATACCTGGACCAAAATTCAGTATAGCTCTTGTACTAGGTAATCCCTGCCCCTGTAATGAATTAAGATATAATTTATCAATGGCATATTGTATGGCTTTGGTTCTAGTTGTTTGAGAAAGTTCAGTGACATCGCCATCAATTACTGGACGAACACCAAAACTTTCTGCATCTACTCTCTCATCTAAACGCTGCTGTAAAGGTCTTGATATCGGAGTACTTACTCTTTTATAGTTGTAATTTGCTACATCAAGTAAATTACTGCGCTCTGTTAAGATTTGAGTATTGCCAATTCTTGGAGCGCCCTCACTTGTTTCCCCGTTGCCAATATATAATTGCTGTGTGTCAATGCACCAAGCTAACTCAGCACTAGCTAAACGAACTCCGTTATCCTGTCCTGGTATACCGTTCCAAGCAGCTTCAGGTGGGCCATCTTTCTTGCCTCGACGTAATTGTATACGGCTAATCTGTACTACAGCCATGTGATTATCCCCTTATAGGATATTTATCAGATGTTGGTATAGTATTCTTCTAGCCTATCGAACCAACGACCTGTCCAATAATCAAAATGTTCTGGCAACAATCTAAACTCTTGATACTCAGGTTCGCCCCATTGACCGGGAGCAATCTCTGAAGGCTTCACACACATCATGATAACACCTTTACGTATGTTAGTGCCATGTACTTGATTATGTGCCAGTGCATAGGCAGTGAGTTGAAGAAAGTAATCGTCAATCCATTCTATCTTCTTCGGCTTGTTGGTCTGTTTGAAGTCTAGAATACTTTCTTCACCTTGATGTAGGCCCACACAATCGGTAGTGCCTGCATACAATTCAGGATAGTACAAAGGTACTTCACTACCCCATATTTCTGTAATATGTCCAAAGCCTTCCTCAATTACCTTCTTGGCCATTACTAGACTTTGTTGTGCATAAGGATTAGACACTGTATCCCTAATGCCTTCTCCCTTGACATAACGTTCGAGGAAGGTGTGCATACGAGTGCCACGATTAGCTGCTTCTGTAGTGATTTGCTGTGCTTTAGCTTCTCCTACATTACGGCGCCAATTGAGTAGAGCCTGTTTGGCTTCTTCTGGTTTAGTTTTTTCTAATACAGTAGTAACGCTGGGAACCTTTGTTCCATCTGGGCAAGCATATAAACGCTTGCCTGTGCTATCATCTCTGGATAATTTAGTATATTGATATCGTTCTATTAGTAAAGTCATTCCGTATTATACTACAGAGTTAAAGACTTGTCAACCTATTCTTTTGGCTGTTGCTTTTTTAGCCATTTGACTTACTGTACTACGACCTGTGTTCCCGCCGCTCTGTTGGCTAGCAGTTTCATCACTGGTCTTTAGCTTGACTCCTTGTGGATCAAAACTGCATATTTCTTTAAAACTGGGATTGGCATCAAACCTAGGACCAAACTTATCTGCGCTATCTATACGCTGTCCTAGGACGTTTTGTGTTTCATTGCCAAGAGCTCGCCAACTAATAACTTCTGGATTGCCTCTGCTATCGGCGGCATTTTTCTTTGCCACCAATAGATCAAACAACTTATCAGTGGCTTCTGTTACTTTTTTTTTTGGCTGTTAGGATTGTGGCTAACTTACGGCTATATGCACTTTCTCTCATGGCACGACCAGCTGCTCCACCTTCTGGTGCTGGACCAGCTGCTTCTTCTGGAGGTCCTTCTTCAGCACCAGCAGGAGGGGCTCTCGCAGCACCGCCTAATCCTGGGCCAGCACCCATACCACCTGGGGCTGGGCCACCTGTGCCTGTTAATACTCCCACAGCCTGTGCTAATGCCTGACGATTCTTTTCCAATGCCAAATAGATTTCATCTAATGCTGGGCGTACTGTTTGCTCAAATTGTGTGCTAGTATCACTGCCCATTTCGTCACGGATGGAATCTAATAAGTCTAACATGGCTTCTGACTTCATTGAAGCAACATCTTCTAACCAACCTGTAATACGATCAACCATGTCCTTACTGGCCATGATTAGTTCTGCTTTTTCTTCTTCACCTTCAGTGATAATAAGATCTCTTACAACACCTTTAGCTGTAGTTTCGTCTAGGTCATAGCGTACAATTAGTTCGCTGACAACTTCTTCATCAGCATCACGTTCCATCATTAAACGCTGTCTAGCATTCTGTACCCAACTACTATTGAACCCATGACCTCTTAAACGACGAATAGCACTGTGATACTCTTTTAGATTCTTCATCTTTTTCTTCTTACCTCTAGTATCCTCTTCCACATCCTCTTCGTCATTCATTTCACGTTCGGCAATCTCTTGATTAAGCACATCAAGAAACATTTTGTTCTTTTGATACTTGTGATTACTTAATACACTGTCATAGCTTTCATTAGTTTCAAATTGACTCTGTGCTGTTCTTAATTTGTTACGTGCATCATGCAATTGTTCTGTGGTAAACTTTTCAAGATTAATTTTATAGCCAAACTTTTCGGATAGGCTTTCATTAAGTTGTTTACTGGTAAGTGGCTTATGAAGATCTTTGATATTCATACTGGGTTCCTAAATATTTAAGTTATTTATCTAAATGATGTAGCAAATGCACTACTTATTTTACCTCGATAGTAGTCTGCACGATCTCTAGTCAATTCGCCTCGCCATAGATATAAATCTCTTTTGACTAAATCCTTGGTCTTTTTATATAGTTCTTTAAAGTTTAAATGATCATTGTGATTGGCCCAATAATGTTCATCTAATATTTTAGTTTCAATCAATAAGTCAATTCTATTTGTTCTATGATATTCTGCTGCTAGCAATGCACTACTTTTTAAATTAAAATTGTCTATGAATATCTTACTATAATTTTGTATTCTCGACAAGGACCAACTGGCATCCTTATTCTTTTTAATAACATAATTTTTATAGGCCACACTGCCATCTGATAGTATGGTCAATGGCATCATGTCATTGACATCCTCTAAAAACTTTTCTAATTTCTTAGCTACTTGCTTGATAGTCATTGGCTACAACCTTTGGATCCTTATGCCCTATCTTGATCAGCAAATGTTTACGTATCATTACTTCGGCTATTTGTTGTTCGCGTTGAGGCATAGTACTTAGCAAAGTAGGCCTAGTCAGTTTCTCCAATAAGGCACGTTCCTCGTTTGAAGTATAGATTTCAAAACTCTTAACTAGTTCGTTGATTTTCATCTAAGTCCTGCAATACGTAGCATGGCTGTGAGTTCTGGATCCTCGACCATTTTTCGTTTAGAATAGTCAACACTTTCTTCCCAGTCATTCATCCAAGCTGCTCTTTGTTCTGGAGATACAGCGCCTGGTGCTGCTCCTGCTGCTGGTTTATTGGCCATTGCTGCTGCCGCTCCTCCTGCTGTTGGTGCTGCTGCGGGTGCTGCCGCTGCTGGTTTATTAGCCATTGCTGCTGCTTGACCTTGGGCTACTGAGTTTGCCATTGCTGCTCCACCAGCTGCTGGATTTGCTGCTGGTGCTGCTGGTGCTGCTGGTGCATTTAAATCTACTGCGGTGCTTAATAGTTCACCTGTTCCTGGATCTCTAGCATCTGCTGATTGTAAACCAGTTGGAGCAGCAACTGGGGCTTCCGCTTCAGCACCTGGAGGAAGTTGTAGTCCACCTGCTTCTGGTGCTGCTGGTGCCGCTGGTGCTGCTGCTGGTGCTGCTGCTGGTGCTGCTGCTCCTCCCTTTTTTGGTTTTCCACCAGTTGGAGCATTAGGTTGTGCTTGAGCTGGTTGAGCACCGGTTCCACCTAATCCTGCCATTCCAGCAACCCCAGCAGTACCGGCAGCCGTTAAACCTAATGCCGTTTTTATTGGATTATTTTGAATAGCCTTACCAACGGTGTGTGCATTTTTGGCACCTGGTGCAAGCTTTTCAAATTTACCTGCTGCATTAACTGGCTGTACAGTTGCATTTCCCGACAATCCAGACATAAAATTTTTACCAACATTTTTAGCACCTTGCCATGCATTGCCAACCATGTCTGCACCTTTTTGTAACCATCCCAAACCTGCTTCGTCAATGTTTGATTCGGCCACCATCTTAATGTAGTGCATTGTTTTTGGATCAGGACTGCCAGTTTGATCTAACCCTGTGTATTTTTGAAATAACTCAATTGCTTTGGTAGTGTTCGCATGCCCAGTACTGACAGATTCTTGCAGACCAGACAGTTGTCTTACTCTAGCTACTTCAATTTGCTCTAATAGAGCTTTGGCGAAAATTTGCATATTAATCATTTTAAATCCCTGCTAGTTTTTTTAAATTTAATACGTCCTGATCTTGCGTTTGTTTGTTCAGTACGCTTACTCCTGCTACTCGTTGTGCCAATCTGGCTATGTAGGCTGCTTCATCTAATGGTTCATTTAGACTTTTGAATTCTTTTTCTAATCTACTTATATCGTCTTCTTCACCAAAATTCTCTGTGGTTGGCGCATTTTGTTGAGCACCTGGTGCTGCTGGTGCTGGTGCTGCTGCTGGTGCTGGTGCTGCTGCTGGTGCTGCTGCTGGCGGTGCATTAGGAGTCATTGCTCCAGGAGCTCCAACAACTTTAATATCCTGACCAGGTTTGAGTCCAGCTGCTGGATCTGGTGCAGACGGCGCACTAGCTTTAGGATCAACTACTGGCACACCATCTTGGCCCACACTGACCACACCTGGCTTTAAAGGAACTGTGACCTCAGGAGCAGGAGCACTAGGATTCTTAGGATCAGGCTGTTTGTAGGTTAATTCAGTCCCACTTGCCTTGGTCACTTCTGCTGGAGCAGGTGGTGCACCTCCAGTTATTTCATAAATCTTCATATTGTTGTTCCAAACTTAATTCATCGGCTTCTATATTACTTATGTGATTTCTAAGTTTTTCTATGTGACCTTTGGCTCTTAACACTTTAAATGCTATGTTTTCAGCACTGAGCTCGCCACCTGTACTTAACCCATGTTGACGTAATCTCTTGATACTGTCCAACACTTCCTTAACATTACCTAAATCGTCACTGCGTAGGGCCACCCGTACCTTACCCACAAATTGTTTATACTTTTCTTTTACTGAGGCCCTATCTATTGTATCTTCCACAGTCTCTGGAATCTTTAACCAACGATCATCCAATACAGAATATATACCTGCACTGGTATGTGGTTGCTGGCTATCTTGCACATACAACTCTACATCAATACCTTTGATCTGTATGTTGTGTTGAAAGTTATACTGATTCTTCTTTGCATCAAATAACTGTTTGAGTAGGATCTTCTTATCCTCAGGCATGTCCACTACAAGATGTAGATCAATATCACTGTTCCTACTATAAGTATATCCAGCATTACTACCACTCAATGTAATGTCTTGTAAGTGTAATTCTTCGATGCCAATATACTCTATAAAATTCTTAGCTATCTTTAATAATGTATAACGTACAATGGGCTTGAGTCTGCCTTTATTCCATAATTTAAGATTAAGGCGTCGATGAAATATAACTGCTGAACTGACAAGATCTTCGTGCATTGCATATTTATCTTAACATTTCGAAACTAATATTGATGCCAGGTCTAAACACATTGGGTTTAGTCTTGACTGTTTCAGTCAATCCTGGTATGTATGGCACTAGATCAAAGTCCTTTTTTAATAAGGCCACATCATCACCATCCTCAACAAACACAAACTCCAATTCCACACTCCAATCAAACACCCATATATTGCATAGTTCTTTGCCTTTCATACCATATTTTTCTGGCTTATCTATGACTACCTTGGGAGGATAATCATAGTAAAGATTGCTACGCATGCCAACAGTTTGAATTACAGTATCAAAGTTCTGCTGTTGGCTACGTGCTTGTTGTTTATGTTCATCATTGCGATATTGACCTGTATTGGTAATATCCACAAGAGTATAGATTGTGTAACGCATTAGCTATTTAATGCGTAGTTAATAACGAAGAAATTATTTGCCTAAGACTCTAACTATGTCGCTTAGGTGGCCTGCTACAAAACCTATGACTATGGCAGCGCCCGTGATCAAATAAACCCATCTATTCTTAAAGTCTTCTAAATTATCTAACTTTTCAAGAACCTTGGTGTTGGCTTTTTTAGCTTCTTCTTTATTTTCTTCTAGCTTTTCGTAATAGTTATCACGATTGACATTATAGATATCTAACATTTTGTCAAGCTTTTTATCCATATCATCACTGATAGATTCAACGGCATCGTGTACATTCTTGACATCTTCTTTGAGATCGTCAATCTTTTCACCTAGAAACTCTACCTTAGTTTCTACTACACCCACACGTTCTTCAATAGTTGCTGGCATTCCATCACTCCTTGGACTAGTCAATTATTTAATGTTGAGTTTGCTGAAGTTATAATGCACTATTTCAGTGGCAAAAAAACACACCGAAGTGTGTTTAATTGCCTTCCCATCCCGAAGAAAAGTTTAATTAAGAAATACCGTATAGGCTTAGTCTTTGTACTGCGGTAACTAATGCTGTTTCAGCAGTAAAACTATTGCCAACGGCAGCAGCAACAGTTAGTACACCTGTACCACCTAGAGCCTTATCTGCTCTAATTGCTACGATATCTGCGTCTAGGGCATGTCCGTCACCTACGAAAACACATGAATTGTAAGTTGAAGTACTCTTTAGTTCAAAAAGAGCTGATGTTGTACCAAACTCTTGTGCTAGACTTGTAGCTTGGCTATATAAACCTGCACTGTATGTAGGATCATCAGCATCTACCAATGTGATTGGTGGGCTTTTTACTGTGATTTTGAATGCCTTTAATTGTAAGGTGCTGTATAACTGCCCTCTTCCAATTGGGGCTGGGTTTGCTTTAAAAACTTGTGGCATAATATTCTCCTCGTTGCCTTAACCCGTTAACTCTACGGGTTGTGTATAATTATTTAGCAAATTTTGGAAAATTAACCCAATTAGGGCAAAATTGACTAGATTGAACTCTTACTATTTTTACGAGTTTCGTGTACTTTGTTCATGCCACGTTTAAACTTGTCGCCATCACCAGTACGTATAGCATTGATAAATCTACGCTCTAACTCACCAGCAGTCTCTATGTCATAATGTTCACGTACTAGTTTTAGAAGGTTAGCAGCACTGGCTATGAGATTGGCACCTTTACTCTCTATAAGGTGGTCCTTGTTACGGATCAAACTGATCTCATTTAGCTCTTCAAGAATACTTCTAGTACTTTTTTTCATAGCCTTTCCTATCCAACTATTTATAGTGACTGAGCAAAGTCATTTAATAAGCTGATTATGGTTGTATGTTTCTTAGGCAAAATACCTTGATTCTTGTTGCATTGCAGCATAAATCTTGCTATAATTACTAAATACTCAGTAGAAACCATGAGTATCTACTAACCTAAAGGAAACACAAAATGTTTATTTTTACAGTATTTGACAAACTAGTTGATTTATTAGATCGTTTTAGCTGTCATCAAACAGATTTGGAGCGATTTATTACTGCCCATAATCCACAACACGGCGGAGATGTTGACAATCTCATTCGTCAATACACCTATGGTCGCAAGGGTGTATTATGAAATATCTTAATAAATTTTATGATTATCTAATAGCTTGGAATGAAGCTGTTTACCAATATCGTAAACATAATAAAATTAATTCTTACTACTGAAATGTGACCAGTAATAGACAAAGAAAGATTTAAATAAACATATACTTTAAAGGTAAGATTATGTCTACTAAATTTTCTCATTCTAAAGCCTCCGAAGCAGAATTCAAAAGCGGTGGGCTAAGAGATTTTTTTCTATATAGAGACTTAGGCGTAGCTGATGCTACACACGGCAAAGTTATTGCTCATATAACCAAAGCCAATAAGCAGCCCGAACAAGGCACAGGTTGGCATACTCACGTAGCAGACTTTCAAATAGTCTACATGCTCAAAGGTTGGGCCAAGTTCATGTATGAGGATAAAGAAACACTAGTACAGGCAGGCGACTGTATTCATCAACGCCCTGGTATTGTACATTATTTGTTTGATTATAGCGAGGATATGGAGTATTTGGAGATTGTTGGTCCAGCTGACTTTGGCAGTGTTGATGCCGAAGCACCTTGTGCAGTGCCACCAGTGACCCCTTGGAGCCGGTAATGAACATAGTATACATACACGGTGCCAGTGCTACAAGCGACAGCTTCAACTATATTCGTAGTAAAGTAGGTAAAGGTGTGGATATTAACTACGACAGTCGCAAAGGATTTGAAAACAATCTAGGTGATATGTTAGATAAGTTAGCCACAGTGAACGATATATTCTTTGTGGCACATAGCCTAGGCGGCATCTATAGCCTACATCTTGCCAATGCTATTCCCAAACGAGTACTTGGTGCAGTTACATTGAGTGCCCCATACGGTGGAGCAGAAGTTGCTGATGTGCTAACATTTTTTATGCCATTTAGTAGACTCATGCGTGATATTGGTCCTAGAAGTTGGGTCATGCAACAAGCTGATCGTATTAAAATTCAACATCCTTGGTCCAATGTGGTCACTATGAAAGGGCAGAGTCCTTTTATTCCTGAAGACAACGATGGAGTAGTTACAATCAGTAGCATGAAACATCACATTGATATGGAGTTGATTGAAGTAGAGTTTAACCATTATGAAGTGGTATTGAGTGACGAGGTTATAAAAATTATTAAAGAACGGATAGATAAGGTAAAGAAATAAGTTGCTCTTATTCATTCTAACCTGTATAATAAATACATAGGCAACAAGGTTGTTGCTTATACAGACATACACATAGGAGATTATTATGTCAGACTACACACCAAAGCTTCCAGACGTGAAGTTCAGCAAGAACGGATATGAAATCCGCACAGAAATCCTCGACATGGCCAAGGGCCTAGTCACAGAAGAATTCCACTCTAAATTTAGAGGTTGGGAAATGTCAGTGGCTAAAGATGAGAAAACTGGACAAGTTGTTACCAGAGTGGATATGCCACAGTTTCCTGGGCTTGAGCAGGTTCTTGCCACAGCAGAAAAAATGTATGCTTTTGTTAACCAAGGTATCAAAACAAAATAATAACTAGTGCCTAGCACAATAGGGCCTTAGGGCCCTATTTTTATATCCAGTCCTTAGGCTTTAGATAACGTTCGTATAACGTAGCTTCTGGAGTGTTGGGCTCTGGTCTATAGTCATAACTCCAAGTGACATTGGGCGGCATGCTCATTAAGATACTCTCTGTTCGCCCACCGCTCTGTAGGCCAAACAATGTGCCACGGTCCCATACTAAGTTAAACTCTACATATCTACCACGGCGATAGGCTTGCCACGCTCTTTGCTCTGCTCCATATGCTGTGTCACGTCTACGCTGTGCAATAGGCAACCATGCAGTTAAAAAATTATCACCCACTGCTCTAGTTAATGCAAATGCTGTTTCAAAGTCTGGCGTATCTAAGTCATCAAAGAACACACCGCCTATACCTCTGGGCTCATTACGATGTTTGAGATAAAAATACTCATCACAGGCTTTTTTATAGTTGGCATAGACATCTTCACCGTATGGGCGTAGTGCATCGCTACAAGTACGATGAAAGTGTTCAGCATCATCATCAAAGCCATAGTAGGGAGTTAGGTCCATACCGCCCCCAAACCACCATGCTGCTGGCTCATTGTTAGTGGCTTGAGCCACAAAGAAGCGCACATTTAAATGTACAGTTGGTACATATGGGTTGAGTGGATGAAACACTAGACTCATTCCCATTGCTTCCCACTTTCTGCCTATTAGGTGTGGGCGTGCTGCTGTGGCTGATGGTGGTAGTTGATTGCCTGTAACATGGCTAAACCCAACCCCGCCTCGCTCAAGTAGTTCTCCGCCTTCAAGTATGCAAGTTATGCCATTACCAGATGGCTTAGTCCATTCGTCTGCTTTGAATTTGGCATCTTCCTCATTCATTTCCAACATATAAACTATGTTTTGTTGTAGGCCAAGTAACCAAGTTTTAACTGCTTTTGAATCAATCATTTTTGTTGCGTCCTCTACGCATGTTGGCCTGCCAGTGTGCTAGTTGCTTCTTACGTGGACTGGCATTGCTGTGAGTAATCTTATCCAATGAGCTCAAGCTGGCTTTTTTAGGTATGCCATGTCTAGCACTATCGCCTTTGTCTTGAGGATTACGTCCATCAGCAAAATTCTCATCGGTCCTTTGATACTCTGATGTTTCACCATCATGATCAACATGCCAGGCATAAAACTTAGTATGTGGATAGACTTTTTTAAGATTGACAAAACTGTCTAAATTTGGTATGCTGTCATCATACATGATAACTTTATTAAAATTATTCTGATCCATTAAATTTCTAATGATGGCAGCTTTCTTTTCATCTATTGCAATTGATCTTGTATCATTGCCTGCACGATAGACATGTACTTTGCCCATGTCTACCTGCCATTGTTTAAAAGTATTTAGGAAAGTATCTCTGTCATCAAAGTCTGCACGGGCTGTGATCATAACAACTTTATTACCAGTAGCAATGTCATCTCGCAACTGTTGTATCATGGGCACAATAGGTTTGGCTTTATCAAAAAACTCTCGAGCATTTCTAAACGCACCAAAGTCAAACTGTTCGCCTGGGCCTAATTTGTAATGTGTGAACTCATGACTGTTTAATTGTTTAACTACTTTATTATTCCTGACCACCTTGACTCTAGTATTAGTATGAACCAGTGTATCATCAATGTCAAATATCACTAATTTGTTTACTGACCTTTGTTGCTCATCCAGTCTATCTAAATAGTTTTTCATCTTGAACAAACCATCTTGATCTAAGTCATCTAAATATCTATGCCCGGCAACACGTCTAGTTAACTTTAAGAAGGCTGGCTCATCATCCCATTTAATACCTTTCTTATCT
>Ga0187843_10002130_pt1 | contig 12205 bp, 3 predicted proteins | sample SpaLakP09_SKY_43_FD_134516 | JGI IMG/M metagenome (GOLD analysis project Ga0187843, IMG submission 134516) | Oligotrophic lake water microbial communities from Sparkling Lake, Wisconsin, USA - SP09_SKY_43 | ecosystem: Environmental > Aquatic > Freshwater > Lake | place: USA: Sparkling Lake... | reverse complement strand
TGGGTGTTGAGCACATGACCCTCGTTGCCAAAGGCATAAACCAGGCTGGGTGTGAGCCGGTCCAGAGCGTCGATGGCGGCCGTGTCTTGGGACTTCAGCAAGGCCTGCAGAGCGCGCAGCTGGGCATGCAGGGCGGGCCAGTTCCTGTTGTCCTCGGGTGCGCTGGGCGGGGCGACGCTGCTGGGCGCTGGTGGCGCGGCCACGCCCTTGTTTGCGGGCAACCAGCTGCGCAGGCATTGTTCCAATTCATCGGGGGCTACCGGCTTGGCCAAAAAGTCATTCATGCCGGCGCTGATGCAATGCATGCGGTCCTCGGCGAAGGCGCTGGCCGTCATGGCAATGATGGGTATGGTGGCGCCGCTCGCGCTCTGGCGAATCTTCATCGTCGCCTGCAAACCGTCCATCTCCGGCATATGCACGTCCATCAGAATCAGGTCGTAGTGTGCCTCGCTGGCCTTGCGCACCGCCTCTCGCCCGTTGTCGGCCATCTCGGCCACCACACCATGGCTTTCCAGCAGGGCACCCGCTACCTCCTGGTTGATCGGGTCGTCCTCGGCCACCAGGATGCGCGCGCCCGGCAAGATGCTGCCGCCGGCTTTGGCTGCCGTGGTCGGGACGGGGTGCAGCGATTGCGCCTCGGCACGCACCGCATTCAGTGGCAGCTCGACCCAGAAGGTGCTGCCCACGCCTGGGCTGCTTTGCACACCGATGCTGCCGCCCATCAGCTGGGCCAGGCGCTTGCTGATGGCCAGGCCCAGGCCGGTGCCGCCAAAGCGGCGGGTGATGGAGGCATCGGCCTGGTGAAAGGCTTCGAACAGGTGGCTCATCTGCTGGCTCTGCATGCCGATGCCCGTGTCTTCAACTTCGATGCGCAGGCAGGCCTCGCCGCTCGGCATGCTTGCGCTCAACACCCGTAAATCGACCGCGCCGCGCTCGGTGAACTTGATCGCATTGCTGAGCAGGTTCAACAGGATTTGTTCCAGGCGCAAGCGGTCGGCATGCAGGATGGTGGGGCAGTCGGCACCCACCTTTACCCGCAAGGCAATCTTTTTGTTGTTGGCGCGGTCCTGCAGCATGGCGCGCACCCGCTCCAGGCTTTCCTTCAAGGCAAAGTCTGTGCGGTCCAACTGGATCGCGTGGGCCTCGATCTTGGAGAAGTCAAGGATGTCGTTGATCACCTGCAAGAGGTGCTGGCTGGCGTCCGAGATCTTGCCCTGATAGTCCAGTTGCGAGGGGCTCAGGCCATCGCGTTTGAGCAGGTGAGCAAAGCCCAGAATCGCATTCATGGGCGTGCGGATTTCATGGCTCATATTGGCCAAGAATGCGCTCTTGGCCTGGTTGGCCGCGTCGGCCTCATGCTTGGCCTGTTCCAGCGCGATTTCGATGCGGCGGCGGCGAATGATGTCCCACAGATCGCCGCTGAGCAGCTGCAGTTCGCGCTGGTCGGCGTCGTTGAAGGGCAGGTTCTTATTTGCGACACCCAGCAGCAGACGGATCTGATCGCCCTCGGCAAAGGGCACCGCCAAGGCGCGCATGACGCCCGGTGGGCACAGGGCGAGATGGGCGTTCGACTCCGCGTCCGCCTGATCGCCAGCATGCAAGACCTGGCGTCGCTCCAGCACGGCCTCCAGCAAATGGCGTGGCACGGGCGCAGCGTCCGCATCGGCAGGCAAGAACGCGGGCAGGCGGCGCACGGCGGCGGGTGTGCTTTGGCTCCAGATGGGCGGCTCTTGCAAATGTTGATCTTCATTGACCATGAACAGGCAAGCGATGGGGCAGCCACACAAGCGGGCGATCTCATCCAAGCCCAGTTGCAGCAGATCGGGCTCGCTGAGTGAGCCGGCGCGCTGGCTCAAGGACAGCATGGCGCGCAGCCGCAGGTCCTCGCGGCTCAAACGGGCATTGAGTGCGTTCAACTCCAGCGTGCGCATATCGACCAGCTCTTCCAGGTGCTGGCGGTAGCGCTCCAGTTCTTGCTCGGAGCGGATGCGGTCGGAGATGTCGATGCCCGTGCCTATGATCGTGGGCTCGGTGTCCAGCTCGATCAGGCGGGAGACGAAGAGATAGGGCATGCGTCGCCCGTCCTTGGCGATCAGCGCCGCCTCGGCCTGGGCTTCACCGGTCTCCAGCGCTTCACGCAGGCGTTGCGAAATGATGAGCTGATCGGCGCCCTCGAAAAAATCCAAGGCCGAACGAGCACTGATTTCGGCCGCGCTATAGCCGCTGATTTCTTCCAGGCGTCGGTTCCACTGCAGCAGCTGGCCGTCCTGATTCATCACATAGAACACCCCGGCCACGGACTCGATCAGCTGCTCGCGGAAGCGCTGTTCCTTGCGTTGCGCAAGCTCCGCCGCATTGAAGTCCAGGGCAAAGCCGATATTGCGAGCCAAGCGCATCAGCAGCTCTACCTGTGCCGAATCAAAATGCTCCTTGGTACTGGAGTAAACCATCAGGGCAAAGCACATACGACCCGCCACCGCGATGGGGAAGGCGCCCATCGACACATAGCCGCGCTGCAGGGCTGCATCGGCCCAAAAACTGATGCGTGCGTCCCGCGAAATATCGTGGACCAGCACCGGGGCGCCGGTGTCCAAGGCGCGCACCGTGGGGCTGTTGCTGTCGATGATTTTGAGATTGAGGCTCTCAACATAGCCGTCGGAATGGCCAGCATGCATCAGCGGCAGCACCCGCTCCCCGTCATCGCTCAGCTGCCCCGCCCAGGCCAAGCGGAAGCCGCCCACTTCGACGGCGACGCGGCAAACATCGCTCAGCAGTTCTTGGCTCTGGCGCCGCCGCACGATGGCCTCGTTGACCTCACTCAGCAGGGCGTAGGACTGGTTGAGGCGCTGAATGCGGAACTCATTCAACTTTGCCTCGGTGATGTCGCGCCAGACGGCCGAGACCAGGGGCTTGCCGGCGTAGTCCAGGCTTCGCAAGGTCAGGTCGACCTGCTGGATGCCACCGTCGGAACGGCGATGGCGGGTCTCGAACTGCACCGACTCACCGGCCTGGGCGCGAGCGATCAGGGCTTGAATCTGCTCGGCGCTCATCTCCGCCTGCAGGTCCTGTGCTTGCAATTGCGCGAAGGCCTGGCGGCTATAGCCCAGGCCCTCACAGGCGGCGTTGTTGAAGGTGACGAAGGCGCCACTGTTCGGATCGATCAGCACGATGGAATCGGTGGTCTGACCGAACATGGTGTCGATCAGGCGCTCTTGCTCGGCGATGGCGCGAGCGCCATTCTTCAGCAAGGTGATGTCGCGCGCCACGGCCAGCACACCGACGGGTTCGCCGTTTTCGTCGTAGAGCGGCGTCTTGATGACCTCGAAGAGGCCGCGATAGCCATCCCGCAGCAGCGTGATCCAGCGCTCGCTGCTATGCGGCTTGCCTGTGCTCAGGACGTCGGCGTCTATGGCCATCAGCTGTGCCGCCGTGTGGGCATCAACAAAGTCGGCATCGCAACGCCCGATCACGTCGACGGTCTGGCGGTTGACCATGCGTTCGAACATGGCGTTGACGCTGAGGTACTCGCCCTGCGGGCTCTTGAGCCAGACGATGTCGGGCAGATTGCGCAGAATGTCTTGCAAACGCCCCTCGCTGGCGCGCAAACGTCGGTGCGTCTCCCCGTGGGTAATGGCGGTCGCGGCCAGCTGCACCGAGAAGGTGAGCTGTTCCACCTCTTCCTCGCTGAGCCTGGTGGCTTGGCGGCGGTAGATGGCGAACGAACCCAGCACCCGACCCTGCGGCCCGATGATGGGATCGGACCAGCAAGAGCGCAGACCGGCCCTTTGTGTCAGCGGCAGAAAGGCTTGCCAATTCGGATGCGTGTTGATGTCTTCCGCCACCACTCTTTGGCGCAATGCCATGGCCGCGCCACAGCAGCCCATCGTGGGGCCAATCATCAGGCCTTCGATGCCCTGGTTGTAAAAGTCAGGCAGGCTGGGCGCCGCGGCCACCGTGACGCTCAGCCCATCTTCCTTGAGAAGCAGGATGGAGCACAGGCTGTCGGGATACTCGGCCTCGTGGTGGCGTATCAGCTGCTCCAGCAAAGAGCTCAGGCTGTCGCCATGGGCCAGGCTCTCCATCAGGCGCAGGCGGCTGCGGTCGCGGCGTTGATCGCGCCGTATACGGCTGATGTCGGTGATGACCGCCATGCGGCATTGGCGGCCCCCATAGTCCACCTCATGCGAGTGGCCCACGATGTGCATCAGGCTGCCGTCCTTGCGCACATTGCGCCATTCGCCGATGCCGCGCCGCGTGTCGGGCGCCTGCTCGCCCGGGTCTGCGCCGGGCGCTGGTTGCTGACCCAATGTCTGTATCGTTTGGCTAATGGCCTCGCGGTCCTCGGGCAGGAAGAGCTCACGCGCCGTCAGTTGCATCGCTTCGGCCTCGCTATAGCCGTACATGGCGCTGAAGGCCTTGTTGATGGCCTGAATGGCCAAGCTGCCGCGCTCATAGATCAGCATGGGCGCGGGATTGTGCTCAAACAGAAAGCGGTACTCGCTCTCGACCCGGCGCAGGGTGCTGATATCGCGTCCTATGCCCAACACGCCCAGCAAGGAACCGTCGGCATTGCGCACCGCGGTCTTGATGGTTTGCAGCAGCTCCTTATGCCCATCGCTGGCAAATACCACCTCTTCCTCGCGGGTGATGGGGCGGGAGCTGACCATGGCCAGGCGGTCATGCTCGCGAAATTCCTCGGCCTGGGCGGCGCTGACGAAGTCACGGTCGCTACGCCCGCGGATCTCCGCCTCCGGCGCACCAAAAAACTGCTCGAAGCGGGGATTGCAGCTGAGGTAGAGCCCTTGCGCGTCCTTCATCCAGACCAGGTCCGGGATGGCGTTGAGCACGGCCTGCTGATGGGCGCGATCGTTCTCGATGGCGCTGTCCAGCACGCCCATGGCCATGGAGCGGGTCAGATCATGCTCGCTGAGCATGCCGATGACCTGGCGATCCTCGTCCACGACCACCAGATGGCGCAGGCGGTGTTCCAGCATCTGCTCGGCCGCCTGGTTGATGGTGGCATGGACGCTGATGGTCTGCACCGGCTGGCTCATCACCTCGCCCAGCGTCAGCTGGCTCATGTCCATGCGGGCGGCGAAGAAGCGGGTGGTGTCGCGCGAGGTCAGCACGCCGACCGGCTCTCCGCCCACCGTGATGACCACGCTGCCGTCCACGCTCTGTGCCATGGTGGCCAGGGCGGCGATGACTTTCTCTTCCGGTGCCAAGGTATGGGCCACATGGCTCATCACCGTCGGCACCAGGCGACGGCCCGCCAGGGCACTGAGATTGAGGTGGAGGCGGAAGTCGGTCTCGCTCGCCACCGCGACGACGGCGCCGGTCTCGTTGAGCAGCACCAGATGGTTGACGTTCTGGCTCAGGCAGCGCCGGTAGGCCTCTTCGCAGCTCATGTGCTGAGGCACGCAGACGGCGGGCTGCAGCACCTCCAGCATATGCGGCTCGGGCAGGGGCTGGCCCGGCGCAGCTTGGGCCGCTTGCTTGCTCCAACGCGAGGATTCGCCCATTTGGCGCTGATAGTCGCGCATGGCGCTGAGCAGGCGGGACTCGGTCAGCACCCCGAGAGGGCGTTGTTGCTCGTCCAGCAGCGGCACAAAGGAGATGCGGTGCTTGGCCATCAGGCGGGCCGCCACCAGCAAATCGTCCTGCGCCCTGACGGCGATCACCTGCCGGCTGGCGATTTCAAGCACCGGTCTGGCAAAGGGGCTGAGGCTGGGCGCCGCGGGCTGGCTCATGCGAAGTTCCGTCATTCGTTCAATCAAACACCATCAATCGCTCAATCGCGCGGAGATGGCGGCAAATTGGTCCTGGATGTCCAGAAAGGCCGCCACGATCTGGGGATCGAAATGTGCACCGGCCTGGCTCTTGATGTGCTCGGTGGCGGCGGCTAGCGTCCAGGGCTCTTTGTAGACACGCCGGGTGGTCAGGGCATCGAACACATCGGCCAGGGCCATCAAACGGGCCGGCAGTGGCACGGCGGGGCCAGCCAGGGCGTCGGGGTAGCCGCGCCCGTCCCAACGTTCGTGGTGATGGGTGGCGATGATGCGCGCGGCCTCCAAAAACCGCACCGACTCCGGGTACTCGGCCTGATCCGGTACGCCCTCCGGAAAATGCATCTTCAGGGCCTTGCCGATGGCGTGCGCAATCGCATCCCCACCAATGCGAGCATGCGTTTTCATGATCTCGAACTCTTCGCTCGTCAGCGGGCCGGGCTTGAGCAGGATGTCGTCGCGGATGCCGATCTTGCCGATGTCGTGCATGGGTGAGGCCTTGACGATGCGCAAGAGCTGAGCCTCATCCAAGTCCTGCGCATAGCCCGGCCGGTGCTGCAGGCGCCGCGCCAAGGCCTCCACATAGGATTGGGTACGCAGGATGTGGTTGCCGGTATCGTTGTCGCGCGTCTCGGCCAGTTCGGCCATGGCGCAGAGAGTCAGGTCTTGCGCGATCAGGCTGTCGCGCATGCGGCGGGCGACTTCTTGCTCCAGCCAGGCATTCTGGTCAGACAAAGCGTCATGGGCCTGCTTCAGAGCCAGCTGGGTGCGCACTCGGGCCAGCACCACCGTCGGTTTGATGGGTTTGACGATGTAGTCAACGGCGCCCAGCTGCAAGCCATGCTCTTCATCCAGCTCGGCGCCCAGGGCGCTGACAAAGATCACCGGAATGTGGCGATTCCGCTCAGACTGCTTGAGCCGCTGCAGCACGCTGTAGCCGTCCATCTCCGGCATCATCACATCGAGCAAGATCAGATCGGGGCTCTCGTTTTCCAGCAAGGCGAGCGCGCTGGGCCCGGAGCGTGCGCCCAGCACTCTGTACAAGGGATTCAATAGCTTGGACAGAACCGAAAGGTTCAACGGCTCATCATCGACGACCAAAACGGTGGGTTTGGACATTGGGCCCCCTGGATCCACGGCATCTGACACCGCGGGACAAGGTGTTTGCCGGCAAGACGCTGCAGGATTGATGAGGATCCGACGACGCTTGCGAGACAGGCTGCCCCGGGTGCGACTGAGATTGCCGTTGCAGCTTAGATCAATATCCGCGGTCAGGCGAGTGACGCGTTATGTCTATGTTCACCGGGGCGAGCTCTTTTCTCAGCTATCGCGCATTTTTTCGCTCAAAAGTAAGTTTGCTGTACTACTGCTGCGCTTGGAAGAGAATGGGCGACCCACAGCCCCAACACACCATGCCCATCCAGCCTACCCCCACGCCCAAGCAAGCGGGCATGCTAAAGGCGTCTCTGGCCGCCGCCATGCTGATGCTTGCCACTCTGGCCACAGCCCAGGCGCCAAGCACCCAAACGCCTTTGCAGGCCCTGCCCTACACCCCCAGCCTGGATCCGGCGGCGATGGACAAGCAGGCCGAGCCCTGTGAGGATTTTTATCAGTACGCCTGCGGCGGCTGGATCGCCAACAATCCGATTCCGGCCGACCAGTCGCGCTGGTCGGTCTACGCCAAGATGGCCGATGACAATCAGCGCTATCTGTGGGGAATTCTCGACAGATTGGCGCAGCCGGCCGGCTCCGAGGCGCGCAGCGCCAATCAGAGCAAGCTGGGCGACTATTTCGCCGCCTGCATGGACGAGGCCAGCATCAACCGCCTGGGCCTGCAAGCCCTGCAAGCCCCGCTGGCCCAGATCGAGGCCTTGCGGAGCAAGCAGGGCTTGCCCGCCCTGCTGGCCACCCTGCATCTGAGCAATAACAATCCGCGCTTCTTTTTCAATCTGGGTGCGGGCCAGGACTTTGCCGACTCCAGCCAGGTGATCGCTTTTGTCCTGGCCGGCGGTCTCAGCCTGCCGGACCGCGACTATTACACCAAGCAGGATGCCAAATCGCAACGTCTGCGCCAGCAGTTCCTCGCGCATGTGGCTGCGATGTTTGAGCGCCTGGGCGAGCCCCCCGCGGCGGCGCGCCGTGCCGCTCGCAGCGTGCTGGCCACCGAGACCGCCCTGGCCCGCGCCACCTTGACCCGGGTGGACAAGCGCGATCCCTATCAGAGTTTCCACAAGATGGACGCAGGCGCTTTGCAGGCGTTGACGCCCGGCTTTGACTGGGCTGCCTATCAACAGGGCCTGGGCCAGGCCCAGGGCTTTGCGGTCTACAACGTCACCGAGCCGCGCTTTTTCAAGGCCATGGATGCCCGTATCCAGGCCATGAGCCTGGCCGAGCTCAAGAGCTATCTGCGCTGGGCTCTGCTGAGCAGCCAGGCCCCGCATCTCTCGGCCGACTTGGTGCAGCAAAACTTCGACTTCTTTGGCCACACGCTGACCGGTGCCCCCCAGCTCAAACCGCGCTGGAAGCGTTGCGTGGAACTGGTCGACGCTCAGCTGGGCGAGGCCCTGGGCCAGGAGTTTGTGGCGCATAACTTTGCACCCGAGCTGAAGGAGAAGACGCAGGCCATGACGCGTGAAATCGAGGCGGCGATGGCGCAAAGCATTGAGGGCCTGACATGGATGAGCGAGGCCACCAAGACCCGCGCCATGGCCAAGCTGCATGCCATCGTCAACAAGGTGGGCTACCCCGAGCGCTGGCGCGATTACAGCGCCTTGGCCGTCACACGGGATGACTTCCTCGGCAATGTGCAGCAGGGCAATGTCTTTGAGGCGCGCCGTCAGCTGGCCAAGATAGGCAAGCCGCTGGATCGCGGCGAATGGGGCATGACGCCTTCCACCGTCAACGCCTATTACGACGCGCAGATGAACGACATCAACTTCCCGGCCGCGGTGCTGCAAGCGCCGCTGTTCGATCCCAAGCTGGACGATGCGCCCAACTATGGCAATACCGGCGGCACCATCGGTCATGAGCTGACCCATGGCTTTGACGACGAAGGCCGACAGTTCGACGCCCAGGGCAATCTGAAGGATTGGTGGACGCCCAAGGACGGCAAAGCCTTTGAGCAGCGCGCCGCCTGTATCGTCCAGCAGTACGCTGGCTACACCATCGTGGACGAGATCAAGATCAATAGCCGCCTGACGCTGGGTGAGGACATCGCCGATCTGGGCGGTCTGATCCTGGCCATGAGTGCTTGGAAAGCGCATATGAGCAGCGCGGGCAAGCCTTTGGATGGGCGCATGCTTGAACGGATCGATGGTCTGACGCCGGAACAGCGCTTCTTTGTCGGCTATGCGCAATGGGCTTGCAGCAATGACAGGCCCGAGGCCCTGCGGGTCAAGGCGGTCACCGATCCGCATTCGCCAGGGCGTTACCGCGTTAACGGCCTGGTCGTCAATATGCCGGAGTTCGAACAAGCCTTTGCCTGCAAGCCCTCGCAGAAGATGGTCAAACCCGAGGCTCAACGCTGCAAGATATGGTGATGAATCGCAGGGCGAGCCAAGGTCCGAGGCGACGGTTTTTGCTGGCGGGCGGCTTGGCCGCCTGTGGCCTGCGTGCTCGGGCGGCCGCCAAGCCGCAGCCCGAAATCCATATCGGCAGCTCGGCCGCCCTGAGCGGCCCGGCCGCGGCGCTGGGCATGCGCTTTCACGCCGGCGCCCAGGCCTGCTTCAAGCAGCTCAATCAAAAAGGCGGTATCGCGGGCGCACGCCTGGTGAGCCATTTGCTGGACGATGCTTACGAGCCCGCCCGGGCCGAGCAGAACACCCGCAAGCTGGTCGAGGACCCGCGCATACTGGCTTTGTTCGGCTATATGGGCACGCCCACGGCCCATGCCGCCCTGCCCTTTGTGCGGCGCTGGAAGATCCCCTTTGTCGGCCCCTTCACCGGCGCCGATGTGCTGTGGCAGCCCAATCCCATGATCTTCAATGTGCGGGCCAGCTACCGGGCCGAGGCCCTGGTGCTGGCGGCAGATATGCAGGCGCAGGGCATCAAGCGGATCGGGGTCTTGTATCAGGCCGATCTCTTTGGTCGCGCCGGTATGGAAGCTATGCGCGATGCCGGCCGCCCCCTGGGCCTGCAGATCGGCCCGATGGCCCAGGTGCAACGCAATAGCGATCAGGTGCAGGCCGGCCTGGCCAGCCTATTGGCCCAGCCTCAGCCCGAGGCCATCTTCATGGTCAGCCCCTATGCCAGCAGCGCGGCCTTCATCAAGCAGGCGCGTCAGCTGGGCTATTCTGGGCGCTTTTACAGCCTGTCTTTTGTGGGGCTGGAGCCCTTGCGCGAGGCCCTGGATCAGGATCTCAGCCGGCTGACGGTGGCCCAGGTCGTGCCAGATCCGCTGGATCGCACGATTCCCGTGGTGTCCGCCTATCAAAAAGCCATGCGGGAGCTGGGCGATAGCCATTTTGAAGCCATCAGCCTGGAAGGCTATCTGGCCGCTCGTGTGCTCTGTGAGGGCCTGCGCAATTGCAGGCAGCCCCGGACGCGTGAGAGCCTGGCTCAGGGCCTGGCCACCCTGGGTCATCTAGACCTGGGCGGATTTCAGGTGGATTATGGCCCGCAGCGCCATATGGGCTCCAGCTATATCGCCCTGCGCTCCGAAAGCTAGCCACTCGGGCCGTTCAACCCGGCAGCCTGCCATTCATGCGGCCGGGGCGACGCTTGGTCGCTTGGCCTGGGCCGGCTGGGGCGGCTTTGGCTATCGTCCGGCCACCTAGTTTTCGGAGACTGTCTTGAACACCAAGCCCTTGATCAGCGCGGCCCTTGCCGCGGCCCTGTCGGCCAGCGTGCCGACCAGCGCCCAGCCCGCCCAGGAGCCGAATCCAAGCCCGGCCACAGCGGGCCAGCGTCAGCTCGTCACCCGTGCCGAGCAACTGCCTCGCCACACCCATACCCTGAGCAAGCTGCCCAGCGAGATGCTGGTCGCGCCCCTGGCCGAGCTTAGGCCCCTGGGCGCCAAGCTGGAGGCCGAGTTGCTGGCCGATCTGGCGGCCTACGACATCCAAGACACCCCCACCTTGCGCGAGTTCTACAGCGCCCTGGCCACCCTGGCCCAGCTGCGTGGCGACTGGGCCGCCGTGCCCGGCTGGACGGCCAGGGCTCGCGCCCTGCAAGACAAGCTGGGCGGCAAGCTGAGCAGCGGCATCACCACCGAGCTATTGGCCCAGCAGCAGCTGGAAAAACGGGACACGGGCTGGCTGCAGGCCGAGGTGACGCGGCGTTACGCCGCCCTGCCCTGGGCCGATGTGCAAGACCATGTGAAGAGCACCAAGGGCGGCCTGGAGACCTATAACCCCGAGCTGATCCTGGGGGCGGTGAAGAGTCAGCTGGATCCCATGGCCACGAACGGCCAGATGGTGTTGCCCAGCGGCATGCTGCAGATGATCATCGGTGCCCGGGTGCAAAAGGAATTGCTGACACCTAACAAGGCCGCCCTCGTGGCCGGCCTGCAGGCGGTGATAGACGCCAATAGCAAGGCCCAGGTCCGCGCCGACATCTGGACGCCGCGCACCTTTGCGATCCCCGCCGATGCCAAGGCCCAGCCCGTGGTGATCGGGGTGTGGGACTCGGGCGTGGACCTGAGCTTGTTCAAGGCCGCCACGCCACGCGGCCTGGCTTTTGATCCCGAGGGCAGGTCCTCTCAGGAATTGTTGCGCTCGCTGGGCGAGGCCCAGCCGCGCTGGCCCCAGTTGCGCGGCATGATCAAGGGCGCGATGGACCAGCGTGCCGCGCTGGACACGCCGGAGTCGCGGAAATTCCGTGCCACGCTGTCCAGCATGAAGGCGGAAGAGGTCAAGGCCTTCAGCGAGGACATGGCCTTGACCAGCCTTTATGTGCACGGCACCCATGTGGCCGGCATTGCGGTGGCGGGCAACCCCTTTGCCCAGGTCTATGCCGCGACCATGTTGTGGCCCGCCAAGATCGTGCCCGAGAAGCCCAGCGAGGCCCGTTCCAAGATCACGGCCCAGGTCTACGCGCAGATGGTGGAGGGCTTCAAGAAGGCCGGCGTGCGGGTGGTCAATATGAGCTGGCGCTACGGCCCCAGCGCTTACGAGGGCGCGCTGGCCTATCACAACCTGGGTGGCAGCCCGGAGCAGCGAAAGCTCGAAGCCCAGCGCCTGTTCAAGATCGAGCGTGACGCTCTGTATGCTGCCATCGCGGGTGCGCCGGAGATCTTTTTCGTGGCCGGCTCGGGCAATGAAGACAATAGCGCCGACTTCGAGGAATACATACCCGCTGGTTTTGAGCTGCCCAATCTGATCACCGCCGGTGCGGTGGACCCCTCGGGCAGCGAGACCAGTTTCTCCACCTTCGGCAAGACCGTGGTCGTGCATGCCAATGGCTTCGAAGTGGACAGCCCC
>Ga0187843_10002129_pt1 | contig 12206 bp, 11 predicted proteins | sample SpaLakP09_SKY_43_FD_134516 | JGI IMG/M metagenome (GOLD analysis project Ga0187843, IMG submission 134516) | Oligotrophic lake water microbial communities from Sparkling Lake, Wisconsin, USA - SP09_SKY_43 | ecosystem: Environmental > Aquatic > Freshwater > Lake | place: USA: Sparkling Lake... | reverse complement strand
GGAGAGGGCCTCCAGATTGACGGCCTCGCGCCAGCGCGCCGACCACCACCACCAGGTGGCACCGGCGGCGGCGGCACCGCCGAACAGCAGCCACAGCGGCGAGGCCGCACCCAGCATGACGTGCGGGGCCGCCTCGGGATCGAGTCGGTCCGACTTGAGTTCAGGCATGACAGACAGGGAAGAAACCATGGCGCGCGCTCCGGCAAACCGCGATTTTGTGCAACGCAACATAACACAGATCTCGATTTCGCAAGTGCGAAAATCATGACCTTACGTCAAGCGAGGCCGATCGCGCGCAGAAGCAGGCCTGCGACCAGCATAACGCCCACCAGGGCCGGCACGGGCAGGCGCAGGCCAAAGGTCAGGCCCAGAGCCAGGGCCGTCAGTCCGAACGCGCCGGGATCCAGGCTCTCGAGCCTTGGCACCATGATCCTGAACAGACTGGCCTCAAGGGTCTGGCCCGAGCGGAACAGCAGGTGGATGGCAAACCAGACGGCCAGTTGTCCGATCACACCGACCGCTGCGGCCGAGATCAGAGCCAGGGCCCGAGCCGGTCGGGGCCGACTTCTGAGCCGCTCGACATAGGGACCGGCGGCGAAGATCCAGAGAAACGACGGCGCAAAAGTCGTCCAGGCCGCCATAAGCCCGCCCGCCAGCCCGGCGAGCCAGGCCCAGGGCGGCGCGGCGGCCTGATAGGCTCCGACAAAGCCCACGAAACTGAACACCAGGACCAGGGGACCGGGCGTGGTTTCGGCGAGGCCGAGACCGTCCAGCATCTGGGCCGGCGTGACCCAGCCGAGCGCCGAAGCCACCTGCCCCAGATAGGCCAGGGCCGCATAGGCTCCGCCGACACTGACCACGGCAAGGCCGCTGAACACGAGCCCCATCCGGGCCAGGGTCGAATGCGGGGCCAGGGCCAGGGCCAGCAGAACCGGAGCCAACCAGACGACAAGACAGATCACGGCCGTGCGCCCTGCCCCTCGCAGCGCCACCGTGGAGGTCTTGCCGGATTCACTCGCGCCGGGCTTGCCGGCCAGGACCCAACCCAGCCCCCCAGCACCGAGGATGATCAGCGGAAAGGGCAGCACGGTGAAGCTCAGCACGGCAAAGGCGGCCAGCGCTACCGCCAGGCTGATGCGGTCCCGGATCGTCCGGCCGCCGATCCGGACCAGGGCCTGGGCCACCAGCGCCACGACTGCAGCCTTGAGGCCCAGCAGAACCGGACCGGCCCATTCGGACCGGCCGTGGACCACATAGAGCGCAGAAAGGGCCAGCATCAGCATGAGCCCCGGCAGCACGAACAGCAGCCCGGCCGCCACACCGCCACGCACCCCATGCAGCTTCCAGCCTAGCCACACCGCCAGTTGCTGCGCCTCGGGCCCGGGGAGCAGCATGCAGAAGCTCAAGGCGTGGGCAAAGCTGGCTTCGTCGATCCAGCCCTTTTCCTCGACCACCGCCCGGTGCAGCAGGGCGATCTGCCCCGCAGGCCCGCCAAAGCCCAGGCAGCCGACCCGCAGCCAGACGCCCAGCGCCTCCCTGAAGGTCGGGCCACTGTCCGTCATGCGGTGGCCGTGCGCCAGACGCGGTCGCGGCCTCCGGCCTGGCCAAGGCGCGCAACGATCCAGCGCGTCGCCTCGACGATCGCCGGCTCAACCGCGGCAGGAGCCCCGACCAGGACCATGGCGCTTCCATTCATCTTCATGGGATCCAGCAGGGGCCGCAGCCTAACCTCGGCCACTAGCGTGTCATCCGTGACGGTTTCCATCGCCCGGATGAAGGCATCGAAGGTTTCGAGGTCCTTGAGCGGCGTCCAGATGGCCAGGACCGCCCTCGGGTCCCGCTCACGCACGGCCCGGGTCGTGGTGACGATCCGGGCATAGTCATCCGGTCGCTCGAACGGCGGATCGATCAGGACCACGGCCCGCCCCCCTCGCCCAGCCTTGCCGGTCGCGGTCTCAAAGCCGTCGGATTTTACAGCCTGGGCAAAGGGGTAAGGCCCAAGAGAGCGCCGCAGAAGTTCGAAGTCATCGTCACGCAGTTCGCAGGCGGTGTAGCGATCGTCCTGCCCAAGGCTGGCCGCGATCAGAACGGGCGAGCCGGGATAGAGCGGCCCGTCACGACCGCCGTTCAAGGCCCTTACCCGCGCTACAAGCGGGGCAAAAACCGCCGGCGCATCTTCGGCGGCCAGGAGGCGGAAGATGCCAGCCTCGGCCTCACCCGAACGGCGCGACATCTCGCCGGTCAGGTCATAGGCCCCTGCTCCCGCATGGGTGTCGAGAACCGACAGGGGGCCGCCCTCGGCCTTTAGAGCGGCCAGCAGGGCCAACAGGATGGCGTGCTTTTGCAGGTCCGCGAAATTGCCGGCATGGAAGGCGTGACGGTAGTTCATGAACGGCCAGGTACCTCAAAGCGCGACAGGTCCATCCGGTTATACGGTCTGCTGCGGCAGGTCATGCGCCTTCAGGGCCCTGTGCAGTTCATCGAGCATCAACTGCCGCAGCCCAGCCGGCGCCACGATCTCCACGCCGTCTCCCCAGGTGAACAGGTGCCAGGCCAGTTCCAGCATGCCGGCGGCGCGAAAGGCTACGGTCACCGAACCATCGGCTTCGGGCCTGACGGTCTGGGTGCTGTGAAAACGCCAGCGCAGGGCATCCTCCGCCCGCTCGGGCCGGATCCGCAGAACCACATCCTCGACCGCGCCATGATAGATCCCGAAGCTCTCGTCGGCGAAGGCCTGAAGAGAGAAGCCTTCCGGCGGCGGAGCCGGACGATCCAGGACCGCAAGATCCTGCATCTTGTCGAGCCGCCAGGACCGGGGACGAGGGTCCTCGCCCTCGAGCGCCACCAGATAGTTGCTGCGGGCAAACAGGATGCCAAGCGGCGTCACCTCGCGCCGCCGCCCCGGCGTACTGCCGCCGTCATACCGGAACGACAGGGCGCTCAGGCCCTTGATGGCGGTGCGGATCGCAGAAAGAGCGGCCTCGTCCTCATAGGGCCTTGGCCCGGCATGGACCGCGATGGTTTCGGCCTGGACCAGGGCTTCTACATCTGGCGCGACCCGGCGACGAGCCGCCCCGCGCAGGGCCGAGAGCAGTTTGCGTTCCAGACCGTAGAGCGAGGCGGCCCGCCCCTCGGCGCCGGAGGCCCGGTAGCTGTCGGCCGCCGTGCGCAGGGCCGCCAATTCCTCGGCGGTCGGGGTCTGGAACAGGCCGTCCAGCCCAGCGGGAATGCGGAAGCGCCGGGTCGGCGGGTCCTCGACGACCTCCATTTGAGGGAAGGCTGCCCAGACCGCGTCACGCATGCGCTCGGCCGTTCGCCGGCCCACGTCCAGCGCGCGGGCCATTTCGTCCAGGGTGAGCCCCTCCGCCGATCCCGCCAGCATGCGGGCCAGATCCAGGAGCCTTGCAGCTTTTTCGTGCCTCATACGTTCTCCATACGACCGAAACTGGCGCATGGCACGTCCAAAGCTGGACCTGTCGAACCAAGGAGCCGTTCATGTCGCGCTTTGCCTGCCCTGCCTGGGCCATCGCCCCCGTCAATGCACCGATGATCTCGGCGTCCTGGCCTTTGCCGACATCCATCGCGATCTGGGTGCGGGCCGGACCCTGATGCGGATCAACCCCGAACGCGCAGCGCGCGCTGATGTCATCCTGCTGCTGGGCCGCAGCGCCGAACGGGTCGTCGATCTAGGCGTCGTGTGGAACGATCGCGAGGACCAGATCATCCGCATCGTCGATGACGCCGAACGACACGAGGGGCGACTCGCGGCCTGGGAAGATGCCTTTGACCTGTTCAGGTCCGAGACGAACGATACCCCCGTCGAACGCCTTGTGGCCTGACTGCGTGTCGCTCGACAGCCGCCTGAGGGCGGTTGAAGAGCAACGTTCTGCCTAAAAAAGTACTGACAACGCCACGCAAAGGGGCGCCCGCGAGACCGCGAGCGCTTGTGACGGTTTCTTGCAATCCCCCCCATTGCCGAAGCCGCTGGCTTGATCACACGCTGCAATCGTCGGCAAAGACCGAATGAAAAAGCAGTTCAAAACAGAAAAAAGAAAATCTCGGGAGAAAAACGTCATGGGAAAGGAATCAATCGTGCGTTGAAAGATGCAAAGAGGGGGCTAAAAATGAATCAGCGGCTTAAAACTACTCTGCTCGCAGGTATTTCTGCGATCTCCGTTACTTTTGGATACTCAGTCGCGGCGCATGCTGCAGACGCGCCGGCCAATCCGCCGGCTGACACCTCTTCTGAAATCGATACGGTTGTCGTCACCGCGCGCGGAAAGCCGCGCACCGTTCTGGACTCGGCCGTTCCGGTAGACTCCTTCAGCGAAGCCGAACTGAAATCGGCCGCCTTCACCGACACCAATGACATTCTGAAGTCGCTGGTCCCGTCTTACACACTGGCCCGCGAGCCGATTTCGGACGGCGCGACCTTTGTTCGCCCGGCCAGCCTGCGCGGCCTGCCGACCGACAAAACCCTGTTCATGGTCAACGGCAAACGCCGCCATCGCTCGGCCCTCGTAACCATCGGCGGCACCGGTGCGCAGGCCCCCGACGCGGCCACCATCCCGGCCTCGGCCCTCAAGAATGTCGTCGTGACCCGTGACGGTGCCGGTGCCCAGTATGGCTCGGACGCCATCGCCGGCGTCATCGACTTCCAGCTGAAGGACAGCCCCAGCGGCGGCTCCCTGACCGCTCAGTACGGCCAGTTCTTCCTCGGCGACGGCGAAGACGTCATGGTCACCGGCAACCTCGGCCTGCCGATCGGCGACAAGGGCTTCATCAACGGCACCTTCGAATACACCAGCCAGAACCAGGTTCACCGCGGCAAGCAGTACTGCAACGTCGGCATCCCCAACCAGTCGGCCGGCTTCTGCGTAGCCAACTATGCGGCCACCAACCCCGCCTACGGTGCCCTGATCACCGACTATGTGCAGAAGTGGGGTCAGCCTGACGCCGAAGGCCTGCGCGGCGTGGTCAATGCCGGCTACGACATCAGCGACTCGCTGCGGGTCTATGCCTTCGCCAACTACTCGAAGAGCTCGGCGACCGAGTACTTCAACTATCGTCCGCCGGTGAGCAATGCGGTCAATGCGACCCCGATCCGCCAGGCCGACGGCAGCCTGTTCCAGTTCAGCTCGATCTTCCCGGCCGGCTTCACACCGATGTTCGGCGGCGACGTCACCGACTACAGCCTGGCGGGCGGCCTGAAAGGCAAGCTGTCGAACGGTATCGAGTACGACCTGAGCGGCCGCTACGGCAACGACAAGATCGCCTACACGATCTGGGACACGGTCAACCCGTCAATGGGTGCAGCCTCGCCCAAGGAATTCTACGACGGCTCGCTGGTCTCGACCGAAAGCGCCCTGAACGCTGATTTTGCCTATGACTGGGCTCTCGCCGGCATCAAAACGCCCGTGACCCTGAACTTCGGGGCCGAGTACCGCAAGGAAGGCTATGAAATCACCCCTGGCGACAAGGCCTCCTACACGGCCGGGACCTGGTCGGTGCCTGATCCGTTCGGCTTCTGTAACGCCACCACCCGCACCCCGACCGCCGCCGCGACCGCGACGGTTCTGGCCAACGGCCTGAACTGCGCCAACTTCAAGTCGGACGCTTCCGATGGATTTGCGGGCATTGACCCGGTCTATAGCGCCCTGGCCGTCGGCTCGAACGGCTTCCCGGGCAATACGCCGGCCTATTCGGGCAAGCTGAGCCGCGACTCCTACGCCGCCTATGCCGAAGCCTCGGCCAACATCACCGAGGCCTGGTTCCTGGACGGCGCTATCCGGGCCGAGAAGTTCTCGGACTTCGGCGACACCTTCAACGGCAAGCTGGCCACCCAGTACCAGATCACCGATGACTTCGGGATCCGCGCCTCGGTCGGTACCGGTTTCCGGGCTCCGACGCCCGGCCAGCTGTTCACCACCAACGTGTCGACCCGCGTGGAAAACGGCGCAATCATCGCCTCGGGCCTGTTCCCGGCCACCAACCCGGTTGCCCAGTTCATGGGTGCCAAGGAACTGAAGCCGGAAAAATCGCTCAACCTGGCCCTTGGTTTCACGGCATCGCTGTTTGACGGCATGAGCCTGACGGTCGATCTCTACAACATCGCCATCGAAGACCAGTTCTACGCCACCAGCGCGATCACGGTGACGCCGTCGATCAAGGCCGCCCTCATCAGCGCCAAGATCCCCGGTGCCGACACGATCGGTCAGGTGCAGTTCTTCCAGAACGCCTTCGACTCCACCACCACAGGCGTCGATGTCGTGGCAACCTACAAGAAGGCCTGGGACAACGGTCAGTCGACCAGCTTCACGGCCAGCGCCAACTGGAACAGCTTCGTCGTCGACAAGGTCAACAAGCCGACCCCGAACACCTCGGGCGTGACCTACACCTTCTTCGACGGCGAAAGCGTGTACGACTTCAAGCACGCTGCCCCGCGCTGGCGGAGCACACTGTCGGCCACCCACGAGATCGGCAAGTTCCGCATCCTGGGTCGCGCCAACATCTACGGCCCCTACAAGAACATGTTCAGCGTCGGCAAGCCGGACGTGATCCAGAAGTGGGATCCGGAGATGCTGTTCGACACCGAAGTGTCCTATGCCGCGACAGACACCTACACCGTCTCGGTCGGGGCCCGGAACCTGTTCTCCAACTATCCCGATCCGGACAAGACCGGCGAGTCGGCCACCAACGGCCGTCTGTACCGCTCGGACTCGATCGTCGATTGGCAGGGTGGCTTCTGGTACGCCAAGGTCTCGGCGACCTTCTAGGCTCGCCTTATCGACAACCAGAGAAGGGCCAGGCGAAAGCCTGGCCCTTTTTCCTTGTGCGTCACCGGACGGTCAAAAGGCCGGAGAGCCGGGCTTGCCGCCTTCAACCGGCCTCGGCCAGGGACTTGCCCATCCGGATCAGGGGCACCTCGTAGCCAGAGGAAGTCTTCGCCGTGAACGGTTCGATGTCTTCATAGCCGCAGGCCCGGTAAAGGGGCACGCCGCCCATCGTCGCGGCCATTTCGACACGGGCAAAGCCTTCAGCGCGCGCGGCCGCTTCACAGGCCTCCAGCACCAGGCGTCCGACGCCTTTCCGCGTATGGGCCGGGTGGGTGTACATGGCCCGCACCCGGGCCGCGTCCGTGGCCGGGTCGAGCAGGGCCGCATCGCGCCCCGCCGAATGATCGCCTCCGAACAGAGTGGCGCGCCGGCTCCAGCCGCCGCATCCGACGATCTCGTCACCGTCCTCGATCACGAAATAGGTGCCGTCCAGGATCAGCTGGGTATCCAGGCCCATGATCTCGAACGAGGCCTGAACCCCTTCCGGCGGCAGGAAGCCGGCCAGCAGGTCCCGGATCGCGACCGTCATCAGCGACGACAGGACCGGCACATCCTCGAGGTTGGCCAGCCGCAGACGCAGTCGGGCCGAAGTGATTGTCATGGCACGTCCTTCGCCGGTGTCGGCATGCAGGTAATCAGGTCCGGATAAGCCCTCGGGGATCTTGACCCGAAAAGCCTGATTCCCGTGTCGGCCCTCCAACACCTCCCCCCGCCCACGCTTCGCACAGGGGGGAGGCAGGCTGCCCAAGGGTGGAGCATCCGCGCGCAATCTGACATGTCAGCCCCCGTACCCGCGCAATCAGGCTTGCTCTAAGGCGCATCAGATTTCGTGATGACCGTGGCTTCGGCGGGGCGCAGTGTACCGAAGCAGGGCAGGTCAATCGTTCAGGCGAGACACCCGCCTGGCGCCGGCTCGATCAGGTGGCGGACCTTCTTATGGACATGAATGACGGCGTGGCGACGGGCGGCGTTTTGACCCGGCGACGGTTCTTTGAAGGCCTGGCGGCCGTGGGCGGCATGTCTCTGGCCCTTTCGGGGCTGGACGCGCTCGGCTTCAGCATGGCCTCGGCGACCGAGCGGCCGCCCGAACTGACAGGCGGGGCAAAGGGTACCAAGGTCCTGATCCTCGGTGCTGGCCTGGCCGGCATGACGGCCGCGTATGAAATGAGCAAGGCCGGCTACCAGGTCCAGATCCTGGAAGCCCGCGCCTTTGCGGGCGGCCGCTGCCAGACGGCCCGCAAGGGCTTCCAGCACACCGATCTGCTGGGCAACACCCAGACCTGCGCGTTCGACGAGGGACTCTATATCAACCACGGCCCATGGCGGATCCCCTATCACCACCGATCCACCCTTCACTACACCAAGCAGTTCGGCGTGCTGCTGGAGAGCTTCGTCAACGACAATGACGCGGCCTATGTCTATTTCGAAAAGGGCAAGGGCCCGCTGGCCGGCAAGCCGGTGCGTAAGGGCGAAATCGCCGCCGATGCCCGCGGCTATGCCGCCGAACTGATCGCCAAGGCCGCCAGCAAGGGCGATCTCGACGCAGCCCTGACCCCGGCCGATCGCGAGAAGTTCGTCGCCTATATGATCAATGAAGGCCGGCTGTCGCCCAAGGACCTGGCCTATACGGGCACCGAGGGCCGGGGCTTCTCCGTGCATCCCGGCGCAGGCGTCGATCCGGGTCCCGGCAAGGAACTGCCGCCGTTCGCGTTCAAGGACGTGCTGGATTCAGGGGCCTGGCGGGTCCTGACCTCGGTGGCCGGCTATGAGCAGCAGCGCACCATGCTGCAGCCCATCGGCGGCATGGACCAGATCGCCAAGGCCTTCGAAAAACAGGTCGGTCCGATGATCCGCTACTCGACGGTGGTCGAGAAGATCAGCCAGACCGGCAAGGGCGTGAAGGTCTCGTTCAAGGACGCCACCGGCAAGGTCGGCGAGATCGAGGCCGACTACTGCATCTGCACCATCCCCCTCAGCGTTCTCAAGCAGATCGACCTGGACGCCTCGGCTCCGTTCAAGGCGGCAATGGCGGGTGTGTCCTATGCGCCGGTCGACAAGATCGGCCTGCAGATGAAGACCCGGTTCTGGGAAGAGAACCACCACATCTATGGCGGCCATATTCACAACGACATCCCCGGCATCGGCTCGATCACCCTGCCCTCCACCGGCTGGCAGAGCCAGAAGGGTGTTCTGCTCGGCTTCTATAACTTTGGAGGTCAGGCGGCCCGGATCAGCGCCATGAAGCCGGCGGATCGCGCAGCCTTCGCTGTTGCAGCCGGTCAGAAGATCTTCCCCGAATATGCCGAGAACTACGAGAACGCTTTTTCCTTCGCCTGGCACCTGGCTGAATTCAATCTCGGCGGCTGGGCCGAGTGGAGCGAGACGGGTCGCAAGGAAGCCTATCCCGTGCTCTGCGAACCGGACGGTCGCCTCTATCTGGCCGGCGAACACCTCAGCTACCTTGGGGGCTGGCAAGCCGGTGCCATCGAGTCGGCCTGGCAGCAGATCGCAAAGATCCACGCCCGCGTGCAGCAGGCTTGAGACAGAGGATTATATGACGTCCGCACTTCGCTACGCGCTACCGCTCGCTGCCCTGGCGTCGGTCACGGCTTCCAGTGTCGCCCTGGCCGCTAGTCCGCCAAAAGACGCCTATGAGGACAATTGCTCCGCCTGCCACCAGGTCACCGGAAAAGGCATCAAGGGGGCCTTTCCAGCCCTGGCCGCGTCACCGCTGGTCACAGGCCCGGCCCCGGTGCTGGTCTCCACGGTCCTGAACGGCAGGGCCGGCATGCCCGCCTTCAAGGACGACCTCAGCGACGCCGAACTGTCGGGCATCCTGACCTATATCCGCGCGTCCTGGGGCAACAAGGCCTCTGCGGTCACCCCGGCCGACGTCGCGCGAGTCCGCAAGGCCCCGCCCAAGGCCCGCGGCCTTCAAGCTCACTGATCGACGCCCTCAAGGAGAAGACCATGAACCGCTTTGCTTCCCTCGCCGCCGGCCTCGCACTGGCCGCCGGTCTCGCCGGAGTTGCCCAGGCCCAGGACATCGTCCGCGGCGGCGACCCCAAGTCGGCGATCGCCAGCGTCGTCACCGTGCCGGCCGGCTATGACACCATCTATGTCAGCGGCATGACCCCGCCGGTCATCGACGCCAATGCCACCGGCGTCGCCAAGTTCGGCGATACCAAGACCCAGACCGTCGGCGTCATCAAGCGCCTGCAGGACGCCCTGAAGACCCAGGGTGCAGACCTCAAGGACGTGGTCATGATGCGCGTCCTGCTGGTCGGCGACCCGGCCAAGGAAGGCAAGATGGACTTCGCCGGCATGATGGAGGGCTACAAGATGTTCTTCGGCACCGCCGAACAGCCCAACAAGCCCTCGCGTATCACCAGCCAGGTTTCGGGTCTGGTCGCCGACGGCATGCTGGTCGAGATCGAGGTCCAGGCGGCCCGCAAGAAGTAGGACGATCCCGCCCGACCTTTTGCCGGCATGGTTCGACACGGAGAGGGGAGACGGACGCCGGTCCGCCTCCCCTTTTTGTTTTGTGGCTCCTGTTTCCAGACGAAGCCAACCGATTTCATGAGCTGGCGAATTATCTTCAATGACAACGTTGTCAAACGAATCGGAAAGGGCTATACCGGCCCTACCCTTATCGGGCGTTTCCTCCCAATGACTCGGCCGCCCTTCTCCTGCAGGGCGGCCGTCTTTTTGTCTGGAGGGCGCTATCGCGCGATCAGCCGCGACGGCCAGCCGACCCGGACCAGCAGATTGTCCGGACCGGCAATGCCGACCTCATACATGCCCCATTCGCGGTGACGCAGAACCCCGCCGGGCCGAATGATCAGGTCATCAACCCGCGCGGCAATCGCCTCGACGTCAGGCGTTCGAATGAAGATACCAAAGGGATTGTGGGCCGGCACCCGCCATTCGCCGGGTCCGGCCTGGGTCAGGTGCACCTCGCAACCCCACCCCGTCATGATGATGTAGTTGGCGTCACCGCCCGTTCGCACCAGGCCCAGCCGCTCCCAGAACGGAATTGCGGCGGACAGGTCGTTGCTGGGATTGATGGCGAAGGCACCGGTAGTGGGTATCTCGGTCATGGGCTGCTCCCTGGCGCTTACCACCAGGCCAAACCGTTCAGGCCGAAAACACCCGCCCCTCGCGCACGACGACCGGCCAGGGCGACAACTTCGCGCCGGTGCAGGGGCCGCCGACACAGGTCCCTTCATCGACCGTAAACACGGCTCCGTGCCAGGAGCAGGCGATCAGACCACCGTCGGGGGTCAGATGGTGATCCAGCTGCTGGGCCAGGGGCAGTCCGGCATGCGGACACCGGTCGACATAGCCGAACACCGCCTCGCCCCGCCGCACGACAAAGCCATGGAACCGCTTGTCGCCGATCTGCAGGACATAGTTGCGGGCCCCGCCGTCAACGATCAGGTCGAGCGGCCCCAGACCGACACCCGCAGGTGTGGTCCAGACCCGCCCAACCGGCTCGTCATGGCTCAAACGCGCTCGACCGTCTGCACGATGGCCCCGAAGATGGTGTGCCCTCTGGCGTCCTTCATCTCGATCCGGATGGTGTCGTCGCCCATCAGGAACGGCGTGCTGGCCGCGCCCGCCAGGATGGTCTCGACCGTGCGCAGCTCGGCCAGGCAGGAATAGCCGACACCGCCCTGTGACACCGGCTTGCCGGGGCCGCCGTCGGGGCCGCGATTGCTGACCGTGCCCGAGCCGACGATGGTGCCGGCGCACAGGGGACGGGTCTTGGCGGCATGGGCGACCAGGGTCCCGAAGTCGAAGGTCATGTCGACCCCAGCATCGGCGCAACCGAAGTCCTCGCCGTTCAGCTCGACCAGCAGCGCGCCGTGCAGCTTGCCGTCCTTCCAGCCCGGCAGGGCGTCCGGACTGACCGCGACCGGCGAGAAGGCACTGGCCGGCTTGGACTGCACAAAGCCGAAGCCCTTGGCCAGTTCGGCCGGGATCAGATTGCGCAGCGAGACGTCATTGCAGAGCATGACCAGCTGGATGGCCGCCAGGGCCTCGTCGCGGCTGGCCCCCAGCGGCACGTCACCGACGATGACAGCGATCTCGCCCTCCAGGTCACAGCCCCAGGCGGAATCGGCGAGAGGAATGGTGTCGCGCGGTGCCAGGAAGCCGTCCGAAGCCCCCTGGTACATCAGGGGATCAGTCCAGAAGGTCTCGGGCATTTCCGCCCCGCGGGCCTGCCGGACCAACTGCACGTGGTTCACATAGGCGCTACCGTCCACCCACTGGTAGGCGCGCGGCAGAGGGCTGAGGGCGTCATGCTCGTGGAAACGCTCCTTCGGCACCGCGCCATGTTCCAGACTCTCGGCCAGCCCCCGCAGC
>Ga0187843_10002128_pt1 | contig 12209 bp, 11 predicted proteins | sample SpaLakP09_SKY_43_FD_134516 | JGI IMG/M metagenome (GOLD analysis project Ga0187843, IMG submission 134516) | Oligotrophic lake water microbial communities from Sparkling Lake, Wisconsin, USA - SP09_SKY_43 | ecosystem: Environmental > Aquatic > Freshwater > Lake | place: USA: Sparkling Lake... | reverse complement strand
GCTGGCAAGGCGGACGAGGCAGTCAATAGCGGTGCTATTGATAACGAGTCCAACGCAGTCCAGCACGCGTTATGAGGCAAACCCTTCGGGAACTAACGATTTGGGCGCATTGCAGCGTTGCGCTCTTTGCTAAGGCAGGAGCCTTAGCTGCAGGTCACGCCTTGCACTGCATCCCAAATCGTCTTGTTCGCACTCACCCTATTTATGAAATGAGTTCTAGTAAAAGCAGTAAAACAAAAGTAAGCATTAAATTAAAAATACAATACAAAACAGGACTTATGCAAAATCGTCCCAGCAAGGCGTAGCGACGAAGACAGTACTTTAGTACGGCGAGGAGCTGCAACGCAGCTGGGGCGGTTTTGCGTAAGTCAGGAAAAAATAAAAAGGCAGGAGACGATATGACCCAGCAACACCCGCAGCCAGCCAGCAGGCGGCGCATCATCTTTGCGCTATTCCTGCTGTATTTTGTATTCGCGATTCTGCTCAACAGTGTGGGCACGGTAATACTGCAAGTCATCAAGACTTATGGCGTCAGCAAATCTGCTGCCAGTGTGCTGGAGGCGTTCAAGGATATCCCCATCAGCATCGTTTCGTTTTGCGTCGCGTCTTTCCTGCCGCGCCTGGGTTATAAATATGCAATGCTGACAGGCATGGCCATCGTCACGCTTAGCACAGCAACTATGCCCTTGTTGCCGGGCTTCTTGATGACCAAGCTTTTGTTTCTCAGCGTGGGTGTTGCCTTTGCCCTCATCAAGGTATCCGTCTATGCGACCATAGGCCTGATCAGTACAGACCGCAAACAGCATGCCAGTTTGATGAATACGCTGGAAGGGTTCTTCATGATCGGCGTGCTCAGTGGTTACTGGATATTTGGCTATTTCATCGATGCCAATGATCCCGCCTCGCCAGTCTGGCTGCACGTCTACTGGTTGCTGGCGGGCTTGTGTGCTGTGACTTTCCTGCTGGTTGCGACCACCAGCTTTACCGAATTCGAAGCAAAGCTGACTGTCAGTCAAAGCAGCCTGCTTACCGATTTTGCCGATATGCTTAAACTGATGGCGCGTCCCCTCGTCTGTGTTTATATAATCTCGGCGTTTTTATACGTACTGCTGGAGCAGGGCATAGGCACCTGGCTGCCCACCTTCAATAATGAAATCCTCAAAATGCCTGTGGATATGAGCGTGCAAGCCACCAGCATCTTTGCGGCTTGTCTGGCGATAGGCAGACTGGGTGCAGGGGCCGTCATGCGCAAGCTTAACTGGTATCTGGTATTGAATATCTGCCTCATCAGCATGGCCGCGCTGGTCTTGCTGACCTTGCCATTAACCCATAACATCGTCGCCAACCCTGATCTGCGCTGGAGCAATGCGCCGCTGGCGGCCTTCATCTTCCCCTTGATAGGTTTGTTCATGGCACCGATTTATCCTGGTATTAATTCTGTCATGTTAAGTTCCTTGCCGACCAACCAGCACGCCGCCATGACGGGTTTGCTGGTCCTGTTTTCTGCGCTGGGTGGCACCAGTGGTTCCATGATCACTGGTTATGTGTTTGGTGCGATGAATGGACAAACGGCGTTTTACCTGTCACTGCTGCCTTTGAGTGTGATCTTGTTGACTCTGTTTTTCTTCAAGCGTGCAATTGAGCGACTGGACTGATATGGTCATGGATGAACTTGGCAAGCCTGCGCAAGTATATAATCCCAGCTTCTGTCCACCTTTGCCATTTGTCCTATGTCGATTACTTTAAAGGAGCTTGCTGCCAGCCTGGGTATGTCCAAGACCACGGTCAGCCGTGCCTTGAACGGCTACCCTGAAGTCGGTGAGCAGACGCGCAAAAAAGTATTGGCGGCAGCAGCACAACATGGCTATGAAGCCAATCCCATGGCGCGCAGCCTGGCCGTGGGCCGCACCAATGTATTTGGCCTGATCTACCCCTTGCTGCCATCTGACCTGGGCGACCCCATGTTTCTTGGCGTTGTGGGTGGTATGGCCGAGGCACTGGAAGCGCGCAAGATGAATCTGATGATCGCGCCTGTCTCGCCCGGCAATGAATTGCCCTCGTATGAACAAATGGTCAAGGGCCGCCGCGTCGATGGCTTGATCGTCAGCCGCACCATGGTGCAAGACCCGCGCATTGCTTATTTATCCAGGCAGGGCTTCCCCTTCATTGCTCATGGCCGCACCCAGACTGATAAACCCTATGCCTGGTTTGACTATGACAATGCAAATGGCATACGGCTGGCTGTACAACATCTGCTGGAACTTGGCCACCAGCGCATTAGCCTCATCAGCGCCCCGCTGGAATTGAACTTTGCCCGGCAAAGACGCACCAGCTTTGTTGAAGCCATGAGCGGCGCCGGCCTCGACATTGACACCCGCTACCTGATACAGGATGCGCTCGACAGGCGCAGCGGTTACCTCGCAGTGCAATCTTTATTGAACTGCACACCCATGCCCAGTGCTATCATCGTCGATAACCACCTCTCGGGCGTCGGTGCCATGCGCGCCCTGATGGACGCTGGCATTGCCATAGGCAAGGATATCTCCGTCATTGTCTGGGGTAACATGGAAGACACTCTGGTCGGTGACCAGGTCACCACCATAGATCAGCCTGATCCAAGAGCTGCAGGCGTCAAAATGAGTGAAATGCTGCTGGCCCTGATGAATGGCACACTCGCAGCAGACTTGCAGGTGCTGTGGCAGCCGGTGTTGATCGCGGGATCAACCACCGGCCCTTGCAATGACGCTCACTGAGCTTTCAAATACTCCAGCAAGTCAAGCCTTTGCTCTTTCGTCAGCACTGGCAAATCTCCGGGTTTTGTCGGCGGCTTGTTGCCATAGTCATGACCAGAATTGTGATTGCCATTTAACCTGGTATCGAAGGTAAAACCTTCATAGCCCGTGCTCTTCATGCCGACTTTTTCTGCATCAAATTCACGTGAACCGACCAGGAATTTTTCAGGGCGGCATTCTGCATTCTTTTGATCGGCAGAGCAGGTCGCTGGCAGCAGCAAATCATACAGGGTAGGTACAGAGCCATTGTGCAAATAAGGCCCGGTTGCCCAGATGCCATTCAGTGAACGCCCCTTGTATGCCTGTAGGGACGAGTAGGGGTTCATCGTGGTATCGGGGATGTAATTTCCATGCTTGTTTGAATCCTTGATCGCATTGCCAAACAAAGCCTGGATAATATTGTGCAACCACTCAGACCAGCGGCGTATAAAGCCCTTATCAGCATCTGGCGTGGTCACTACACCCAGCGTTGCCTTGGTCAGCAGGGCAGCGATGGGGGCTTTTTTATCCAGCAAGACATCACCCACACCCGCACCCACATATTGATTGCGCAAGATGCCTGAATAACCTTCATATTTGATACTGTTGTCGGCCATGGTGGGATCGGTGCCCACTTCTTCCAGCTTGGACATATGCGCCACCACGCGCCGTTGTGGCGAACTGCGGTCTATCTCTGCATGGCAACTGACGCAATAATTGGCAAACAGTTTTTCACCACGCTTGATGCGGGTCTGGTCCAGCTTGCCCAAAATCTCTTGCGGCCATTTAGGTGACTGCAATTCAGTCAACTGGTTTTCTATGCGGCGCAAGTTCTGGGTATTGATGGAGCTATCATATTCAACCACCTTCTTGGTCCAGCCCTGGCCAGAAATCAATGAAGTAATAGAGAAGCGCTTGCCTTCATGCCAGTCCAGAGAGCCAAACACACCTATCACTTCGCCCGTATTGCGCCCCAGCGGCCCCAGTCCACCATTGCCACCCAGACCATTCCACTGCACATAGTCATGCTGCGCGATATCCCACAAGAATGGGTAACTGACAGGTGCATCTGCCTTGATGAATAATTCCTGCCTGAGTTTGACAATGTTCTTGGCCGAAGTCGCCACTCTTTCTACGATCTTGTCGCGGTCGGCAGAAATGATTTCTGGCCCTATACCCGCCAGTGCCGTCCGCACTTCTTCTTCAGTCAGCACTTTGCCCAGCACTTCTTCTATCTGCTGGCGATTCAGCAAATGTTCCAGCGTGCGGTTATATATACGGCCAAAGGCATCCAGCCTGGCATAGCCATAATCGACAGGGCTGTGATTGATGATGTTATAGCTGGTCAGGCGCAGGGTGTAAGTCTTGATATCGGCAATCACATCCGCTTCACTGCTATATGCACCCAACCTCAAAACAGCCTGGACAAAACGTTTTTGTACATCCGGCTTGTCCCGGACAGCCACCATCGCCTGGGTCAGGCCTTTCAGGAAACCCGCCATGTCCGCACTGGCCGGCCCACCATCAATACGCATGCCCGTACCCTTGAAATTGACTTGCGCAGTATGGCAAGCTGCACAGGTAAAACCCATGTAATCCTTGCTCAGATAATTGTCTTTGACAAAGCCCACAGGCAAGGCATCTGGGTTGCTGGAGGTTTTTTTCTGCGGCAGATAGCGATAGCGATTAATGTTTTCGTCACTGCGGAACAACTCTGGCTTGTCGTCCTGTTCCAGCACCAGGAAGAAATCATAAGGCAGCAAGTTGGAACCCTGCGTCGTGGTGTAGAACCACAAGCTCTGCTCGGGTTTCCAGTTCTGGTCCAGATAAACAATCTTGTCTGCATTGTCACCAAACACATCCTGCTTGACGGTCATCGCACCGCGATCAGGATCACTGTCAGACACTTCCCATCTCTGCGACAAGGTAATGATCAAAGGTGGAATGATGAACAGCAAAGCCAGCAACAAGAAGCCATGCCATATTTTGAGTTTTATTTTTGGAATTTTCATGACTGCTCCCTGAGTGGAAAGACCTGAGAAATCTGGTGAATTGGAGGGGGATGTGATTGTAATTTTATCATGCCTATATTATAAGTCTTTTTTTGTGAGGCGAAGTTGTCGTTGAGGCGGATGTGCGTATTTAGCAACAATTTTTTCAAGCAGCCCAGTTTGTTTCTGCTGACCGGCATATGCCAAGAATTGCCAGCAAGTAGCCAGGCGCATTGTTGCCATCATTGCTTTGCTTGAATACTGCTTGACCCCGTAGTGACTACGGGGTTTTAAATGGATGCTCTATTCATCCTTAACACTGAAAGGCAGGCAATCATGACTGATATGACAATTGAAGGTACGATTAAAGGCGCACAAGCTGGCGGTTTGGAGGGCGCCAATGTGTTGTTGCATCCCAGTGCTTTGCTGGACTACCAGCACCCATCCATACAAGCATTGATTGCCGGGCGTGGGTGGCATTGCCTGGATGAATTTGGCCGCATAGGTGCAGTTTATAATTTTGTGCGAGACGAAGTAGCCTTTGGCTATAACACGGCAGATGATCTGCCTGCCTCTCAAGTGCTGGCGGATGGTATAGGGCAGTGCAATACCAAGGGTACTTTATTGATGGCATTGTTGCGTGCGCTGGACGTGCCTTGCCGTTTCCACGGCTTCACCATAGACAAGGCTTTGCAAAAGGGTGCTATCACTGGCCTCGCCTATGTCCTCGCACCTCGCAGCATCATCCATAGCTGGGTTGAGGTCTGGTTTGGCGGGCGCTGGCTTAATCTGGAAGGTTTTATCCTCGATAAAAAATACCTGCGCCAATTACAGCAAAGATTTTCAAATCAGCAGGGAGCGTTTTGTGGCTATGGTGCAGCAACGCCAGATTTACAAAACCCGCAAATTGACTGGAAGGGAAGTGACACCTATATACAAAAAGATGGCATCAACGCTGACTTTGGCGTATTCGAGACGCCTGATGCTTTCTTATGAAGCATGGCGCAAACTTGTCCGGGATCAAACGATGGATGTTTTTACGTTTTATCAGGCAATGGATGAATCAAAATGTGACAAATATCCGCGGATAGGAGAAAGCAGCTCACCATACATGCTGTCCAGATCAACTCAAGTGCAAGCGTGTTGGAATTGATAATGATACTCATTTGTGTTAAATTTGGTCTTCTTATCGCTATTAGGTGCCACAAGTGAAAAATCTGAAATCGGTGATTGCTGCATCCCTTGCCTTGTTGTCCTGCTCCACAGCTGCCTGGTCTGAAGAGGTGGTAGTCTACTCAGCCCGTAATGAACAATTGATCAAACCCCTGTTTGACGCTTACACCAAGCAAACAGGTGTCAATGTCAAGTTCGTCACCGACAAGGAAGGCCCCTTGATGGAGCGGCTCAAAGCTGAAGGTGCAAATACTTCTGCCGACGTATTCATTACTGTGGATGCTGGTAATTTGTGGCAGGCAGCCAATCAGGGTTTGTTGCAAGCAGTTAATTCCCCGATACTCAATGCCAACATCCCGGCGCACTTGCGTGATCCTAAAAATATGTGGGTAGGTTTGTCGGTGCGTGCCCGTACGATTTTCTACAACACACAAAAAGTCAAACCAGAAGACCTCTCAAGCTATGAAGATCTGGCTGATGCAAAATGGAAGGGTCGCCTATGCCTGCGCACTTCCAAGAAGGTGTACAACCAGTCCCTGACCGCAATGATGATAGAAGAACATGGTGAGTCCAGGACAGAACAAATTATCAAAGGCTGGGTAAATAATCTGGCAACAGATGTATTCCCTGACGATACCAAGATGCTTGAGGCTGTGGGCGCAGGTCAATGTGATGTTGGTATTGCCAACACTTATTACTATGGCCGTTTGATGGACAAAAATCCCAAATTGCCGGTTGCCGTGTATTGGGCCAACCAAAAGACCAAGGGCGTCCACGTCAATGTGTCGGGTGCGGGCATCACCCGTCACGCAAAAAATCCGGCAGGCGCACAGAAATTGATAGAATGGCTGTCTTCGGATAAAGCACAAAATCTGTTTACTGATCTGGACATGGAGTACCCTGCCAATCCAGCGATCAAGCCGCATGCAAAACTGCTGGCCTGGGGAACATTCAAGCAAAACTTGATCAATGTCACCAAGGCGGGCGAATTGCAAGCAAATGCAGTCAAGCTGATGGACCGGGCGGGTTATAAGTAACCTGTTCATTGATAGTCGATGCTTGCTCTTGAAAGAGGGCGGGCTTAAAAAAAGCGAGCAATCCAGTGCTCGCTTTTTCCATTTTTTGAATTGTCGTTTTTAAGTATATTTTGATACCTATATACCAATACTGCTTGGCTGCAAAAAGGTGGTTGACAGGGTGGCGTTTGGCCGCCGGTCTGGTTTCTATGCTTACCCTGATACCTCTGGTCGTGGTGTTGGCTTCGTTTTTGACGCCGCAGCCAGAAATCTGGAAGCATCTGGCTCAGTATGTATTGCCAGACTTGTTCTTGAACACGCTCTGGCTGCTACTGGGCGTGGCGGTGGGTACTGGTTTGCTTGGCGTCAGCCTGGCATGGCTGACAGCCGTGTGCGAGTTTCCAGGGCGACGGTTCTTCGCGTGGGCACTGGTATTGCCATTGGCCATCCCGGCCTATGTGACAGCCTTCGTCAGCATAGGTTTGCTGGACTTTACCGGGCCGTTGCAGACCTTGTTGCGCGACTGGTTTGGCAGCAGTGCCTGGTTCCCACGCATACGATCTACCGGTGGCGTCATACTGGTGATGTCCATTGCACTGTTCCCCTATGTCTATTTACTGGCGCGTAATGCTTTTTTGACGCAGGGCAAACGTTCGCTCGAAGTCGGTCAGTCGCTGGGCCTGTCGCGTTGGCAAGGCTTCTACAAAATCGCCCTACCCATGGCGCGCCCGTGGATAGCGGGTGGCATCTTGTTGGCCCTGATGGAAGCAATGGCAGATTTTGGCACAGTGTCAGTCTTCAATTATGATGCCTTCACCACCGCAATCTACAAAGCCTGGTTTGGTTTGTTTTCACTGTCGGCAGCTTCTCAGCTAGCTTCGATTCTGGTGCTACTGGTATTGATGCTGGCGCTGGGCGAGCATTTTTTGCGCGGTGATAAGCGCTATAACGTTATTGGCAAATCCAATCAATCAAAAATTCATCTGGGCCGACGTTCGCGCTGGCTGGCTTGTTGTTATGCCAGTGCCGTGCTGGCAGTCGCATTTGTGATACCAGTGGCGCAGTTATTGGTGTGGAGTGTGCAGGTATTTGCAACTGATTTCGATGCCCGTTACCCTGCATTTGTCTGGCATTCGATTTTATTGTCTGGCATGGCGGCTGTTTTGGTCGTGGCGGCAGCGCTGATACTGGCTTTTGCATTGCGTCTGTACAAAGACTGGCCAACGATGTTCTTTGCGCGCCTGTCTACCCTGGGCTATGCCATCCCCGGCACCGTGCTGGCGGTCGGCATTTTTATTCCGGTGGCCTGGCTGGATAATCAGATGCTGGCATTTCTCAAGCCCTGGCTGGATATCAAGGACAGCAGCATCCTGCGTGGGACGCTGGTCGTGATGTTGTTAGCGTATGTCGCACGCTTTCTGGCACCTGGCTTTAACGCCATAGACAGCGCAATGCAGCGCATTACCCTCAACCACGAAGACGCAGCGCGCAGCATGGGCGTCACCGGCCCAGCACTATTCAGGCAAGTGTATTTTCCCTTGCTGCGCGGTGGTATCGTCAGTGCAGGCTTGCTGGTATTTGTCGATGTCATGAAAGAGATGCCGATTACCTTGATGACCCGGCCATTTGGCTGGGATACCTTGTCCGTACGCATTTTTGAAATGACCTCAGAAGGACAATGGGATCGCGCCGCCTTGCCGGCCATGGCCCTGGTGCTGGCCGGTTTGATACCGGTGATCCTGTTGACTCGCCAATCAGAACACTAAAGCAAAAAATATGAGTGCATCAGCTACACCAGAAAAGCGCGCCAATCCGGTACTGACATTGAGTGGAATTGCCCATGCCTATCAAGACAGGAACACCTTCTCAGGACTGGGATTCTCTCTGGAGAAAGGGCAGATAGCATGCTTGCTGGGGCCATCAGGATGTGGCAAGACAACAGTCTTGCGATGTATCGCAGGTTTTGAATCCATAGGCCAGGGCAGCATACATGTGAATGGCCAGCTGGTCAGTACCGCACAATTTTCCTTGCCTGCGCATCAGCGCCATATTGGTATGGTGTTCCAGGATTATGCCTTGCTCCCGCATCTTGATGTGCAGAGCAATATCGCATTTGGCCTGCATGCCATGGGCAAGGCAGAGCGTGGCTTGCGCGTGGCAGAATTGCTTGACATCGTAGGTCTGAATGAAGTCCGCCATGCTTATCCGCATGCGCTGTCTGGCGGCCAGCAGCAACGCGTTGCCCTGGCCCGTGCACTGGCTCCCAAGCCAGACTTGCTATTGCTGGATGAGCCATTTTCAAATCTGGATACAGAATTGCGCGAACGCCTGGGCCTGGAAATCAGGACCATACTGAAACAACAAAACACCACAGCCATCCTGGTTACGCATGACCAGAATGAAGCATTTGCCATTGCGGATGAAATCGGCATCCTGCATCAGGGCCAGATGCAGCAATGGGATACGCCTTACAATTTATATCATCAACCGACCAATCGCTTCGTCGCCGACTTCATTGGTGAAGGGGTCTTCATCCCCGGCACCGTGCTTGCACCCGATAAAATAGAAATCGAATTGGGTATCGTACCCGCCAGAATGCCAGAAGACTGCTGCCTGGGTTGCATGGTAGATGTGCTCGTCAGGCCCGACGACATCATTCACGATGACCTCAGCCCCGTGCTTGCAACCGTGGTGTCCAAGGCATTCCGGGGAGCAGAATTTTTGTACACACTGGAATTAAGCAGTGGCAGCCGCGTACTGTCCCTGGTGCCCAGTCACCATAACCATGCGCTGGGTGAGCAGATAGGGATACGACTGGAAATCGACCATGTGATCGCGTTTCATACCCGCGGCGATGGCAACTGAGCAGGAGCGCAAAGGGGTGTCGTAGCGTCAATCAATTCCGCCAGCTTGTTGATGACCAGAGTATAGGATATACGCTCTTGCTCCAGCCTTAAATTCGGGCTGATGCGCTGGTGGTACCGTCCGGGTTATATTGATTCAGTCATGATCAATGCTTGAATTTCTTTGCCTTCAGAAAGTCTTTTTTGCATTAGGAATGAGTATGAAGCTTAACTTCATCTTGGCCGGTTTGACGATTGGATTTTCAACTATTGCCCATGCTCAGGTACAAAGCGCGGCCAACAAGAATCAAGTTGTAGTGGTTGCTGCAAGCAATCCTGTCAAAGCAAGTTCACTGACCATATCACTGACTGCAAAAGGAGATTATACACTTGGCTCGGACCAGGATAAGAGTCAAAAAAAATCGGGAGTATTGGTTGGCGCTGGTCAAGTAGCTACATTGAATAAAGAATTGCTGGAAGTGAAGAATGGCGCAAGTGATGTTGCGATCACCATCAAAGCGGAGCGCGCTACCAAATTCCAATACCTTGTTAGTGTTATGTCCACAGTGGCTTTGCAAACTACCAAGAAATTTATTCTGGCGACAGAAACGAGTCAATGTACTGTGCAAGTGCCGTTAGATGGCTTACCCAAGAATGTTGCATATCTCACTGTCCAGATTTCTGCGGGTGGCGACTATGCCTTGCAACTGAATGACAAAGATGGAAAATCCAAAGGATCGATTGTAGCCCACACGCACGACAAGATCGTGAACCTGAATGATGTCTTGGTCCAAGCCAGAAATACGCATGCAGCTAATTACGCTCTCGTCAACGCCGACAAAGACGCACCCATTCAAGCTTACGTTGATTTAGTCAATATGTTGAACTCTGCTTCAATTGATAAGCACATGATTGCTGCCCAGAGGGAAGGCGGACCGACACAAAATGCGCCTGAAAAAATCAACCCAAAACACAGCAACTTCGCATAGACGAGCTGGGCGAGCAGCAGAAGCAATTGCTGGAGCAGTTGAAGAAGATGAAATAGTCAATTACCGCGAGACCAACATATATCTCATCTATTATCTCTTCTATTCAAAAGATGAAGTTCCAGTTCATTTTTCTTTAGCAGGAACTGTTGTAGCGGTTACTCTCCAGTTTAAAATGCTTGCCTTTCTGTTTTGTATAGATTGTCCAGCTAAACTCTTGACGCATGAAAATTCTGGCTCAGTAAAAGCGACGGGTTTTTTTTGATGATCATCCATCTTAAGGTCGCATGTCATGCCATTGTTCAACGAGCGAAAGTGGGCGAAGTAAGTCATATCTACTTCTGGCACGAATGAAGCGGTAAATGAGCAGCTTCTATTTTGTGCGAATCTGGCTTCAATATATGAAACTGTAAATGTAAATTGTTCGCCCGCTATGATGTCTTCTGGTGCAAGCGTCGTTTTTTTATTTGCAAACCTCTCTGAAGTCAGTGTTTCACCGTGAGGGGAAGGAGTGCAGTCTGGCATATCATGCGTGCGGACATATATTGATGTGAGCGTCGTATTGGTTGAATCGCTTTCCATATCCACGATGAGTTTAGCTTTCGCCTTGTCATTAGGTGCGCGATACTGTGTGGCACATCCGGTAAGCAGTAAACTGCTTACAAAGAAAAGTAATAATTTAAAGTTCATTTTTAATGAATATAGGGAAAATGTTTGAATTTTTTGTGTAACAGCCAACTCACGTATCAAGGATCATAAAACCTGATGTCAACAGATACCAGGCCAGTCTTTTTTCAGATTCATTAGAGTTTGTAGTGTGTCAAGAATGGAATTCGGTATGGCCTTTGATACCATGCGAACTTTGTGCTGTACTTTGCCATGTAGCGAATTGTCTGCAAATGCGAGTATCTGTGCATATTTCGATAGAAATGACATTAAATCGGGGCGAAATTTGCCAGATTTCCTCAAAAAGCACCTGCGGAGAAATCCGAAGAACATTTTTTACCTACAATGCATTCATGCAAATGCCTGATGTTGTGAATCACGTTGCAATTTTCTGTACTCATGCATGTCCCGCATAGAGTAGTTGCAGCGTTAATCTGGGAGCAAAATGCATTAGGACCGGGTGAGATCATATTACAATCTGATCGAGTAAGCCTCCTATACGAAGGTATGGGGAGGCAATTGTCGCTCAATAAATGCAGTAAATCGCTGTTGCCATCATGGCGCACAGTGTCGCGAGATCGTAACTTAAGACGTACACTTATTTGAGTAGGCTGAGTGTCGAAAAGTCCGCCAATAAAGGTTCTTAGAGGCTGTTCGAGATCTTATTGTAAACAAAAGGAATATTGCGTAAACTTAGGTGATGAGAAAAGCCTACCCAAGCGACATCAGTAGAGAACAGTTTGCGAAGATAGAAGATATTCTG
>Ga0187843_10002122_pt1 | contig 12227 bp, 9 predicted proteins | sample SpaLakP09_SKY_43_FD_134516 | JGI IMG/M metagenome (GOLD analysis project Ga0187843, IMG submission 134516) | Oligotrophic lake water microbial communities from Sparkling Lake, Wisconsin, USA - SP09_SKY_43 | ecosystem: Environmental > Aquatic > Freshwater > Lake | place: USA: Sparkling Lake... | reverse complement strand
GTTAAGAACAAGCGGCTTCGAGGTCCGATTCACCTATCCCAATCTGCTGTATATTTCCTGGAAGCAGTATGAGCAGGAGTATATGCGGGAGCGGAATCCAATCTCGGTGGCCATGAAGCCCGAGACAACGAGCAAAAAAGGTACAACGGGAAAGCGTGGAGAGGTAAACGTTACCTTTGCTCCAGATCTGTCTCGGATTGGAGGAGTGGCCGCGCCTGCGAAGGCGGCGGGAGAATACAAGCCACCGGACTCCTTTGTTCAAAATATACAACGGCCGACGGAGATAAATAAACGAACGGATAGTATCTTAGAGGAACTCTGGAAGTTTTAACGACGGCGAGAAAACTTCTTGGCCTTCTTGGCCTTCTTGGCCTTCTTGGACTTACCTCTCTTACGATAACCACCCGTTGTAGGAAGAGAGGTTGCAGATGAACCAGATGCATTGGGGCTCGAACCGAACACATTTAATACAGAAGATAACAAGCTTGGACCACTAGACATTCTATAGTATATCAAGAATGTAAAAGGCCGTGGAGCCGTTTCGCTACAACCGGTCCCACCCTTCGTTTTCCCACCACAATGGCGGCGATCGAAGCCTCATCCGCCTCAAAGACCTTGGTAAATGATCCAAGGCTAGAACAAAGGGCCGTAGCAACGGCGGCAGAAACGCCTGGGCAGCATTGTAGGACCGTGGCAGCGAACACTACGGGATCCTCCTTATTTCCGCGCTTGTTCACTGAGACCGTGGATGCGTAGGGTATAGAGGCCGCATCTGTTGGGTAAAACACCGTAGGTTCAGCCTCGATCTGTTCTGAGAGGAGCTTACATGCTGTTGCCGTGGCCTGGAGGCTCTGCGTATGCTGCACAGCCACTCCATAACGCAGTGCAAGCCGGTTCAAATATTTATGGAGCGTCTGTTCGGTCATTTTACCGTAGATACGATCTAGAGACCCCTCAATCATGTAGAGGGGCTTAGCACCGCGCTCTGAACAATAGGATACCAGCCGCGTGCGCTGCTCCCTGTAGCGACCATCCATGATAGATGCCTCCAGATCGGCCACTGTCTTGCGCTCAATCACAAGGCCACCGCGACCGATTTCCTCGCCACTCAGACCTATCCAGATATCGCCGACCGGAAGCATTTTCACAGGCCATTCAAGAAGAGGTATAAGATCACGCTCACGGTTATCAACGTAGCATGATGTCATTGTATTGGAATGGGGTTTGGGGTTTAGACGTCTATGTAGCCCTGTGCTCAGGCTTTCTAAGAAAGTTAAGACCAGCCTGAGCAGCTGTAGAACATCGTACCCTTCTATTAGCAGATAAAGATTCATTTTTGAATTCACATTCTGCTTTCTCCATTTCATCTTCAACATGGCAGCTAGAAGCATAACTGGATAGTTCCTTGAATTTATAATCAATATGCGTGCTTGCACCGCGCCTACGTAAGAGTTTATACAGGTCAGGATTAAAAGGCTTTACACATACACCATCACCCTTCGTAATAGTAAATACTATAGGAGTCTTTCCTGAGTGTGGGTTTTCAACTGTATTCAGAAGGCTCTTTACCTTACCCTCACCCTGTGTGTATTTGATTTGATTAAGGTATTTTTCAACCGTGTAAACATCATTTGTTAAAATGTTTTGCACAAGTTCAGAACGCTCCTTGGGCCCTTTAAATGGGTTAAACAGCCCTCCACGTTGTCTGCGTCTAGACTTCATACGAGTTTTACGCGCTGTGCGTTTGGCGCGTCGGGTTGCCATCTACTATATGGTGTTATTTTATACCCACCGCTTTTAATTTGCACGTATATAGTCATTTCTTTGAGAATCTGTAGCCGTTAAAAATGATCTTAATTGGCTATCTGATAAAAGGTTTATTCTATTACCATATTTTTCCCGAATGTTTTTTCGAACACCCCGATTGAAATAGAGTCCTCTATCGTTATTTAATTTGAGTATATACTCTATAGCATATCCATCGGCCTCGTTAAGTATAATATTAGATATGCGGTCATTTAAATGTAGATCACTAAGAGTTGCCTTTATGCGTTGTATGTACCTATCATTATAAGCTCCGCGCTTTTCCCTATTACGCTCTTCGCGCATTCTTGCATTCTCTCTGGCTGCCTCTTCAAGGGCAGCATATCCTTCATGTGGATTTCTGCTAGGCAATAGATGTCTGATTCCTCCAGACCTTCCTAAAGGCGGGTTCCCACCCCTCATAGTTCTACGCCTAGATTTACGCAGTTTTCTATGCATTGTGCGCCGGGTTGCCATCTATTAGGGATGAGTATTATTTGCCTACTACAATTCTTACCCTATGATTATCATCGTCGCCTGTTAGAAATGAATCAAACTCCTCATCTGTTAGATGGTTTATTGCATCAACTTCTCCAGAATCACTAATAAAATCAATAGCCTTCTTATTCCCCTTTTTGATTGCAGCCGCTATTTTATGCTTGGAAAGGCCTAACTTTTCAAGTCTTCTTTCAGGAGTCAGGGCGTGAATCCTACTTGCCGCTATCATTGCGTTACCTAGCTCCTTTTCCTTTTTAGCAAGGTTATCAGCTGCTTTAGCATGTGTAGTATTATATGGCAGTTTAACTGTATTCGGAGCTTTCTTTGAACCTCTGAACCAGTTTAATAAGGTATTAGGGTATCCTATTAAGATTGTGTGATCACTCCCTGTTTCAAATATATATAAACCGGCCTTATATTGACCACCCTTAGCCTTTTCCTTCGTGAACATACGAAGAGTATATTTTCCCACGATGATATCATGATTCGAACTATTGAAGTTTCGCATATACTCATCTATCTCCATATTCTTGGCTTTCTTCAATGCTCGAATCGCGCCTGTTAGAAGCTGCGCCTCCTGTAAGATAGATAAACCAGATTTATAGGATTTATCTACTCTATTAGATTTTAAGAAGGCCTCTGCCCGTTCTTCTAGGGCGCGCTTTTCTCGCTGTTCTCCCAGCTTATTATATGGTTGTTGTTCTCTGTTCCAATAGTTCATATGAGGTTTGAGTATCTCTTCTACCCGCTGATTCATAGGATTTACGCCACCGCGCTGCTTCTTAGAATATCTCGTGGATTTTCCGCGTCTTCTACGAGTGATCATACCCTCTTATACTAGGATGTGATATTATATCGTACAGTTTTGTGCCGAGTTAAGAGCACCCTAAAAGGGGGTATTTAACATGGCCTACAACACGGTAAAATAGTGCTTGAGTGCCTTTGTTCACTCAACTCCCTTTCTTAGAGAAGTTGCATGACGTCCAAGCTCTGGATTCCACCCAGGGAAGTTAGCAGCATTTGAATTGAATACAAGATGACCGCTAGCAATACGCACTCCCTTTTTGGCAGGTGGGCCTAGCAACCTCCTACGACCATTTCCACGAACGAGTGGGTGTTTACTCTGGTGCAAGGGATTTATCGTAACAAATGGCTCTACACCTCCTCTCTGTTTACGTGTCTTTCTCTTCATACCTCTCTGCTTACGCGTCTGTCCCTTCATCTAATCTAGTACCAGTTCTGTTTTGGCTCCGTAGGAGCAAACATCCGCTCGAGACCCGGTGTCCAGGCTTGGAAATCCCACTTATCCATGCGTGTTCTAGATCCACCGGGCATCGTATCATAATAGGGATCCTTTGAGGCGGCCATATCAGCCGCAGCAGAGGGAACTCGGATGGTAGACTCACCCGCCTTCCGATTCGGGCCAGTCGATGCCGGGGCCTCATCGCCCTCGTAGACAATCTTCTCGTCCTTACGGCGAACACCCACGATCTCATAGACGTTTGTACCCTTTTCATGTGCCACCGTGGGTATTAGACCCTTTTTATCGTAGACCTTACGGATAAGATCATCCGCATCCTTTACATCATAGGTGAGCTCCTTACTCGCACGCTTTGGAACATAGGTCTGCAGAGTCTCGCGCTCGCGCATCTCCGATGCATTCGTATCAGGTGGAGCCATGGCCCCTCCATTCACTCCCTGATAGGGCTTCGCGTCGTCGGGGACCGTCGGGCTCGCATTTTGAAAGGATTCCTTGAGGCCCGCCTGAAACTGTGTCGACGACGGAGGAAGCCCCGACCATTCCATAGGGCGCTGGCTCATAAGCTTGTTCCGGAGTGCCTCGGAAAGCTCCCGATCATCCTCATTGTCTCTAATAACCGTATAGTCGTAGTCGTCAATCGCCCGTATAGCCTTAGTCGCCGATGGATCAGAGACTTTTTCCATGATCACACGACCAGAGTCAGAGCTCAATGGCAGCACTGGGCTTTCTGATGGCATAATCTGAGCGGCCGTCGGCATATTGGAGCCGGCGCGATCCTGGAAGCACTCCTTTCCGTAGAAACTTGCCACTAAAACTACAATGCAGACTCCTAGGATTATATATTTAAGTCCGCCCATAGGTCAAATCTAACTATGGCTGTTAAAATCTAGCCGCTATATTAGATGAGCATTTCACGGAACAGACGGGGCAGATTTAAGAGTGTCTCTCGCTCAACAAAGCGGAAGTCAAAGAGTCTCGACGTTACGTCTAAGGCGCACATGCACAAACTTGAGTCCATGCTAAAAAAGATGAATCTCACGGTTGTTCTTGTCTATGCCGACTGGTGCGGCCACTGCCACACCTATAAGGATACGGTGTGGAAGCAGCTTGAGAGACTCTCAAATAAGAAGGTTGGACTCGCGAAACTGAATGAGAAGGCGCTTGCGGATTCACCTCTCAGATCTGCCAAGATTAACGGCTACCCGAGCGTTCTAGTTGTCGGAAAGGATGGAAGACCGGCGGAGTTCAAGGACGAGTCTACAGGTGAGCCGACGAATGCCATGCCGAACTCCAGAGATTTGGAGATGATGAAGGGGCTCATTACGGGTGCCTCTAAGACACCTGAGCCCACGAATATCAGTCAGTATCCCAAGACAATCTATATCGGAAAGGAGTCGAATGTTAGTAAGAAGGCTAAGGAAGAGGTTATGCCGGTGTCAGATGAGCTGGAGGTTGAGAGCAAGTCTCTTCTAAATGTATCACCGGCCGACGATATGGAACCAGAGACAGGTGACCTGAATGCCTATAATCCCAGTGGACCCATTAATACGTCTATGAACAACGCTAACAACGCTGTGAATGAGAACTCTGCGAACTCTGCGAACTCTGCTAACTCTGCAAACTCTGCGAACTCTGCGAACTCTGAGAACTCTGGGAACTCTGCAAACTCTGCGAACTCTGAGAACTCTGGAAACTCTGAGAACTCTGGAAACTCTGCGAACTCTGCGAACTCAGAAGAGTCTACAAATGAGTCAAATGCGAGCGCCATTCTTGTGAACAGCGAGAGCCCCGTCTCGTCCAAGCTTCTTCCACCAAACGCCTCCGACGATCTTCTCGATACAAATTCAGTCGCAGTCTCTGGCCCAGCAAACTCCAGCCAACTGGGCGGATCTCTCTATATGGCCTTGCTCGAGTCTGCACGAGTCACGGCTCCCGCCGCCATTCTCACAGCGGCGGCGGCAATGAAGTCTCGCAGATCTCGCAAGTCAGTGAAGGCCCGTCGGTAGAAAAATTGAGCCCGTTTTAAAACCTCATACAAGGCATCATGGACGTCTCAATCTCTGCCTACAACGGTGTAAAGGCTCTTCGTGTGAAGGTCCACTCCGTCGAGCAGCAGACTCCCACACACTTTGTGCTTCTTCTCGATACGAGCGATTCGATGAATGAAGGCAGCAAACTCGAACATGTAAAGTTCTGTACGAGTTTGCTACTGAAACTTATGACGCCAGCCGATAAGATCTCTGTCGTGACCTTCGGAGAAAACAGTCGTATCCTTCTGGCAGCCGTCCCCACGGACGCCGCTCACTGCAGCAGCATTGCAGACACGATCAGCGCGCTTCAGACTGACGGCTGCACAAACCTGTCGGCCGGACTCGCCTCAGTGTCCGAAGTTCTTGCTGTAGACTCCGGACTGAAACCCATGCTCCTTCTTCTCACAGACGGTCATGCGAATCGCGGCGTCTCAAAGGCCGATGGACTGAAACAGATCATGAGCCGCATGCAAGAGCAGTATCCTGCCCTCGGCCTATCTGTGATCGGCTACGGTCTCGATCATAATGCCGATCTTCTGAAGACCTTTGCCTCGGATATGCACGGCGCCTATAGTATTGTAGAGGGTCTAGAGGACGCCGCTATGACTATGGGCGAGGCTCTCGGAACTGCTGTCTCCTGTGTTGTACAGAACATGGAAATTCAGTGTGATGCGAGCACAACGATTGAAGGCCCCTATACCTCGATTGGCGGTCTTATACGCGTGGGTGATCTCTATAGCGGCACGGAGTCTCTCTATCTTCTGAAGACTGACGGGCCTGTTATTGTGAAGGGTATTACGGTTCCAGCCATGACTCCCTTCCGTATAGAGGCTATCAGTGTGGACGCAGGGCGTGAGGCCGACGTAGAGCTGACGTCCCTGCGCTACGAATGCTCCTCCCTCTTTCGGCGCGTGGCCCAGTGGAGCTCGGAGGCCCAGGGAAAACTACTCTCCGATATTACAGATTTCAAGGCCCGGCTTGCAGATCCCTTTCTGGCCGGAAACCCTATGACTGTAATGTTGACTGCTGAATGTGCGTCATTGGAGGCGGCCGTTAAGGCTATTCTGGAGGGGCACGGACATACTGTGCAGGCCCAGGTGACCCAGCACGCGGCCTTCACCTCTCTCGGCCGCGGCACCTCACGTCCCATTCAGGAACACAGTTCAGAAGATCCGTCGGTCACTCTCAGTCCTGCGCGTTCTGGGGCGCAACAGCGAGTGGCCTCACTTATGCAGACGATGTCTCAGGGCGGCGGAAATATCTAAAAGAAGGCCAAGCGCACACACAGACGTTAGGCCCATCGCCTCGCACAATGGGAACTGTGCCCACCTCCACAGAACTCGGCTTCCACGAATCCAGGCGATTTCTTACAGCAAAAGGCATCATGATTATCCTTGGCACTCGGAAGCCTATGACCCGTGACAGGATCAGTATACTGCCCACAGTATTTTTTGCCGCAATCCCAGCACCACGTTCGACCACAACCTGCACCTACGTGAAACTTTCCACGTAGATCGAGGCCGCACGAAAAGACATAGGAACACGCATCATCCTTCAGAGCCCACCGCTGACACCACGGACAGGCCTTCGCATCTCCTGATCCAGGCTCCTTCATCTATTTGATCTAAGCGTTTTCAGTGCTCTGAAGAAGCGCAACCTGCACCATATTGTCTTCACGAGCTGCATATGCTCTATAACATGCATATAGGATACTGAAGACTAGCGAGGAAACAATACAGGCCGAAATAACAATGGTTGCGGTTGCGGCGTCGAGAGTTGGTTGAGGTACGATGTCACCCTGTCGTAGATACATTATAGTATATAGCTGTCTGATTCTTAGGCCAAGAAGATAAATAAGAACATAATAACTAGGAATGGTCTCCATCACAAACTATAAGGCAACCGGTGACTGGTTTTATATTCTACCCGCCGTGGCCCTTCTTGAGCTTATTGTAATATTCTTGTGTAAATATCCAATGAATCCGAAATCGCAGTTTGTAGCTATCCTTAATAAGTGGTATGATACCTTCGGACCCGTTGCAGTTCTTGCCGATATTATGAGCATGTCGATTGGGATTGCTGGGCCGCGTTATATCTTTACAGCCCTCGGATTCAAAAGTATTCTTGTCTTTCTAGCGCTTGTCGTGGCCTTTCAACTGACCCACGACATCGTATTTTTCTTCACCGTTTTACAAACCCTAGAACCCGGCCACAATAAGATTATTGATATGCTAAGAATCTACGGCACCGAAAACGGCTATAAGGTTCTCTTGGGAGATGCTCTTATGATGCTCGGCTGCGTGGGCTTTGCCTACGGCCTCAAGTCTCTGCCCGCTCACGTAACAATACTAGTTGGCTTGATCAGCGTATATGCACTCTGTTATGTGATTTACACACGGGATCCTACGGCGCTTAGTAAAATTGCCCAAAAGGCCTAGTTAAAAGGTCGGCACCGAAATGCCCATCTTTCATATTCTCGATGCAATCTCCCAGGATATTAAAATCGAGCGTGAGACCTCTACCGAGCGTCAAATCCAGCCTCTCGGCGACGAGGGCAGCGACGATGATGCGGAGGTTTTCAATAGGCGTAAGAAGTACTCCAAGCCGCGTCAGGGGAGCTACGGACCGCTCCGATTCATCATTCATCTCTTTGGCGCCGACGAGGCCGGAAAGCCGATCCGCGCCTCGATCAGCGGCTTCGAGCCCTTCTTCTTTGTCAGTCTTCCTGATGCGAAGCGTGCCACTGAGACCGAGTTTGAGACCAAACTCAACGTGGTCCTGAACGCAACGAACAATCTGAAGGGTTGCGTCGAGGTGAGCTTTGAGACCCGCAAGGTTCTCTACGGCTACACGGCCGATGCGCTATTCCCCTTCGCCAAGCTCTCCGTCAAGTCACTTTGCGCCTTTCGCGCCTTGAAGAAGATCTTTCTGCACGCTGATACCAGCGCCCCTATCTTTGAGTTTCGTGGCGAGCCCCTAAAGGTCTACGAGGCAAATCTCGATCCCATGCTCCGCTTCTTTCATCTCCGGGACATCAAGCCGTGTGGGTGGGTTAGCACAGATGTTGAGCCAGAAGAGGGACAGATCGACACTGACTGGGAGGAGATTCGGCCAGCGGAGGTTCCTCAGGTCGCCCCCTTTCTTCTGGCGGCCTGGGACTTGGAGTGTTACTCGGAAAATGGCGAGTTTCCCGTGCCCAAGAAGGGTTATGAGCGGCTCGCAAAGCTACTCTTTGCTGACTACAATGCAGGGCCGGTGGCCGCCTATGCCATTCGAGAGGCGGCACTCTTTCCTGAGACACCACCGAAGGGCATGGACCCTCTCCGAAAGCGTGACGGGGCGCTTCCCGATCCGAATATTCTTGATTCCTATCTCAATGCCGATTTCCAGGATGCACTCAGCCTGCTCCTCTCGGCAAAGGATGGTCTGAGTGCCACGAGTCGCACGGATCGCATCTATGCCATTCGTGATCTCTTGTCAAAGACGCTGTCCAAGGTTCTCCCACTCGCGGGTGATCCCATCATCCAGATTGGTGTTGTTCTCACCAAGGGCGGGAAGCCTGAGGGCAAGCATATCTTTACGCTCGGCACCTGTGACTCGGTCGAAGGCGCTGTAGTCCACGCCTATAAGACGGAGGCCGGTATGATCGTCGGCTGGCTCAAGGCCATGCAGACCTGGAACCCCGATATTCTGGTAGGCTACAACGTCTTCGGTTTTGATGAGAAATATCTTTGGCATCGCGCCGAGGAGCTCGGGCTCACAAAGCGTCCTGAGATGCAGGTTCTCAGCCGGCTCTCAGATATGGATAAGGAGGTGACTCTGGAGGAGAAGATGCTCTCATCCTCGGCGCTCGGTGATAATAACATGTTTATCATGAGTACCCATGGCCGTCTCCAGATTGATCTATTCTATTATATCAAGCGCAACTACTCACTGGCCGCCTACAAGCTCGACTCAGTGTGCCAACACTTCATGAGCGGCAAACTCTCGGGCGTCGATACCACGGACTCAACGCACTGGATCATTAAGACGAAGGCGACGGACGACGTCGTCGTGGGTCGCTATCTGGTTCTTCTAGACGAGACGGGTGACGTTGCCGTGGATAAGCTCAAAATCACGGCCGTGGATCCGAAGGTCTCCATTACGGTTGTCGCCGGCGACGACGACGATGCTGCAGCGGCTCTTGATGCAGTGAAGTGGGCCACAGTCAAGGACGACGTCTCGCCGCAGGATATCTTCCGACTGCAGCGTGGCTCAGCCGCCGATCGCGCCGTAGTCGCCGCCTACTGTATTCAGGACTGTGATCTCGTGGTGGAACTCTATAAGAAGCTGGACGTGTTCAACAATGCTATGGCGATGGCGAATGCCTGCTCCGTACCCGTAGGCTACATCTTTACACGTGGTCAGGGTATCAAGATTGAGTCACTGATCTTCAAGGAGTGTTATCAGCGCGGCCAGGCCGTCGTTGTGATGCCGACACAGCCTCGGGGTTACAAGGGGAGCAACGATGAGTCCTACGAGGGCGCCATTGTTCTGACACCGACGCCCGGCTTCTACTTCAAGTCTCCTGTAGGCGTGGCCGACTTCGCCTCGCTGTATCCGAGCACCATTATTAGTGAGAACATCTCCCACGACTCACTCGTATGGGCCAAGGACTACAAGATTGACCGGAAGAGCTTTGCCGGCTACAGCTATGGCCAGGCCTATGAGGGTCCAGCCGCTTCGTGGACTGACATCGAGTTTGATATCTGGGGCTCAAGGCCAGATGACATGCGAAAGAATCCCGAGAAGATTGTGACGGGCATGCGCGTGTGCCGCTATTATCAGCCGCCGAAGGGCAAGGGCACACTGCCCGAGATTGTCCAGAAGCTTCTGGCCACCCGAAAGGCGAAACGCAAGGAGGCAGAGAAGGAGCCGGATGCCTTCAAGAAGGCCCTGCTGGATGCCGAGCAGCTGGCCTACAAGCTGACGGCCAACTCCCTCTATGGCCAGCTGGGATCCCCCACCTTCAAGATTCGTCTCCAGCATCTGGCCGCCTCCGTCACGGCCTACGGTCGCAAACAGATTCTGTTTGCCAAGGCCGCGATCGAGCAGTTCTACGGGCCCGCTGCGTCAAGGCCCGATTGCTCCGCCACAACCGTCTATGGCGACACGGATTCACTCTTCGTATGCTTCAATGTGAAGGATCCTGTGACCGGTAAGCCTCTGGAGGGGCGCGAGGCGATTGTGGCGACTCAGAAACTCACCGAGGAAGCTGGCAAGATGGTCACCACCTGTTTGAAGCCGCCCCACGACTTCGAGTACGATAAGGTGTTCTCGCCCTTTATTATCTTCAGCAAGAAGCGCTACGTGGGCAACAAGTATGAGGAGTCACCGGACGACTACTACCAAAACAGTATGGGCATCGCCACGAAACGCCGTGACTACGCCGGCATTGTGAAGGTCATCTATGGCGGCGCCATCCGTATTCTGCTGACGGATCGGAATCCCGTGGCCGCCGCGGCCTTTGTAAAGGCCAAACTCATGGATCTGGCTGACGGCAAGGTCAGCCTCACGCAGCTGACAATGACAAAGTCCCTCCGGGCAGAGTATTCGACTCCATCCCCGCCGGCCCACAAGGTTCTGGCCAACCGTATTACGGCGCGTGATCCAGGCAATGCACCGGCCTCAGGAGATCGCATTAGCTTCCTCTATGTTATGCCTGAGCCCGGGCAGACGGCCTCCAAGCTCCAGGGCGATCGCATCGAGACGCCCGCCTATATGAAGGCCAAGGGTTTGAAGGTGGATGCCAAGTTCTATATGGAACATCAACTAATGAACCCGATTTCACAGCTCTTCTCACTGATCCTGGAGGAACTTCCGGGCTGCCCCACTGGTACCGCCGACGATCGCGAGTATATTGCCGGTGAATACCTCTTTCGGGAGGCGCTGGACGCCTGCGACAAGGGTGCCCGAAAGCGTCTGGCAGCGAAGCTGGGTGTCACTGTAGAGGCGACCCAGCGCCGCTCACCTCGTCTTATCGAATCAAAGACCATGCTGGAGGCCAAGCCCAAGACTCAGGCCAAGCTGACGATGTTTGCCGAAAAGTTTCTGCTCGACAAGTTGTCAAAGAAAAAGACGCCTCGGTCTTCGCCGGAATCGAGTCCCTAGGTAGGATGAGTGCAAGAGCACTTTTAGATGATGCAGAACGCTACGACCATTATAGGGCTCGTTGTTTTCAATCGGAGGCAAACTCCCTTGCGAGAAAGGGTCAACTCTATGAGCCCTCCATCGTGTCGGCCGACATTGCCGCCTTCATGAATGAGTATGCGGAAGCCACCCCACTGCTACAAGACGCCCGTATTCTTGTTTTACATCCTTCTGCGGATTCAGGATTTCCGCACACACGCCCAGGAAATATCATTTGTATGCCGGCTGGAATCTGTAGGAAGACGCTTGAATGTCGTGAAACTCTTTTGCACGAGGCCATACATCTGCATCAACGTGCCAATCTCAACGCCTGGATTGAACACTGTAGGAGGCTGGGATGGGATCCGATCTCCTCCGAACAGATTCCTCCGCATCTTCTCAAGAATACCAGAATCAATCCGGATACTCTCTCTCTCCCCTTTTGGGCCTGGAAGGGCACTCACGTC
>Ga0187843_10002119_pt1 | contig 12231 bp, 13 predicted proteins | sample SpaLakP09_SKY_43_FD_134516 | JGI IMG/M metagenome (GOLD analysis project Ga0187843, IMG submission 134516) | Oligotrophic lake water microbial communities from Sparkling Lake, Wisconsin, USA - SP09_SKY_43 | ecosystem: Environmental > Aquatic > Freshwater > Lake | place: USA: Sparkling Lake... | reverse complement strand
TATTTTGGCCCCAGGGCCAAGTGTTCTATTCGTTATTGCCAGAGCTATTGCATGGGGCAGAAAAATTGCCGTTTTCACTGTCGCCGGAAATGTAACCGGTGCGTTTGTGCTTTCTTCTTTAGTTGCATTTGGTTTAGGGCCAATACTTTCAAGTTCAGAGTTGGCCTATTCGGCAGTGCAATGGGGTGGCGGCGGCTACCTCGTCTATCTCGGGATTAGTGCCATACGCGCCCGCAAAATTCATGCCGCAGATATGCGCAACCAAGGTGGAAGTGTTCCAACATTTTGGCGATCAGTGCGCGATGGTTTTTGGGTCGGAGCGCTTAATCCCAAAGGGCTAGTTTTCTACGCCGCTGTTCTGCCACAGTTTGTGGATATCGAACGCGGGCATGTGACTTCGCAACTCTTACTACTAGGCGCGCTCTTTTCAATTTTGGCTTTCATCTCAGATGGTTCTTGGGGATTATTAGCCGGAACCGCGCGTGCGTGGCTGGCAAGTGATGAGAAAAGATTAGAGAACTTAAGATCAATTGGTGGAATAGTGATGATTACCTTGGGTCTGTTGGTGATTGCGTCAGCCCTGCGTGATTTAATCTCCACATGAATTCAAAGATTGTAAAACCTCAAAACCCGGCTCGCGACACAATTGCGCCATCAGATTTAACCTTTGGATTATCTACTTGCAAGAGGTGTCTCTGGATTAAGTATTGGTTTAAAGTCACGATGCCTGGGCAATTCCCGCTGGTTAAACCGCTATCGGCTTCACAAGAAGAACACTTTCACCGCGCATCAATGCCGGATCTTGATCCATCTCTCGCACCTGGCGTTGTGAAGCAATGGGGCCAATGGGTAAAGAGTGCGCCGATTGAAATTGACGGCAAGGCAACACGTTGGAGAATTTTGGGAATTTACGATCTATTGGCGCATTATGAAGATGGAACAGTCGGAATCATCGACTGCAAGGTTTCAGATTCTGATCGTGATAACGCCCAGTTCTATGCCCCGCAACTTGAGGCCTATGCCTACGCTTTAGAAAATCCAGATAAGGGCAAACCTTTTCCAGTATCAACCATGGGGTTATTGGTTTGGAAATTAGCGGGAATTGCTGAAACCGCAGATGGCAAACATGGTTTTGGGGTCACCCAGCACTACCTTCATGTCACGCGTGATCAAGCACAATTTAAATCTCTAATTTCGGATTTGATTGACGTTATCGAAGGCGAACTTCCGGCAGCTGGTCCAGATTGCGATACCTGCAACTACCTGACAAAGCGAATGGCTCTAGAAAGTAATTAATCTTCGCTTTCTTCGGCTGATTTCTTCGCCTTCGTTGCGTAAGTATCGACATATTCTTGGCCAGACATCTCTTGAATCGTAGCCATGATTTGATCTGTGACATCACGAAGATACTGTAAATCTGTCGAATCGCCCTCGAAGTACATGGGTTCACCGAAAATCATTTTGACGCGCATAACCTTCGGTACGACCGTTCCGGTTGGTTGAATTTTTTCAGTGTTAAACATTGCAACTGGAATAATCGGTGCGCCGGATTCGATTGCTAAGCGCGCGATTCCCGTGCGCCCTTTATACAAGCGACCATCGGGTGAACGAGTTCCTTCAGGATAAATCCCTAGGCACTTGCCTTCTGCCAAAACTTTCAACCCGGTGATCAGCGCCGCTTCACTTCTGCGCCCGCCCGAACGATCAACTGGTACCTGGCCGAGTGCGATAAAAGTTAACTTCTTCAATAAACCTTTTGGTCCGGGTGAAGTGAAATATTCACTCTTCGCCAAGAAAGTTACCTTACGAGGAACAACCAACGGCATGAAAATCGAATCACTAAATGAGAGATGGTTCGAAGCAATAATTAAAGGACCGGAAGCTGGAACGTGCCGTAACCCCTTGACCTTGGGGCGAAAAAGAATCATAAGAAATGGCGTAAGAAACGCGCGCAAGATGCCGTATGGCAGGTTGTTCATGACGCTAATTTAGCGCCAAATCGTTCCAATGTGCGAATATGAGCCATGGAGCAAGGCTGATGAGCGAGAAAAGTAACCGCGATCACGATGCTGACGATGCAAATGATCGCGAATTAATCAATATGGAATTTGACTCAATGGTCGAAGGACTTTCACTTGACGAGTCATCACCTTCAACTTATCTAGATGAACTAGAAAATTTTGTTGACCAGAATAGATTTATTGCTCCAACTCCCCCACGCAAATCTATTTCGGCAAGTGTTCAGTCCGCACTAGCTGCATTTAAGAAGTGGAAAGATGGCAAGACAGATCGTGATGGCGACGGAGTTGCACTCTAAATTCTAGAAAGATCAGCCACGCCTACTAAGCCGGCGTGGTTACCAAGTACAGCGGAAACAATTTCTGGATACGGATGCTTGCCACTAAACGGAATCAGTCTAAGTGCGGCTTCACGCGTTGGTCCAAGAAATAACTCACCCGCATCAATTACGCCGCCGCCAAGTACTACGCAACTTGGATCAATTACTGCGCATAATGAAGCGATGCCAGCGCCTAAGTAAGTAGCCATGGTGTTGAAGGCTGCAATTGCAACCGGATCACCTTCTCGGGCCGCTTCGGTAATGTGATTACCTCTTAAGCCTTCAATAGTTCCATCTCCACGATCCAGCAAGTTACGCGCTAACAACGGGCTGGCATCGATTGCTTCGCGAGCGTGTCGCATCAGCGCTGAACCAGAGGCGTATTGCTCAAGACATCCGCGTATTCCACATCCGCACAACTGGCCATCAGGAACTAATCGGATATGACCAAGTTCAGCACCAATTCCAAATGCGCCTCGGAAAACTGAACCATCAAGAATTAAACCGCCGCCAACTCCGGTGCCAAGGGTTAACATCATTAAATCGTTACGTCCTCGTCCAGCGCCAAATTTAAATTCTCCCCAGGCGGCGGCGTTCGCATCATTTTCTAGAACAATTTTTTTGTGAAGTATTTCTGTTAGCTCAGCTACGAGATTCACACCGTTCCAATTAGAGATATTTGGAGTGGCTAACATAGTTTGCCGATCGGATGAGATAAAACCTGCCGCAGAAACCCCAATGGAATCAACTGGATATTGCTGCGCTAATTCGGTTGCCACATTTGCAATTGCTTCCGTTAGTGCGCGACCGCCTTCGCGCGGTGTATCGCGCCTGGCAGTAGCCAATATTTCACCTGTGCCAGTTACGACACCTCCGAGAACTTTGGTGCCGCCAATATCAATTCCAATTGCGTTTACTGCCACTTAGCTAGCCTTCAAGATGTTCTTTAAGCTGCTTTAGCGCACTATCGATAGTTGATTTCTCTTGCTTTGTGATCATCATTGCTGGAATTGGCATAGAAAGCCCCACAGATAATTCATAAGTTACCGATGTTGTATCGGCATCTATGCTCTTGAGCAAATATGCACCATCCATTTTGGTAAGTAAGTTGGCATCTTCAAGTGAGAAGGTGACTTTAGAAGGAGCAGAAGTCCAATCGAAGACAAGGGTTACTACATCTTTAACAGGTCCGGCATCAATAGTTAACTTGGCCTTTAGCGCTCTGCCTTGCTCGTCGGTCTCTAGTACCTCGGCCTTTTTAAATGAGGCCGACCATTCGGGGTAGGAAGCTACGGCAAATAAGGTTGCGCCAACTTCGGCGATAGGGGCATCGATGCTGATCGTGGAACTGCTGAATTCGCTCATGACCAAAGGTTACCTGTAAAAAAAGACCTTTCCAGCCTCTCCCCTTTTTTTAGAGCGGGCACTAGCGTTAGCGCCATGAACGAAATCTCAATTGCGCCCCTTGTCCCTGCTGCCGCTTCTGGCAACCTCACAAATCTGATCGCAGAACGCGCCTGGTTTGAACCTAACCGCACAATGATGTCGCGCCCCTTGGGCGATGGCTGGCAGAAAGTTAGTGCGCAAGAACTAGATGCTGAAGTTCGTGCAACTGCTAAAGGTTTAATTGCAGCCGGCATACAAATAGGTGACCGAGTAGCAATAATGGCGCGTACTCGATATGAGTGGACGATCTTAGATTTTGCCATTTGGTTTGCTGGCGGATGCGTTGTTCCGATTTACGAAACATCTTCGGCCGAACAAGTTGATTGGATCCTTAGCGATTCAGGAGCTGTTGGCTTGATAGTTGAAACTCCAGCACACCGCGAATTTGTTACACCAGTCCTTCCATCACATACCAAACATATTTGGACCATGACCGAAGATGTTCTATCGGTGCTGGCAAATGCTGGTGCACATATCGGTGATGACGAAGTAGATCGCAGACGAAACGCATTGCTGCCAGAAACTTTGGCTACCTTGATTTACACCTCAGGAACAACTGGAAAACCTAAGGGAGTTCAATTAACGCACGGTAACTTCCTTTCCGAGTGTGGAAACGTAGTTGAAGGTGCCAGCGATTTATTCTTGAAACCTAACGGTTCAACACTTCTCTTCCTACCAGTTGCTCACGTTTTTGGACGTATGGTTCAAATCGGCGCTATCCGCGCTGGTTTGCATCTAGCGCATTGCAGCGATCCAGTTGGACGCCTGCAACCAGATCTGGCTTCATTTAAGCCAACGTTTGTACTTGCTGTTCCGCGAATTTTTGAGAAGGTTTATAACGGCGCAGAAGCTAGGGCAGATGCTGCCGGTAAAGGAAAGATATTCCGTAAGGCTGCCGACGTCGCCATTGCCTATAGCGAAGCAATGGATAAGCGTGGATTTAATCCACTCTTGTCACTAAAGCATGCGCTATTCGACAAGTTAGTTTTTTCAAAGATTCGCGCAGCGCTCGGTGGCAACGTTGAAGCTGCAATTTCAGGCGGTGCTCCACTGGGAAGTCGCCTCGGACATTTCTATCGCGGGGCTGGAGTCACAATTTATGAGGGCTACGGCTTAACCGAAACGACCGCAGGAGCAACTCTAAATATCACTGGTTCAATCAAAGTTGGCACAGTGGGTAAACCAATTCCAGGAACTTCCATAAAAATTGCCGACGATGGTGAAGTCCTAATCAAGGGGCCAATTGTTATGCGCGGTTATTGGCAGAATGATGAAGCCAACTCCGAAGTCTTTACCGAAGATCGCTGGTTCAAATCTGGAGATTTAGGAAAGATTGATGAAGATGGTTTCCTTTCCATCGTTGGACGCAAGAAAGAACTGATCGTTACCGCCGGCGGCAAGAACGTTGCCCCAGCAGTTCTTGAAGATCGTCTGCGTTCTCATCCTTTGGTTAGCCAGTGCATGGTTGTCGGTGATAACCAACCATTTATCGCAGCACTTGTAACCATTGATGCTGACGCACTAAAGAATTGGATCGCTGCCAATAAGAAAGATGGCGCAACTATTGCAACTCTTACCCAGGATCCTGATCTTATTTCTGTTGTTCAGACTGCCGTTGATGAGGCTAACAAAGCGGTCAGCAAAGCAGAGTCAATTCGAAAGTTTGTAATTCTGCCAACGGATTTCACAATCGCTGGAGGGCAACTAACTGCCAAACTCTCTATCAAGCGACATGTAGTTTCTCAAGAATTCGCACAGGAGATCTCTGAACTCTTCGCCAAGTGAGCAACACCGCTCGCTTAGATTTGGCACGTGAACTCCACGATGGAATAGCGCAAGATCTGGTTGCACTTGGTTACGAACTCGATCTCTTGCTTGCGCGCTCGGACTCTTCAGTTCAATCGCGAAAAGAGATTCGAGGTTTGCGATTTCGCGTTGATGAAATGATCTCCAAGGTGCGTCGTGAGATGTATGAACTTAGAGATCTAAAGATAGAGAGTGTTCAGGATTACCTGAGTAAAATCGCTCAGCAACTTTGTGGATCAGCCTTGACCAAAGTTGATATCGAGGAATTTTTTATTAATGAAGTCATCGGCGATAACGTTAAAGTGATCGCTACAGAGTTACTACGCAACAGCGTTAGCCATGCTAGGGCTAGCGAGATTGAATTGCACCTGAGCCAGATAGAAAATCACATCTACCTAGAGGTGCGCGATAACGGTATTGGAGGTGTCACGATGGAGAGTTCACGTTTGGGTTTAATCGGAATACAAGAACGAGTTGAAAGCTTCGGCGGAACCCTTTTCTATCAATCTACTGAACTTGGAACCCGTATCTCCGTAACTCTTTGATTGATCGAATAAGCCCGCAAATACTTATTGTCGATGATCATCCCTCGGTTCGATCTGGGGTTCGTCGTGCTGTTGAAGGCGCAGGAATGCTCTGTTGTGGTGAGGCAGCATCCCGTGATGAAGCCTTTGCTCAAATAGCTCTGCATAGCCCTGATGGCGTAATTCTTGATTTAAATCTTCCGGATGGTTCTGGTCTTGATGTCATAAGTTGGATTCGCCAACACTCGCAAACTATGGCAATTGTTATGTTAACTATGAGCGATGAGGACTCTCATTTATTGGCGGCAATGAAAGCAGGTGCCAGTTCATATGTAAAAAAGAGCGCTCCCCTATCGCAGGTAATTGCCTCACTCAAAGCAGCGCTTGCGCAACCAAATAATTTCAGTGCCCCAGGATTGGCATCAGTTATTTCTATGACGAATATAGCTTTTGATTTAACTCCCCGCGAACTTAGCGTTCTCAAGGCGATTTCACTTGAGGGCGCCAATAAGGAATTGGCTAAATCTCTCTACATTTCCGAGGCCACATTCAAAACCCACCTTGCATCTATCTATTCCAAGATGGGTGTATCCAGCAGATTTAGCGCAATCAACAAAGCGCGTAACCTCAATCTTTTATAAGTAGTTCCTGGAAAGCACCTGCCCAAATTTCCCAACGCCAATCTGAATAAATCCACTTGCGTCCTGCAACTCCCATTGCTCGCGCGGCTTCAGGGTCATCGAAGAGAGAAATTATCGCGCTAGCAACGTCGTCTGGACTTGTGCCATCGACAGTTAACCCAGTTACTCCTTCAATCACCGCATCTGGTGCTCCCCCTGATTTTCCTGCGACAACGGGAAGTTCGCACGAACTAGCTTCTAGATAAACAATTCCTAGCCCTTCAACTTCTAGTCCCGCCAAACGAGATCGCGATGGCATTGCGAAAATGTCTCCAGCATTTATATATCTCGGTAGATCCGAGTGCTGAATTCTTCCAATGAATGTAATTGCGTTGGAAACATTTAACTTTGCGACTAACTTTTCCAAATGTTCACGATAAGGACCCTCGCCGACCATCAAAATATGCGCCGTGGGATGGTGTTGCAAAATATTCGGAAGGGCAGCGATCAAAGTATCTTGACCCTTGCGGTGAACAAGTCGACCAACGCTAACAATTACTTTTTTATCACTTAGCCCTAAGGAGTTACGCAATTCAGTCGCACCCGGATGCGGCGCAAAGTGATCAGTATCTATTCCGGGAGCAATCTTGATCATCGCTTGCGAAGCGCGCTTTGAGAGTGAACGTGAAATTTCGGATCGCGTAAAATCTCCTAGGTAAGTCATATGATCGACGTTGTTGCCAATGAAGCGTATTGCCATTTTGAAGGGCCAAACTTTTGACCACCAGACTTCATGTCCATGAGTAAGTGCAACTATTCGAGATATTCCGACTTTACGTAATCCTCGAGACATCACAGCCAGTGGTGCGGCGGCTCCGAAAAGCGCAGTTCCAATCTCATCTTCTTTGATAACTTTTTTAACGGCACGAGCAACTCGTGGAGTAGGCAACAAGATTTTTGATTTATCCCGAATGACTTTTACGCCGAAATCGCGTAACCATTTTTCATCGTATTGGGATGTCTGGTCTTGCTTGGATGTATAGACGGTTATCGCACCTTTGGGAAGACGCTCAATTAACCCCATGACAAATGTCTCGATACCGCCCGCGCGAGGGCCAAAATCATTGGTGATGCAGATTATTTTCTGAGGCATTTATTTATCTTAAGAAGAATTAGTTAGAGGCGACGCGCGCCGATATAAGGTTTGCGCCCCAAATTAGATGCGCTGGCGACCTTGACGCGTGAACCAGAACGAGGTGCGTGCACCATCTTGCCGCCACCCAAATAAATCCCAACGTGAGAAATTGGTCGACCAAAGAAAATCAGATCACCTGGTGCCAGATTGGCGCGTTTGATCGATTTTCCATAATTGTATTGAGCGCGCGAAGAGTGCGGCAGTGAGACGCCAGCAGTCTGATATGCACGCATAGTTAGCCCCGAACAATCCCAATAAGTCATTCCGTCGGCGCCAAAAACATATTTATCGCCGATCTGTTTCAAGGCGAATTGCAAAGCCTTACCGGCGCGACCAGATACACCAGAGGCTGACTTAGCAGCGGCTAATGAAGAGGCTTGATCAGCATCTTCTTCTTCTTGAGCCAATCTTGCCAGGCGTTCGCGATCTGCCTTCTTTAGCTTTGCAAGCAGAGCTTCCGCCTCAGCGAGTTTGGAAATCGCCTGCGCGCTCTGGGCCGCCAACTTTTTCTGCGTTGCAGTAACTAGAGCCAACTTGTCATTTACAGTCAATGAAGTTGCGGTCAACCGCTGCTTTGCCGCTTGGAATTTTCTTAACTCTACAGATTTCTTTCTGGTTATTGCCTCAAGTGATCCTGCTGCAGATAAGTAAAGTGCAGGGTCAGATGAGAATAGAAGTTCTAGGCTTTGACCCAAACCTCCGGTCTTATACTGTTCGATTGCAATCGCACTTAAAGTTTTTGAAAGTTCGCTAACGCTCTTACTCTGCACTGCTTCCTTCGCCTGGATTCCGGCCAAGGTGCGATTTAGCGCCGCAAGTTTTACCTTTGCTTCTTGCGCGCCTTCTGCGGCAGTTGTTGCCTCTTCCTCTAGCTGTCGAACCTTTGCTTGAACCTGCGCCAGAGTTTGTGCAGCATCTGCCTTGGGCGCAGTAAAAATTGGCGCCGAAATTGCAAGTATGGCAATCGCGACTACCGAACGCAGGCGAAGATGCAGGGCGTTAATTGACATAAGAGTTCTAGGTTAACGCTGGTTATATCCTTGGCTCAACTTAAGGTAAGCGTGGCTAGGCTGTGAATTTAATTGTTTTCAGCCATTTCACGCTGAATTAAAGCGCAGCGGACGAACTATTCCGCGAGATGAGAGTAAATCAATTGCCTCGGCGGTTTTATCAGGAATCTCGCAGTGCGTTGATTTATCCCGATTCTTATCCAAGAAAAATGTCAGGACACAATCACCACATCCGATATCTCGAACCGCACAGGTTTCACATTTAATGATCATGCGAGAAACGATAAAGGCGCCCACTGACAACCCAAATAAAGTCCTCGCGCGCGATAACCTTTCGGCCATGTCAGTCTTTGCATCCTTAGTGGTCGGCGCCAATGGAGCCACTTCTAAGGACGGATCCTCCAACGGGATCTCTAGCGGGGCGGACCGCACAACCTTCCTAGCTCGCCGGCGCCAATCTGATTTCATTTTAATTGGCGGGCAAACGGCGCGTGCCGAGCCATATCACCGCACGCCAGTTCCCGTCGTCGTTGCATCTCGCTCGATGATAAACGCCCTGGCCGATAATCGTTTAGCCCATTGGTGGAACCTCTCCCCGGTAAGCGCCCTGGAAAAGGGTATAAAGAAATTTGGTCCGAACGTCCTTGTCGAAGCAGGACCACGATTAATTAACGAGCTAATTCAAGCCAGAGTTCTAGATGGTATTTTCTTAAGTATTACAAGCATTTCTGATGGCGAAGATGTAATTGATATAGATGAACTCCTATCGAATTTCACTAGTGTTGAAAGAAATGAAATTCAAGGCACCATTTTTATTGAAGCTAAAACGCTGAAATAATTGCAACTCCTGCAACCGCTGCAAAAATTCCAAGATACTGGATTCGGTGCAGCCGCTCGCCTAAGAATTGGAATGCCAACAGGGCGGTAAAAATTGGATAAAGCGCACCTAACACCATTGATAAGGTGAGATTGCCCTTGGTTGTTGCAACACCTAATAACAAATTTGCAAGGAAGTCAGCGCAGCCGATAAAGATTAATATCGGAGAATTCTTTAACTTTAATCCGCCGAACGTTCGGTACTTCGCTAAAATTCCAAGAGAAACCAAAAAAGTTGTTGCACGCATCATGACCATAGTCATCAGGGCGCTTCCTTGCGATCCAATTGCCATAAAAACTAGCGCTGTTCCAAATCCACCAGCTGCACCGAGTGCAAGAATTAGTGGCTTTATCGGTAACCCTTGCGATAACTCTGGGCCACTTGCTAAAAATGCACCAATTATCGCCAACGCTGCACCAATCGAGAGTATCAGTGTTAAACGATCGCCCTTAATAAAATATGCGTAACCAACTGGAATAAGTGCTGATAATCCACTGATAGGTGAAACGACTCCCATACGACCAGTTGAAAGTCCAGCGTACAAACAAATTAATCCACAATAACCCAGAATTCCAGCCAGAGCTCCGGGAATGAAATACCCATCTGTTCCAAAAGCGTTACTTGAAAAGTCACCACTTACGATTACAAGTCCAATGCCGAATATCAAGCCGATCGCCTGGGAAACTCCGAGAACGGCGATCGCTGGATGCGCCTTACTTAATTTTCCACCGTGATAATCGGCAGTTCCCCATAACACGCTAGAGAAGAGCGCTAGTAACGTGGCCATGGTTGGCAAGAGTACACAACCCTGCGCCCCGCCTCCCACTTATGGACAATGGTTATCTTTAGAATTAACTAGTGGATGTCGCCCAATTCAATCGCATGATTGATCAACTTCGTGTTGTTACTCCACGCGCAGAAATCATTCTCGAAGAAGTTCCAGCTCCGCAAAAATTAGCGACTTTCGCTTTCGCCTTTACTGCAGATGTTTCCAATGGCTTACTAGGCGATGCCGAAGATGAAATCGCATCAGGTCGCTTTGTCTTATTACACGAACCAGGTGGGCAGGAAACTTGGGAAGGCGAATTCCGCTGTGTTACTTTCTTAAGCGCCGATGTCGATGAAGCAATGCAAGATGATCCGCTATTGCCCGAAGTCGGTTGGAGTTGGTTATTAGATTCGCTATCAGAGGCTGGCTGCGAATTTAACGCTCCAAGTGGAACTGTTACCCGAGTATCTAGCGCATCCTTTGGAAAACTCTCACCGCGCAATGACGAATCCGAAATTGAGATTCGCGCATCCTGGAGTCCCATCATTAAAGAGAGCAGTGACATGCTGGCGCATATACAAGCTTGGTGTAATTTATTAGGCGAAGTTGCCGGCCTGCCTCCAGTCGTTGAAGGCGTCGCCCCAATTTCTGCAGCTCGCCGCAAGGCTTAACACAACTCTCTTAATCTATGAGCGAACCTACAAAAACACCTGTTGACCCTGCCGAAGAAAATTCAGCAACTCCGCCGACTGCGATTGCGCTGCTAGTCCCGCAAAACGGAGTCCCGCGGGTGGTTGATAGCGAGTCGCTATTTGAACGCGCTCTGGCTGAGTTAGCGCAAGGTTCTGGCCCCTTTGCTGTCGATGCCGAACGCGCCTCTGGATTTAAATTTAGCGCGCGCGCATATTTGATTCAGATAAAACGCCACAACGGTGGACTTCATTTGATTGATCCAATTCCATTTGGTCCAGGACATCGTTTATTTGTTGAGTTAAATAAGTTGTTGCAAAGCGATGAAGTGATCTTGCACGCCAGCAATCAGGATCTGCCTTGTCTGCGTGAACTTGGAATAAATCCCGTTAATCTCTTTGATACCGAACTTGGCGGACGTCTTGCCGGATTGCCTCGCGTAGGACTTGGCCCGCTTTTAGAATCGTTGATGGAAGTCTCGCTTGCCAAAGAACATTCTGCTGCAGATTGGTCACAACGTCCGCTACCGCAAGATTGGCTTAACTATGCAGCCCTTGACGTTGAATTGCTTATCGAATTGCGTGACAAAGTCCATGCGCTGTTAGTGAGCGCGAATAAATTAAAGTGGGCGGAGCAGGAATTCCAAGCAATCCTTAACGCTCCCCCGGCACCACCGAGAATTGATCCGTGGCGTAGAACATCAGGGATGCATAAAGTTAAAAAGCGTGAGCAACTAGCCATTGTGCGAGCGCTGTGGACGGTGCGCAATGAGATCGCCCAGGAAGTTGATATCTCGCAGGGACGACTGTTATCCGATTCCGCAATCGTCGAACTGGCAATGGTTGCCCATGCCAAGCCCATCAAAAGTAAGAAGGATTTGGAACGCGCACTTCGTCCGATTGGATTGCGAGCGCGTTGGATGGAAAATTCTGCGACTTGGATAAGCACTATTACCG
>Ga0187843_10002118_pt1 | contig 12232 bp, 8 predicted proteins | sample SpaLakP09_SKY_43_FD_134516 | JGI IMG/M metagenome (GOLD analysis project Ga0187843, IMG submission 134516) | Oligotrophic lake water microbial communities from Sparkling Lake, Wisconsin, USA - SP09_SKY_43 | ecosystem: Environmental > Aquatic > Freshwater > Lake | place: USA: Sparkling Lake... | reverse complement strand
TGCTGGGTGACACGGCCTATGGCGTAATCATCGTGCAGAGCTATGACGACAAGGTGCTGTACACCAAGGCCGATCTGGATATTCTGGCCTTCATGGCCAGCCACGTGGCGGTGGCGATAGCGCGCATGCGCGCCGACCGTGAAATCCGTCGCGCCAAGGAGGCGCTGGAAGTGCAGAATGCAGCACTGGAATCGGCGCTGGAATCGCTCAAGGAAGCGCAGGGCGAACTGGTGCGGCAGGAGAAGCTGGCATCGCTGGGCCGGCTGGTGGCCGGAGTGGCGCACGAAATCAATACGCCGCTGGGCATCTGCGTAACGGCTACCAGCCATCTGGTGGAAGAGCTGCGCCTGACGCGCGAAGATATGGCCAATGGCACGCTGGATGAAGAAGGTCTGCAGCAGTTCTTCGGCATTATCGACCAGTCGCTGCGCATCATGACCACCAACACCCAGCGTGCGGCGGCACTGGTACGCAGCTTCAAGCAGGTGGCGGTGGACCAGTCGGCCGACGATATCCGCAGCTTCAACCTGCGCCGCTATCTCGATGAAGTGCTGCTGTCGCTGCAGCCCAAGCTGAAAGGCAAGCCGGTCACGCTGGAGATCGAGTGCCCCGAGCAGATCAACATGGCCAGCTTCCCCGGCGCGCTATCGCAGGTGGTGACGAATATGGTGGTGAATTCGCTGGTGCATGGATTCGAGCAGGGCGAGCCCGGTGTCATCCGCATCAACGTGGCGCTCGATGGCGATCTGGTCGAACTCAATTACAGTGATGACGGCATCGGCATGGACAGCGCGGCGCTGGCCCAGTTGTTCGATCCCTTCTACACCACCAAGCGCGGCACCGGCGGCAGCGGGCTCGGTGCGCACATCCTGTACAACCTGGTGACGGGGGCACTGGGCGGCACCGTCAAGGTACTGAGTTCGCCGGGGCTGGGGCTGCACTACAAGCTGCGCTTCCCCAAAATCCAGCGCAAGGTGGCCGCCTGAGGCAGGGGAACCGGCGCTGCAGCGCGGCGCCTAGTCGGGGAAGCGCTGGTTGATTTCCAGCGCCTGGTCGATGTTCTGCACCAGCAGATCGACATAGTGCGGGTCGAGATGCTGGCCGGCCACCGAGCGCAGGTGGGCTATCACCTGTTCCAGCGGCCAGGCTTCCTTGTAGCAGCGCTTGTGCATCAGCGCGTCGAATACATCGGCTACCGCCACGATGCGCGCATACAGGTGGATCTGCTCGCCCTTCAGGCCTTGCGGATAGCCGCTGCCATCGTATTTTTCGTGGTGCTGGTGGGCGATCACGGCAGCCGCCTTGAGGATGGGGCGCTGTGAACCGTTGAGGATGGACAGCCCCACGCTGGGGTGCTGCTTCATGATTTCCCATTCGTCCGCATCGAGCTTGCCCGGCTTGAGCAGTACCGCGTCCGGCGTGGCGATCTTGCCGATATCGTGCATCGGTGCAGCGTGCTGCAGCACGGCGGTTTCTTCCTCGCTCATGCCGCTGGCGCTGGCCAGCAGGTGGCACACTTCGGCCATGCGGCGCACGTGGTTGCCCGCTTCGTTGGAGCGCGATTCCACCACGTCGCCCAGACGCAGGATCAGTTCGGCCTGGGTATCGGTGATTTCCTGGGTCAGCAGGATGTTATCGAAAGCGATGGCCACGCCCGAGCAGAATACTTCCAGCAGCTTGATATCGAGCTCGGAGATTTCTTCCACCCCTTTCAGGATCAGCAGCGAATGCTTGCCGCTGTTGTTGGGGAAGTAGCCGATATAGGTATCGCCTTCCAGGTGGCTGATCTTGTTGACCTTGGAGTGATCGAGCTGGGCCAGCAATTCGGGGCTGAGCAGCGGGCCGTCGATGTCGCCGATGCGGGCCAGAATTTCGTAGTTGTTCTCGCCGCTGATGGCAGTGGCAGCGCGCAGGCGCAGCAGCATGCTCTGCTCCAGCCGCAGTAGCGCCACCACCTGCTGCAGCAGGCCGTTGGCGAAATCCTGCAGATTGCGCTGCTGGAAAATGTGCGCCGACGCGGCGATCACCCGTTCCAGCCCTTCGCGGTAGTGCACCTGCTGCTGGCGCGCTTCTTCCACCTTCATGATGTCGCGGTAGGCGCGCAGGGCGGCAAAGGTGGTGGTGAACAGCTTGGTGCGATCGAGCTCGGTCTTTTCCTTGTAGTCGTTGATGTCGAAATTGACGATCACGCGTTCTTCCGGCGCCTGTCCCGGCTGGCCGGTGCGCAGCACGATGCGGGTGAACTGGTTATTCAGCTCCTGCCGCATCCAGCGCGCCACTTCCAGGCCGCTATCCTCGGTTTCCATCACCACATCGAGGAACACCAGCGCGATATCGCTTTCGCGCGCCAGTACCTCTTTGGCTTCGGCGCCGCTGTAGGCATGCACAAAGGTGAGGGCGCGGCCATCGAGCCGGAAGCGGCTCAGGGTCAGCTTGGTGATATCGTGGATGTCGGGTTCATCGTCGACCAGTAGGACTTTCCATGGTGCCAGCTTAGGCGACGACGATGACAGAAAAGACATAAGAGCGAGTTCCGCAAAAGGGCACGAGGTTGGGGTTATCCGATTGTAGACCGGGCTTATCGCCGTTGACAACAAGCAACAATCCGAGTTTTTGGGGAGTGTTGCAAAGCCGCAGTGGCGTGCTCAGGGCAGCAGCAACAATACTTCGTTTTAAGCAATATTGCCATCGCATTTACACAACATGGCGCGCTAGCCAGCAAAAAAGCCCGCAAGGAGCCGGAGCTCGTTGCGGGCGGGGGACAGCTGGGGAAAATCAGCTCAGGGTGGGCAGGCCGGTCAGATAGCCGACGGCAGCGCCGAAACGGTCGCGGTAGTTGGCGCGGATCAGCGGGTCCAGCGTGGCTTGCACTTTGCCATGCAGGGCCGCGTCCCAATCGCCCGGGTGCTGGAAGTTGCTCATCACGTAGGCGTAGCCGTTGATATCGTCCACCGCATGCAGGCCGGTCGATTCGGCGCCTGCCGGGGTGGACAGCACGCGCGTCAGCGTCTTGCTATCGACGTTGTAGGCCCACAGGAAGTTATTCACGTGCAGGCCGCTGTCTTCGCCGATGAACAGGGTACGCAGCTTTTCCGAGAATTTAATATTGTCTGGATTGGCGATCTTGTCCGGATTGGCCAGATTGCCCAGCGCGTCCGGCGTGGCCAGATCTTCGCCCACCAGCGCCGGTACGGCAGCCATATCGACCGGCACCCATTCGCTGTTGATGGCGGCGCCGGTGTCGTCGCTCTGGCCGCCTTTCAGGTTGAGGGCATACACGATACCGGCGTTCGGGCCTTTGATGCTGATGCCGCCCGAACCGTTGGTCATGGCGGCCTGGATGTAGCTCATGGCCGAGTAGGCGATCTTGTCCTTGGCGTTGACGGTGGTGCCTTCCATCTTGGTGAAGCCCATGCTGGCGCCCTTGAAAGCGGCATAGCGGTGGGTTTCGAGGAAGGCCGCGGCCTGCTCTTTGCCGGCGACGAATTTCACCCAGTTGGTTTTGCCGCTGAAGGGGATCTTGGTGTAGCTGGCATCAGCCGGATCGGTGGTTTTCACGCTGACGATGTCGGCCGCTTTCAGGCTGTCGGCCAGTGCCTTGATTTCGGCGCTGGTGGCGCTGCCCAGTTTGATCCACGAGAGCTTGGCCGAGCCGCCGTTGTCGGCCGTCAGCTGGGTCCATTTGGCCACGTACAGGGTGCCACTGGACAGGTCCTGCGCCTTGTCGGCCACGAACATGAACAGGCCGCCGTTGGTGGCGTCGTCGCCCATCAGGGCGGTGCGCTCGTCCGGCATGACCTGGACCAGTTCATGCGAGATGCGACCCATGCAGTAGTGTTTCTTGATGCTGCCCGTACCGTCCGGATTGACGGTAATTTCCGGCAGGTGGCCGTAGTGGTAAGGATTGGCCTTGGTAGCGTCGCCGAACAGATTGGTGCTGAAGCTGGCGAACTGGCTGTTGCTGGCGATGCTGCTGGCATCCGGTTCGTATTCTTCGCTCGACAGGTGGGTGTTCCATGGCGAACGCGAGGCGCCGCAGGTAATCCACAGGCCGTTGACGCTGCTGGTGTCGACGTTGTGGTACTTCACCAGCGACAGCGCGCCGGTGGTCGGGCTCTGGTCCAGCGTCAGCACGGCGATCGGCGAAGGCAGCATGCCGTACATGGAATCGCCCTTGACGTTGCGGGTGGTGTACTCGAACTGCACCACGGCGAACACGGTATTGCCCTTCACGCCGGCCACGGTGGGATTGGCCAGTTTCAGCAGCGAGGAGCCGTCCGGGCAGTCCGAGTAGAACTGGCGCTGGCCGGCGTCGGTGCGGTCGAGTATGGGCTGGTTCTTGATGTCGTAGTAGCCGCCGGCCAGTAGCGTGCCGCCGCTGCCATTGGGGACCATGGCGCCGGTGATGAAGAAGGTCTGGTAGTTCAGCGCATAGGACAGGGTCTGGCCGTTCGAGTACACTGCGTTGAGCGAGGAGGTCACGGTGGTGCTGGCCATTTTGGCCGGATCGGCCAGCGATGGCGCGGCCATGCCGCTAAAGCTCATCGACATCAGTGTACGTGGCGCAGTGGCGGTATCGCCGCCGCCGCAGGCGCTGAGCAGGGCAGCCGTGGCGCTGCCGCCGGCCAGGGGCAGCAGCGGTGCGCCCGAAAGGAATTTGAGTAGCTTGCGGCGGGATAGATCGAGCGAGTCGGTCATGGGGAATCCTGTGGTGGTTAGCGCCAGTCTGGTAGCTGCGCGGCAGGCGCCAGCTTGCGAGGAGCTGGCTAAGCCTCGACGGATGCAACATTAACAATTTGGTATGACATTGGAATGACAGGACCGGACGGCAGGATTTGGTAACAAACTTATTCAGGCGGGGCCGAGGTGCCTGAAAGCGGCTATATTGCAGCTATATTGTTTGCAGCAATGAGCGCTGCACCGACTGTGAAGGAGTTTCCCATGCGAGCAATGACACCAAGCCTGCTGGTCGCAGCGCTGCTGGCCTGTGGCGCCGCTTCGGCGCAAGTAAGCGTCAGCTATGTGAAGCCGGAAGACTATGCCGATGTGCCGCGCAACGCCATCGAGCGCGAGCGGGTGCTGAAAGACTTCAGCAGCTATTTCGAAACCTGGAATGCCAAACTGCCGGCCGGGCAGACCCTGAAAATCGAAGTGCTGGATATCGATCTGGCAGGGCGCATGTGGCCGCGCCGCAATGGCGGCGAAGATATCCGCGTGCTCAACGACGGCGCCGACTGGCCGCGCATGCGGCTGCGCTATACGCTGGAACAGAATGGCCAGACGCTGCGCAGCGGCGACGAACAACTGTCGAACATGAGCTATATGCAGCGCATCAACCGCTACTGGGAAACCGATACGCTGCGCTACGAAAAGCAGATGCTGGACGAGTGGTTCGACAAGACCATCGTGCCGAAAGTGGCGGCACGCTGATCTGTCGCACGCCGCTGCCGGTTTAGTCGAGCCGGTTCACGTTGGGGAATTTGGCGCGGAATTCTTCCGGCATCGGCGTGACCTTGCTGGTTTTGTAATTGAAGAAGACAAAGCCGTATTTGGCCATGGCGATCAGTGCGCGGTCGGCCGGACGGGTGACACGGAAGATGATGTCGCCGCCGTAGCTGTTAAAGTCCATCACACCCACTTCGAAGGTCAGCACATCGCGTGCATGGGCTTCGGCGCGGTACATGGTGGACAGGTCGGTGACGATGATGCCCAGCCCCGTGCCATCGACTTCTTCCACGCCGTATTCGAACAGGAAGCGCGCGCGTGCTTCCGACAGCATGGAGATCATGGAGTCATTGCCGAGATGGTTGCCGGCGTTGATGTCGGTCACGCGGACCGTGAGCTGGGTGGAGTAACAGAACTGGTTTTCTGGGAAATCGAGTTGCAGACGGGCCATGCTTACCTCACTTAGGAAGCCTTCATTCTAGCGCACGGCCCGCGCCTATTTACAGCTGTTCGGCCAGGAACTGTAGTGTATGTCCTCTAGCCAGTGCCGAGCTGGGCTGGTGGTAGGAGCTGCGATGGTTGCAGTTAAAGCCATGTTCCGCCTGCGGATACACATGGATTTCCACCTGCTCGTTATCGTCAAACTTCTCCGCAATGCTTTGCACTGCCGGCAGCGGGATATGGGTATCGTGCGCGCCGAAGTGCATCAGCACCGGCCCCGTGATCTCGCCTGCACGGTCCAGCCCTAGCTGGATGCCACCGCCGTAGTAGCACACGGCCGCATCGACCACGCCGTTGGCCGCCGTGTGATACGACAGCTTGCCGCCGAAGCAGTAGCCTATCGAGGCGATGCGCGGCCCCACGCCCGGCATGGCGCGCAGGGTTTGTGCGGTGGCGGCGACATCGGCCTGTGCCAGCGCGAAGTCGGTGGCATTCATCAGCGCCACGGCGCGCTGCCAGTCCGGCCCTTCGTGACCGAGTTCGATGCGCTCGCCCTGACGCCAGAAGATGTCGGGCGCCAGCACTACATAGCCATCGGCCGCATACTGGTCGGCCACATTGCGGATGTGCTGGTTGACGCCGAAAATTTCCTGCAGCAGTACGATGCCAGGGCCGCTGCTGCCGCGCGGCAGCGACAGATAGGCGCCGAAGCTGCCGTTAGCACTGTCGATACTGATCCACTTGCTGTTGGTTTCCATTCGCTGCTCCTTTAACGTTTAACCTTGCCGAAGGCATCGCCTGTCTTCCAGCTCTGCATTTGCGCCGCATTGCCGACAGCGTAGCCTAGATTGAGCGTGAACTGGGCCTGCTGCACCATGCCCGACAGATCCCAGTCCGCATGGTATTCGTCGCTGGTCTGGTGGTAATCCTTCTTGAACGAGACCATTTTTGCGCTCGAATGTTCCTGATCGTGCTCGAATTCGAAGTGGCCGTCGCCCGAGAACACGGCCGAACCCACGTTAAAGGCCGGTACGCCGGCCTTGGCGAAGTTGAAGTGGTCGGCACGGAAGTAGGCGCCCGACAGATCGGGAATGGTAGGCGCCAGTTTCAGGCCCATCTTGCGCGCCACCTTGCCGGCAGCTTCGTACAGGCTGCTGCGCTCGGCGCCTGCCACGCCCATATCCGTGGTGCGGCCGACAAAGTTCATGCTGTCCAGATTCAGGTCGGCCGTGGTCTGGTTCAGGGGCCAGGCCGGATTGCGCACATAGGCAGCGCTGCCCAGCAGGCCCTGTTCTTCGGCTGCCGGCCACAGGAAGACCTGGGTGCGTTTGGCCGGATGCTTGACGGCTTCTGCCGCCATGGCCAGCAGTGCGGCCGAACCGGATGCGTTGTCGATGGCGCCGTTCCAGATATGGTCATGGCCATCTTCCTTGCTCACGCCTTCATCCATGCCCAGATGGTCCCAGTGGGCCGAATACACCACGGCCTGCTGTTTCAGCTTGGGATCGGTGCCCGGAATGATGCCGGCCACGTTGAACTGCTCGATCTGGCGGATCGCGCTGTGGATTTCGGCGTGTACGCTCAGCTTCAGATCGACCGGCCGGAAGTCGCGTCTCTCGGCCTGGGCGCGCAGCACATCCAGATCGAAGCCGCCGGCAGCGAACAGGCTGCGCGCCACTTCTTCCTGCAGCCAGCCTTCGATCGGGTTGCCCGAACCGGCCAGATGGAAGCGCTCGTGGCTGAAGCCATTGGCCGGCACGCTCCATGGATAGGAGGCCGACGGCGTGGTATGTATCAGCAGGGCGCCTGCTGCGCCCTGGCGCACGGCTTCCTCGAATTTATACAGCCAGCGGCCATAGTAGGTGTAGGCTTTACCGGCGAAGCGGTTGGGTTCTTCGGCAGTGGGCTGCGGGTCATTCACCATCATGACCAGTATCTCGCCCTTCATATCGATGCCTTTGTAGTCGTCCCATTTTTCTTCCGGGGCGATGGCGCCGTAGCCGACGAACACCAGCGGCGCATCGATGCTGATGTCGGTTTTGCCGCCCGCCGTGCCGAATACGATCTCGCTGCCGTTCTGCGGCGTGATCTGCTTGCCGTCGGCGTTCTGGAAGCGTACAAAGCTATTAGCCAGCAGTTTGGTGCCTTCGATCTTCACCGGCAGGCGGTAGCCGCCGCCAGCCAGCGGCTTGAGGCCGATGACGGCGGCCTGGGTTTCCAGATAGCGCACTGCCAGATCGCCGCCGCGCTGGCCGGTGCCGCGGCCTTCGAGCAGATCGTCGGCGAGGAAGGACAGGTGGGCGCGCAGCGGACCTTCGGTTACGGTCGGCGCGTTCTGGGCGTGGGCGTGGAAGGAAGCCAGTGCGAGGCTGGTAGCGATGGCGAGGGCCGGAATGCGCATGTTTACTCCATATAGTGTAATTCGGTGCAGAAGGCAGTAATCTTACTTTACTTGTGGTAGTAACTGCACACTGTGCCCTTGCAAAAATAATCGGATCGAATCAGGGGAGAACTATGAAAGTCATCATCATTACCGGTAGCTCGGATGGTATCGGAGCGGAAATGGCGCGCCAGCTGGCGCAGCGGCGTGGCAGCGCGGTGGCGCTGGTGCTGGCTGCGCGCAATGCCAGCCTGCTGGAGCAGGTGGCGGCTACGTGTGCCGCCAGCGGTGCGCAGACGCTGGTAGTGCCCACCGATGTCTCGGTGCAGGCCCAGTGCATTGCCCTGATCGAGGCCTGTGTGGCGCGCTTTGGCTGCATCGATGCGCTGATCAACAACGCTGGCCGTTCCGCCCACGCGCTGTTCGAGGAAGTGGAGAACCTGGCGTGGTACGAAGAGCTTATGCGCATCAATCTGTGGGGCAGCGTGTGGTGCACCCATGCCGCGCTGCCGTATCTGAAGCAGACGCGCGGCAGCATCGTGGCGGTGTCCTCGCTGGCCGGTCTGGTGGGCGTGCCGGGGCGTACGGCCTATGGTGCCAGCAAGTTCGCCATGGGCGGCTTCTTCGAGGCGCTGCGGCCGGAACTGCGCGGCGCAGGCGTGAGCGTGACGGTGGCCTATCCCGGTGTGGTGGCGACGCAGATTCGCCATCGCGGTTTCAATGCCGCAGGCGGGGAACTGGGTCGCAGCAGCCTGAAAGAGGACAAGGCCATGCCGGTGGAGCAGTGCGCGCAGCTGATTATCAACGGCATGGAGGGGCGCCGGCGCGAGGTGGTGATGTCGGCCAAGGGCAAACTGGGGCGCTGGCTCAAGCTGATAGTGCCCGGACTGGTGGAGCGCATGGCGCTGGCCGCGGTGAAAAAGGAGGCGCAGCCTCATTGAAGTGGGGGGAGTCGTCAAACGCGCTGAAAGTGCCATTTGTAAGCGAGTGTAAGAGTCGGTAAGAGCTTGTAATTGCCGTCAACTGCAGGGGGAGGTAGGCCGTTTTTTGCTCATGCGACACGGGATTGTCCCGATGCCGAAACCTAGAAAAGGAAATACATCATGACCAAAATCACCGCTTCCCTGATCGCCGGCCTGTTCGCTACCGCAGCATTCGCACAGACGCCTGCTGCCACCACGACCACCGCACCAGTGGTAAAACCAGCCGCAGTGAAAGCTGAAGCGAAAGCCGAAACCAAGGTAGAAGCCAAGGCAGAAACCAAAACGGCTGAAGTGAAAGGCGTCGCCAAGGCAGCCGAAGTTAAAGCGGCACACAAGCCCGCCGAAGTTAAAGGCGAAGTCAAAACCGATGTCAAAGCCAAGGCGCACGAGGCTAAGGCAGAAGCCAAGACTGTAGAAGCAAAAGGCACCGAAGTTAAAGCCGCTGACACCCATGTCGCCGCCAAGACCGAAGTGAAAAGCGCTCCAGTCAAAGTCGAACACCAGGCTAAAGAATCCAAGGTCGCAGCACCAGTTGTTGTTGCAAAACACGAAGTAAAACCAGCAGTCGTTAGCAAGTAATCAGACAGCATTTGACTCAGATTTAACCATATAAACCGTATAGACCGTTAAGAGGAATTATCATGAAAAAAGTTATCGCTACCCTGATCGCCACCCTGTTCGCTGGTGCCGCTTTCGCTCAGACTCCTGCGCCTGCCGCTTCGGCTAGCGCCAAAGCATCGGCTCCTGCGGCTACCGCAGCAGCAGCGTCGGCCCCGGCGGCATCGACTCCTGCCGAACCAGCCAAGAAAGCGAACAAGCATCACAAGAAGGCAGCTGCGGCATCGGCCAGCGCATCGGCTCCTGCTCCTGCAGCTTCGGCACCAGCAGCTAGCAAATAATCAGGCAGTCATTGCATCAGACTCAATCAAATAAACCGTATAGACCGTTAAGAGGAATTATCATGAAAAAAGTTATCGCCACCCTGATCGCCACCCTGTTCGCTGGTGCCGCATTCGCTCAAGCTCCTGCTCCTGCTGCCTCGGCTAGCGCCAAAGCATCGGCTCCTATGGCGACCGCAGCAGCTTCGACCCCGGCTGCATCGACTCCTGCCGAACCGGCCAAGAAAGCAGGCAAGCATCACAAGAAAGCTGCGGCATCGGCCAGCGCATCGGCCTCGGCGCCTGCAGCATCGATGCCAGCTGCCGGCAAATAAGCAGAGCGCCGGCAGCACAGCTAGCCGGTGAGCTCAGGTAGCAAGATCAAGTAGTCAATGCAGTCCCCTGACCGCCAGTCCGAACTGGCGGCCTTAAGCTGACCTTCAGCTTGCAGTATCCAGCGTCATCATGCAGGACGTGCCGCCCCGGACCGGAATGGCCTGGGCGGCGCAGGAAACCAAAAAGCACAGGCAAGCGGCCTGTGTTTTTTTTTGGGCTGTGTGAGTTGACTGGAAATACTGTGATTTCGGCCATGTTTTCGCGAATTTTGGGCAAAATCGGGCTTAAACCGGCCAGACAGAGTAAACTACGCACAAATTTCTTTCGCAATTAGGCGATTCGAACATACTTGTGAGTGACGCCATGTCTGTATCCCCCGTATCCCCCGTAACCCAGTTCTCCGATCTGAACCTCAGCGCCCCCCTGATCAAGGCGCTGAAGGAAGTCGGTTACGAATCCCCGTCGCCGATTCAGGCGGCCACCATCCCGCTGCTGCTGGAAAACCTCGACGTGCTGGGCCAAGCCCAGACCGGCACCGGTAAAACCGCAGCGTTTGCGCTGCCTATCCTGTCGCGCATCGATATCCGCCAGTCCACGCCGCAGGCGCTGGTGCTGGCGCCTACGCGCGAACTGGCGATCCAGGTCGCCGAAGCATTCCAGACCTATGCCGCGCATATCCCCGGCTTCCACGTGCTGCCTATCTACGGCGGCCAGAGCTACGGCCCGCAGCTGTCGGCCCTGCGCCGCGGCGTGCACGTGGTAGTCGGTACCCCCGGCCGTGTGATCGACCACCTCGATAAAGGTTCGCTCGATCTGTCCAAACTGAAAACGCTGGTGCTGGACGAAGCTGACGAAATGCTGCGCATGGGCTTTATCGACGATGTCGAGCGCATCCTGCAGGAGACGCCGGAGTCGCGCCAGACGGCGCTGTTCTCGGCCACCATGCCGTCGGCCATCCGCCGTATCGCCAATACCTATCTGCGCAGCCCGAAAGAAATTACAGTGGCGGCCAAGACCGGCACCAATGAAAACATCCGCCAGCGCTACTGGCTGGTGAGCGGCATGCACAAGCTGGACGCGCTGACCCGCATTCTGGAAGCGGAAGATTTCGACGGCATGATTATCTTCTCGCGCACCAAGCTGGGCACGGAAGAACTGGCACAGAAACTGCAGGCGCGCGGCTTTTCGGCAGCCGCCATCAATGGCGACATCCAGCAGGTGCAGCGCGAGCGCACCATCCAGCAGCTCAAGGATGGCAAGATCGACATTCTGGTAGCTACCGACGTAGCAGCCCGCGGCCTCGACGTGGAACGCATTAGCCACGTGGTCAACTACGACGTACCGCACGATCCGGAAAGCTATACCCACCGCATCGGCCGTACCGGCCGTGCCGGCCGTAGCGGCGAAGCGATCCTCTTCATTACCCCGCGCGAGAAGGGCCTGCTGAAATCGATCGAGCGCGCTACCCGCCAGCCTATCGGCATGCTGGAACTGCCGACCATACAGGCGGTGAACGATGTGCGTATCGCCAAATTCAAATCGCAGATCAGCGACACGCTGGCGCAGGGCGAGCTGGAACAGTTCCAGTCGCTGATCGAAGACTTCGAGCGCGAGCAGAATATTCCTGCCATCGAGATCGCCGCAGCACTGGCCAAGATGGCGCGCGGCGACGTGCCGCTGCTGTTAGACAAGAAGCAGCAGATTCCAGCCGCCAGCTGGGACGAGCGTCCGGGCCGTCAGGTAGGTTTCGAGCGTGGCGAGCGCGGCGA
>Ga0187843_10002116_pt1 | contig 12235 bp, 12 predicted proteins | sample SpaLakP09_SKY_43_FD_134516 | JGI IMG/M metagenome (GOLD analysis project Ga0187843, IMG submission 134516) | Oligotrophic lake water microbial communities from Sparkling Lake, Wisconsin, USA - SP09_SKY_43 | ecosystem: Environmental > Aquatic > Freshwater > Lake | place: USA: Sparkling Lake... | reverse complement strand
TCAGCGCGGCTATCAACACCGCACTAGCATTCTGGCTCGATGAGAGTGTCAAACTTGCGACCAAACCAACAGTTGCCGGCCAGCGCGGCTACCAGTGGAAGACCGTCTTTTTACCTGAAGGCACCATCCTGCGTTCCTGGAGCTACGGCGAGCATAACTATGCCGAAGTGATTGGCGATCAGATCATTCATCAGGGCCGCTCCGTCAGCCCCAACCAGTTTGCCCGCTCATTCGCGCGCAGCATGCGCAACGCCTGGATAGACCTCTCCATCCGCCGGCCGGGCGAGCGCAATTACACCATCGCCAGCCGCCTGCGCGACGAATCACTGAAGAAGAAATAGTCCTTCCCACGCGACTAAATCTGCAACAAGCGACGCGATCCACTACACTCTGTCAGGTCACCAACCACCTAGCCGGAGTCGCATCATGAGCAAAGTTTTCGTCAACATCGGCCTCAGCCTCGATGGCTATATGGCACCGGAAGGCATGACCATGGACGACCCCAGTTACAAGAACTGGGGCGCAAAATGGGGCGCATTGATGGCCTGGCTGATCAATCAGCAATACTTCCGCGACAAGCTGCAATTCGGTCCCGGCGGTGAAACGGGCGCCGTCAACGAAATGGTGCGCCACACCTTCGAGCGCACTGGCGCCAACATACTGGGCAAACGCATGTTCGACCAGGGCGAAGTCAGCTGGCCGGAAGAAGCGCCATTCCATACCCCCGTCTATGTGCTCACCCACGAGAAACGGGAACCCTGGGTGCGCCCCGGCGGCACCACCTTTCATTTCATCAACGAGGGCCCCGAACGTGCACTGGAACTGGCGCGCGCAGCAGCCGGCGAGCGCGACGTGCGGATATCGGGCGGCGCCGAAGTGATCCAGCAATATCTGAACCTGAATGCCATCGACCAACTGGAAATCGCTCTGGCTCCCGTCCTGTTTGGCGCCGGCCGGCGACTGTTTGAAAATCTGGGCGAAACAGCCTCCCAGTTCCGCATAGACTCCGTGCTCGACGGCACGCACGCCACCCATCTGCGCTACGTGCGCGCATAAAAAAACGGGGCCCTGATCGCTCGGGGCTCCGTTCTCCTGCAGCCTGCAAGCAGGCCTATGCTTTACTCGACTGCCTTCACCATATCTTCGATAACTTTCTTGGCATCGCCAAACACCATCATGGTATTGGCCTGATAGAACAACTCGTTATCCAGACCGGCATAACCGGAAGCCATGGAGCGCTTGTTGACGATGATGCTCTTGGCTTTGTAGGCTTCCAGAATCGGCATGCCGGCAATCGGCGAGCTGGGATCTTTGGCAGCCGGATTGACCACGTCGTTCGCGCCCAGAATCAGCACCACATCGGTCTGGCCGAACTCGCCGTTGATGTCTTCCATCTCGAACACCTGATCGTACGGCACTTCCGCTTCCGCCAGCAGCACGTTCATGTGGCCCGGCATACGGCCTGCCACCGGGTGGATCGCATACTTCACGTTCACGCCCTTGTGGGTCAGCTTCTCCACCAGTTCTTTCAACGCGTGCTGGGCACGTGCCACGGCCAGACCGTAGCCCGGCACAATGATCACGCTCTCCGCATTGGCCATGATGAACGAAGCGTCATCCGCCGAACCGGATTTGACGGGACGCTGTTCCTTGGCCGCACCGCTGCCTGCTTCCGCCGGTGCGCCACCGAAGCCGCCAAGAATCACATTGAAGAACGAACGGTTCATGGCCTTGCACATGATGTAGGACAGAATCGCACCGGACGAACCCACCAGCGAACCGGCGATAATCAGCATCGCGTTATTCAGCGAGAAGCCGATACCGGCAGCCGCCCAGCCCGAGTACGAGTTCAGCATCGACACCACTACCGGCATATCGGCACCGCCGATAGGGATGATGATCAGCACACCGAGCACAAAGGCGATCGCCGTCATGATCAGGAACGGCAGCCAGGCCGGCGTTGCGCCGCTATCGAAGCAGAACACCAGACCCAGACCTACCATGGCCAGCGCCAGCAGCAGGTTGAGCATGTGCTGACCGGGGAAGTTAACCGGCGCGCCCTGGAACAGACGGAACTTGTATTTACCCGACAGTTTGCCGAACGCGATCACCGAACCGGAGAAGGTGATCGCACCGACGAAGGTACCGATGAACAGTTCGATGCGGTTACCGAACGGCAGCGCTTCGCCAGCCTGCGCAATGCCGAAAGCATGCGGCTCCGACACGGCGGCCACCGCGATACACACAGCGGCCAGACCGATCAGCGAGTGCATTGCCGCGACCAGTTCCGGCATCTTGGTCATCTCGACCTTTTTCGCCAGCACGGCGCCGATACCGCCGCCGGCCACCACACCAAGCGCTACCAGCGTAAAGCCGCCGGTGCTGCCATGGCCTGCTGCCGCAGCTGCTGCGGCCATGGCCTGCAACTTGAAGATCAGCGCCACCGTGGTGACAAACGCGATGGCCATGCCCGTCATGCCGAAGGCATTACCGGCACGCGCCGTGGCCGGCGAGGACAGGCCTTTCAGCGCCTGAATGAAGCACACCGAAGCGATCAAGTACAGCAGGGTTACCAGATTCATGGAGATACCGCTCATGCCTGCTCTCCCTTGTTAGCAGCGGCCTTATTTTCTTTCGGCGCCTTCTTCTTGAACATTTCCAGCATGCGCTGGGTCACCAGAAAACCGCCGAACACGTTCACGGCAGCCAGCGCCACCGCGACGGTACCGGCAACCTGCCCCACCAGACCTTCCGTCAGCGCGGCAGCCAGCATGGCGCCCACGATGATGATGGCCGATACGGCATTGGTCACCGCCATCAGCGGCGTATGCAGCGCAGGCGTCACGGTCCACACCACGTGATAGCCCACATAGATGGCCAGCACGAAGATGATCAGATTGATGATGGTATGGCTCACTTCCATAAAACCTCCTTTTATTTTCTCAGCAGTTCGCCGCCGCTGCACAGCAGCGTGGCCTTGAGGATTTCGTCTTCGCGGTCGATCACCAGCTGGTCTTCCTTGTTGATGATCAGCTTGAGGAAGTCGAGCACATTGCGCGCATACAGGGCCGACGCGTCAGCCGCCACCAGCGTCGCCAGATCGGGCTGGCCGACGATGTGCACGCCATGGCGCACCACCGTCTCGTTCAGCACGGACAGCGGGCAGTTGCCGCCCTGCGCCACGGCCAGATCGACGATCACCGAGCCCGGCTTCATGGCTTTCACGGTGTCTTCGGAAATCAGCACGGGCGCCTTGCGGCCCGGGATCAGCGCAGTGGTGATGATGATATCGGCCAGCTTGGCGCGTTCATGCACCAGCGCAGCCTGACGCGCCAGCCAGTCGGCCGGCATAGGACGGGCATAGCCGCCCACACCCTGCGCAATTTCCTTCTCTTCGGCGGTGAGGAAAGGCACGTCGATGAATTTGGCGCCCAGCGATTCCACCTGCTCTTTCACAGGCGGACGCACGTCGGAGGCTTCGATCACAGCGCCCAGACGCTTGGCCGTGGCAATCGCCTGCAGACCGGCCACGCCCACGCCCATGATCAGCACGCGCGCCGCTTTCACGGTACCGGCAGCCGTCATCAGCATGGGCATGAAGCGCTGGTAGGTATTGGCCGCCACCATCACCGCCTTGTAGCCGGCGATATTGGCCTGCGAGGACAGCACGTCCATCGACTGCGCGCGGGTGATACGCGGCACCGCTTCCAGCGCAAACGCCTGCAGGCCGGCTGCCGCCATCGCTGCATTGTTCTCCGCGTCGAAAGGATTGAGCATGCCGATCAGCACCGTGCCGGCCTTCATCAGGCCACGCTCCGCTGCATCCGGTGCGCGCACCTTGAGCACCACTTCCGCACCGTAGACGTCTGCCGCCGTGACTATCTGCGCACCTGCTGCCACATACGCCTCGTCGGTCACCGATGCGGCCAGACCAGCGCCAGCCTGCACGATCACACTGTGCTTGGCTGCCAGCTTCTTGACGGTTTCGGGCGTCGCCGCAACCCGGGTTTCGCCCGGCCGCGTCTCGGCCGGTATGCCTATTCTCATGCTGCCTCCCAAAGATTAATAAACTGGCTAGAATCTAACACGGATTGCCGGGGCTGCACGCGGCAGAGTTCCCCCCTCGATGGCCCCATCATACTTAATACGTATTTATCAATAAATGTCGCATTTATCACTACATTTATTACAAAATGTCATCTATTGCTGTTAAAACACTTAATCTAGCGCAAAGAAGCCTGCTCCAGAGTACTCTTCGCACTAAAGTTTGCGCTATTTCAATGTCGCATCTATGACACGCAGCTGGACCAGCGCCTAAACGGCCGAATCAAAGTAAAAACAGGCTAAAATACCGGCTCTTTCAAGGATCGCCTATGCCACGTATCTGGAAACCCTCTGTCACTGTTGCCGCCATCGTCGAAAAAGATGGCAAATTTCTCGTTATCGAAGAACAGACTAGCGATGGCATCCGCATTACCCAGCCAGCCGGCCATCTGGACCCGCACGAATCGCTGGAACAGGCAGTGATCCGTGAAACGCTGGAAGAAACCGCACACGATTTCACTCCCACTGCGCTGGTGGGCATGTATATGTCGCGCTACACCTCCAACCGCACGGGCGAAGAAGTAACCTATCTGCGCTTTACCTTCTGCGGCGTACCGGGTAGGCAGCATGACCGTCCGCTCGACGATGGCATCCTGCGCACCATGTGGCTGACGCGCGACGAACTGGCTGCCTGCGCCGAACGTCACCGCAGCCCCACCGTGCTGCAGTGCGTGGATGAATATCTGGCTGGCCGCCGCGCGCCGCTGGAACTGCTGCAGACCCACGCTTCGGTATTCCTGTCGGCGCCGGACAGCAGCCACGGCTGACAGCACCGCGCAGGCAGGCAGCACGGCAGCGGCAGGACCGCTGCCGCAGGCGCTTATTCAGCAACACTGCAATAACCCTGCAGATAAATGATATAAACAGTTTTCAGGAAATGATATGAGCAAGAAAAAAGTCGTGATCGGTATGTCTGGCGGGGTCGATTCCTCGGTCTCGGCGTGGCTGCTCAAGGAACAGGGCTACGAAGTGGTCGGCCTGTTCATGAAGAACTGGGAAGATGACGACGACAGCGAATACTGCTCCACCCGTCAGGACTGGATCGATGCCGCCAGCGTGGCCGATGTGGTGGGCGTGGATATCGAAGCCGTCAACTTCGCCAGCGAATACAAGGACCGCGTGTTCGCCGACTTCCTGCGCGAGTATCAGGCTGGCCGCACGCCCAATCCCGACGTGCTGTGCAACGCCGAAATCAAGTTCAAGGCCTTCCTCGACCACGCCATGACGCTGGGTGCCGACTTGATCGCCACCGGCCACTACGCCCGCGTGCGCGAGCGCGCCGGCCAGTTCGAACTGCTCAAGGCGGTGGACCACACCAAGGACCAGAGCTACTTCCTGCACCGCCTCAATCAGGCGCAGCTGTCCAAGACCCTGTTCCCGCTCGGTGAAATTCCAAAGACGGAAGTGCGCCAGATCGCCGCCAAGCTGGGCCTGCCGAACGCCACCAAGAAGGATTCTACCGGCATCTGCTTCATCGGCGAGCGACCGTTCCGTGAATTCCTCAACCGCTACCTGTCCTACCGTCCCGGCCCGATGAAGACCGACGATGGCCGCGTGGTGGGCGAGCACGTGGGCCTGAGCTTCTACACGCTGGGCCAGCGCAAGGGCATAGGCGTCGGCGGCCTGAAAGCCTACAAGAAGGAAGATGGCAGCAGCGACGCATGGTATGTGGCGCGCAAGGATGTGGCCAACAACACGCTGTACATCGTGCAGGGCCATGACCACCCGTGGCTGCAATCGGCCAGCCTGACGGCCGATAGCGCCAGCTGGATCGCCGGCCATGCGCCGGATGTGCGCCAGCTGGCAGCCAAAACCCGCTACCGTCAGGCCGATGTGGCCTGCGAACTCACGCCGCAGGGCGAGAGCGACTTTGCGCTGCGCTTCATGGAGCCGCAATGGGCGGTAACGCCGGGCCAGTCGGCGGTGATCTACGATGGCGAAGTCTGCCTCGGCGGCGGCCTGATTGCCGGCTCCACGCTGGCCGGCTAGGCCGCTGGCACGGCCCTGTCCCAGGTTTAGCCGGCGGCGCCAGCATCACCTTCCACGCCTTTGCCATCGCCGCCGGCGGCGGCTTCACGCGCCATGGCGGCACGCTGGCGTTTCACCATGGTGATGACGGTATTACGGATGGTGTTGAGCACCGTGTCGGCCTTGAACGGCTTGACGATAAAGCCGTGCACGCCCATCGCATGGGCCGCCTGTATGGTGGCCGCATCGAACTCGCTGGACACCATGAAGATCAGCGTCTTGGGCCAGTTGGTTTTGATTTCGCGCACGATGTCATCGCCGCTTTCGATCTGTTCGCGCGAGATGCAGATCAGGTGCGGCTGGTGCTTGATCAGCAGCGCCAGCCCGTTGGCGCAGGTGTGCGCCTGTCCCACCACGTCATAACCGCCCTCCACCAGCACGGTATTGAGCAAGCCGCGCGCTACGGCACTGGTATCGATAATCACTGCTTTTAACATCTTGCCTACCCTGTTCTAAGCCCCGCTAGGACCGGACCACGCCAGCATATTCCAGCTCACGCCCAGCCGCACGTCGGTTTTCAATTCCACCAATTGTCTGGAAAGATACAGCATTTCCTTCTCTTTTCGTAGCGTCACGCCCAGCCTGTCCTGCAGAATGCCGGCGCCAGCCAGTATGCCTTCCAGCGTGCCATAGGTGCGCAACAGCCTGGCGGCCGTCTTCACGCCTACGCCGGACACGCCCGGTATCGCGTCGGCCGGATCACCCATCAGTGCCAGCAAATCGGCCAGTTGCGCCGGCGCCACACCCCATTTGGCTTCCACCCATGCGGCGTCATGCCACACGCCCTTGAAGGGGTCCCATAACAGTGCGCCCTGGGCGATCAGGCTATGCAGATCCTTGTCGGTACTGGCCACATACGCCTCGCCGCGTCCTTCGGCCAGCCAGCGCTGCACCGCCGTGGCCAGCACATCGTCGGCCTCCACCCCTTCGATCGCCAGCAGCGGCCAGCCTTGCGCCTGCAATTGCGCCTGCCATGGCACCAGCGCAGCTTTCAGCACGTCGGGCATGGGCGCGCGGCCGGCACGGTAGCCGGCATACAGGGCATGGCGCCAGGTGGCGCCGCCGGCATCGAAGGCCAGCAGCACATGGGTAGGCGCATGCTGGCGCAGCAGCTTGTGCAGCGACGACTGGGCATAGCGCAGCGCCGTCAGCGCCTTTTCGGCACTATCGGGTTCGGGGCTGGCCTCGTACATGCGGCGCACGATGTTGAGGCCGTCGATAGCTAGCAGTCTAGCCATGGCAGCGGGGAAATTCAGCGACTATCACGGCGCCATTGTAACGTAGCGCCAGAGGTGCCCATAGCAGCTACTCAGGCTCACATTCAGGCTCACATTCAGGCTCACATTCAGGCTCGCATTCAGGCTCACTTGAGCAGGTCGTACGGGCCGCCATTGGCCAGCGCACGCTGGAAGGCAGGACGGCTATGGATGCGCTGCAGGAAGTCCATCAGATGCGGTCTGCTGGCATTCAGGCCGGCGCGGGCAGCGGCAGCCTCCAGCGGAAAACTCATCTGGATATCGGCAGCACTGAATTCGGCGCCGGCAAACCATGGCCGCTGGGCCAGCTCCGCTTCCAGATAATCGAGATGGCTGGCGATCTGCGGCAGCACATAGCTGCCCAGTACTTTGCGCGCAATCGCCCTGGCAACCGGCCTGACGAAGAACGGCGCAGGGCTGCTCTCAACCCGGTCGAACACCAGTTTCATCAGCAGCGGCGTCATGGCCGAACCCTCGGCGTAGTGCAGAAAATAGGTCCAGCGGCGCCGCTCCGGCGTGCCGGCCGCAGGCTGCAGCCGGCCCTGCCCGTAAGTGGCTATCAGGTATTCGACAATGGCCCCCGATTCGGCCACCACGATATCGCCATCGCTAATCACCGGCGATTTGCCCAGCGGGTGAATGGCGCGCAGCTCGGGCGGCGCCAGCATGGTTTGGGGGTCGCGCTGGTAGCGCACGATTTGGTAAGGCAGGCCCAGTTCTTCCAGCAGCCACAGCACCCGCTGCGAACGCGAGTTATTCAGATGGTGTACGACGATCATGGTCAGCATTCCAGAAAAAGCACGGCCGTGCGCCGCAACCGTGGCAGCTTACCATGGCTAGCCAGCGCACGTGCAGCACAGTACACTGCGCCTATCGCCGCCTACCGGAGTGCCCATGAAGCCAGTCTCGCTATTGTTTAGCCGTTTGCTCTCGCCGCGTTATCTGGCCCTGCATGCTGTCTTGCTGGCGCTGCCGCTGTCGCTCTGGCTCACCGGCCCCTGGTGGCTGACGCTGACGCTACTACTGCTGGCGGGCGTGGGACTGTCCGATCTGCTGCAAACCCGCCGCGCACTGCGCCGCAACTATCCGATACTGGCACATCTGCGCTTCTTCTTCGAGTCGATCCGGCCCGAAATCCGCCAGTATTTTCTGGAGGACGACACGGTAGCCGAACCATTCTCGCGCAACCAGCGCAGCATCGTCTACCAGCGCGCCAAGATGGAAACCGACAAGCGCCCGTTCGGCACCCAGCTCGACGTTTATGCTGGCGGCTACGAATGGATCAACCACTCGATCAGCCCCGCACCGGAACAGCACCACGATTTCCGCATCGAGATCGGCGCCCACCCGGCCTGCCGGCGCGCCCAGCCCTACGCGGCCAGCGTCTTCAATATCTCCGCCATGAGCTTCGGCGCCCTGTCGGCCAATGCGATACTGGCACTGAACGGCGGCGCCAAAGCGGGCGGCTTCATGCACGATACGGGCGATGGCAGCATCAGCCCCTACCATCGCCAGCACGGCGGCGATCTGGTGTGGGAAATCGGCTCCGGCTATTTCGGCTGCCGCAGTGAGGACGGGCGCTTCTCGGAAAGCCACTTCGTCGCCAACGCCACGACACCGCAAGTGAAGATGATAGAACTCAAACTGTCGCAGGGCGCCAAGCCGGGCCACGGCGGCGTGCTGCCGGCAGCCAAGGTCAGCCCCGAAATTGCCGCCACCCGTGGCGTGCCGCTGGGCGAAGACTGCGTCTCGCCCGCGCGCCACAGCGCGTTTGATACCCCGCTCGAAATGCTGGCCTTTATCGAGCGCCTGCGTACGCTGTCCGGCGGCAAACCCACCGGCTTCAAACTGGCCATCGGCCACCCATGGGAATTTTTCGCCATCGTCAAAGCCATGTTGGCCAGCGGCATTACGCCCGATTTCATCGTGGTCGATGGCGGCGAAGGCGGCACCGGCGCTGCGCCGGTGGAGTTCTGCGACCACGTCGGCACGCCTTTGCAGGAAGCGCTGCTGCTGGTGCATAACACACTGGTGGGGGCCGGTTTGCGCGAACGCATCCGCATCGGCGTATCGGGCAAAATCATCAGCGCTTTCGATATCGCCCGCATGCTGGCACTGGGTGCCGACTGGTGCAACGCGGCGCGCGGTTTCATGTTTTCGCTCGGCTGCATTCAGTCGCAAAGCTGCCATACCGACCGCTGCCCAACCGGCGTCGCCACGCAGGACCCGCAACGCCAGCAGGCGCTGGTGGTACCCGACAAGATCAGCCGGGTGGCCAATTATCACGAAAATACTTTGAAAGCACTGGCGCAGCTGATTGCCGCTGCCGGCCTGACCCATCCGTCGCAGCTGCGGCCCCACCATCTGGTGCGGCGGCTCTCGCCGAATCAGGTCAAACTGGCGTCGGCCCTGCTGCCCTATCTGGACCCGGGGGAGTTGCTCGACCCAGCACAGCTACACCGCCTGCCGCCAGTGTTCGGCCACTACTGGCCAATGGCGCAGGCAGAATCGTTCCAGCCGCTCAGCATCTAGAGCGCCAGCGCACAGGCCGTATTGCACCAACCACTGCACTGGCAAAACGGATCAACGCTGCACGTGCAGCATGATGACGCGTGCCGAGGACTTGCCAGCGGCGCCGCTGCCACCCTGCCCTGCAGCGCCAGCGCCCGTTCCAGCCGAGCCCTTGCCGCCCTTGCCCTGTGGACCGCTATCGCAACCGCCACAGCTGCTGCAGCCATCGCCGCAGCCTTCGCGCACACCGAACAGACGTGCCAGCAGCCGCGCATCCACGCCGCGCTGGCCCAGCGCGTCCGCCCAGCGGCGGCGCAGTGCGGCAGGCAGATAACGCCGGCAGAAATGCAGCAGCGCCAGCACAACGATCAGGGCGACAATCAAGTTCTGTAGCATCTCAGCCTCCGGTCAGCAACAGCGCCACGCGATAGGTCAGGAAGGATGCACTGTAGGCCAGTGCAAACATATAGCCCGCCATCAGCAGCGGATAACGCAAGCTGTTGGTCTCGCGCCGCACCACCGACAGGGTAGACATGCACTGCGGTGCAAACACATACCAGGCCAGCAGCGACAGCGCGGTGGGCAGAGTCCACGAGCCGGCGATGATGGGCGTGAGCGACTGGGCCAGCGCATCGCCGCTTTGCGACAGGGCATACACGGTGCCCAGTGCGCCTACTGCCACTTCACGCGCAGCCAGTCCCGGCACCAGCGCAATGCAGATCTGCCAGTTGAAACCGATAGGCGCAAAGATGTATTCCAGACCGCGTCCCAGTATGCCGGCCAGACTGTAGTAGATAGGCGGATGGGTCGCGCCTTCCGGTGCGCCGGGGAAGGAACTGAGGAACCACAGCAGCACCATCAGCGTGAGGATGATGGTGCCCACCCGGGTGATGAAGATCTTGCAGCGTTCCCACAAGCCCAGCGCCAGATTCTGCAGGTGCGGCCAGTGGTAGGACGGCAGTTCCAGCATCAGCGGCTGCTGGTGGTTGGCGCCCATGCTGCGCTTCATGAAGTAGGCCACCAGCATGGCCGAGACGATGCCCGCCACGTACAGGCCGAACAGCACCAGCCCCTGCAGGCTGACAAAGCCCGCCACTTCGCGCTCGGGGATGAAGGCGGCAATGATCAGCGCATACACGGGCAGCCGCGCCGAGCAGGTCATCAGCGGCGCGATCATGATGGTCACCAGCCGGTCGCGCGGATTCTGGATGGTGCGCGCCGCCATGATGCCGGGTATGGCGCAGGCAAAGCTGGACAGCAGCGGAATGAACGCACGCCCCGATAAACCCACCCCGCCCATCAGGCGGTCGAGCAGGAAGGCAGCGCGCGGCAGATAGCCGCAGTCTTCCAGCACCAGTATGAAGAAGAACAGAATCAGAATCTGCGGCAGGAACACCAGCACGCTGCCGGCGCCGCCCAGTATGCCTTCCACCAGCAGGCTGCGCAGCAAGCCATCAGGCATGGCGTCTTTCACCATGCTGCCAACCGCATCCACGCCATCCTTGATCAGATCCATGGGAACGGTGGCCCAGCTGAACACGGCCTGGAACACACAGAACATCAGCACCGCCAGAATGATGGGACCCAGCACCGGATGCAGCACGATGTGGTCGATCGTTTCGCTCAGGTTGCCGCGGTCATCCTTCTCGTGGCATACCAGCGCCAGTATCCGGCGCACTTCGCGCTGGGTGTCTTCCACGCTCACAGTATCGATGGCGTCGAGCGGCTTGGGGGTGACTTTTTCCGTCAGCGCCATGGCATCGAGCGCCTGCACCAGCGCGCGTTCGCCGCCGGCCTGCACCGCCACCGTGGCCACCACCGGCATGCCGAGTTCCTGCGCCAGCCGCGCCTCGTCGATCACGATGCCGCGCTTGCGCGCCACATCGACCATATTCAGCGCCAGGATCATGGGCAGGCCCAGACGCTGAATCTCCAGCACCAGGCGCAGGTTCAGGCGCAGGTTGGTGGCGTTCACCACGCATACCAGCACGTCCGGCACGGCCTCGCCGTTGCGCTTGCCCGCCACCACGTCGCGCGTGATCGCTTCGTCCGGCGTATGCGCCGACAGGCTGTAAGCACCGGGCAGATCAAGTATGCGATAGGCGCGGCCATCCGGCGAAGTAAAGCTGCCCTCTTTACGCTCGATGGTCACACCGGCGTAGTTGGCCACTTTCTGGCGTGCGCCGGTCAGGCGGTTGAACAGCGCGGTCTTGCCGCAATTGGGATTGCCCAGCAGCGCCACCATGGGCGCAGCAGCGGCAGCGGCGCTAGCAGCCGCCCGTGTTTCGACGACAGCCATAACTTATTCCGGTTGAATTGATACCAGTGCCGCTTCG
>Ga0187843_10002115_pt1 | contig 12239 bp, 22 predicted proteins | sample SpaLakP09_SKY_43_FD_134516 | JGI IMG/M metagenome (GOLD analysis project Ga0187843, IMG submission 134516) | Oligotrophic lake water microbial communities from Sparkling Lake, Wisconsin, USA - SP09_SKY_43 | ecosystem: Environmental > Aquatic > Freshwater > Lake | place: USA: Sparkling Lake... | reverse complement strand
GGCAGTGAGTTGAGCAAGATGGAGCAATTGACGCTCAAATCTTTTCAAGACCACGGTCATCAACCGGTTCTCTGGGCCTATGATATGCAGTGTAAGAATATTCCAACTGGAGTAATAGTAAGTAGTGCAGCTGACATCCTACCAACAGACCGAATATTCGCGTACACAGGAAATGGGGATTGCCGTGAAGGTAGTTATGGGGGGTTCTCCGATTTGTTCAGATATCACTTGCTCAATAAAGTCGGGGGATGGTATTGTGACATGGATGTAACCTGTCTTGCTTCATTTGCAGATATTGATGACCGTGAATATCTGTTCAGACCACATAACATGACCTCTCTTGTTGGCAATATCATGAAAGCTCCTGCAGGATGTGACCTTCTTAACAGCTGCATATCATCAACAGAAAAACAAATCACTGCAACAAATGACAGATGGATTAAACCTGTTGAGATATTGAGGGATTGTGTCAAAGCACACAATTTAACCAACTATATTGCTCCATTGGAATGGTTTGGAAATGACAGCAGTGGTGATTTGCAGACATATGTGTCAAATGTATTTTTATCTAAAAATAATGAATTGCCCAGATACGCAATTCATTGGTGTAATGAGGCCATATCCACTGGCAGATGGAATCGTGCAATCAAGAGAAATTGGAACATACCTCTGCCTGCAACTCTATTCTATAGACTGCTTAAAACCCACAGCTTACTATGAAAATTGCTTTGACAACAGTGCTAGATGACAAGTATCTTCCAGGATTCCTTGTTACCTTCAATAGCATGCTCCGTGTTAGTAAGAACTTTGACTATGATGTGATCATTCTAGAATGGGGTGATCTGTCAGATGACAGCAAAACAATCATCAGATCTCTGTACCCAAAAATTATCTTCAGAACAGTTGACAAAGAATCGTATGCAACACATGAATATGATACAACATGGCGCACATGGACATACAACTGCAATTATCGGTTTGATATTTTTACATATACTGAGTACGATCGAGTAATTTTCTTTGATTGTGACTTTTTGTTTCAAATAGACATTGCGGAAGTTGCAAATCTTGACATAGATTTTGGCGCAGCACCTGCTTCTTATAGACAGGTGCACCAGATAAACAGAGAAATTGGTTTTGAAGGTGGGTTGCTGTCTGTGGGCAAGAAATATTTAAATAATGAGACAAAACAAGCCTTGATAAAAATTGCAAATTCACCACCCCCACATGATGAGACAATTAAGACTGGCAAATGGGCCAGTGATGAGCCAATCCTCAATACATACTTTTTGGATAAAATAACTTGGCTACCAGCAAAATATAACCTGGCAATTGATAAGCTGACAAGGGATCACTTCAAAACACCGCATAATTATCAGTTTGTAGGACACAATAAACCATGGTATGGTGATGAAATAATGGACCAGTTTGACAATTTTATTTCAGAGACAATTATCAAGACCAGTGGCAAGTTTATGCCCAATATTCTCCTCAAAAAGCTATTACATCTATACCATGTGCAAGTACAAGATCTTAAGAACAGGGGAATTGATGTGTACAAATATGTTGGCGGCATTAAATCAAGAAGAGGATAATATGAAAAAAATAGCAATTGTAATACCACATGGTGATGATGAGGCTCTTGGTTTTGGTGGTGCAATATTACACCATTTAAACAAGGGTGACCATGTTACACTTGTTGCATGCAGAGGTCCACATGATGACAGAACCACCAGACAGCTTCTGGATACAGTTGCTGCAAAAGAAATACTTGGTTATCAGGATATCAAATATTTGTATATTACTGAAAAAGAAATCTCCAATGAACCCTTGAAGCTCTTTCGTGCCATAGAAGAATGTCTGAATGCAATTAAACCTGACACTGTTTACACCAGTTTTTGGGGTGACATACACCAGGATCATAGAGTTACATATGATTGTGTAGCTCGCGCTGTTCGTATCTGGGGACCATTGAAAGTGACTCAATTTTTTGTTGGTGAAACTCCCAGCTCCACTGATCAAGCACCAAATATTGCAGTAAATGCATTTCTTCCCAATCATTACATACCGTTGACTGAGAGAGCGTTGGAAAAGAAGATCAAAGCCATGCATTGCTACACAACTGAAAGAAAAGAATCTCTGCATCCCCGTTCAGCTGAAGGCATACGTGTATTAGCCAATACACGAGGCATTGAGTGTGGACATACCTTTGCAGAAGCGTTTGTTTGCTTGAGAAACATAGTAACTTCATGAATGATACAAATTATCTCTTGGATTTTTTTAATATGCAAAAGCCTTGTCCTGCAGGTATTGACAATTGCGACGCTTTGCGCAAACAATACCTGCAGGAGCTTGAAGACAGTAAAACAGGATCACAGTGCAATGGCTGTTTCATGCGAGTCATACGTGACAAGTACTTGGAAATAATGTTAAAGTCTAAATAATACCGCGCTGCTTCATTTCATTGTGCAGATATTCTGCTAATTTATGATGTGCAACTGGTTTCAGGTGACCTTCAACTTTTGAAACACCATACTTACCAAAAGTTGCAAACATATTGAAGTTGTATGACCAGTCACCCATGCCGTCTTGATTAGGATATTCTGCATGCTTGAATTCAAGTATATTATGTTTCCCGGCAAGTAATAATTGCTCTTGCACATGTGGATCCCGGTCACCCAAATGATCCAGATTCACGTTAATTGATGACGATGGCAGTGTTGGTAAAGTTATAAATTTAATTTTATGTTTTTCTAGAAAATTTGATACACCTGCTTTGATGAGCAGATTGTACATTATTAATGAAGGTGTATTAAAAAGATATAGCATTGCACCACGCACAAATTGATCAGCAAAAGGGTATTTGGAAATGATATCTTTTGTTTGTTGGATTATTTTAGGTTCTTTGTGATTAAAATTTTTAAAGACTTCTTTGTTAAAAATGCCAAGAGCTATATATTCTGTGATAATTTGTTCTTGCAGAGCATAACCTTCAATATTAAACCAAAAAGGGAATCTGTTGGCTTCTGTCCAACCAATCACTACAAATAATTCATGAGCTAAATCAGGGTTCAAGTTTAAATGATAATCAACATACTGATACACTTGCATTGCAATATCGCCATTACTCTTTCCAGGATACGCATAGTTATGATATTGCTTGCATCCTAGCATATCAGCTAAAAATTTTGGGTAACAGTGATTAACATTATCTGGATGAGTGTGATCACCATCTTGGACGCACTCTGAACCGAAAGTATTGCTGCAACCAAACGCAAGAAGCTTTTTAATCATATAAGAATTTTTGATTTTTATTGTTCTTACGTATGCGTCTAAGAGCAACGCGCATGACAATATACTCAAGAATTTTCATGCGCACGTTATAGTAAAATCGTTTGAACATGCAAATATTTACACTATAAGCAAGAAGTATCACGTTGAAAATGCAGATTTCGAACATATAATAATGTCAATGATTGTAGGTATTCTTGGTCTTGGTGAAGTAGGAACTGCGTTATTGCAGTGTTATAACGACAAGGAAGTTGAAGTGCATACCAAGGATGTTGACGGTGATAATTTTCCACGTTTAGATGTGCTTAATGTGTGTATTCCTTACACTGAAACATTTGTGCAAACTGTCACCAAGCAGATTATAAAGTCACGTGCCGGTCTAGTCATCATACATTCAACTGTGCCACCAGGCACCACAAGTCAAATTGATGCAGCCTGTGTGTGTTGTGTGGTGCATAGTCCTGTTCGTGGCTCACATCCCGACTTGATCAAAAGTCTCATGACATTTACAAAGTACATTGGTGCAAACACACAAATTTCTGCCACAAAAGCAGAAAAACATTATGACTTTTTAGGCATACCACATAAGACTGTAAAAAATGCTGCAACCACAGAAATAGCAAAATTATTATGCACATCTTACTATGGTGTTTGCATAGCATGGCATGACTATGCGGCAGATGTGTGCAAATCTGTTGGTGTTGATACAAATTTTATTTCTGAGTGGAACAACACATACAATCTCGGTTATCAAGCACTAGATTTGCCGAAATATACTAGACCATTGCTTCAGCCACCTGAAAATAAAAAAATTGGTGGTCATTGCATTATTCCCAATGCAGAGCTGCTTAATAATGTTGCAGCTAATAATCTTCTGGATGCTTTATTAAAATACCGTTGATTACTACAACACTACAGTTAATATAAAAATATGTACATCGAAAAATATAACGTGTTCATTGTAGACAATCAAGGCAACCATCACAAGAGAATCAAACTTGACGGCAACACTGTGGAAGAAGCACATAAAAAAGCGATGGATGGTTTTAATAGTGCCACACATGACATTCTTAAAATTACAGCATATGATGGCAGGCTGGTGTACACACAAAAAACTGGATTTTCAGAGTAATAAATATAATATAAATTAAATGGACACAGACATTACAACAACGTTAGAATTGAACGATATTAAATCACTTGCATCCATCATTGAAGTTTGCATTACCCGTGGAGCTTTCAAAGCTAATGAGATGACCGTTGTCGGGCGCATATACGACAAGTTGACCCTCACACTACAGCAAGCAACAGCTAGTCCGATTGATAAGCTCGATAAATGAATAAACTAGAGCTCCGAAAAGTTGAAGCCACAGGCACTGGTACACTTCACATTAAGATTTTTCTTGATGATAAAGATGTGGGTTTTATTTACTTGAATAATGACGAAATTGATACTGTAGTAAAATGTCTCAAACGAGGAGCATTAGCTTCTGAAGTGGAGCTCATCACAGATGTTTACAATGATGATGATGAAGATATCGAAGATGATAATTAAAATATACGTTTGAACTTCCCTTAAAAAAGATTAAATATTTGTATGTATGAAACTGCTAGATCCATGCATATCGGTTTGTGAAGAATTCACTGATACCATATTAGTGGATGGGAAGAACTCTAGTATACTGCTTAACATCGAGTCTGACTGGGTGGATATTCTTACTGAACGTCTGCAGTGTTTGCGTTATAAGTTAATTCATAAGTCTGCAATAGGTGACACCTTCACATGTGTCTATATCAAAGAGAGTTGATTACAAATGCATTGTGTCTATAATGTAATTAATGATTGTCTTTGATTCAAGATCTCACACATACAAAAACGAAACAACTGGTGAAGAATACATATCTGCAACCACGCTTCTCAATAAATTTAAAAAGCCGTTTGACAGAGATGGTATTGCCAAGAGAGTTGCAGACAAAGAGAAGGTGCCTGTTGAAGACATCTTGGCAAAATGGTCAAAAATAAACAGTGCCAGCAAATCACAGGGCACACGAATTCATGGCATACTTGAACAGTATAACAAAGATAAAACAGTTGACAGTGAACATGAAGAGTTAATCCTTGCATACAATCAATTGAATCTCTTTGATGAAAAGGATGAACTCTTAGTAGAGGAACGTGTATACAATCATAACTACAAAGTCGCAGGCACAGTTGATATTATTCGCAATGAAGCAAAAGGTGGATTCAGTATTTTTGATATCAAAACAAATAAAAAATTTAATTTCTTTAATCAATATTCTGAAAACTTACTTTACCCAGTAAACCATCTTTCAAACTGTGAATATTCACTCTACAGCTTGCAGCTCTCACTCTATGCATACATGTATCAGCAGCTAACTGGCAGACGGGTGAATTGCCTGGGTATTATATATTATGACGTACCTGCTAATAAATTCTCATATTATACAGCAAATTACCTTAAAACTGATATTATCAAATTATTAGAACACCATGTCAAGAATTAGTTGGGACAAACATGCATTGCTCTTGGCATGGGCAGCAACTCTTCGAAGTGAAGACCCGTATATGAAAGTTGGTGCATGTGCCCTTGATTACACGAACAATGTTCTTGGTGTTGCATATAACGGTCTAGCTCCTGGTAAGATTGTTGAACCTGAATTTTGGGACGATCGCAATAAACGCCGTCCATATATGTTGCATGCAGAAGCAAATCTTTTAGCAAGAATTCGCGTTAATATGGCACAGACTATTGCTGTCACACTACAGCCTTGCAGCTGTTGTGCACAAGCTATTGCAGCTCATAATGTCAAACGTGTAGTGTACACTTTAAAATATGACTTTGATAAAACTGGTTTGGATATCCTAAAGTTCTATGGTGTTGAATTGATTTGCATTCCTAAAGAAGAGATAATAAATAATTTTTCAAACCTATGAACTTTATAGATGCAATTATTCAGAATAGTCAAGTAAGGGAAGCCCGTCTGTATCAGCCGTCCAAAAAGGCCATGGAGAACCCTGAAACTGGTGTTGTGATTCAGAATCCTTCTGCATTTCATGTGATCAAGGATTGTGCAACACTAGCCAACAAATACCTTCCACATTACATCTTTGGGTTGTATGCCAATCCCTTTGAAGTACTCAAAGGCAAGGTTCTATACAACGATGTGGTTGAATTTGTCAAAGCAGCCATGTCTGATGTGGTGATGAATCAGCTTCTTATCTTGATGCTGGAAAAAATTAAAAAATCACCAGTGCAAATACACACATCTTCTAATGATCCTTATGGTGATTATGAATCATTCAACACATCAAACAAAGAAAAAGACACTGTTATTACTATTTGCGAAGCATTTAGTGTGACACTACCAAGTAAATAATAACATGAAATTAATTGCACCGTTTCTCAAGATTCAACAGCAACTCCGGGTCTTTCATTGGCAAACAGAGAGTTATGCACAGCACAAAGCATTTGGCAAAGCTTATGAAAATCTTGATGAACTGATTGATCAATTCATTGAAGTTTTTACTGGTAAATATGGACGTCCCAAAGCAAAGTTTACATACAATATTGAGCTAAAGAATTATGACGAAAACTTTGTAACAGAGATTGATGATGCAATTTACTTCTTGATAGAGATTGCAAAAACTTTGGATGCAACTGCAGACACAGATCTTTTGAATATCAGAGATGAAATGCTCAGTGAATTGAACCGGCTCAAGTATCTGCTTTCTTTGAGATAACTTTGCCCCTTTAGTTGTAATGGTAAAACCCACGATTTGTAATCGTGAGATCTGAGTTCGATTCTCAGCGGGGGCTAAACCATTCGACCAGATTGGACTATGCCTTCAGGTGTTACAATGTTAAGAGGGTTGTCCTTGAATTCAAAGACATCTTCCATTCTATTCAACAATGGAAATCCTTTCATATTCAAACTGGTGTTAATTAAAGCGGGACATCCAGTCTGCTCATACCAGAGAGTTAGTATCTTGTGTATGCAGCCAGAGTTCTTGTTGACAGTCTGAATTCGAGCTGATGCATCAACATGTGCCAATCCAGGCAGATCATCTGCACACTTGCTTGTGAATACAAAAGACATGTACGGTGAATTGTGACATGGCATATTGAAAAGCTTGTGTGCATGCTCTTCAAGTACAATGGGAGCAAAGGGCCTGAATCTCTCACGACCCTTGATATCATTTACAACATCTTTAATGTCATGCAGCCGTGGATCTGCCAATATGGATCGGTTTCCTAGAGCCCTTGGTCCAAACTCTGCTTTGCCATGCATTACACCTGCTACTTTATTTGATAACAACAAATCAACCACGCTTTGTGGAGATTTGAGTGAACCAATGTTATGACCCAAAAACATATTTTTCAATTCAATGAATTCTTTTTTATCGCTCAATGCTGCGCCAAGAGATGCTCCTGCGTCTCCAGGATTAGGAAACACCCACACTGCATCAACCAGTTCAAACAATTTAGTATTTGCAACACAATTTAATGCACATCCACCACCAAGAATAATTTTATTGGCTCGTGCAGCATGCAAGTTTGTTTTGCAAAGCTCTATGAAAATTTCTTCATAAAGCTTTTGCGCTCCACGAGCAATATCATATTGATTTTTTTCAACCACTTCTTTGCTAAACAAGCCTCTGCAACCTCTTCGAAGGTCCACCTTGAGATTGTATGATTTATCAAAAAACATCTTTTTGAGTATGTGATAATAGTCGTCACTGCCACCATATGCAGCCATTCCCATCATGATGTATTCTTCTTCTTGTGGCTTGAGTCCAAGCAGCTGTGTGATGGACGAATAAAACAGCCCCAAGGAATTTGGATAAAAATTTGTGGATAACCGAGATTTTGCCTTGTAATTGATGTTCCAAAAAGATGTGGAAGAAAACTCACCAACAGAATCCACGATCACTCCCAATGTGTTGTCTGTGGTGAAAGGTGCTGTGAAGAGACAAGCGTTCAGATGTGCATCATGGTGAGATATGGTTTTTATAGGTGCTGATATTCCAAAGCGTTTAAACAAATGAGACGGTGAGTTATAGACAATTCTTCTATCTATTAACAGCCCTCTCAAAGCTCTCTTAATTGGTGATTCATACCAAATAATGCGGTCAGGGGTTCCAAATTCTAAACATGCGTCCACCAAATCTTTGCAAATATTTGGATCGTTTTTTATTCTGGAATATCTTTCAGATGAAGAAGCAAATACAGGAAGCCCGTTGTTAAGAACAGATATTGCGGCATCGTGATAAAACCCAGAAGCTCCCCAGACAACACTCATGTATTATTTTAATAATAGAGTGACCTTATAGATAATCAAGCAATATAATATGTTATGCAGCAACGCTATACGGTTTTAATACCTATCATACCAACTATCAACAAATATAGTGGAATGTGTTATGTCACCTGTTAAGAGATGTCTTGTAACAAACTTAATTTTCTTTGAAACACTGTGTGAAATGACTGAATCGTTGTCTTTATCAATAATTCGCGCTTGATCAAATTTTAGCTTGTTAAGTTTATCACCATAATAGCTTGAAAGAGAAGCCATGTGATTTGAAATCATTCTTTCAGGACGTGTCATTAAAGTAATTATACTTACGTTATGCGTTTAATCGAGCAATTAGTCCCACAAACTTCTGTAATATATACTGAACAGTTGCAGACCGCGTTTTTGTCTGGCATCACCTTGTTTATACTCTTTGTCGGTCACTGTGCCATCATGTGTATCAAAATTAATTTGCCATTGAAAAGCAAAAATAATGTCATCCAGTATGGCACGCCATTCATTCTCTGTGAATGCTGCAGGGCCTTTGTACCCTGGCTTTTCGGACCCTGCATAAACTTCATCTGAGTCAACAAATGAATGACACCATGACGATCTTCTCTGTGCCATTTGAGACTGGTGCCATGAAATGCATTGCGCATAGCTGTTAATACTGGTATAGCTTTGCGCGCAATGTACCATGCTGCATTCCATTTGTCCAGATCATCATATCCACGGAATAAACGTTGCATGCAATATTTGCATTTGTAATACAAACCAGAAGTTAATCTGTAATAATACCTCCAGAAGAACAGATAAATGGCTTCAATGCATTTGTGCTTGGAGAACACAGGTTCATCATACCACTTGCCCATGATGCGCTTCACTTGCAATTCTATTTCTTGCTTACTTTTCATATTTTTTTGAGAGTAAAAGAGCCATCATTGTTGCTATGCCAATCAATGTTATCATCTGTCTTCCATTGCATTTTTTCCAACAGTGCTTCTGGTAGAATGAGATGGCATTCACCTGTTGTTTCATTCTGCTCCACTTTGAGCGTATATGTCATATCACACACCATGCCAACGATAGGACCACGTAACAACTTTACTGCAAAGCTTTTGAACAAGTAATTTTGCAAAGAATATGACAGGATTGAGTGTTTCTTTCAATACAGGATAGTACCAACGACTTTTGAGCTGTCTGTATGCATTGATGTTGGCATCCATTTTCAATTTGAATTGTGCATCCAGAGCATTGCGAGTTTTTGCAGCTTTCTCAGATTCCAAATCATGTTTCAAGTACACTATGGATTTGACTTTGCCTTTGATCACTGTGACTGTGTATTCAATGCTCAAATATCGGCCAGCTATTTGCTCTCCACCATACATGACAAATGTTTTAGTATAGTCCACTTTCTTTTGAATTTTCTTAAGAACCTTTTTGCGCACAGGCGTTTTGCTGCGAGGAAACTTGCGATCAAAATACAAACGCTCCAGGAATGATCTGGTGTCTGTGAAAGGAATTGGCACATATGGCTCAGTTTTGCCTGTGTCCACATATGCATCCACCATCATCTGGCCATTGGCTTGAATGGTGTAATGCGCCATGATGCAGTCCAGGTCTTTGGTTTGAAAATCACAGGGCATTTCTGCACCATGCAGCTGCAGAAATTGCATGACTGCTTTAGGAGCTGAAACCTTCAGCTTTTCCACATGAATGTCGTCAAACATGCCCATACCTATATTGTATATGATTGTGCATCATAATCAACTGTTCAATGCTTGTATTTCTGCATTTGGCTCATAACAACCCACCCCTGCTTGGTGTTCAAAGGTGAGCTTACCAAACCGGGCAGACTTGATGTTGGTGCATACTACCCAATCATTGCCCAGTTCACCTTGCAAGGCACATGCATGTTTGCACCCACAACTGCAATCTGCATATTGTGCACTGTCATCAGACCATCGCTCCACTGCGCCCCAGGGGGTATAGTCAGTGGGTAAACATGCGACTGCATCCAATAGATCTGTGTGCATTTTGGTTCTCATATGTATATGTTACATGAAATATGTACACAATGCAATAAATAATTTATATGAACACTGACAACAAGCTCATGATGGAAGCCATGCATAATCATGCACAGCGCATCATCACCTCGGAATTGCACAAAGTGCACACCATATTGAATCAATTGAGCACCATGATTGATCTGAACAGAAGTGCTGAAACAGATCAATTGTTGAGCAAAATACGCGATGTATCAGAAATGCTCATGACAGATTCTCCTGCAGAGAATGCAGAGCAATATGAACAAACCGCATTGTGGGCAATACCGTCATGCAGGATGATCAGGAAATTGGAGTATTTTTGGGTGATTCATACAGCAGCAAATTGACCTTGCATGGCAAAGACATGTTCATGCCAGGAGCTCCTTATGCTCAAACTGTGAATCAAGGCACACACATGGGCTTGTGGTTCAAGAACAAGAGACACAAGTTGATTGTGAAAGATGCCAGCAAATGGAAAGAATTCTTGAGTGACATTGTGTCCACAGGAGATGACAAATATTGGGATGGTAAGAAGATGCACCAACATGATCACATGGGTGACAAAATTGCTGCTGATGATGCATATTGGTCCAAGAAAATAGCTGCAGGAGCAGATCAACGTGCAGCTTCACGTTGAAGTTACCGTTTCATTTCTCCCAACAAAATATAAAAGTTGCACCCAACCAAACAATAATAATTTCTTTAAAGTATGTGTTGCTTGCATTCCAGAATCTTGGCATGTAATAAAAAGCTAGAGAGTTTGTGATGAAGAAACTAAATTTACGAAAGATGAAACTGTATTGTGTTTGACTGATCTGAGGCTTGTTCATGCATGTGGTGAATATATTCTGTTAATTTTATTATTTTTATCCAATTGTTGCACCATGGCATCAGCCATGTCAATGACACCATCCACATAGTCTGTGTTGGCATTGTTGTACATGCACAATGCACCAAACTTTTCTTTCACTTGTGTGAATTGCACTTGAGGGTATTTGTCACAATGTGTGTTGTTGTCTGTCATGGTTTGCAGCAATTCACATGCAGCATATATCACATCATACCATGCATCTGGACATTCAATGCCCCAGCACATGCAGGTCTCTTTCATGTCTGCATCTTTTTGTGCAAACAACTTGGGAAAAGCTTTGAACAATTTGTCTTGTAATGCGCGTTTCATTTGGTCCAAATCATTTCAAACAAGTGACCTTTGAAATGTATTCCGAACTTGCAACAACTATAATGATTCATACCACCAAGCTTAGGCACAAAGCTCTTATAATAGACCGCTTTCCATAAGCCAATGTATAGCCTATTGAATAAATTAAAGCCAAAGACTCGAGGCATGACCATTTGTTTCATTTTGTTGAAGTTTGATCTGCAGCGTTGGGGGCATAGTGCGCAAGCAGATGGTCCACATGTTGTATGATGGGTAGCAATTGTTCTGGATGATCTGCATGCTTGTAGTAACATGATAACGCTTTGTGAATTTGTTGCAATTGAGCCACATCAAACCACACATCCACCAGAGGATTATTCATGTTGCTTCCATCCCCACATGAGAAAGAAATAACCCCACTCTTT
>Ga0187843_10002114_pt1 | contig 12243 bp, 10 predicted proteins | sample SpaLakP09_SKY_43_FD_134516 | JGI IMG/M metagenome (GOLD analysis project Ga0187843, IMG submission 134516) | Oligotrophic lake water microbial communities from Sparkling Lake, Wisconsin, USA - SP09_SKY_43 | ecosystem: Environmental > Aquatic > Freshwater > Lake | place: USA: Sparkling Lake... | reverse complement strand
GACCACGCTGTTCGTGATCGCCTCCAAGACCTTCACCACCCAAGAGACCCTGGCCAATGCCCTGGCGGCGCGGACCTGGTTCCTGGCCGCCGGTGGCACGGACGTGGCGCGCCACTTCGTCGCCACCAGCAGCAACACCGCGGCCGCTGCGGCTTTTGGCATCACCACGGCCTTCGGCTTCTGGGATTGGGTCGGCGGCCGCTACTCGCTGTGGTCGGTGATCGGCCTGCCGATCGCCATCGCCATCGGCGCAGAGAACTTCCGCGCTCTGCTGGCCGGTGCCCATGCCATGGACCGCCATTTCGCGGAGGCGCCGCTGGAGCGCAATCTGCCGGTGCTGCTCGGTGTGCTCGATCTTTGGTACCGCAACTTCCACGGCTTCAGCAGCCGCAGCGTGGCGCCTTACCACCAGGGCCTGCGCCGTCTGCCTGCGTACCTGCAGCAGCTGGAGATGGAGAGCAATGGCAAGGGCGTGGACCTGCAGGGTCAGGCCTTGCCCTACGGCACCAGTCCGGTGGTCTGGGGCGAGGCGGGCACCAATGGGCAGCACGCCTACTTCCAGATGCTGCACCAGGGCACGGATGTGATTCCGGTCGAGTTCATCGCCGTGAAGCGCCCGAACTTTGGTGCCCATGTGGCGGGTGATCTGGAGGCCTGCCTGCAAGACCAGCACCGCAAGCTGCTGGCCAACTGCCTGGCCCAGTCCCAGGCCCTGATGCAGGGCAAGAGCTTCGAGGAAGCCCTGGGCGAGAAAGCACCGACGGCCTCGGCCGAGCTCGACCCGGCCACCGTGGCCCGCCACCGCAGCTTCCCCGGCAACCGGCCCAGCACCACCCTGGTATTGGATCGCCTGACGCCGTCGTCGCTGGGCGCCTTGATCGCCCTCTACGAGCACCGGGTCTTCGTCAGCGGCGCGCTCTGGGGCATCAACAGCTTCGACCAATGGGGCGTGGAGCTGGGCAAGGCTTTGTGCAACAGCCTGCTGCCGCGCCTGAGCAGCGGCGATGCTGCCGGGCTTGATGGCTCGACCGCCGGCCTGCTGCAACACCTCTTGTCCGAGTGAAACCGTGAACATTGTTTTTGACTTCGGCGGTGTTGTGTTCCGCTGGCACCCGCCCAGCTTTCTGGCCCGTGTCTGGCCGCAGCGTGTGGCGGACGAGATTCAAGGCGCTGCCATCGCGGCCGAGTTCTTCGAGAACTACGGCGGCGACTGGGGCGCGTTTGATCAGGGCTTGATCGATGCACCGACCGTGATCGAGCGCATTGCTTCGCGCACCGGCTGGCCGGCCGAGGAGGTGGCGCAGGTGGTGGCGGCCGTGCCCGATGAATTACAGGCCCAGGCGGGTACTGTGGCCTTGATCGAAGCGCTGAAGCAGGCAGGCCATCGCTTGTTCTTCTTGTCCAATATGCCCGAGCCCTATGCCGACCATCTGGAGCGCAGCCAGCCGCTGGCGCAGTGGTTCGAGCAGGGCGTGTTCTCGGGTCGGGTCAAGGTGTCCAAGCCGCGTGCGGAGATCTTTGATCTGGCTTGCCGCCAGTTTGGCGTGAGCCCAGAGAGCTGCCTCTTCCTCGATGACCATCCGGCCAATATCGAGGCGGCCCAGGCCCTGGGCTGGCAGACCTTGCTGTTCCGCACGCCGGAACAGGCGCGTGAGGAGCTGCAGGCGCGTGGCCTGTTCAGCCCCGTGGCTCAGTGAGGTAGGGAGTCGTCCTCGACCGGCGGGCTGGCAGCCACGCGGAATTCTTCATTGGCCCAGGCGCCCAAGTCGATCTGGCGGCAGCGATGGCTGCAAAAAGGCCGCCAGCTGTTGCTGGGGGCAAAGATCGAATCGCCTCCGCATTGGGGGCAGCGCACGATGCGGGGCTTGGCTTGGGAGTCCATGGTCGGGTCGGGTTCGGAAAACAGCGTCCGGACGAGCATCAGGCGCAGAGCGTCAGCTCGAAGCTGGCGTCCTGGTGGGCGGGCTTGAGCCGGCCTTCTTCGTCCTGACGCATCAGGCGGATGGACACCATCAGGCGGTGGCCGGTGATCTCGGGCACCAGGCCCAGGCTGGGGTCCAGGCGCATGCGCAGCAGCTGGTAGCTGCGGCCGGCGCCCAGGCTTTGCTGGAACTGGCCGGCCACGGCTGCCACCTTGTGCGGCGAGCCGCTGTCACGCAGCAGGCCTAGCAGCACCTGCAGGGCCTCGGCCAGGGGCATCAGGCTTTGCGTCCACTGCATCAGGTCGTTACGGCGCCGGGCGGGCAGGAACTGCTGCCAGGTGTAGTAGGCGGGCAGGTCGAATTCGCAGGTGCCGCCCGGGATGCTGATGCGGCTGCGGATGCTCATCAGCCATTCATTGCTGGTCAGCACATGGCCGGCCTTGCCGGAGAGCTTGTTGAGGCCGTCGAAGGCATGGTCGATGCGCGCAATGACTTCATCGAGCACGCTCTCGGCAATCGCCGGGTTGCCGCGGTAGCTGTTGAGCTGCACCTTGTGGCGTTCCAGCTCCTTGAGCAGGTCGGATTTGAGATCGGCCCGAGAGGCCACGTCCATGATCTCGAAAATGGTGACCAGGGCGAAATGGTGATCGAGCGGGGTTTCGCGCGCCATCAGCTGTCCGAGCCGGTCGAACAGATGCTCCAGGCGCAGCATCGTGCGGATGCTCTCGTTGAATGGGTACTCGTAAAGGACCAAGGCGGCCATCCCTGTCGGTCAGCGTTGCTCGCAAGCGGGGCGCGGCTGCGCACCCGAGGCCGTGATTGTTTCACAGCCCATCGCTGCTCGACGCTTCATCGCGCCTGCAAGCGGCCTATTTTGTGCGGCGCCACCGGGCGGCGAGGGTCAGGACTTGCGCCCGCAGCTCGCTCAAGCCGAGATCCTGGTTGTGGATCACGGCATCTGCACAGGCGCGGCGCTGGGCCCGGCTGGCCTGGGCGTTCAGCACGGCCTCCACGGCCTCGCGGCTCAAGCCCGAGCGCTGCATGACGCGCTCGATTTGCAGGGCCTCAGCGCAATCCACCACCAGCACCCGGTCGACGCGTTGACGCCAGCGGCCCGATTCCACCAGCAGGGGCACATCGAAAACGATCAGATCACTGGAGGCGGCAGCCGCGGCGCGCGCGGTCTCGGCGCTGATCATGGGATGAAGGATGGCCTCCAGGCGCTGGCGCGCGGCCGGGTCGGCGAACACCAACTCGCGCATGGCGCTGCGCACCAGGCCTTCATCGGCATTCACCACATGCGGGCCAAAGGCGGCGGCAATGGCGGGCAGCGCCGCGCCACCGGGCGCGGTCAAGGCGCGCGAGATGGCGTCGGTGTCAATCAGTGCGGCACCGGCCTCAACCCAGAAGCCGGCCACCGTGCTCTTGCCGCTGCCGATGCCACCGGTCAGGCCGATGCGCACAGGCGGCCGCTGCGGCTTCACGCCCAGCCCAGCCAGCCCAGCACGCGCTCCTGGCCCGCAAACAGCACGAACAAGCCGCCGCCGGCCAGGAAGGGGCCGAAGGGCACGTAGCGGCCCTCGCGCAGCTGTGCGTTGAGTTTCATGGCAATGCCGACGATGGCACCGATCAGCGAGGCGCCCAGCACGATGGGCAAAATCATCTGCCAACCCAGCCAGGCACCGAGGGCGGCCAGCAGCTTGAAGTCGCCATAGCCCATGCCCTCCTTGCCCGTGACCAACTTGAACAGCCAGTAGATGGACCAGAGCGAGAGGTAGCCCACCAAGGCGCCGGTCAAGGCCGAGCTCAAGGGCAGGGCGGTCAAGCCCAGCAGGGAAGCCGCCAGGCCGGCCCAGAGCAGGGGCTGGTTCAGCGAATCGGGCAGCAGGGTGGTATCCCAGTCGATGGCCGCCAGGGCCAGCAAGGTGGCACCGAAGCCGCACCAGAGCAGGGTCTCGGGCCGGGCGCCGAAGCGCCAGGACAGGGCGGCGAACAGCAGGCCGGTGGCCAGCTCGATCAGCGGGTAGCGCTTGGAGATGGCGGCCTTGCAGGCCGCGCATTTGCCGCCCAGACGCAGCCAGCCGATCAGCGGCAGGTTCTCATGCCAGGCCAGTTGGTGGCCGCAATGCGGGCAGCGCGAGCGCGGCGTGGCGATGCCCAGATGGGGCAGCTTGTCGAGCTGCTGACTCAGGGCCTGAGCGGAGCGGGCCAGAGTGTCGGCCTCGGCTGATCTCCAGGCCGCAGCCTTTTTCAGCTCAGCGGCATCGCTGAGTTGGGCGGCCGAATCCATCAGCCATTGGCGCTCCATCATCAGGGGCAGGCGGTGGATCACCACGTTCAAAAAGCTGCCGATGCACAGGCCCAGCAGGCCCAGCATGGCCGGGCTCAACAACCATTCGTAATCAGGAGTCATATCGGACGGTCGTCAGACCACTTGGCCGAGCTTGAAGATGGGCAGGTACATGGACACGACGATGCCGCCGATGATGCCGCCCAGGATGACGATGATGAAGGGCTCCATCAGGCTGGACAGGGCAGCCACCGCCTCGTCGACCTCGTCCTCGAAGAACTCGGCCGCCTTGCCCAGCATGTGGTCCAGTGAGCCGGACTCTTCGCCGATGGCGGCCATCTGGATCACCATGGTCGGGAAGATGCCGGTGGTCTGCATCGAGGTGGTCAGGGCCGTGCCGGTGGAGACATCGCGCTGGATTTTCTCGGTCGCTTCGGCAAACACGGCATTGCCGGCAGCGCCACCGACCGAATCCAAGGCTTCCACCAAGGGCACGCCGGCGGCAAACATGGTGGACAGGGTGCGGGTCCAGCGGGCCACGGCAGATTTGTAGAGCAGCTCACCGAAGACCGGGATCTTCAGCAGCAGCCGGTCCATGGTGTGCTGCATCTTGACCGAGCGTTTCCAGCTCTGGAAGAAGAAATACAGGCCGCCGCCGATGCTGCCGAAGATCAGCCACCAGTAGGCGACAAAGAACTCCGACATGGCGATCACGGCCAGCGTCGGCGCGGGCAGGTCGGCACCAAAGCTCTTGAACACATCCTTGAACGCCGGCACGACGAAGATCATGATCACGGCCACCACGACAAATGCGACCACAAACACGGCGATCGGGTAGGTCAGGGCGGACTTGATCTTGTTCTTGATTGCGACCGTTTTCTCTTGGTAGATCGCCAGGCGGTCGAGCAGGGATTCCAGAATACCGGCGGCCTCGCCGGCCTCGACCAGATTGCAGTAGAGCGCGTCGAAGTAGAGCGGCTGCTTGCGCAGGGCATTGGACAGGCTGGTGCCGGTCTCGACATCCTGCTTGATGTCGTTGAGCAGGCGGGTCAGGCGCGGGTTGGTGCTGCCGCGGCCGACGATTTCGAAAGACTGCAGCAGGGGCACGCCGGCCCGCATCATGGTGGCCAGCTGGCGGGTGAAGATGGCAATGTCCTTTTGCTTGATGGCCTTGCCGCCGCTCATGCGGCGCTTCTTGACCTTGCTGACCAGGATGCCCTGGCGGCGCAGGGTGGCGCTGACCATGGCCTCGCCCCCGGCGCGCAATTCGCCACGCACAATCTTGCCGTTGCGGTCCTTGCCTTCCCACTCGAACACGAACTCGCTCGCGCTCTTGGCTGCCGCACTAGTCGCCATACCACCTCCTGGCCTCAGGCCCTTGTCCTTGTTCCTGCCCTGCGGCAAACGGTTCTTTATTCATTGGTCGCCGCCAGCACTTCTCCGAGCGTGGTCACGCCCGAGCGGACCTTGACCAGGCCGAACTGACGCAGATCGCGCACCCCTTCGGACTGGGCCTGGGCAGCGATGTCCATGGCCGTGCCTTCGGCCAGGATGATGCGCTGGATGGCCTCGGTGATGGGCATCACCTGGTAGAGGCCCACCCGGCCGCGGTAGCCGCTGTTGCAGCTGTTGCAGCCCACGGCGCGATACTGTTTCCAGCTGCCGTCCAGCTCTTCTTCCTTGAAGCCGGCACGCAGCAGGGCGTCGCGCGGGTATTCGGCCGGTGCCTTGCAGTTTTCGCACAGGCGCCGCACCAGGCGCTGGGCCGTGATGAGCAGCACGCTGGAGGCGATGTTGAACGGGGCCACGCCCATGTTCAAGAGCCGGGTCAGGGTCTTGGGTGCGTCGTTGGTGTGCAGGGTGGACATCACCATATGGCCGGTCTGGGCGGCCTTGATGGCGATGTCGGCGGTTTCCAGGTCGCGGATTTCGCCGACCATGATGATGTCGGGATCCTGGCGCAGGAAGGACTTCAGCGCGGCCGAAAAGCTCAGGCCGGCCTTGTCATTGACGTTGACTTGGTTGATGCCGGGCAGGTTGATTTCGGCCGGGTCTTCCACGGTCGAGATGTTGACGCCCGGCTGGTTCAGGATGTTCAGGCAGGTGTAGAGCGACACGGTCTTGCCCGAGCCGGTCGGGCCGGTCACCAGCACCATGCCGTAGGGGCGTGAGATGGCGGCCAGCAGGCGCTCTTTCTCGATCTTTTCGTAACCCAGGGCGTCAATGCCCAGCTTGGCCGAGGACGGGTCCAGGATACGGATCACGATCTTCTCGCCGAACAGGGTCGGCAAGGTGCTGATCCGGAAGTCGATGGCTTTGGCGCCGAACTTCAGCTTCATGCGGCCGTCTTGCGGCACGCGACGCTCGGCAATGTCCAGGCGCGACAGCACCTTGATGCGCGAAGCCAGCTTGTCCTTGATGGCGATCGGTGGCTGGGTGATTTCGCGCAGCTCGCCGTCCACGCGGAAGCGCACACGGTAGTGGAACTCATAGGGTTCGAAATGCAGGTCGGACGCGCGCAGATTGATGGCGTCCACCAGCATCTTCTGCAGAAAACGCACCACGGGCGCGTCTTCCACATCGGCCAGTTCGGCGGCGGTTTCCTGCGGCGCGCTGTCTTCTTCGGCAATGTCGAAATCGAAATCACCGCCGGTGATGGTTTCCAGGGCCTCGGCGGCGCTGGAGCTGGCACCCGCCAGCAGCTTGGTCAGTTTGTCGTGCTCGACGATCACCCACTCGGGCGTCAGCTGGGTGGCGAACTTGATGCGCTCGACCACGTCCTGGTCGGTCGGGTCGGCGCCGCCGATGAAGAGCCGGCTGCCGCGCCGCCCCAGCACCACCACCTGGTACTGTTGGGCCAGCTTGTTGTCGATGATGTTCTGCGGCATGCGCTGAACATCCATGGCGTTCAGGTCCAGCAGCGGCACGGCCAGGGCCGTGGACAGGGTGTGGGCCAGATCCACCGGGCTCACCAGCCCCGCGGCGATCACCGAATTGACGAAGCTCGTCTTCTTCTCGCGCGCCTGGCGCATCAGGTCTTCAGCCGCTTTGGGCTGCAGCTTGCCGGCATGCACCAGCATGCGCGCCACGCCCGAAAGGGCGGACTGAGGCGGCTCGGCCAGGGTGGGTTCCACGGTGTAGATCAGGCTCGCAGGTCGATGAAGGGGGCGCTCATCCCACAGAGGCAGGATGGACAGGTCGAATCAATCAGGACTGTAAACCGAGCAGGGCCGAATCACGCGCAGGCCGATGTGCCGGAGCATACGATTTCACCCCGGGGAAGCCCTCGGTGAAGCCCCGAAAAGCGGGGGGAAGCGAGCCCAAGCCCGGGGTCTGGCAGGCCTGCGCCGCGAGCGTGCCGCACCGATGGCAGCTGTGTCTTCCCGAGCCGGGCGTGCCAATTCGGGACGCAGGCCGGCTTGCGCGCTCAGGTGCTCTGCCGTTCCGCGTCAGCTCAGCGCCCTATCGGTGAGCATTTGTAAAAGTTCGCAAGCAAACACGTCCCTGGCCGGTCAGGCCTGCTCCAGATGCGCGGCCTGCAGCAAAGGCAGGCGCACGGTGGCCGTGGTGCCCAGGCCGGGCGCGCTGCTCAGCTGCAGCTGGCCGCCGTGCAGCTCGACAATTTCCTTGACGATGCTCATGCCCAGGCCGGTGCCCAGGATGGCGCCCGATTTGTCGGCCCGGTAAAAGCGCTCGGTGACGTGGGAGAGCTGCTCTTCGGTCATGCCGATGCCGTGGTCCTGCACTGCCAGCACGGCCATGGCTGGCCCATCGCTGCTGGCGCTGGCCATGCTCAGGCTCAGCTCGACCCGTCCACCGGCGGGCGAGTACTTGTAGGCGTTGGACAGCAGATTGCGCAGCACCTGCTGCACCTTCTGCCGGTCGGCGTGGATGCGGCAGCCATGGCTGGGCAGGCTCAGCTCGGGCAGGGCGCGGGCGTCGGGCGGGCTGAAATCGTCGACCACCTCTTGCACCAGAGCCTGCAAGTCCAGCACCTCGAGCTCGAAGTCCTGACCGCGCCGGGCCTCGATGCGGGCCAGATCCAGCAACTCGTTGAGGATGGCGATCATGGACTGGCATTGGCGGTGAATGCGGGCCAGCATCTCTTTTTGCCGCGCCGGCGGCTGCTCGCGCATCAGCAGCAGCTCGGTGAAGCCGTAGATGCTGGCCATGGGGGTGCGCAGCTCGTGAGCGGCGGTGCTCAGGAACTCGCTCTTCATCTGCTCGACCTCGACCTGGTGGGTCACATCGCTGAGGTGCAGCAGCTGCGCGGCAGCGCCGCCATTGCTGCTCACACCCTCGTGCAAGGCGAGCTCCAGCACACGGCGCGTCGGGCGCTCCAGTTCGATGCGTAGCTTGCCGCTGCGCAGCTCCTGGAAGCTGATCGCGCGGGCGTCGGCGGCGCGCAGGCTCAGCAAGGCCTCCAGCAGCTCGTCCTCGTGCCGGCCCAGTGCCCGCTCGGGTGGCAGGGCCGCCAGGCGCGCAAAGGCCGGGCTGACATAACGGCAGATGTGCTGGGCGTCGAAGGACACAAAGCCGTCCGGGCTGAGGGCGAAGATGGCGGCCAGCTGCTCGCCCCGCTCGCGAAGCCTCTGGATCAGCTCCTGCACCAGCTGCAGCAGGGCGGCGCTTTCCTCGCTGCTGCCACTACCGACCAGGGCGCGGCTGGCGCCGGTCTTGTCCTGCGCCGGTGTCGCTGCAAAGTCCTGCAGCATGCGGCGCATGGTCTGCATGGCCTGGGCGCGGGCCTGCAGCTCTTCCTGCAAGCGGTCGTCCAGGGCCTGTTGCTGGCTGATGTCGCGGAAGGCGTAGACCCAGCCGCCGCCGCCCGCGATGGGTGTGCGGCTCAGGTCCAGCACCACGGCGTCGCGGCCTTCCGGGTTCAGGCGCAGCCGAGCCTTCCAATGGCCTTCGCGCGCGGCATCGAGGGCCGGATCGAGGTCGCGGCCCAGATCGGGCAGCAGCTCCTGGATGCGCTCGCCCAGCAGGCGCTCGGGCGCCCGTTCCAGCAAATGGCCGAGTACCGGGTTGGCCAGCAGGATGCGGCCCTCGGCATCGGTGCTGGCAATGCCATCGCCGATGGCCGAGAGGGTCACGGCGGCCCGCTCGCGTTCGAGCTGCAGGGAGCTGGCCGCCTGGTTCAAGACCTCGAAGGTCTGGCGGAACTCCAGCGGCGCGTCCTCCGTCTGCATCGGGCTGAGCGCCCCGCCCGAGACTTGCAGCTGCTCACCAAACGCGCGGATCTGGCCCAGATTGCCCAGCCAGCGGTTGAGCGGCCACCAGACCAGGCCCAGGCCGGCCAGCAGGCTCAGCAGCCCCAGTCCCACCGCCACCAGGCTTTGCTGCCAGAAGCTGTTGGCGATGTGGGCGGTGTTGAAGCGCAGGCGCAGCACGCCGTAGTCCTTGCCGCCGGCGACGATGGCCAGGTTCAGCTCGGGCAGCTGCTCGGCGATCGCCGCGCTGAGCCAGTTGGGCGCGCGCAGCTCGGGGTCCTGGCGGGCGCTGCGTTCGATGCGACCGCCTTTCAAGTCGATGAAGACGGCGGCGCTGATGTCGCTGTGCTTGGAGGTGCGGGCCAGGGCGCGCTCGATGGTGTCGTAGTCGCCGATCACCGCCGATTCGCTGACCACCGGGCCGAGCAGGCTGATCAAGGTGTCGGCCGAATCCTGGGCGCTGGTGATGCTGCTGTGGAAGCTGCGCCAGGCATACCAGCCCAGGGCCCCGCCCATGAAGAGCAGCAGGGAGAGGAGATAGAGCAGAAAGACGCGCCCGATCAGACTGGACGGCAGGAGCCGGTCCAGCAGCCGACTGAAGGAGTTCAGCACAGGCGCCATGGCTTCTCGCCCGCCGGCTCAGCGCAGCTGCGCCGGGGCGGATTGGTAGAAGCGGCGGTAGGGCGCGTATTCGCTGCCGTCGGACAAGATGAAGTAGGCCTCTTCCGTCAGACCGATGTGCTTGGACACCTCGACCAGAATCGCCTGGCCCTTGGGGTCTTTGTGCATGCCGGCAAAGGCCCGCGCCACCGCCTGCACGTCCTTCTCGGGCACCTTGGAGGCGGCCATCAGGGCCAGGTCGTGCAGCGGCTCGGAGCTCCAAAGCACGCGGAACTTTTTGCCCTCGCGCCGTGCGTAGTTCTCGGCCAGCTGCGAGTTGACGCCGGCGGCGGCGGCTTTGCCGCTGAAGAGCTGGGCCAGGGCGCCGTCGGTGTTGCCGGCGAACACCGGCTTGGCGTCAATCTTGCGGTTGATCAGCTGGGCGTGCGGCACTTTGTAGGAGACAAAGGCTTCGGGCCCGGGGTAGACGATTTCCTTGCTGGCCAGCTGCGCCAGGTCGGTGATGGGCGAGTCGGCCGGCACGATCAGCTGGCCGTGGATGGGCGGCGTCAGGCGCCGGCCGATCACACGCCAGCCCAGCTTTTCGCGCTCGGGGCTGAAGAGGTGGTTCGAGAACACGAACTCCACCTCCTGGGCCAGCACATAGGCCGTGGTGTCGGCCGAGGTGCGGCCGATCTTCAGGCTGAGCTTAACGCCGCTCTTCTCGGACACATAGGCAATGATGGGGTTCCAGTAATCGGCCGTCAGGGCGATGCTGGCCTGGTTCACCGGGGAGAAGCGGTAGCCCGAATCTTGGGCGCTGGCCGGCGGGCTGAGCAGGCCCAAGATCAGCGCCAGGCCCGGCGCCAGTCGCGCCACGGCAGGCTGGAAGAGCCGACGCAAGAGAGAGTGAACCAAAGCCATGGTGAATCTCCTGGGCTGCACAGGCTGAACGGCGTGTGCTCAAACTTCCTGCAGCGAAAGCTGCTGCGGCGCGGTGCGCTGAGGCATCATGTCAGGCAATGCTTCCAGCCGCTGGGGAGACTATGGCCGAGAAAATATTGATCGTCGATGATCAGGAAGAAATTCGCGAACTGATCCGGCTTGCGTTGGAATTTGACGACTACGAGCTCCACGAGGCCGCCAACGGCGAGCAGGGCTGGAGCATCGCCCAGCAGATCAAGCCCGACCTGATGCTGCTGGACGTGATGATGCCGGGCAGCCTCAATGGCCTGCAGGTCTGCCGCCGTATCAAGACCGACCCCGAGCTGGCCCACATCAAGGTGGTCTTGCTGACCGCGCGTGGCCAGGACGCCGATCGCCAGGCCGGCCTGCAAGCCGGCGCAGACCATTACCTGATCAAGCCCTTCAGCCCGCTGGAGCTGATGAAGGTGATCGATCAGGCGCTGACCTGAGGCTCCAGCTGCGCAGCACGGCCGCCATGTCCTGCAAGGCCACCACCCGCTCCACGGCCCCCAAAGCCACCGCGGCCTTGGGCATGCCGTAGACCACGCAGCTGGCCTCGTCTTGCGCCAGCGTGCGTGCGCCGACCTCGCGCATGGCCAGCAGGCCGCGCGCACCGTCCTCGCCCATGCCGGTGAACAACGCGCCGATGGCATTGCGCCCTGCCACCTGCGCCACCGATTTGAACAAGACATCGACCGAGGGCTTGTGGTGACCGACCAGCGGGCCGTCGCGCACCTCGACCTGGTACTGGGCGCCGCTGCGCCGCAGCCGCATGTGCTTGCCGCCCGGGGCCAGCAGCACCCGGCCGTTCAGCACCCGGTCGCCGTCCCGCGCTTCCAGCACTTCGAGCTCGGTGGACTGGCTCAGTCGCGCCGCAAAGGCCGCGGTGAACTGGGCCGGCATGTGCTGCACCAGCACGATGCCCGGCATGGTGCGGGGCAGCTGGCGCAGCACGGCTTCGATGGTCTGCACACCGCCGGTGGAGCTGCCGAAGGCCAGCACCTGATCGGTGGTCTGGGCCATGGCTTCCAGCGGCGCCGGCGCACTCTCGGCCCAGGCGCTGTGAGCGCCGAGCGCAGCCGGGGCCGCGGGCGTGGGTTGTAGCAAGGGCAGAGCGCGCAGATTGGCCCGGGCCGCGGCCCGCACGGCGGCCACCAGGCCATTGTCCGGGCTCTGCAAAAAATCGCGCAGGCCCAGGCGCGGCTTGGTGACAAAGGCCACCGCGCCGGCGTCGAGGGCCTGCAAGGTGGTT
>Ga0187843_10002113_pt1 | contig 12244 bp, 17 predicted proteins | sample SpaLakP09_SKY_43_FD_134516 | JGI IMG/M metagenome (GOLD analysis project Ga0187843, IMG submission 134516) | Oligotrophic lake water microbial communities from Sparkling Lake, Wisconsin, USA - SP09_SKY_43 | ecosystem: Environmental > Aquatic > Freshwater > Lake | place: USA: Sparkling Lake... | reverse complement strand
GCCCACGGTGGGCTCTTCCCCGCTCGGGCTCGGCAGGTAAAGGCGGTGCAGCTCGGATTGCAGTCGGGTCATGGGGGCGATCTGGCGAAGGGGGTTACCAATGCGCCGGAACCGCGGCACATGGCATGAAATGCGAGCGCCGGCAGGCGCGGGACTCACGAAGCTTGCCTGCATTTTGGGGCCGCTTCAGCTCGCCAGCGCAAGAGTCGCGAAATCAGGCGCTGACCCAGGCGCTCAGCAATCGATCGCTTCGGCCGTGCCGCAGGACGGCGACGACAGAGATGATCGCCACGCCGCAGGTGGCGAGCTGGAAGTAGCTGGAAACTTCGCTCCGGCCGTGAGCGACTTGCGAGCCGAGCGAGACAAGGTCCCAGGCCGCATGAGCGACCATCGGCAACAGCAGCGTCCCGCTGCCGCGCCGCAAGACGTACAGCGCGAAGCCCATCAAGCTGGCAAAAACGAACTGAACCACCGCGCCGGCGGGTGGTAAGTCGCCGGTAAGACCGTGCGATTCAATATAGAGCTTCATCCACTGATTCGGAGTCTTCGTGTTCGCTACCGCTATTTATTCGTCTGCTCGTGCCCGCCGGGCCTGCTCCTTGATGGCCGCCTTGGCCTGCGCCGGGGTCTCCCTGCCAGGCTGGGCTCAATCCGGCGAGGATGGCAGTCAGTCAGCCACTGAGGTATCCCGCTGGGCTCTTGGCCTAGGCGCCGGCAGCCGTCAACTCCCCTATGCCGGTGTGGATCGTGACAACACAGCCATCCCTCTGCTCTATTTCGAGAACCGCTGGGTTCGCGTCGCTGGCCCCAATGTCGAGTTGAAACTGCTGCACAAGGCGTTCACGCCGACTCAGGCGATGACTGCCGGCCTGCGCCTGAAATACGAGGACGAGGGTTATGAGGCCAAGGATTCGCCGAGCCTGAGCGGCATGGAAGAACGCAAGGGCGGCTTCTGGGGCGGTGCGGTCGTGACCTGGCGCAATCCGATCGCGCAGCTCAGTGCCGAGTGGGTCGCTGACCTCTCCGGCAACAGCAAAGGGCAGAAGCTGCAACTGCAAGCGGACCGGCGTTTCGCCTGGAACAACTTCAGCCTGACCCCGCGCGTGAAGGCGCAGTGGCTGGATAAGAAGTATGTTGACTACTATTTCGGCGTGCGAGCTGCAGAGGCGAGGTCTGGCCGCGCGGCGTATGTCGGACAGTCCGCCATGGCCGTCGAAGCTGGCCTGCGCATGGACTACACGATGAACAGCAAGCACTCGGTATTCCTGGACCTCAGCGCCACCCAACTGCCGGACGAAATCAAGCTCAGTCCGATCGTCGACCGCAGCAGCAGTTCGCGGGTGGCCGTCGGCTACATGTATCGCTTCTAAGATCGCAGGCATGAACCGAATCGCTCTGGTCGAGGACCATGTGCGCCTGGCCGAACTGGTCCGCCAGGCGCTGCAGTCCGCCGGTATCCCCACCGATGTTTTCCATGCCATCTCCCCCGCCTGGGTTGCTTTGCGCGACATTGGCTATGGGGCCGTGGTCGTTGATCGCGGGCTGCCCGACGGCGATGGCCTGTCGCTGGTCAAGCGCCTGCGCCACGCGGGCCTTGAAACGCCGTGCCTGATGCTGACTGCGCGCGACGCACTGCACGACCGAATCGAGGGACTGGAATCGGGCGCCGATGACTACCTCACAAAACCCTTCCCGATGGAAGAGCTGGTAGCCCGCGTGCGTGCGCTGATGCGGCGCCCGGCAACGCGGCGGGCCTCACTGCCCGAGTTCGGCGATCTCCGTGTGCACCCCGGTGACGGACGGATCGAATGCGCAGCGCAGGCAGTGAGTTTGGCGCCGGCGGAACTGCAGATATTGCTGAGCCTGGTCTATCAGGCAGGCGGCACCGTGCGCCGCACGGCGCTGGAGGCCGCAGCCTGGGGGGTGTCAGAGGCGGTGACGCCGAATGCCCTGGACGTGGCCCTTCATCGCCTTCGTCGCAAGCTGGTGACGGTCGGCTCATGTCTACAGATCGTCAATGTCAGGAATCACGGCTATGCCCTTCGAGATGATTCGCTGGCCACGTAGCCTGCGGGCCCGCCTGCTGGCGGTCTTCGCTTCCGGTATGTTGCTGAGTGCGGGTTTGGTGGCGATGGTGGTTTGGGCATTGGCTGGGCCTTTCCATCAATACATGCTGCAGAACGGCATCGAGGACTACACCGAAGGGGTTGTCCGGCATGTGCTCTTCGACAAGAAGGGCCGGCCGATCGGCGTGGACGAGACCGAAGTCGGTAACTGGGTCTTCAGCGGACTCGGCGGCGAATCCACGCTTCGTATCCTCGATGCCGAGGGCCTGGCCGTCTACGCGGCTGATGATCAGATGCAAGCCTTGGCACCGGCAGGCCTGGCGTTCGATCAGGCTCGTCGCACATTCTCGCTGCTTCGAAACGGGATCGCGATGCATGCCGCCACGGTACCGATGTTGCATGAGGGCCGTCGCTGGTACGTGCAGTTCGCTGTCAGTGATCGGCTGGTGCTGCGGGTGCGCAATTCCGTCGGCATGATGGCGCTGTGGCAGGGTATCGTGGCCACATGTCTGACCTTTTTTGTGATCTTTCTTGTCACGACGAACTTTACGCTGCGGCGAACGCTGGAGCCCTTGCGCACCGCGTCCGCCACGGCGCAACGGATCACACCCCGCACGCTGGACGAGCGACTCGATGCGGATGCACAGCCGGTGGAGATTGGGCCCTTGGTCGAGGCTTTCAACCATGCTCTGGACCGTCTACAGCACGGCTTTCGCACCCAGCAGGAATTTCTGGCCAGCGCTGCACATGAGCTGAAGACGCCGCTGGCTCTGATACGCGCCCAACTCGAACTGGGGGTGCGCGACGAACGTGACCAATTGCTGCTCTTGCAGGATGTCGACCTCATGGCCAGGCAAGTCCAGCAACTGTTGCTGCTGGCCGAGGTCAGCGAACCGCAGAACTATCGTTTTGCCCCTCTCGATCCGAGGCCCGCGATACAGGAGGTCTTCGGATTCATGTCAAGGGTCGCTGAGCGTCATTCGGTGCGTTTGGGTTTACGGGTTGATGACGATGTCCGTCACTGGCGTGCCGACCGGAGCGCGCTGTTCACTCTGTTGAAGAACCTGCTCGAGAACGCCATCCAGCACAGCCCAACCGGAGGGGTGGTCGCTTTGACGGTCCACCGCTCGGGCTTTGCCGTGCAGGACCATGGGCCCGGTGTTCTGGCCGAGCAGCTGCCGTTCATCTTCGATCGGTTTTGGCGTGGCCCTGAGCGCAGAGACGATGGGGCAGGGCTCGGTCTGGCCATTTGCAAGGAGATCGCGGCAGCTCATGGCTGGCAGATACAAGCGCGCTGCGCTGCCGCGGGGCTTGAGGTTCACGTTGCCATGGGCGACCCGTTACCGCAGCGGTAAACCTCGGTCGGCAGCGCAGGCCGTTCATGACCTGCACATGCTGTACGTGACTTCGATTGGACTCGCCAATCATGCGCTCACCGCAGTGAAGCGTGGCGTCTGCTGGTTCAGTCCGGGGTGTTTTCCGGCGTCTTGCCCTGAAGCTTGCCTGCGCCGAACCAGCCGGAAGACTTTGGCCTACGGCAACACCCAGGTCAATCTGCGGGGGGGGGCATCAATCGCACCCTGGTGCTGCTGAACGGCCGGCGCGTCGTCAACGTTGGCATAGAGGCCAACAGCTCGGTCGACCTGAACATGATCCCGCTGGCGCTGATCGAGCGCGGCGAGGTGCCGAAGGACGGTGCATCGGCCATCTACGGCGCCGATGCCGTGGCCGGCGTGATCAATAGCATCACAAAAACCGTTCTGAAGGGAGGCAAAGCATCGGTGCGCTACGGCGAGACCTCGCGCGGCGATGGCAATGAGACCGCCGTCGACCTGTCATGGGGCTTCCAGGCTGCCTGTGGCTCGGTGGTGAGTGTCATCAACTATTCGGAAAGCGGCATCGTCAACATGGTCTCGTACGCGCCTTGCCGCCTGACCGAAGTGAACGCGGCGCAGGCATGCACGGGCAGCTCGTCCGCCATTGGCGGCTGCGCACTGCTGGCGAATGGCCAGCGTATACGGTTCTTTGATCTACCCGGTGCTGGCGGCCGTCATTGCGCAGCAACGTGTGTCTGACTCGAATGCGCCGAGCCGAATGTTGATGGCGCGTCGCATCGACTGGATTGTTTCCGAGCCGGCCGAATTGGCCGCCTTTGTGGGCAGCGAAGCCGGCCTGATGGTCACGCCCACTCGCAGCTTCGAGATAGCCGGTCCGGCGTCGCTGGTTCGGACCTATGTGATGTGCAGTCGCACGGCGACGGGTCGGGAATCGGTCGGCGCGCTGAATCGAATGATGGCCAATCACACGGACCGACCGTGGGATCGCCCCTAGGTCGAGCTTTTGGATGCCCACGAGCGCGCGGATTTGCTGCGCTTGGTTCGCCAGCCACCGCGTTGAGTCTGTTAGCTATCCACTTTGCTCAGGCATCGGCGGGAGCTGCACGCTGGCGAGCGTGGTCGAAGCCGAACCAAGATCCGGTGCAATTCCTATTTTCGGTGTGGCTTCTCTCTCGCAGCGTTTGACTCTCCCACCGTGTCAAGGATGACAGTCGTGTTCCCGATCAAGGAAACACACGGAGATTCAAGATGATTGCATTTGAAGTGAACGACATGACCTGCGGTCATTGCGTCGGCGCCATCACCCAGGCGCTGAAGGCTGTCGACCCAGACGCGCGGATTCAGATCGACTTGGCATCGCATCGCGTGCAGATTGAGCCGAATGAGGCGGACGAGGCCCAACTGGGCGGCGCCATCAAGGCAGCCGGCTACACCCCCTTTTTGATGGCCGACGCCGCTAAAGCCGCCCCATCGGGCGCCACTGCCGGCAAATGCTGCTGCCGTTGAAGATCCCTTCGTCCCTTACACTTCTGGCATGAGCAAGTTTTGGCGGATCGCGTTTGCATGGCTGCTGGCCGTGGCGCTACCCATTCAAGGGTACGCCGCCCAGACCATGCTGCTCTGTGGTCCGGCCAATCATCAGAGCAGCTTGATGGACGATCACGCAGCGCAAGTCCATGACCATGCGGCTATGGATCATGTCAGCTCTGATATGAGTACGACCGCCACGGATACCGACAAGACATCACCGGCCAAAACTGAACATGCTGGCAAATGCAGCGTGTGCTCTTCCTGCTGCAGTGCCGCTGCCATCACGACCACTGCGCTGACATTCGCCGTTGTGCCTCCGGACCTGCCGGAGGTTGCGACTGTCAAGCTCGCGCATGACCGCGTCATGGTCGGTGGGCTCGACCGTCCCCCTCGACTCTCCAGCACCTGAACGGGCCTGGCTGCCCGCGCCGCGCGCAGCCGTCAGCGCCCTGTTTCGAGCTTGATCTGACGCGTCGCGGCGACGCGTCGGGCTGGCGACAACACCTCAGTTCACCTGCGAGAGAAGCATGCAATCCATTGCATACGCTGTGGCGCTAATTCTGGCCGCCACTTCACTTTGGCTGGCGCCAAGTGCGTCGGCCCAGACGGCACCGATAGAAGTTCTGCGGGCCGATCCACTGAATCCCAAGGCCCAGGTCCCGGCGCTGGTCTATCGATCAGCGTTCAAGGACTACCGTCCGAATGCGGAGGCCATGGTGGGCTCCTGGAAGGATGCCAATGAGGCCGTGCATCGGGCCGGCGGCTGGCGTGCCTATGCCAAGGAGGCCCAGCTAGGCGCCGAGGCTGTCGCACCGCCGCCCGCCGCGACCTCAGCATCGGCACCGGGCAAGACGCCGGCCAAGGCGACCGGCCATGCGCATCACTGAGAGCCCGACATGAAAACCTACCGAAGCACCCCGGTGCGCCTTGCCCCGCTTGCTGCTGCCGCCGTCACCGCGCTGCTGTTGGCCGGCTGTGCCAGCCTCAGCGGCAATGGCGGCATGACGCTCGTCCAGGACGCCGCGAAAACCCACCTCGGCGCTAGTGTTCAGGCCGCCAAAACTGAGCAGGATCTGGACAGCATCGATCGTCGCGTTGCCGAACTGCTCGACAAGCCGCTCAACGCCGACGCGGCCGTGCAGATTGCTCTGCTCAACAACCGTGGCCTGCAGGCCAGCTTCCAGGACTTGGGCATTGCCGAGGCCGAAATGGTGCAGGCCAGTCGCCTGCCCAATCCCGGTTTCAGCATCGCCAAGATGAGGCGGGGCGACGAGCGCGAGATCGAACGCGGCTTCTCCTTTGACCTCGGCCACCTGGTAGCCCTGCCGTTGACCCGTCAGGTGGAGAACCGACGTTTCGCCGCCGTGCAGCGCAGCGTGGCGATGGAGATGCTGTCGCTGGCCGCGGAAACACGCAAGGCCTTCTACGCCGCTGTTGCCGCCGAGCAGACCGCCAGCTACATGCGGGATGTCCGGGCTTCTGCCGATGTTGGCGCCGAGTTGGCCAAGCGCCTGGGGCAGGCCGGCAACTGGACCAAGCTGCAACAGGCCCGAGAGCACGGCTTCTTCTCGGACGCTGTGCTGAACGCGGCCCGTGCCGAATCCACCCGTGTCCAGGCGCGCGAGCGCCTCACACGGCTGCTGGGCCTTTGGGGCGCGCAAAGCGCCTTTGCATTGCCTGCGCGCCTGCCCGACCTGCCGACGGAGCCGCAAGACCGTCCCGACATCGAACAGGTGGCGATGGCCACACGCCTCGATGTGCAGGCGGCCAAGGCCATGCTGGATGCCACGGCCAAGAATCTGGGCCTCAGCAGGGTAACGCGCTTCATCAACGTGCTGGAGTTGGGCTACCAGCGCAACAGCTCGAACGAGGCGCCGCGCCAGACCGGCTATGAGATCGGGATCGAGATCCCGCTGTTCGACTGGGGTGATGCACGCATCGCCAAGGCCGAGGCGGCCTATATGCAGGGTGTGCACCGGGCAGCGCAGACCGCGGTCAACGCGCGCTCGGAAGTCCGCGAGGCCTATCAGGGCTATCGCTCGTCTTACGAGATCGCCAAGCACTACCGCGATGACGTCGTGCCGACTGCCAAGCGCATCTCGGATGAGAACGTGCTTCGCTACAACGGCATGTTCATCAGCGTGTTCGAGTTGCTGGCCGACGCGCGTTCGCAGATCGGCGCGGTCAATGCCTCCATCGAGGCGCTGCGTGACTTCTGGATGGCGCAGGCGGACCTCGACATGGCACTCATCGGCAAGCCGAGCCTACCTGCCGCCTCAAGCGCGACCGTTGCCAGCGGCGGCGGCAGCGCAGGCCCGGCCCACTGATTCAGGAGCAGAAAAGCATGGTTTCTCGACGTAGTTTTTTCCAGGGCGCCAGCGCTCTGACCGCCGCAGTTTCGGCCGCAGCGGTCAGCCGCGTTGCGATGGCTGCCTTGCCCGAACCGGTGATGCAATCCAAGCCAGACACGATGCCACCGCTCGTGCCGAACAGCGGCCGCCCCTACAACCCGGTCGTCACCTTGAATGGTTGGACATTGCCCTGGCGCATGAACCAGGGCGTCAAGGAGTTCCACCTAGTGGCCGAACCGGTGCTGCGCGAACTTGCGCCAGGCATGAAGGCCCATCTGTGGGGTTACAACGGCCAATCGCCGGGCCCAACCATCGAAGTGGTGGAGGGCGACCGCGTGCGGGTCTTTGTCACCAACAAGCTGCCAGAGCACACCAGCATTCATTGGCATGGCCAGCGCCTGCCCAATGGCATGGACGGCGTCTCGGGCCTGACGCAGAAGTCGATCCAGCCGGGCAAGACCTTCGTGTACGAGTTCGTGGCACGCCGGCCCGGCACTTTCATGTACCACCCCCATGCCGACGAGATGACGCAGATGGCCATGGGCATGATGGGGTTCTGGGTAACGCATCCGAAGGTGAAACATCCGCTGATCGATGAGGTCGACCGCGATTTCTGCTTCCTGCTCAACGCCTTTGACATTGATCCCGGCGCGGCCACACCCAAGATCATGACGATGCTGGACTTCAATCTTTGGTGTTGGAACAGCCGCTTGTTCCCGGGCATCGACACACTGAACGTGCGCAGAGGTGACAAGGTGCGCATTCGTGTCGGCAACCTGACGATGACCAATCACCCGATCCACTTGCACGGTCATGAGTTCACGGTCACCGGCACCGATGGCGGGCCGACCCCCAAGGGCAGCCGTTGGCCCGAGGTGACGACCGATGTGGCCGTGGGTCAGATGCGGCAGATCGAGTTTCTGGCCGACGAGGAGGGCGATTGGGCCTTCCATTGTCACAAGAGCCATCACACGATGAATGCGATGGGGCACGCCGTGCCGACCATGATCGGCGTCGATCACCGCCAGGTGGTCAAGCAGATCACCAAGCTCGTGCCCGACTACATGGTCATGGGCGAGCGTGGCATGGCTGACATGGGCGAGATGGAGATGCCGCTGCCTGACAACACGGTGCCGATGATGACGGGTCAGGGGCCTTTCGGCGGCGTCGAGATGGGCGGCATGTTCTCGATCCTGAAGGTCCGCAAGGACCAGAAGCCGGGCGACTACAGCGACCCCGGTTGGTACCAGCACCCGAAGGGCGAAGTCGCCTTCGAATGGACCGGGGCATTGCCGCAACCCGCACGCTTTGCGGCCGAAGGCGGGCAGTCCATGCCGCGCAAGCAGGTTCCGACCAAGACCACCGAAGTCACCGTTCGCAAGCCGACGGGTCACTCGGGCCACTGAACACAATTACAAAGGAACTCAAATGCGAATGAACTCTTTCATCGTCGCCGCCCTCATGTCCCTTGGTGCCGGTGTTCAAGCCCACGGCAACGAGGATCAGGCCAGGAAGGCTGGCACTGTGAAGCTTGAGCAGAAGGCCTGGGGCATCGCGGCTGAAGCCAAATTAGCCAAGCGAACCATCGAGATCACGATGTCCGACGCCATGCGCTTCACGCCCGACAGGATCGACGTGAAACAAGGCGAGACCGTCAGATTCGTCATCAAGAACGAGGGCCGGATGCTGCACGAGTTCGTGCTGGGCACGAAGAAGGAGCTGGACGAGCATGCCGCGCTGATGATCAAGTTTCCGACCATGGAGCACGACGAGCCATACATGGCCCATGTGCCTGCAGGCAAGACGGGCGAAATCGTCTGGACCTTCAACCGTGCTGGCGACTTCGACTTCGCTTGCCTGATCGCCGGGCATTACCAGGCAGGCATGGTGGGCAAGGTCAAGGTCTTGGCAACCAAGAGCACCAAGAAGATCAAGGAAGATGGACATGCCAGCCTTCAATATTGAACGTGCTTCGCTCCATCATCGGCGCGCGTTGCTGGCGGGCGCAGTGGCTTTTTTGCTGTCACCCCCGGCCTTGGCCAAGGCTGGGCCCCTGGTTCAGATCTTGAAGGGGCCGGCATGCGGCTGCTGCAAGGACTGGATCGCGCATCTCGAAGCCAATGGCTTTCGGACTCAGGTGAGCGACAGCGGCAATACCGATGCGCGCGCGCGCCTGGGCATCGCTCTCGCCTACGCCTCCTGCCATACCGGCTTGGTTGGCGGATATGCGATCGAAGGCCATGTGCCGGCCCGCGAAATCCGTCGCCTGCTCAAGGAGCGCCCTGCGGCCATTGGCCTTGCAGTTCCCGGCATGCCCATCGGTTCGCCTGGTATGGACGGTCCCGAACACGGGGCCCGCAAGGACGCCTATGAAGTGCTGCTGCTGTCGAAGGACGGCAGCGCCCGTGTTTTTCAGAACTACCGTTGATTGAAGGAAAGACTCATGAAGACATTGAAGACCATCGCCCTGGTCGTCCTGGCCGGTGCATCGTTCGCACTCAGCCTGCCCGGCATCGCGCAAGCAATGGATGGGAGCAGCCCCGGCAAGGACGGTGCTACGGCCAAGTCCACCAGCTCAGCCGACATGGCCGAGGGCGAAATCAAGAAGGTCGACAAGGACAACAAGAAGCTGACGATCAAGCACGGCGAGATCAAGAATCTCGACATGCCCGGCATGACGATGGTCTTCCAGGTCAAGGATGCGGCCATGATCGACAGCGTCAAGGTCGGTGACAAGGTTCGCTTTGTCGCAGAGAAGGGCGCGACAGGCTTTGTTGTGAGTGAGATTCAGGCGAGCAAGTGAATTGAATCGCCCCCGGTTCTGGATTGACCACCAGAAGTCGGGCGCACTTCAAGTTGGCCCATGGAGAAGCGCGAGGCTGCTTCAAAGCTCAAACTCGGTCAGGGCCTTCTCGCTTGCGCCACCTGAACCCAAGTAACGAATGACCATCAACGAGCCCCGCAAGGGGCTCGTTTTGTTGGGCAGAACGGTGTTCGGCCGCATCTTGCAAAGATACCCCCCTGGGGTATATGATTCTTGTATGCCGCATTCTGCTCAAGACAAGAAGAAAGCGCTGCTCCGCGTGCGCAGAATCCTCGGTCAGACCGAGGCCCTGGAGCGCGCACTGGAGTCCGGCGCCGATTGCGCACCGGTGTTGGTGCAACTGGCCGCCATTCGCGGCGCGGTCAACGGTTTGATGTCCGAGATCCTCGAATCCCATATTCGAGAAGAGCTCGGCGCTATCCCCGAGGCCGCAGAGCGAGGCGAGCGTCTTGCCCAGGACATGAGCTCGCTGATCCGCAGCTACCTGAAGTGAGCACGGCGGTGATATGCCGCCATGCCCTCCCATTCATTCGATAAGGTCAAATCCATGAAATCCCGTGCCGCCGTTGCCTTTGAAGCAGGCCAGCCCCTGCAAATCGTTGAGATCGATGTCGAGCCGCCCCGCAAGGGTGAGGTGTTGGTTCGCATCACCCACACCGGCGTTTGCCATACCGACGCCTTCACCCTCAGCGGCGACGACCCGGAAGGCCTGTTTCCTGTCGTGCTGGGTCACGAGGGGGCGGGCATCGTGGTCGAGGTGGGGGAGGGCGTCACCAGCGTGAAGCCGGGCGACCATGTCATCCCGCTCTACACCGCCGAATGTGGCGACTGCCTGTTCTGCAAGTCCGGCAAGACCAATCTCTGCGTGGCCGTGCGCGCCACGCAGGGCAAGGGCGTCATGCCCGATGGCAGCACCCGATTCTCCTACCAGGGCCAGCCGATCTATCACTACATGGGCTGCTCGACTTTCAGCGAGTACACGGTGGTGGCCGAGGTGTCACTGGCCAAGATCAACCCGGAGGCGAATCCTGAACATGTCTGCCTGCTGGGCTGCGGTGTGACCACGGGTCTGGGTGCGGTGAAGAACACGGCGAAGGTGCAGCCGGGCGACACGGTCGCCGTGTTCGGGCTGGGCGGTATCGGCCTGGCCGTGATCCAGGGTGCCAAGCTCGCGCAGGCAGGTCGCATCATTGCGATCGACTCCAATCCGGGCAAGTTCGATCTTGCACGCATCTTCGGGGCGACCGACTTCGTGAACCCGAAGGATTTCGACAAGCCGATCCAGCAGGTGATCGTCGAGATGACCGGCTGGGGTGTCGACCATTCCTTCGAGTGCATCGGCAATGTCAATGTCATGCGCGCGGCCCTGGAGTGCGCACACCGCGGCTGGGGTCAGTCGATCGTGATCGGCGTTGCAGGGGCGGGCCAGGAGATCTCGACGCGCCCCTTCCAGTTGGTCACAGGCCGCACATGGAAGGGCTCGGCCTTCGGCGGCGTCAAGGGTCGATCCGAACTGCCTGGCATGGTCGAGGAAGCCATGCGTGGCGACATCCAACTGGCGCCATTCGTGACGCACACCATGCCGCTTCACGAGATCAACGAAGCGTTTGATCTAATGCACAGGGGCGAGTCGATCCGTTCGGTGGTCGGCTATTGACCGTCCTGCGGCCGATCGGGCTTCTGACTTGTCGGCCATTGGTGTGTCCAGCCAGCTCCCGCGTCCCCACACCTCTTCCCACAGGTAGGCCGTGGCGAAGCCCGACTGGTTGGGCGCTTTGCCAGCCGCGCCGTCATTGCCCCGGTTGAAGGGCAGGAAGCGGGTGGCCGGCCCAGCCAGCTGCGTCGTCATCTCCACCTGCTCGCGCAGTTCCCCCAGCGCCTCGGCGATGCGGCGCAAATCGGGCAGATTGGGGTCATTGGCGCGCATCTGCCGATCCAACATCGAACTGCATCAGCTCCGCCTCCATCAGCTTGGCGGATAACGTGCGCTCGCGCGCGCGGCCGGCACGCAAGGTGCGTATTCCACGCGATCGCGGACACCGTTCCGCTCTGATGGCGGACAGCATTCCGCCGTGATGGCGGACACCGTTCCACGCTGATGGCGGACGGCATTCCAAACTGATCGCGGACACCGGG
>Ga0187843_10002111_pt1 | contig 12256 bp, 9 predicted proteins | sample SpaLakP09_SKY_43_FD_134516 | JGI IMG/M metagenome (GOLD analysis project Ga0187843, IMG submission 134516) | Oligotrophic lake water microbial communities from Sparkling Lake, Wisconsin, USA - SP09_SKY_43 | ecosystem: Environmental > Aquatic > Freshwater > Lake | place: USA: Sparkling Lake... | reverse complement strand
TCGACCTCGAGGTCGATCGTGCCCTTGGTCGCGTCGATGCTGATGATGTCACCGTCCTGCACCAGGGCGATGGGCCCCCCGACGGCGGCCTCCGGACCCACGTGGCCGATGCACAGGCCGCGCGTGGCACCCGAGAAGCGGCCGTCGGTGATCAGGGCGATGTTCTCGACGCCCTGACCGTAGATCGCAGCGGTGGTTGACAGCATCTCGCGCATACCCGGCCCGCCCTTGGGCCCCTCATAGCGGATGACCAGGACGTCGCCTTCCTTGTAGTCGCGGTTCGAGACGGCCTCGAAACAGGCGGCTTCGCCGTCGAACACCCGGGCCGGGCCACGGTGCACCTGGTGCTTGAGGCCCGCCACCTTGACGATGCCGCCCTCGGGCGCCAGCGAGCCCCACAGGCCGACCACGCCACCGGTCGGCGACAGCGGATTGGACACCGGACGGATCACGTCCTGGTCTTCGCGCCAGACCACGTCGGCCAGGTTCTCGGCCAGGGTCTTGCCGGTCACGGTCATGACATCGCCGTGCAGCAGGCCCGCGTCCAGCAGGGTGCGCAGCAGCATCGGCACGCCGCCGGCCTCGCCCATATCCTTGGCCACATAGCGGCCGCCAGGCTTGAGGTCGGCGATATAGGGGGTGCGGGCGGCGATCTCGGCCACGTCCTTGAGGGTGAATTCAATGCCGCACTCGTGGGCCATGGCCGGCAGGTGCAGGGCTCCGTTGGTCGAGCCGCCGGTGGCGGCCACAACGACGGCGGCGTTCTCGAACGCCTTGCGGGTGCAGATGTCGCGCGGGCGGATGTTCTGCTCGATCAGTCGCATCACCGCCTCACCCGAGGCGACAGCGTACTGGTCGCGGTCCAGATAGGGAGCCGGCAGGGCCGAGGACAGCGGCAGGGCCAGGCCGATGGCCTCGGAGACGCAGGCCATGGTGTTGGCGGTGAACTGGCCGCCGCAAGCCCCGTCCGACGGACAGGCATGCTTTTCCAGCTCGCACAGGGTCTTCTCGTCCATGGTCCCGGCCGCGAAGGCGCCGACGCCCTCGAAGACGTCCATGACGGTGATGTCCTTGCCGTTGAAGCGGCCCGGCAGGATTGAACCGCCGTACTGGAACACCGAGGGCACGTTGAGGCGCAGCATGGCCATCATCATGCCCGGCAGGCTCTTGTCGCAGCCGGCGACGCCGACGAGGGCGTCATAGCCGTGGCCGCGCATGGTCAGTTCGACCGAGTCGGCGATGCAGTCGCGGCTGACCAGTGAGCTGCGCATGCCCTCGTGGCCCATGGCGATGCCGTCAGTGACGGTGATGGTGCAGAACTCGCGGGGGGTGCCGCCGGCGGCCTTGACGCCCTTGGCCACGGCATTGGCCTGACGCATCAGGGCCGTGTTGCAGGGGGCCGCCTCGTTCCAGCACGAGGCCACGCCGACGAACGGCTGGGCGATCTCGCGGGTGCCCAGGCCCATGGCATAGTAATATGAGCGGTGCGGCGCGCGGGCCGGACCTTCGGTCACGTGCCGGCTCGGCAGTTTGGACTTGTCCCAGCTTCCGTCAGGTTTCCTGGTCATGGCGCACGCCCTTGCGAATTGGAGGGGTGTCCTTACCGCTGCCAGACCGGGCGCGAAAGGCCCCAATGAGGATTATTCCTCCATTGAAACGGGCCAACCCGTTCATTCCGTGCCTCAACCCCGCCGATACGCCCCTGTCCGAGGCATGTTTCAGGCTGGCACCGGCGCGGCCTCGATCCGGTCCAGGAAGGTGGACAGGGCCGACACCCATCCGCGCGAGGCTTCGACATCGCTCAGCCCACCCGCCGCTTCCAGGGCCGCCCCGATGTCCGTGATGGCCTGAAACCCGAACGCTCCGCCCGATCCCCGCAGATTGTGCCCAAGCAGGATGACGGTCTCGAAGTCCGGCCCGGCCAGGGCGACTCCCAGATCGATAACAGTCTGCCGGCAGTTGTGCAGATAGGCTGGCGTTCGCTCGGCCAGTTTCCGCGCCGCCGGCGAAATCCTGAGTTTGGGTACCCCTGCTGCAACGGCCTGGCCCTTAGCGGTAGAGTGTTCCCGGATCGCCTGCAGCAGTACCTCCTGCTTGATGGGCTTGGTCAAATAGGCCGTGCAACCCGCCGCGAGACAGGTTTCCCGGTCACCTTTAAGGGCAGACGCCGTCAGGGCGATGATCGGCGCGGGCGGGCGGCCATTGGCGACCTCCCAGGCGCGAATGGTGCGCGTGGCCGTGAGGCCGTCCATGACGGGCATCTGACGATCCATCAGCACAAGATCGTAGTGACAGACCTCAAACATGGCGCAGGCAGTCTCGCCGGTCTCGGCGACGTCAACGCAATAGGGCGTGTCTGCCAGATAGGCCAAAGCGATCGTGCGATTGTCCGGCGAGTCCTCGGCCAGCAGGATCCGCAGCGCGGGCTTGGGGCTATCTGGACCCGCGTCCTGCGGGGCCAGCCTGGGGCGATCAGCGTCGGCCCAGATGGCGAACGGCACTGTAAAGCCAAAGGAGCTCCCGACCTCAATCTCACTTTCGACCCAGATCCTTCCCCCCATCAGCTCGACCAGCTGTTTGGAGATGGTCAGGCCCAGCCCTGACCCGCCAAACCGGCGGGTCGTCGAAGAGTCTGCCTGGGTGAAGCGTTCGAACACCTGGCGCAGCTTGTCGCTCGGGATGCCGATGCCGGTGTCCACAACCGTAAAACGCAGGTCGGTGGGGTTGGAGCCGTCGCGCTCGCTTTCCACCGTCAGTGACACGCGCCCGGACAGGGTGAACTTGATGGCGTTGCCCAGCAGGTTCAGCAGCACCTGCCGCAACCGGGCCGGGTCGCCGATCAGGTCGTTCCCGACGTCCGGCGCGATCGTCCAAACCAGCGACAGGCCCTTCTGGTGGGCCCGCGGCGCGACCATTTCGATCACCTTCTCCAGATGATCATTGAGGGAGAAGCCCGTCCGCTCCAGGTCCAACTGCGAGGCTTCCACCTTGGACAGGTCGAGGATGTCGTTGATCAGGTTGAGCAGATTGTCGCCCGAGCGTCGGAAGATCTGGACATACTTGTCCTGCTCGGGGGTCAGCTCGGTCTTGGCCAGCAGATCGGCGATCCCCATGATCGAGTTCATCGGGGTGCGGATTTCGTGGCTCATGCTGGCGAGAAAGTCGGACTTGGTGCGGCTGGCGCTCTCGGCGTCGGCCTTGGCCTGTTGCAACTCGGCCTCGACCCGCTTGCGCTCGGTGACATCGCGGGCCGCGGCAAACACGCCCTGCAGCGTTCGCTTGCGGTCATAGAAGGTGGTGGCGTTATAGGAGACGACAGTCTGCTTGCCGTCGCGGGCGCGGGCGGTCAGTTCGTAGTCGGTGACCGATTTCTCGCTCAGCACCCGCTTGATGCCGGCCTCGGCGCGGTCGGGATCGGTGAAGCAGTCCTTGAACGGCGCGCCGATCAGCTCGTCGCGGGTGCAGCCGGTCAGGGCCTCCATCTGCTTGTTGACGTCTGTGATGATCCCGGCGGGGTCGGTGGTCATCAGGGCGTCGATGTTGGATTCGATCAGTGAGCGCGTGTAGAATTGCTGGTCGCGAAGCCGCTGGTCGGACTTCTTCTGCTCCTCCTCCACCAGCTTGCGGGCGGTGTTGTCGGTGCCGATCAGCAGGTAGCCGATGATGGTGTCCTGCGCGTCGCGCAGGGCGGTGACGTTCACGACCGCCGGAAACCGGGTCCCGTCCTTGCGGATATAGGTCAGCTCATAGATGTCCTCGATGCCGCGCGAGGCCTTGAACACCAGGGCTTCGAAGCCGGGCGTGATCGGAGTGGCCAGCTCGGCGCTGAGGGCCTGGGCCCGGGCGATCAGTTCCTGGGGATCGGAAATGTCGGCGGGGGTGATGGTATTCATCACCTCGGCGGCGGTGTAGCCCAGCATCCGCTCGGCCCCGACATTGAAGATCTGGATCACCCCCCGCGCGTCGGTGGCGATGCTCGAGAAGTTGGCACTGTTGAAGATGGCACTCTGCAGGGCACCGGCCGCGACGATTGATTCTTCAGTCTGGCGATGCACCGCGACGGCCTCGCCCGGGATGGCGAACGCGCTGGCGGTACTCTCCGCTTTGGAAATGGGGATGGGGATTCCTAGCTCAGATGGACGACAACGAGGGCCGACGGGCCGTCGCATGGACTTAGGGGGTTAGAGTCTCGAGCAGTGCCCCCAGCGACAGGCCAAGGCCTTCGGGGGAGTAGGGCTTCCGAAGGAAGTGACCGCCATTCACGAACAGAGCCGACATCTCGGCGCTGAGCGGCGTTCCCGAGGTGTAGAGGACCCGCAGGTCGGGCCGGATCTTGATGGCCTGGTTGGCGACATCGTAGCCGCCCAGGGCCAGGGTCCGCAGGCGGATGTCGACAAATAGCGCGTCGATTGAACCTGATGCCGACAGATGCGCCAGGGCCTCCGTCAGATCACTGGCCATAAGGGGGCTGTGGCCCATGTCCTCCACGGCCCACTCTGCGGCCTGAAGGACGAAAACCTCGTCCTCAACAATGAGGATCGTCGCCATCAGAATGCCTGACAGCGGTGGCGCAGCGAGAGACGTGACATGTCGAGAGACCTCTGGCGCCGTCCTGTTGGACTGCCGACGCAAGTCCAAAACGCGCTCGCGCCGACAAGGTTCCACGCCCGACGGATAAATTTTCGCCGCCCTGCGAGGCGGGTCAGCCCTCCGCTGCCTGCTCCACTGCCAGGGCCAGATCGAGGGCCCGGGCCGCTTCGACCCCGGTGACAACCGGACGCGGGGTCTCGCCGCGTACCGCCGCCAGGAAGCCCGCGACGCTGAGGCCCAGCGGATCCTTGCCGGCCGGGGTTTCTGTAAAGTCCTCGATCAGCGGGAACGGGGTGGTGTTGCGGAAAGTGCGGGCCAGAAAGTCGATCTCGACCTCGCCGGAGGGATAGACCACCTTCATGGTCCGCTCGCGGGCCTCGGCGACGCGCGAGGCGTCGAACACGGCCGCGAAGCCGTTCTCGAACGTGGCCTCGACCTTGACCAGTCCAGCGAGGTCGAGCGGGTGATGGCCCCCTCGCCTTCCACGGTCACGGGCTCGGCGGCGCAGAGGGCGAGCGCCAGGTCGATGTCGTGAATCATCAGATCCAGCACCACCGAGACGTCCAGATTGCGGTCCGAGGGCGTGCCGCGACGCACGGCTTCAAGGCGTAGGGGCTGCTCGGGAATGTCGAGCAGGCCCATGGCCTGGAACACCACCCGCTCCTGATGGCCGCAAGCCAGGGGCACGCCGGCCTTGCGGGCCGCGGCGACCATGGCGTCGGCATCTTGCGGCGTCACCGCCAGGGGCTTTTCCGAATAGACCGGCTTGCCCGCCTTCAGGGCCGCCAGGGCCGCACCGGCATGATGGACGGCGGGGGTGGCGACGGTCACCACGTCGACGGCGGCCAGGAAAGTGGCCATGTCGTCATAGGGCGTCGCGCCCAGGGGCTCGGCCAGGGCTGCCGCACGGGCGAGATCAATGTCGAACACGGCGACGAGATCAACGTCCGGCAGTTCGGCATACTTCTTGGCGTGATAGCCGCCGAACACGCCGGCACCGACAACGCCAGCCTTCAGGGGGGCCGTCTTGAGGATCGCTTGGGTCATGCCGGATGTCTAAACCGGTTCGCCGCCGGTTAGAAGCACTGGAGCATGACGTCAGGACAGGCTAAACAAGCGTTTAAATTAGAAACTCTCAGGGAAACGCCCCATGACCGCCTCACGCGAAATCCGACTGAAGAGCCGCCCTGTCGGGGTTCCGACCCATGCCGACTTCGAACTGGCCACCGTCGAGGTCGCTGCGCCTGGCGAGGGCGAGGTTCAGGTCAAGAACCTCTGGATGTCGGTCGACCCCTATATGCGCGGCCGCATGTACGACCGGGCCAGCTACGTGCCGCCGTTCGAGCTGGGCAAGGCCCTGCAGGGCGGCGCGATCGGCCAGATCGTCGCCTCGAACGATCCCGACTTCGCGGTCGGCGACATCGTCAACTCGATGTTCGGCTGGCGTGAGCTGTTCAACGTCTCGCCGGCCGCGATCCGGGCTGCCGGTGGCGCGCTGGGCGCCCTGACCAAGATCGACACCCACGGCCTGCCGCCCCAGGCCTTCCTCGGTATCCTCGGCATGCCGGGCATGACCGCCTATGCGGGCCTGCTGCGCGTGGCCGCCCTGAAGGACGGCGACGTGGTGTTCGTCTCGGCCGCCGCCGGAGCCGTCGGCTCGGTGGTCTGCCAGATCGCCAAGCTGAAGGGTCACACCGTGATCGGCTCGGCCGGTGGTCCGGACAAGGTGGCGTTCCTGAAGTCGATCGGCGTCGATCACGTCATCGACTACAAGGCCACACCGGACGTGGTGGCCGAACTGGCCAAGGTCGCCCCCAAGGGCATCGACGTCTATTTCGAGAACGTCGGCGGCGTGCACCTGGAAGCGGCCATCAATTCGGCCCGTCCGTTCGCCCGCTTCGCCCTGTGCGGCATGATCTCGCAGTATAACGAGACCGGTAAGCCGGTCGGCCCGTCCAACATCATCCAGGCCGTCGGCAAGAGCCTGCGGATGGAGGGCTTCATCGTCTCCAACCACTACGACCTCTATCCGGCCTTCGTGCAGGACATGGCCGCCTGGATGGGCGCCGGAAAGCTGCAGTGGAAGGAAACCATCGAAGACGGCGTCGAGAATGCCCCCGAGGCCTTCATCAAGCTGTTCAACGGCGAGAACCTCGGCAAGATGCTGGTCAAGCTGGCCTAACCGCCCGCTACCGGCACGGCCTGTCATCCCGGAACCGCTTCGCGCCATCCGGGATGACAGGTGCCACCCGCCCCTCGCGCCGGCGTGATCGGGCGTGATCAAGAGGGGCCGAGTGATCACGATCTCACGCCCTGAGTCGCCGTCGGGTTGCTCCTTTCGGGCTTTTTCAGCCCCACCTTGCGCCCGTCCGGATGCCGGAGTGCACGCGCAACGTCCGCCCGCTGAACGATCGGGCACGCGATTGAAGTCTTGAAATCCGATACATTTCAGATATTTATCAGAACAATCCCAACGCAAGCCCGTCCCGACGCCCAGTCAGTTCACGGCTTTTTTGCCGCGAACGCGACTGCCGCGTGATTTCTGGTAGCGATTTCGTGATCGAAGTTTTATTATAGGTCATGCCGGTGGCTCTCCACGCCGGACGTCGACCCCAAGCCTCAAGCCCTCATTCCCGGACGCACCGTCAGGTCGCGGCCGGTCGGAGCGCCTGAACCCGGCAAGGTCGACCTGACCGGAGAAGCCCGGCCCGCCCGGACAGACCGAGACGATGACCCGATGAGCGATCGCTCCAGCCTCTTCGACCTGCGGACCTCCACAAGCGTCGCGCTCGACCAGGTGCTTCAGCGCCGCGACACCGTGGAGATCCCGGCCGAGGCCCCTCTGGCCATGCCGGTGCAGCATCTGGCGTTCTGGCAGGGCGGTGCGCGCCGCGCCACCAGCGTCGTCTCCGACATGAACCTGCGCCGCTGGATCGTCGGTCTGGCCACCCTCTTCATGGGCGCGGCCGGCTGGAAGGCCACCTTCGACACCGTCGCCCTCGGCGGCATCACCCGGCTGGAAGCTATCGTCCTGACCCTGCTGGTGCCGCTGTTCCTGGCCCTGTCGCTGTGGTTCTGCACCGCCTTCGCCGGCTTCGTCATCCTGCTGGGCAAGCCCAAGGATCCGCTGGGCATCGACAGCACCAAGCCGATGCCCAAGCTGCGGGCCCGCACCGCCATCATGATGCCGGTGCACAATGAAGACGCCACGGCGGTCTTCGCCCGCCTGCGGGCCATGGACGCCTCGCTGGCCGAGACCGGCGCCAGCCGCGCCTTCGACATCTTCATCCTCAGCGACACGCGCGACCCGGCCGTGGCGCTGGCCGAGCAGGCCTGCTTCGCCCGCTTCCGCCGTGAGGCCAACAGCGCCGTCTATTATCGCGTCCGCCAGGAAAACAAGGGCCGCAAGGCCGGCAACATCGCCGACTGGGTGAGCCGCTGGGGCAGCAGCTACGAGCACATGCTGGTGCTCGATGCCGACAGCCTGATGACCGGCGAGGCCATGGTTCGCCTGGCCGACGCCATGGAGCGTCACCCCGGCGCAGGCCTGATCCAGACCATGCCGATGATCATCAACGGCCAGACGATCTTCGCCCGCACCCTGCAGTTCGCCACGCGCCTGTACGGCCGCGTCGCCTGGACCGGCCTGGCCTGGTGGTCGGGCAGCGAGAGCTCGTTCTGGGGCCACAACGCCATCGTCCGCACCCGCGCCTTCGCCGAAACCTGCGGCCTGCCCTCGCTGGACGGCCCCAAGCCGTTCGGCGGCGAGGTGATGAGCCACGACGCCCTGGAAAGCGCCCTGCTGCGCCGCGGCGGCTGGAGCGTCCACCTGGCGCCCTATCTGGAAGGCTCCTACGAAGAGAGCCCCTCCAACCTGCTCGACTTCGCCACCCGCGACCGCCGCTGGTGCCGGGGCAATGTCCAGCACATCCCGCTGGTCGCCCTGCCCGGCCTGCACTGGCTGAGCCGCATGCATCTGGTGATCGGCGTGCTGAGCTATGTGCTCTCGCCGCTGTGGTTCATGGCCCTGTCGGCCGGGATCGTGTCGCGCCTGCTGATGCCCTCGCTCAAGAAGGCGGCCTTCACCATGGCCGACCTGCAGGCCGCCGCCCACGCCCTGATCGACTGGCGCGAGATCCAGGCCACCGCCTGGGCGATGATCATCACCTTCATCCTGCTGTTCGGCCCGAAGATCCTCGGCACCATCCTGGTCTTCTCGCGTCCGGAAGAGCGCAAGGGCTTCGGCGGCCGCCGCCGGATCGCTGCGGGCCTCAGCGTTGAAATGCTGCTTTCGGCTCTCGTCGCGCCCATGCTGATGTTCACCCAGACCCGCGCCCTGGTCGAGATCCTGGCCGGCAAGGTCGGCGGCTGGGCCACCCAGCGCCGCGACGCCGACAAGGTCAGCGGGGCTGAAGCCTTCCGCGCCATGGGCTGGATCTCGGTGACCGGCTGCGCCCTGGCCCTCGGCTTCTGGTTCACGCCGGACCTGCTGACCGCCACCGCCCCGATCCTCGCCGGCCTGATGCTGGCCGTGCCCCTGACCATGCTGGGGGCCCACAAGCTGGCCGGCCTGCGGGTCAAGGCCAACGGCCTGTTCATGACGCCGGAAGAGCGCCGCCCGCCGGCCATCGTCCGCGCCGCCCTCGGCCCGGTCTGCGAGCCGCCGGCCCGCTGGTTCGCCCGTGACGGCCGCACCGCTGCGGCGGCCGAGAAGACGGCCGAACAAACCGCCGTCTGATCGCAACGCCGCTGGCTCCCGCCGCCGGTCCGGAGTAGAAGCGCGCTTCGTTCATTCCTGACGGAGCCAACGCCGTGTCGCGCCTGTTCAGCGCCTATGTAATCGTCGACTGGAGCGCGGCGGCCAAACCCACCACGGGCGCGGATTCCGTGTGGATCGGCGTGCTCAAGCGCGACGTGCGCTTCCGGCTGACTTTCGAGAGCCACAACCCGGCCACGCGCCAGGAGGCTGAAGCCAAGCTGGCGGCCATCCTCGACGACTTCAAGAAGCGTGGCGAGCGGGCCCTGGTCGGCTTCGACTTCCCGCTCGGCTTCCCGCAGGGTTTTGCCCAGGCCCTGAACCTGCCGGGCGAGGCGCCGTGGCGCGCGGTCTGGGACCAGCTGAACAAGATGGTCAAGGACAAAGCCGACAACACCAACAACCGCTTCGGCGTTGGCTCGGAGATCAACCGGCGCCTGACCGGTGGCCCCTTCCCGTTCTGGGGCTGCCCGCCCAAGGACGCCCTGACCACCCTGCAGCCCAAGCGCACCCGCGAGCACGGCGAGGGCGACCTGGCCGAGTTCCGCTTTGCAGACAAAGCCGCCAAGGGCGCGCACTCGATCTGGAAGCTCTATTACAACGGCTCGGTCGGCGGTCAGGCGATCGTCGGCATCCCGGCCGCGCGCCGGCTGCGCGATGCCCGCAACGCCCGCGTCTGGCCGTTCGAGACGGGCTTCAAGGCGCTGACCGAGGCCGACCTGGACGGCGTCGATGTGGTGATCGCCGAGGTCTATCCCTCGCTGCTGAAGGCCGTTCCCGCCCCCGGCGAGGTCAAGGACCTGGCCCAGGTCAGGGCCCAGGCCGAACACTTCGCCAAGCTGGACGAGGCGGGCAAGCTGGGCGCCGTCTTCGCACCGGGCAAGGACGTCCCGGCCGAGGTGGTCGAGGCCGCCCAGGCGGAAGAGGGCTGGATTCTGGGGGCGTAGGCCGACGCCCCTAGAATTCTCCGATCAGCATGAGGCCCAGGACGGGCTCTGCGCCCGTCGCCACACGGCGGTAATTCACGAATGCGGCGCACTCCATGAGGGCGGAGTATTCGGCCGGACACCGCCTGTGAAACCCTGCTGCATCCTCGATCCTGAGAACGACCAGACCGCCCGGGGCAATGGACAGGCGGGTCATGCCGCTGGCCGGATCGTCAATTGAGGTCAGGCAATCGATCCACGCATCCATGTTCCTGCCGTAGAAATCAGGAAACCCCAGGACCTGAGCGAAAACATCGTGGAAGGTCTCGCGATCCACAATCTGAGCGGCCGGGATATCCACCACCAGCGTTTGCATGACCTAGCCCCGCCTGTCCCGCAGATCCAGCAGCCGGAACCGCGCCAGCAGGAAACCCGCGGACAGGAAGCTGGTGACGATCACCGACCAGACCACCCCTTTCAGCCCCATGCCCAGCGGGATGGCCAGCCACCAGGCCAGCGGGCCCATCACAAAGCCATAGCTGATGAAGTGGGTGATCGTGGGCACCCACACCTCGCCCCGGGCCCGCAGGGCCTGGGCCGCCACCACCTGCACGGCGTCGGGAGCCAGGAAGATGCAGGTCAGCACCAAGGCCGGCAGGATCAGGCCGAGCGCCGCAGGGTCAGTCGTATAGGCCAGCGCCACCCAGCTCTTGAGCGGCAGCAGCAGCGCGGCGGCGACCAGGCCGACCACGGCCGTGACGGCAAAGGCGATCCAGCCGGCTCGCGTCATGCCTGCCGGGTCCCGCGCGCCATAGGCCCGGCCCACCTGCACGGCGGTGGCGGTGGCGATGCCCAGCGGGATCATGAAGATCACGGCCGCGACGTTCAGGACCACCGCCCAGGCGGCGACGGCCAGGGCCCCGATCCAGCCGGCGACCAGGTTCATGGCCGCGAAGGCCGAGACCTCGAAGAAGTTGGAGGCCCCTGCCCCATAGCCGATCCGCCGCTGTTCGATCTCGGCGGCGCGGTCGAGCACCGGCTTGTCGAACACGCCGAGCGCGCGGGAATCCTTCATCCGCCAGACATAGAGGACGATGGCCACGATCATGAAGGCCCGGGCGATGAAGGTCGACCACGCCCCGCCCACAGCCCCGAGGGCCGGCAGGTCGAAGGTGCCCGGCACCAGTACGAGGTTGGCGGCCAGGTTCACCGCATTGGCGATCCACATGATGATCGTCACCGGCCCGGGTCGCCCCAGGCCTTCCAGCCAGAAGGTCACGGCCACAGCGACGGCATAGAGCGGCAGCGACAGGGCAAAGACGACCAGCGGGGCCGAAGCCCCGTCGGCCAGCCCGTCCTTCAGGCCGAGGCTGTGCAGGAACAGCGGCCCCAGCGCCGCCTGGAGCAGCATGCCGACCACGCCCAGCCAGGCCGCATAGACCAGGCCCCGCCGCAGGACGGCCCCGGTATCATGCGGCCGCTCGGCCCCCAGGGCCCGGGCGGTCATCACCTGCACGCCGGTCAGCAGGCCCACGGTCATGGTCACGAAGATCGAGGAAGGGGCCCAGGCCATGGCGTGAAAGCCCAGTTCGCGGGCCGAAAAGTGACCCACCACGATCGCGTCGGTCAGGCCCATGACCATGATACCCAGACGCGACAGCACCACCGGCCCGGACAGGCGCAGCAGTTCGATCAGATCGGTGCGGATGGGACCGGACCGCCCTGCGGGACCCGGTGCCGAGGCGGCCGCGTCGCGGGGCATGGCGAGAACTCTCAAAACTGGGCCGGCAAGGTGACCCAAGCCACCCGGCCGGGCAAGCCTGCTTTCTGGGCGAACCCGTTAGTGCGGCCACACCTCGTTCAGGACCCTGGCCTGGCCGTCCTTCCAGCTGACCTCCATGGCCGGGGTCCTGGGCTGGCCGGCGGCGAACAGCTCATAGATGATCATGCCGTCGTTCTGCTGGCTCTCAATGACCCGGACCGG
>Ga0187843_10002109_pt1 | contig 12282 bp, 14 predicted proteins | sample SpaLakP09_SKY_43_FD_134516 | JGI IMG/M metagenome (GOLD analysis project Ga0187843, IMG submission 134516) | Oligotrophic lake water microbial communities from Sparkling Lake, Wisconsin, USA - SP09_SKY_43 | ecosystem: Environmental > Aquatic > Freshwater > Lake | place: USA: Sparkling Lake... | reverse complement strand
TATGTAGAGGATAGCATTCTTGCGCTGGAAACGATTTATATCAATGGCGGCAGACGCGGTTATCTGGTGGGCATCGCGCCCGCCGTGCTGACCGAACTGCTGAACGCCAGGCCGGTGCATTGCGCACTGGCCGAGTAAGGCTGTATATTCAGCGGCCCAGTTTTTTTGGCCCAGAACGATAACTAGAGGAAAAGATGAATACAGTTTGGATGACCGTAGCCGCCTATCTGATCGGCTCGATCTCGTTTGCCGTTGTCAGCAGCAAGTTGTTCGGCCTGGCCGATCCACGCACCTACGGCTCGAAAAATCCCGGCGCCACCAATGTGTTGCGCAGCGGTAACAAAGCAGCGGCGATTGTCACGTTGCTGGGCGACGCCTTTAAAGGCTGGCTGGCGGTGTGGCTGGCGATCCAGTTCCAGGACCGGCTGAACGTCGGCGACGCCACCATTGCGCTGGTGGCGATTGCGGTGTTTCTCGGCCACCTTTGGCCGGTGTTTTTCCGCTTTGTCGGCGGCAAGGGCGTGGCCACTGCGGCTGGCGTGCTGCTGGGCTTGAATGTCTTGCTGGGCGTCGCCACCTTGGTGACTTGGGCCGTGGTGGCGTTCGCCTTCCGCTATTCGTCGCTGGCGGCGTTGGTGGCAGCGGTGTTCGCACCGTTCTATTATGGTTTATTGTTTGGCGTGGAGCCGCAGCTGGCCGCCGTGTTCATCATGAGCGTGCTGTTGGTGTTGCGTCACAGCAAAAATATCTCGAATCTGATTGCCGGCAAGGAAAGCCGCATCGGCAGCAAATCGAAAGGCAAAAATGGCAACTCCTCTAAAAATTGATTTCGTCTCCGACGTTTCGTGCCCATGGTGCGCGATCGGCCTGAGTTCGCTGAACAAGGCGCTGGACGCCATCGGCCCCGACGCCGACGTGCAGATTCACTTCCAGCCGTTCGAGCTGAATGCGGCCATGCCGCCGGAAGGCCAGGACATCACCGAGCACCTGACCGAGAAATACGGTTCGACGGCGGAACAGCAGCAACAGGCGCGCGAGATGATCCGGTCGCGCGGCGCCGATGTCGGCTTCGAGTTCGCGATGGACAAACGGGGCCGCATCTACAACACCTTCGACGCCCACCGCCTGCTGCATTGGGCCGGGCTGGAAGGCAAGCAGAAGGAGCTGAAAGAGGCGCTGTTCAAGGCCTACTTCACGCAGGGCCTGGACCCGAGCGCGCATGAAGTGCTGATCTATGTGGCTGGCGAAGTGGGGCTGGACAAGGAACGTGCGCGCCAGGTGCTGCATTCCGGCGAATACGGCGCCGAGGTGCGCGAGGCGGAGGAGTTCTTCCACCGTCACGGCATCAACTCGGTGCCGGCTGTGATCATCAACGAGCGCCACCTGATCTCCGGCGGCCAGCCGGCGGCAGTGTTTGAAAAAGCGCTGCGCGAGATTATGGCCAAACCGGCTTAAAACTGCCTGTCCGGTGGGAGGGAGCGCTCCCACCGGACTTGTTTTGCTATAAACTCTCCTTGTAGAAGTATTCACGACTCAGGGAGGCCCATGCTGGCCGAAGAAAAAGTACACACGCTGATCACCGCCCAATCGCAGGCTGACAACTTCCGCCTGGCCGCGCTGCACCGTTACCATATCCTCGATACTCCCGCCTGCGAAGATTTCAGCTTCCTCACCGAGCTGGCGACCAAAATCTGCGAGGTGCCTTACGCTTATATTTCGCTGGTCGACGCCGAGCGCGTATGGATCAAGTCCTGCGCCGGCATGCACATGGGCGAGCTGCCGCGCGGCGAGAGCTACTGCTCGCTGGCCGTGCTGGGCGACACTGCCACCGAAATCCCGGACCTGCGACTGGACCCACGCACCACCAGCATGCGACTGACGATCAGCGCGCCGTTCATGCGCATGTACAGCAGCGTGGCGCTGACGTCGTCGGACGGCTTTGCTATCGGCACGCTGGCGGTGATGGACACCAAGCCGGGCGCCCTGAGTGACGCCAAGCGCGCCTTGCTGGCCAAGCTGGCACGCCAGGTGATGGCGCTGATCGAACTGCGCGCCAACGAAAAAACGCTGGAAGCGACGGTGCGCGAGCTGGAATTGCTGGCCACCACGGATGATCTGACTGGCCTGCACAACCGCCGCTCGCTGCTGCACCGGCTGAAGTTCGAAACTGCGCGCGCCAAGCGATTTCGCGCGCCGCTGTCGGCGGTGATGATCGATCTCGATCACTTCAAAAAAATCAACGACGAGCATGGCCACGCGGTGGGCGATCAGGTGCTGACTACCCTCGGCCGCCTGCTGCGCGATAATGTGCGGGTGATCGACATTCCCGGCCGTTACGGCGGCGAGGAGCTGTGCGTGATTCTGCCGAATACGCCGCTGGAAGGCGCTTGCAAGTTTGCCGAAACGCTTCGGGTCAAGATCGAGTCGCAGCTGCATTACGCCGGTACGCGGCCAGTGCACGTGACGGCCAGCCTGGGCGTCGGCTCGTTCGATCACATGGATATCAATGATGCGGACAGCCTGCTGCGACAGGCCGACACCGCGCTGTATCGCGCCAAGCACGGCGGCCGCAATCGGGTGGAGTGCGGCGTAACGTAAAAGGAGACTGGTCATGCCTACCGCTAGCTGGAATGGCGTCGTCATCGCGCAGGCGAACGACGATGAGGTTGAAATCGTAGAGAACAACGTCTACTTCCCGCCGTCGAGCGTGAAGCGCGAGTATCTGCAGGACAGCAGCCACACCTCGCGCTGCCCGTGGAAGGGATTGGCCAGCTATTACTCGCTCAACGTCAACGGCAAGATCAACGAAAACGCCGCGTGGTACTACCCCGAGCCGTCCGAGAAGGCGGCGCAGATCAAGGACCACGTGGCTTTCTGGCGTGGCGTTGAGGTGCAGCGCTAGTGGGTTTGTCGGCCAGGCCCTATCTGCAAAGGATCACCGCGCTGTTTGGTGATGATGTGGACTGGGAGCGCCATCCTTATCGCGTGCCGGCGGTGCGCGATTTGTCATCGCTGGATTTTCATCCGGATGTGACCTTCTTCATCGGCGAAAACGGCGCCGGCAAATCGACGCTGCTGGAGGCGATTGCGCTGGCGCTGGGCTTCAGCATCGATGGCGGCAGCCGCAATGTCAGCAATCTGAATACGGCGCAGGAGACGGCGCCGCTGTTTCAGTCGCTGCGTCTGTCGAAAAGCTTCAAGACCCCGCGCGACCGCTACTTCTTCCGCGCCGAGAGTTTTCATACGGTTGCCACGCGCATGGATGAATATTACGGGCGCAGCGCGTCCCGCGCCGATTCGCTGCATGCGCGTTCGCACGGCGAGGCCTTCATGTCGGTGCTGCTGGATACTTTTCGTGGCCACGGCCTGTACCTGCTGGACGAGCCGGAGGCGGCGCTGTCGCCCAATCGCCAGATGGCGGCGCTGCGCGTTATCCATCAACTGGTGCAGCAGGATTCGCAGTTCATCATCGCCACCCATTCGCCCATTTTGCTGGCCTATCCCAACGCGAAGATCATGCTGTTCGACGGTACCGGCATCACCGAGGTAGCGTACGAAGACACCGAGCACTACGCCATCACGCAGGATTTTCTCAATCATTACCCAAAGCGGCTGGAACAGCTGTTCGAATCGGATGGATAACATCACCCATAGCATTATCGGTTTTGGCGTTGGCGAAGTGGTGCATCGCAGCTTGCCTGCGGAAGCCGATACGCTGGCGCAGCGCGTGCGGCATCGGTTGCTGCTGGTGGCGTGTGCGCTGGCGTCCAATTTTCCTGATCTGGATTTGTTCCTTACCCGGCTGCTGCCGGATCCGCTGGGCTATTTGCTGAATCATCGCGGACATACGCATACGGTGGCGTGGGCGGTGCCGCAGGCGTTGTTGCTAGCGGCGCTGTTGTGGCTATGCTGGCCGTCGGCGCGCCGGTTGTTGGCTGTCAGCCGGGCGGCAAGGCTGGGACTTGCGCTCAGCATCGGCGTCGGCTTTGCGCTGCATCTGCTGATGGACTACACCAATTCGTATGGCTTGCATCCGTGGTATCCGCTGGATGCGCGCTGGTTGTATGGTGATATGGTGTTCATCGTCGAGCCGCTGTTCTGGGTGGCGATTGCGGTGCCGATGGCACTGATCATGCGTTGGCGTGGCTTGCGCATCGGCGGGCTGGTGCTGCTGTTTGTGGCGCTGGTGGCGTTTGCGGTGCGTGGCTATCTGGGCTGGCCGTCGTTCGCGGCGCTGCTGTTGATTGGATTGCTGTGCGGCTGGGCGCAATCGCGTTCGGGCGCGCGGGGACGCGGCGGACTGCTGCTGGCGCTGGCCGTCAGCGTCGGCTTTATCGCCGTGCAGGGCGTGGCGTCACACGTGGGACGCGCGCAGATCACGGCTGATTTGCAGCGCCTCGATCCGGCGTCGCGCGTGCTGGATGTGGCGATGACGGCATTCCCGTCGCAGCCTTTGTGCTGGGCCTATGCCAGCGTCGAGAGCAACGAGAAGGCGGGCATTTACCGCTTGCGGCGTGGCGTCGCCAGCATTGCGCCGGACTGGCTGGCGCCTTCCGCTTGTCCGGCCGGGCTGGTGGAGCAGAAGGCCCCACAAACGCTGGCGCCGGGCGTACTGCAGCAAGGTAGCGTTGAAGCCAGTCTGCCGCAGCTGCGCGCGCTGAAAGCTTCCAATTGCACGGTTGATGCGTGGCTGCGCTTTGGCCGCATGCCGGAGCTGGCGAATGGCGCGCTGTCCGATTACCGCTTCGCCACTACGCCGCGCGGTAACTTCACCACTTTGCGCATCGCGCCGGCCCCATGCCCGCAGGGTGTGCCGGCATGGGGCTATCCGCGCGCCGACCTGTTTTAGGCGGCCTGTTTCACTACATCGTCACGGTCGGTGGAGGTGGCGACGTCCAGCCACTGCGCCATCTCCTGCTCGACGAACAGGTTCTTGGCGCGCACGCGCTGCACGGTATCCGAACCCAGTTGCAGGCGAACTGGCGGCTTGGCGCTGTCGGCCAGTTGCAGCAGCGCGCTCGCCAGCTTGGCCGGATCGCCAGGCTGCGTGTGATTGGCGCCTGCCGCAAATTCACGCGTGGCGCCAGCCGTGCCGTGGTAGTCGCCGATCTCGCTGCGCATCGCCACCAGCGAGCTCGCGTCGAGGAAGTCGGTACGGAAGAAGCCTGGTTCCACCACCGTCGCGTGGATGCCCAGCGGCGCCAGTTCGGCCGACATGGCTTCGCTCAAACCTTCCACCGCAAACTTGGTCGAGCAGTACACGCCCCAGCCGGGATATGACGAATAGCCGCCCACCGACGAAATGTTCATCACATGACCGCTGCCCTGGCGACGCATCACCGGCAGCACGGCGCGCGTGACGTTGAGCAGGCCGAAGACGTTGGTCTCGTACAGCGCACGCACTTCCTCGGCGTTGGCTTCTTCCACCGCGCCCAGCAGGCCGTAGCCGGCATTGTTGACCAATACATCAATGCGGCCGAAGCGCGCCACCGCCTGCTGCGCGGCGGTGATGGCCTGCGCTTCCAGCTTTACGTCCAGCCGCAGCGCCAGCAGGTTCGGATGCTCGCCCAGCGCTGCGATGACGGTTTGCGGATCGCGCGCGGTGGCCACCACGAAGTCGCCGCGTTCCAGCGCCTTCTTCGCCGTCAGCATGCCGAAGCCGCGCGATGCGCCGGTGATGAACCATACTTTTTGTGCAGTGCTATTCATGATGATTTCCTTTCGGTGTGTGAGTTGATGGAGGCAAGTTTAGGCCGCCATCACCTGCTACACTAGCCATAGGAAAGCTGTTTGATTTTCACCTGTTGGTTGTAAATAAGGTTGTAAATAAAAATGGATAAAGCCCGGGTCATCAGTTTGTTCACAGGCGTGGTGCGCGCCAAGAGCTTCAGCCAGGCGGCGGTGGATGCCGGCCTGACGCCGCAAGCGGTCAGCAAAGCGGTGCGTCAGCTGGAGGATCATTTGGGCGTGCGGCTGTTTCACCGCACCACGCGCAGCCTCAGTCTCACCGACGACGGCGCGCGGCTATTCGAGCTGGCTAACCCCGGCCTGCGTCTGCTGGACGAGGCGCTGGAGCAGATCCAGAGCAGCCGGCTGGAGGTGGATGGCCTGATCCGGTTGGCGGCGCCGACCTCGATCGGCAACGGCATCATCGTGCCGCTGCTGCAGGAATTCCAGCAGCGCTATCCCGGCGCCCATTTCGATTTGCAGCTGGACGACCACTTCACCGATCTGGTGGAAAGCAAGATCGACGTCGGCTTCCGCGCCGGCAGCCCGCCCGAGCGCAACCTGATCTCACGCAAGCTGGGCGCGATCACGCTGCTGACCTGCGCTGCGCCGTCCTATCTGGCGCAGCACGGTACGCCGAAACGCGTAGCTGACCTGGCCGCCCACCGCTGCACCGGCTTTCGCCAGCCGAATACGGGACGCCTGATGCCGTGGGAATTCCACGTCGACGGCGCCACCGTCTATCAGGACGTACCGGCCGTGGCCAGTTTCAATACGGTGGAAGGGGAGTTGATGGCGGTGCTGAGCGGCGTCGGCATCGGCCAGGTGCCGGTGTTCATGATCGAGCAGGAACTGGCCAGCGGCGCGCTGGTGCCGTTGCTGACGCCGACCATCACCGTCAACAACGGTGTCTTCATGTACTACCAGCAACGCACCCAGATGCCGCTGCGGGTGCGGCACTTTATCGACTTCGTGGCCGAACGGGCAAGCTTGCGGTTGCAGGCTCAGCGCAACGCTGTCAATGCGGCCAAAGCAAGATAGCGTGGAGTTGGGTGTGTTTGTGCACGGTTTTTGTGCGTCGCGCGTTGTATTGTGTGGTGACTTCACCACAAAAGCGCCTAGAATCAAGCTGTATAGGCCAATTACTGCCTATTTGGTTGGCACAACAATTGCATTGCCCTCCAGAAAGGACGATGATCGATTAATGGAGGCTGTTATGAATACCGTAACTGAAAAAGACAAAAAAACCGTGGTGCACGAGTCGCCAGCCGATGACCATCGTCTGCGCAGCGAGCGTATGGCCGCCCGTGGCATCAGCTTCGGCAAGGGCCGCGCCAAATACCTGATACCGCTGGTCGGCCTGGCCGTGCTGGCCGGGATGGCGTTCGCCCAGGCTTAAATCACCTTGAGTTCATCGAGCGGCCAGCGCGGCCGCACGTTGAACGAGTAGTCCTTCTTTGCCGCGTCCGGGTTGATCATCAAACGCCTGGCCCCGGCGAAGGCGATCATCGCGCCGTTGTCGGTGCAAAATTCCAGCTCAGGGTAGTAGACCTTGAATTTCTTCTTGGCCGCCGCTGCATTCAGCGACGCGCGCAACTGCGCGTTGGCGCCTACGCCGCCGGCAATTACCAGCCGCTTCAGGCCGGTGTGCTTGAGCGCTGAGACGCACTTGGCCGTCAACACTTCCACAATCGCATCGACAAAGCCGCGCGCGATGTTGGCCTTGTCCTGCTCGCAGATGTTGGCGATGACTTTTTCCTGATGGTTCTTCACCACCGTCAGCACCGCCGTTTTCAGGCCGGAGAAGCTGAAGTTGAAATCCTTGGTGTGCATCATCGGGCGCGGCAGCTTGTAGGCCGTCGGATCGCCAAACTCGGCCAGACGCGAAATCGCCGGACCGCCCGGATAGCCCAGACCCAGCAGCTTGGCCGACTTGTCGAAGGCTTCGCCGGCGGCATCGTCCAGCGTTTCGCCCAGCAGCGTGTATTGGCCAACGCCATCGACCCGCATCAGCTGGGTGTGGCCGCCCGACACCAGCAGCGCGATGAACGGAAACTCCGGCGGCTCGGACGCCAGCAGCGGCGACAGCAGATGGCCTTCCAGGTGGTGTACGCCGAGCACCGGCTTGTCCAGCGCCAGGCCGAGGCTGCACGCCACCGACGAACCGACCAGCAGTGCGCCAGCCAGGCCGGGACCTTGCGTGTAGGCGATGGCGTCAATGTCAGCCAGCGTTTTGCCGGCTTGCTCCAGCGTCTGCGTCAGCAGCGGGATGGCGCGGCGGATGTGGTCGCGCGAGGCGAGTTCCGGCACCACGCCGCCGTATTCCTCGTGCATGGCGACCTGCGAGTGCAGCGCGTGGGACAGCAGGCCGTGTTGCGTGTCGTACAACGCCAGGCCGGTTTCGTCACAGGAGGATTCAACGCCAAGAACGATCATGGAAGCAGCAAATGTCAAAAGGGGAATCCGCCATTGTAATGGAAAGTGCGTGCAAGCATGCACCAGCACCGCGCCAGACCGCACTGGCCGGGTGCGATTTTTTGCCAAATGGACAGAATTTGAGCGGTTTTACCGTGGCATCCGTTTTGCTTAGAAAACAGGCAAACCAGGGAGGGTGCGATGTCTGGACAATGGAAACTGATCTGCAAACTAAAGGAAGTGCCGCTGGACGGCGGCGTGCGCCTGGTGCCGCGCGGTCTGGCCTGGCAGGAATTGCCTGGGGTGGCCTTGTACCGCACCGGCGAGGAAAGCGTGCATGCCGTGCTCGAATGTCAGGGCGTGGATGTGCGCTACAGTAATGCGCGGCGCTATTCGGTGAAAGTGGACGGCGGCAAGGTTTATCTGGACCTGGCGGAGTTGAGCGCCCCGGCCAGCAAAGCCGAGGCGGCGCTGGCGGGGACGTTTGGCGTGGCCACCAGTCTGGTGGCCTACTGCTACTGATTGATTACGGACGGTTCAGCAACTGCTTGTGAGCGTCGCGCAGCATCTGCTCGGTGGTTTCCCAGTCGATGCAGCCGTCGGTGACCGAGCAGCCGTATTTCAGCTGGCTCAGGTCGGCCGGGATCTTCTGGTTGCCGCCGACGATGTTCGATTCGATCATCACGCCGACCAGCGACTTGTTGCCCTGCACGATTTGGTGGATGACGTCGGCCATCACCAGCGGTTGCAGCTCAGGCTTCTTGTAGCTGTTGGCGTGCGAGCAGTCGACCACCAGGTTGGCCGGCAGCTTGGCCTTGGCCAGCGCCTGCTCGGCGATCGCGATCGACACCGAATCGTAGTTCGGACGACCATCGCCGCCACGCAGTACCACGTGGCCGTAGGCATTGCCACGGGTACGCACGATGGCCACATTGCCCTGCGCGTTGATGCCGAGGAAGGAGTGCGGATGCGCCGACGACAGAATCGCGTTGATGGCGATGCTGATGTCGCCATCGGTGCCGTTCTTGAAGCCAACCGGGGTCGACAGGCCGGACGACATCTCGCGGTGGGTCTGCGATTCGGTGGTGCGGGCGCCGATGGCGGTCCAGGCGATCAGGTCGCCCAGGTACTGCGGCGAGATCGGGTCCAGCGCTTCGGTGGCGGTGGGCAGGCCGAGTTCGCACACGTCCAGCAGGAACTGGCGCGCCTTTTCCATGCCGACGTTGACGCGGAACGAGTCGTCCATGTCCGGATCATTGATATAGCCCTTCCAGCCGGTGGTGGTGCGCGGCTTTTCGAAATACACGCGCATCACCAACAGCATGGTGTCGGCCACTTCGGCCTGCAGCGCTTTCAGGCGGCGCGCATAGTCCAGGCCGGCTACAGGATCGTGGATCGAGCATGGGCCGACGACCACGAACAGGCGCTGGTCCTGGCGGTCGATGATGTTGCGCAGGGCTTCGCGGCCCTTCATCACGGTCTCGGAGGCCAGGTCGGTCAGCGGCAGCTTGCTATGCAAAGCTTCCGGCGACGGCATCGGCGCAAACGAGGTGACGTTGACGTTTTCAATGTCTGGGGAAATCATGATCTCTACAATTCAATATGGTTCTATTCATTTCGGGGGACAGATAGTGTAGCCGAAATGCGGGCTGGTGGTTTAAGCTGACGTTATGACCACACACCAACCTTTCCCCGCCGCGCGTTTCATCAAAGAAATCGGTCGCGGCAAAGCGGGCGCCCGCAGCATGAGCCAGGACGACGCCCACGATCTGTATCAGGCCATGCTGGATGGCCGCGTTTCCGACCTGGAGCTGGGCGGTATTTTGCTGTCGATGCGTATCAAGGGCGAGTCGGTGGAGGAGATTGCCGGCTTCCTTGATGCGGCCGAGGCGTCGTTCGAACCGCTCAACGCGCCGCCGGGGCAGTTTGCGCCGGTAGTGATTCCGTCGTACAACGGCGCCCGCAAAATGGCCAATCTGACGCCGCTGCTGGCGCTGCTGCTGGCGCGCGAGGGCGTGCCGGTGCTGCTGCACGGCGTGGCCGATGATCCCGGACGGGTGACGTCGGCCGAGGTGCTGGCTGAGCTGGGCATGGTGGCGGCGCGCCATCGCTCGGAGGCGGAGGAGGCCATGTCGCAGGGCAAGCCGGCGTTTATCACCATCGACAATATGGCGCCCAAGCTGGCGCATCTGCTGTCGCTGCGGCGGGTACTGGGGGTGCGCAATTCGACCCATACGCTGGTCAAGATCATGCAGCCGTTTGCCGGCCCGGCGCTGCGGCTGGTGTCGTACACGCACCCGGAATATCTGGAGATGCTGGGCGAATACTTCACCACGGCGGCGCTGCACGAGCGCGGCGATGCTTTCCTGATGCGCGGCACCGAGGGTGAAACGGTGGCTAACGCCAACAAGGCGCAGCAGATCGATTGGTTTCACGGCGGCTTGCGGACGACGCTGGTGCCGAAGCAGACGCTGGTGGGCGAGCTGCCGCTGCTGCCGGAAAACAAGGATGCCGCGACGACCGCCGCATGGATACAGTCGGTGCTGAACGGCGACGTGCCAGTGCCGCCGCCCATCGCCGAGCAGGTGGCGCAATGCCTGCTGGTGGCGCGGACCGTGGCCTCGCGCCAGCATGTGAGCGAGCCGATCGAGTAAAATCTCGCCCCTTCACTGATCTGATCGGAACAACATGGCAAAGTTTGATGTAGCGGTAATCGGCGCGGGCGCGGCCGGGATGATGTGCGCGGCCACGGCGGCCCAGCGCGGCCTGCGCGTGGTGCTGATTGACCATGCTACCAAGCTGGCCGAGAAAATCCGCATCTCGGGCGGCGGTCGCTGCAACTTCACCAACGTCAACGCCGGACCGGCCAACTTCCTGTCGGAAAATCCCCATTTCTGCAAAAGCGCCTTGTCGCGCTACACGCCGGCCGACTTCGTGGCACTGGTGAAAAAACACCGCATCGGCTACCACGAAAAGCACAAGGGCCAGCTGTTCTGCACCGATTCCGCCGAGCAGATCATCGAGATGCTCAAGGATGAGTGCGCCGGCGGCGACGTCCACTGGCGCATGCCGTGCAAGGTGGAATCGCTGGAGCAGGGTGCCGAAGGCTTTGTGTTGCAGACCGATGGCGGCCCGATCGAAGCACCAAGTGTGGTGATCGCCACCGGCGGCCTGTCGATTCCGAAAATCGGCGCCACCGATTTCGGCTACCGCATCGCCCAGCAATTCGACCTGCGTATGGTCGAGCCGCGCCCGGCGCTGGTGCCGCTGACCTTCGACCCCGAGCAGTGGGCACCGTTCGTGGAAATGGCCGGCATCGCGCTGGAAGTCGATGTCGAGACCGGCTCGCTGAAAGGCCGCAACCCGACCGGCGCGCGTTTCCGTGAAGACCTGCTGTTCACCCACCGTGGCCTGTCCGGCCCGGCCATTTTGCAGATTTCCTCGTACTGGCAGCCGGGCACGCCGATTGTGATCAACCTGCTGCCGGAGCTGGATCTGGCCGCCACGCTGATCGAAGGCAAGGGCACGATCAAGAAGCAACTGGGCAATGTGCTGTCGCAATGGCTGCCGACGCGACTGGCGGAAGGCTTGCTGCTGGCCCACGGTTTTGCGCTGGACGCCCGCCTGGCCGACTTGCCGGACGCGCAACTGCGCAAGCTGGGCGCCGCCATCAATCAATGGACTTTGACGCCGAACGGCTCCGAAGGCTACAAAAAGGCCGAGGTTACGCGCGGCGGCATCGACACCCGCGAACTGTCGCAGCAAACCATGATGGCCACCAAAGTGCCCGGTCTGTATTTCATCGGCGAATCGGTGGACGTGACCGGGTGGCTGGGCGGCTACAACTTCCAGTGGGCGTGGGCATCTGGTGTAGCGGCGGGGCAGGCGGTCTGATATACTGACAGTCTGCACGTTGTTGTTTTTCCCATGAAAGCCGCATGGCGGGCTGTCTCCAACAGCCTCGGGCTTCCATTTTTCGGAAAAAGCTGCTATAGTCTCTGTCTCCCTATAACCTCCAACGGTTTGAATTTTTACATGACCACTATTCGCCTTAAAGAAAACGAGCCGTTCGAAGTCGCAATGCGTCGCTTCAAACGCACCATCGAAAAAACCGGTCTGCTGACCGAACTGCGCGCACGC
>Ga0187843_10002105_pt1 | contig 12288 bp, 14 predicted proteins | sample SpaLakP09_SKY_43_FD_134516 | JGI IMG/M metagenome (GOLD analysis project Ga0187843, IMG submission 134516) | Oligotrophic lake water microbial communities from Sparkling Lake, Wisconsin, USA - SP09_SKY_43 | ecosystem: Environmental > Aquatic > Freshwater > Lake | place: USA: Sparkling Lake... | reverse complement strand
GTTCATAGTGCTGCCGACGTATGGAAAATTATTTTTGACAGCAATCGCCCTTGGATGATCACAGCCAACGGCACTATCTTTACTTTTGAGAAAGAAGCAGTTATTCCCGGACTGCTAAAACGCTGGTATGCCGAGCGTAAAGAAATGCAGGCCAAACTTAAAGAGTGTAAAAATCCCGAAGATGAAGAATACTGGGACAAGCGACAGTTGGTCAAGAAGATTAACCTCAACAGTCTCTATGGTGCTATTCTTAATCCTGGTTGCCGTTTCTTTGACAAGCGTATTGGTCAGTCCACAACTCTTACTGGTCGTGCCATTGCCCGGCACATGGATGCTCATGTAAATGAATGTATCACTGGCAAATATGATCATGTAGGCGAAGCTATTATTTACGGCGACACAGACTCGTGTTATTTTACAGCTTATCCTGTGCTACAAAAAGAAATAGAAGCAGGCAACATGACCTGGAATCGAGAGATTGCTGTTCAACTGTATAACAGCATTGCTGATCAGGTTAACGATAGCTTTCCGGGCTTTATGGAAACTGCATTCCACGTGCCACGCGAAATGGGATCGGTGATCAAAGGTGGGCGAGAGATTGTGGCCAGCAAGGGCTTGTTTATTACCAAAAAGCGTTATGCTGTCATGTATTACGACAAAGAGAACAAGCGTGTAGACACACACGGATCGCCTGGCAAGGTCAAAGCCATGGGGCTTGATCTAAAACGCAGTGATACTCCTAAAGTTATCCAAGAGTTCTTAAGTCAGATTCTCAATGAGGTGTTGGTAGGTGCAAGTCGTGAAGACATCATTGAAAAGATTCGTGAGTTCAAATATATTTTTAAAGAACGACCGGGCTGGGAGAAGGGGAGTCCAAAACGTGTCAACAATTTGACCAAATATGGCAAGGAAGAAGAACGACTAGGCAAAGCCAACATGCCGGGACATGTGCGAGCTGCACTTAACTGGAATAATCTGCGTAGAATGAATGGCGACAAATATTCAATGCAGATTGTAGATGGAATGAAAACCATTGTGTGCAAACTTAAAAGTAATCCATTAGGATGGACCAGCATAGGTTATCCCACAGATGAAACTCATATCCCGCAATGGTTTAAAGATCTTCCGTTTGACCATTCTGAGATGGAAGCCACAGTAGTAGATCAAAAATTAGACAACTTGCTGGGCGTGTTAGATTGGGATTTGGCATCGGCTACTAATACAGAAAATACTTTCCAAACATTATTTGAGTGGTAACATGAATTTAATTGAATTAATACGCTTAAACAACCGCCTGGAAGAACTTACTATGCAAGATCTTCAACTGGAATCTCGTAGCAGATTTGAGTTGATTATTGAGCGCATCGACGTGCCACAGGCCGGAGTCGATGCTGGTTTCCAACAACAGTTAAAAGAAAAAAATCATGCATTACAATCAATGTTTGTCAGTGTTGAAGAAGAATTATTAGAATTAAAATCTGAAGTGCAACGGTTAATTTCTGAACAGGGGCAAGGGTGGTTGCATCGAAATTACACCGAATATGAAAAATATCTAGAAACCAACTACGCACAAACAGAAGATTATCTAGGGCTACATCGTAATAAATCAATCAGAAGAGATGCCGAAACAGAATCAGTATTCAAAAGTCGAGTTGCCAATTATTGTGACTGGAAGCATCCAGCTATGATTATACATCCAATGCTGGAGCCGTTTATACACGAAATGACAGCCAGCGACCCGTTGTATCTAGTGGACGAAAGTTATTATTTGTTGGAGCCCACCTTGGCACAATTTAATCCAGTATATCAAAATAGATTGCGCCCTTATGTAATCAACGAATCATTCAATCATCCAATCTTAAATCGATTACCCGATCAACAAATTGGATTTTGTTTGGCTTATAACTATTTAGATTACCGTCCGTTTGCTTTGGTAAAAATATATCTTGAAGAAATATATCAAAAATTATTGCCAGGTGGGGTATTGGCCATGACCTTTAATGATTGCGATCGTTACCTGGCCATGCAGGCAGTTGAACAAGGAATTACTGGTTACACACCCGGCTCATTGGTCAGAGGATGGGCCGACTATTTAGGTTTTGAAGAAATATTTTGTTACCAGTCTGGTGACCCTAGTGTCTGGGTAGAATTTCAAAAACCTGGAGAATTAACTTCGTTGCGTGGCGGCCAAAGTTTAGCAAAAATATTACCTAAACCTGTTGCAAAATCTAAATAAACCACGTATAATCAAACACAAGGAGAAATATATGAAAGATCATTTACTAGACTTAGTAGAACATACATTGAAATTAGGTTGTATCGACCTGGTTAAAATTACCGGCGATGACAAAACAACTGATATCTTTGGCGTAGCCGAAGACCGTAGTGTAGTAGTAGAGGGCAAGTATGCCAACCCAGTTCCAGAATTTATTGGCCTGTTTGGTATGCCAAATTTAGCAAAACTTAATATTCTTTTAAATTTGCCAGAGTATAAAGAAAGTGCTGAACTTAGTGTTACAAAGAAAGCAACTGGCGAGCCTGACGGCATTAGTTTTCAGAATGCCACCAAAGACTTTAAAAATACCTATCGTTTTATGGCCAGTGAGATTGTAACTGAAAAAGCCAAGACAGTTAAATTCAAAGGAGTAAACTGGCACATTGAATTTGAACCTACAGTATCGTCTATTCAACGACTCAAAATGCAGGCACAGGCCAATGCCGAAGAAGTCAATTTCCAAGCTAAAACTGAAAACGGTGATCTAAAGTTCTTCTTTGGTGACCATAGCACACACGCTGGCAACTTTGTATTCCAACCAGGAGTAAGTGGAACACTCAAGCGCACATGGTCGTGGCCAATTAAGACGGTAATCAGTATTCTTGATTTGACTGGTGACAAGGTCATGCGTATCAGTGATGATGGTGCGGCACAAATTACTGTTGATTCTGGATTGGCTACTTACACATACATTATTCCAGCACAGTCTAAATAATAGATGACTCAGGATAATTTAACAGCCAAGCAAAAAGATTACGCTGTGTTCTTGCCGGCAATCAGTGGCTTTTATGCCACTTACATAGGCAAGCAACGTGATCCTGTCAATGGCCCATATGTAGACCCCGCTCGTATGCCAGCCGGTCTTAAAGATATGGAAATGATGAACTGGCTTAACAGTGCCAAAGGTCTGTTTCCTTATAAGTGGTCATTGTATTCAGGTGGTCATGCCAACTTAGACCTTAACAAGCAAGACTGGTCAGAGGACATGGTCCGGAATCGTGAACCCGGCACACTGATGCTGGGCGACTCGGGTGGATTCCAAATTGCTAAAGGTCTATGGGAAGGCGAGTGGCGCGACCCAACTAGCCCAGAGGTTGTGTCTAAAATAGCCGAACTCAAGACCCGAGGTGTTGAACATGTGTTAGATCTCAAACCGGATGGAACTGCCAAGCACGATAAGAATGGCAACAAAAAGTATGTCAAGATTGATCATGTTAAGAACTACCAGAACTTGTTAGATGCTGCACAGAAAAAACGAGAAGCAGTAGTTAAATGGTTGGATGGTGTTTCAGATTATGGAATGACCCTGGATATTCCAACTTGGGTTATACATGACAAGAATGCCAGCGATAAGTGCGGTATTACAACACTAGAAGAAGCAGTGGCGGCCACCAAGTATAACAACGACTATTACATGCGGCACCGCAAAGGTGCTAAGAATGGTGGCATGAAAGTGCTCAATGTCCTACAAGGCGCTAACCATGCTGATGCTGATCGCTGGTATGACACAATGAAACACTATTGTGATCCCGTCAAATATCCAGACACTCACTTCGATGGGTGGTCGATGGGTGGCCAGAACATGTGTGATGTGCATTTGGTATTACGCAGACTTGTAGCACTACGTCACGATGGATTACTACAAGAAGGTATTCATGACTGGATGCACTTCTTGGGCACAAGTAAATTAGAATGGGCAGTATTACTTACTGACATCCAACGTGCAGTAAGAAAGTATGTCAATCCAAGTTTTACCATCAGCTTTGATTGTGCAAGTCCATTCCTGGCCACTGCTAACGGACAGGTGTATCACCACATTGATCTGCCACACAATGACAAGTGGTGTTATCGTATGAGTCCTATTGCCGATGACAAGAAGTATAGCACAGATACACGCCCATATGGTCAGGCAGTAGTAGCAGATAAGTTGGTTGATCATTTTGATGAAAGTCCAATTAGTCTACAGTTACAAATGAAAGATGTTTGTTACTACCAACCTGGTATGTTGAACAAGATCGGTAAAGAAGGCAAGACAAGTTGGGATAGTTTTAGTTACGCATTGTTAATGGGCCATAATGTTTGGATGCATCTTGAAGCGGTACAACGTGCCAATCGCGAGTATGATAACGGAAGTTGGCCGGCTATGATGTGGAATCAAAATGGCGATCATGCTCGATTCAAAGACATTGTGAATGCTGTCTTTGCCACCGCAGACCGTGACGAAGCCGAAGCCATTATTGAACATTATGACCGTTATTGGATGGACATTGTAGGCACTCGAGGATTCAAAGGTAAGAAGGCCAAAAACGCACACAGTCAATTTAATGCGTTGTTTGAAGAAACTGATGTTGACAATGATAGTGAAGATAGTATACAATTAGAACAAGAGTTTAGCCCGGACCAACTGGCCCGATTAGATCAACTAGAACAAGATCAAGCATAATGAACAGAGATGGTCACCAAAACATCAGTTTCTTTATAGGAACTGAAGTAGAACACACACCTGCATTTGGACTACGCACATTGTTTGTAGTAGGCCTGCAAGACAGCCAAATTATTCAACAAGAAGCAAAGAACAATGATTGCGAACACATTTATTTCGGTGCCAATCAAAGTTTTCCTGCATTGGAAATCAATGATGCCGATGCATGGCGCGAGTGGGAAATGATGATACAAGATTGTTTGTCAGCTGGCTGGCTATGCACTCTTGACCTAGATCATGCACAAGCCGAAGGCCTACTAGAATCCGCGCTAGTAGAGTTCAACAATTTTATTCCAATGATCAGTGTCAAACTTCCTTACATTCGACAATTTGGATACAATGCTGTTCTCAAAATTGATGACAAAGATTTTGCCGCAACCAATCCTGGAGTGTGGTGTCACAGCCTACACAACTTACAAAAACGATCAGTGTTCACTGACTGGTCTAAATACACACAAGATGAGGTAATACAATGATCAGATGGTTATGGTCAAACTTAATGAAATGGGGTTGGGATTTCAATCGTGATATTAGAGAGGATGAGATTAAGGTACGCCGAAAAGGTCGTGCCATATCTAATTCTCTTTCAATGATTGACGATGACATTGTAAATGGTATAGAGCTGCCAGATCCTATTAGGTTTAGTGTGCAGGCCGTCAATGGTGGCACGATTATTGAAACACGTTGGTACAATCAGAAGAAAGACGAAAGTCGTGTCAAATTACACATTGTCACTTCTGATCAAGACTTGTCAGAATCAATTGGTAAAATTGTAACTATGGAGTTATTGCAAAGATGATACAAGAACAAAGAGAAACAGTTGAACGCATTAAAACGGCCGCAGATCGTCAGATTTGGATTACATTCCGTAAGGAAGGCGTTCATTGTTACCCGGCAGCAGCAACAGATCCTCGGTTAAATACTAACGATGAATACAATGTTGCGTTCCTTGCTAGTCCTCACCGTCATATATTTCACTTTAGGGTGTCAATCGATGTGTTCCATAATGATCGGGACATCGAGTTCATCCAGTTCAAACGATGGTGTGAAGCACTGTATAATGGTTCGAATACCGTTTTAGAACTAAACTACAAATCTTGCGAGATGATTGCAGACGACTTATATGTCCAAATTGCTGCACGTTATCCTGATCGTTGTGTTATAATTGAAGTGTCAGAAGACGGTGAAAACGGATGCTCAATTAATTATAACCTCACCCGTCCGACACATTCAATCGTTATTTAAATATGTCCATTGATCCGTTCAAAAATTTATCAAATAATGGCCGACTTTTTAAAAAAGAAGACGAAACAATGATTCCTGGCAAAGCTGAATACTTTGGATCAGAACAACATGATGAAGAATTAAAAACTATTGTTAGTCTCCGAGAGGATCCTGTTAATGTTATTGGTAAATTCCAAGGAGATTGGTTTGATGATCTTGACACTGCAATATCGCTTGCAACACGAGTAGAATATACACTAGATGAGTTTCACCCAGACTATCTTTACACAGTAGAGATTACCAAGTTTCCTGGTATGATGCCGCTATTTGAAAAGATGGTTAAGATGCTAGGATTCACAAAAACAACATCTTGTCATATCCAAATGCAACGACCTGGGTGTGTGATTAGAAAACACGTAGACCCAACAGAAATATTTTTAAGTTCCAACGGAACTGTAAAAAAACGAGTCATGATAATGTTGGCGCCTGGCGAATATGGCCAAATTGTAGGTTTTACTAATCGCATATTAACTCATTGGGAAATTGGCACAGTCATCTATGTGGATTATCCAAACACGTGGCATTTCACTGCCAATGCTGGGTGGCATACTCGACCTATATTACTGATAACTGGAGAAGTTAATGCTGATTTTTATAATCTTCTAAACCAAGAAGAACCAACTGTTTTTCAACTGTAATTTTAACAAAGGAAATATCATGGGTAAATCTCAATATCGTGCTAACCCTAGAGCTCTTCAAGCATTTGAAGATTTGTCCAACTACTTGGAATTCTGTCGTGACTACGGCTACAGGTACCGAGAGGAAGACTTGTATAATTTCCGTAGTTATGCTTGGCAACAGTATAACAAGTTCTCTCAGGGAAAACATGCCAAGAACATGTGGGATGAAGATAGCCGCAGATTCGCAGGACAACGTCGCTATGCGTAAACTATTCTATATGGGACTTGAGAGTTATGAGGCCCGCTACACACTACAACTTACCGAATGGAATCGACGTGTGTTTGAACGTCGCGAACTAGATGTAGTCTATGTTCCTGGCGTCACTATTGACAACACACAAAGTATCAGTGTAGGACAAGTGCTGGATGCACATGGTCGCAGTTACTTTGGCATGAGCCAAATGATGAATCTAGTTCAGATGATGCGAAATGGAGAAGTTACAAATGAAGATGTCGTCTACTTTGAAGACATGTTTCAACCCGGTATCGAGAGCTTACCTTACATTCTCGATCAAGTGGATCCTGCTCAGCGCCCTCGCATTTATGTTCGTTGTCTTGCTCAAGCCATTGATCCAGATGACTTTGTTCATGTGTGGGGCATGGCTGAGTGGATGTCAACGTATGAAAAAATGGTCAACCAATTTGTAACAGGTGTGTTAGCCACAAACGAAGAGATGGTGGCTCATATGCGTATTGCCGGTTGGTCTGCTCCTATCTACAACATCTCAGGCTTAGCATTTGGCAAAGAGGAAGTTCTAGAGCGTATAGGTGGCTCGCAAAATATTCGACCGTTTGACCAACGCCTACCACGTGTGGGGTTTGCTGCCCGCTTTGATCAAGAGAAGCAACCTGGGTTCTTTATGGATTTGATCGAAATGTATCATGACCAAGGCCGTAGGAAAGATGTAGAGTTTGCTGTATTCCAAGGTGGTCCATTGCGTAGCAATAATCAAAAGTATATTGACCGTGCTCGTAAGTTAGAACGCGAAGGCAAACTCAAAATTTATGAGGACTTAAAGAAAAATGACTATTATGCGTTGCTTAACGATACTAGGGTGTTATTTAATTGTGCTCTCCAAGACTGGGTCTCAAACACTGTTTCTGAAGCTGATACTCTTGGTTCTAACGTGCTCTATCCTGCTTACAGGAGTTTTCCTGAAACTTTTGCTGACGACCCCAATCGACTGTATGTGCCCTGGAGTATTGACGATGCATACCATAAGTTAGAAAACTTGTTAGACAAGTTACATCATAATAATGGCTTGATTAGCAACTGGACCGACGGCACAGTGGATCGTATTGTAGACATTTTAGAAGGTAATGGTGAGGTATGGAATCGCGCAGGCAATCGTTATCGCGACCATGTGAGCCAAGCAAAATATCACGTGAGGAAAATTGAAGGATGAGCCGAGTTGTAGTTACTGGCGCCGCAGGGTTTATTGGTGGCGAAACCTTATTAAAGTTAATTGATGCTGGTCACGATGTCCTAGCAATTGATCGAGTAATGCCTCCAGGGAATTTAATTCCTGTTCCGTGTCAATGGCATACTGGTGATTATGCAGGTGAACTAGGGCTGGATTCAATTAAAAGATTTTGTCCCGATGCTATTGTTCACTGTGCTGGCACCAGTCTTGTTGGGCCCAGTGTGCAGGATCCAGAAGAATATTATAATAACAATTTTGTCAAGACCAAGATTCTATTAGACTACCTGGTTAAAAATCACGATAAGAAAGTTAGGATTATCTTTAGTAGTAGTGCCGCTACATACGGCAATCCTATTATAACTCCTGTTCAAGAAGTTGATCCTACCGAGCCAATTAGTCCGTACGGCGAAAGTAAGTTAATGATTGACTGGATGCTAAAAAGTTATCAACGTGCCTATGGGTTGGACTTTGTTTCTTTCCGTTATTTTAATGCCTGCGGTGCTGACAGTCAAGGACGTCATGGCCAAGCACCAGGTGCTACGCACATTGTTGCTAGACTTTTAGAAAGTGTCCGAGACGGTCAAGACTTTACAATGTATGGCACTGATTATGACACCCCAGATGGTACTTGCATCCGTGATTACATTCACGTAGAGGATTTAGCTGAGGCTCATATTGCGGCAATTGATCCAGCTGTCAAATCCGACATATATAATCTAGGCACCAATCAAGGACATAGCAATCTACAGGTATTGCAAGCGGCGTCATTGATATTGAAAAAAAATATAGCCTATTTGCATGGTCCAAGACGTGGCGGAGATCCGGCTCAACTTGTTGCTGATCCTACAAAGTTCATGAGTGCAAGTTCGTGGCAACCACGATTTGGATTAACCGATATTATTCAACATGTATGGGCTTGGTATAATCGATGAGCTTCAATGCACTATTTGATTTTGAATCTGCATTAGCTGAATACACAGGTGCTCCGTATGTGGTGTTAACCGATGGTTGCACACATGCCATTGAGTTGTGTATGCGTTATGAAAATGTCAAAGAATGTCAGTTTTCTGCTTACACATATCTTAGTGTTCCGATGGTGTTAAAACATCTGGGTATCGAATATGAAATGCTAGACGAGACATGGACTGGGGAATACCATTTCAAAAACACAAGAATTTGGGACAGTGCTCGTCGACTAGAAAGAAATATGTATCGATCTGGTGCAATACAATGTTTGAGTTTTGGTTGGACTAAACCATTACAACTAGGCAAGGTTGGTGCTATATTACTTGATGATCCTGACGCATATCGTGTAATGAGTCGACAGCGGTCAGATGGCAGAGACCTAAATATACCATGGGAAAAAGAAACTGATTTGATACTTGGGTGGCATTACTGTCCTACCCTAGAATTGTGCGTGAAAGGATTAGAACTATTGCCTGTTACAGAACCAAAAGCACAACCTGGCATTTATCCTGATTGCAGAAAAATTTCATTTAAGTATTGATTTAAATCTAAATAACTGTTACAATATTAACAAGACTGGTCATCCTCGACCTTAATAACTCGGAGAACAAATGTCAACAATAGATAAACTACTAACAGAAGAACACTTTATTACATCGCGTGATGACGATGGATACGAAGAAGGGTATCTAGGAGATGCTATTCGCTTTAAGATGAAACGTGATAATAAACGTTTCTGGGCGGGCGATAACATAAGTGACTACTTACACGAAGGTGACAAAGAAAAACTTATTGCAGAAGCCGCAGAAGCTTTTGAAACCGTTTTAGATCGGTTGTTAATTGATCGTGAAAACGATCCTAACTCACGAGGCACAGCAAGACGACTTGCTAAAATGTATTTCAATGAGATAATGGCAGGAAGATATGAACCAGCACCCGATGCAACAGCTTTTCCAAACAATAGCGAGGATCGTTATGAAGGTATGTTGGTGGTTAGGAGTGAGCTTCGTAGTATGTGTAGTCATCATCATCAGCCTGTTGCTGGTGTCGCCTATATCGGAATCATTGCCGCCAACAAACTTATTGGCCTGTCAAAATATACACGTATTGCCCAATGGTGTGCCCGTCGTGGCACCTTACAAGAAGAATTGTGTAATGACATAGCTCGCGAGATTATGCGAGCCACAGAGAGTGAAAACGTAGGTGTGTATATTCAAGCCACGCACGGATGTTGTGAGAATCGTGGCATCATGGCACATTCAAGTTTGACACAGACCACAGTGCTCAAAGGTAGCTTTGCTACAGACTCTGGCACTAAAAAAGAGTTTATGGACAATATCAAACTACAACAAGACTTTGCCCCAAGATAATTTATTAAACTAATCAAGGAAAAACATAATGACAGATATAAACAAGTTGGCCACAGTGGCAATTGAACGAGCTAAAAATCTACAAGAGTTTGCTGTGTTCCGTGACATGGAAGACATTGTGTTTTGCGGTAGTCCACTGCCCTATACACTTAATCATGTTTTGGGCGAAAAGGCAGAAATCACTGTTCCGGCTATTAGTCAAGAAGAGGCCGAACAACGTGTCGACGAATGGCTTGATGGTCAACAAGCATGACCTATGTTGTAACAGAAGGATGTATTCTTTGTAAGCATACTGATTGTGTGGATGTTTGTCCGGTAGATTGTTTTGTAGAAGGGCCAAACTTTTTGGCCATTGATCCAGACGGATGTATTGACTGTGCAGTATGTGTTCCGGAATGTCCAGAAAATGCCATTTTCGCCGAAAGCGATGTTCCTGAAGATCAAAAACAATTTATTGCAATTAATGCCGAATTGGCCAAACTTTGGAAACCGATTACCAAATCCAAAGAATCCATACCCGAACATGAAAAATGGACTGGCGTTGCCAATAAACTACAGTATTTAAAACGAGATTGACCCAAAAATAGTTACCTGCTATAATAGTTGTACGATCAATTGTTCTTAGAGTGACTATATGAAAAAACAGCGTGTAATTAGACAGACATCTATAGCTATTGCTGTATCCGTCGTTTTCTTACTCACAGCCTGCGGAGGTGGCGGAGGTGGCGGAGGTGGTGGCGCACCTTGGCCTAGCACCAACCCAATTCTTAAACCCGATGATTCGTATTATAGTTCTGGCACATTATCAAATTATGGGTTTACTTCGGGTACAAGAACCACTGTTCCTTATGCCACACCCACTCAAGTCAGCACATTTAATCCGTACGCCAGTGACACTACCAAAACTGCGGTAAGTCAACAATACATAGTAAACAACCTAACCGGTAACGGTACCGACAACATGATTGTAACCGGTCGTATGAGTCAATCGGCCACCGTTGGCGAGTGGGTTGACAGTAGCATACAACTATTCACTTGGAAAAACGGAAGTTTTGTCAACGACACTACTACATGGTTCACTGCTGGCAGTAATTTAATTTTAGGAACAGATCCCAATGTTCAATTTGTTGACTTTTTTAAGTCTGGAAAAACTGACATGTTGGTCAGTGCGTCTACTGATATGAATTACTACGGTCCAACTGGATCTAGCCAAGCCTGGTTGTTTACAAATACCGGAAGTCAATTTACTCGTAGCACTATAGAACTTGGTGCCCAGGTCTGGGGGCATGGCACCACAACAGCCGATTTGACCAAATCAGGATGGCAGGATGCTATTATCACTGACTATGGTCCTAACACCACATTCTTGATGAATAATCGTGTAAACGGGTTTACAGTATATCAAGCCAAAGGCAACAACGATCTATTTTGGGGCACAAGTAGTATTGCAGCCGCCGACTTTTTAAACAATGGTTCAACACAATTGGTAGCCACTGACAGTAGAGCATGTGTTGGCACCACTGCGTGGAACGGATGCGGTAGTAGCACCACTAAAATGTATACCTGGGCCATAGATCCAACCACTAATAAACTCAGTATCAATTGGGCAAAGGATTTACCTGCTCCGATCTTGGGCAACAGTAGTCACAATTATTTGGTTATAAATTATGATTTCAATGCCAGTGGTAATCAAAGTTTAATTTTGTTTAGCAGGCCCGACACTGGTGGTCACGTAAAACAGTCAGCAATACAATTTTTACAAAATGATGGCACGGGTAATTTCACTGATGTGACTACTACCATGCTT